>Ga0182019_10002123_pt1 | contig 10146 bp, 9 predicted proteins | sample 812E2MmetaG_FD_120483 | JGI IMG/M metagenome (GOLD analysis project Ga0182019, IMG submission 120483) | Permafrost microbial communities from Stordalen Mire, Sweden - 812E2M metaG | ecosystem: Environmental > Terrestrial > Soil > Wetlands > Permafrost | place: Sweden: Stordalen | collected... | reverse complement strand
CGTCGAGAATGTCGGACGTGTAACCTGCGGTGCCGGGCGTGCCTGTGGCAGCCGTCACCATCGGCACTTCGCCGGCTCCGGGATTGACAAGTTTGCCGTTCGAGTCCCACATCTGCCCGCCGGATGCGGCGCAATAGAGTTGAAGGTTGAGGGTCCGGTCATTGCTCGCGTTGAGAATCCGGAGTCGGTAAGCCTTCTGCCCGACCTGGAGGAACGGATATGCGGTTCCGTTCACGAGTGGGGTGTCCATGAACGCCTCCGGCGTAATGGACGGATTGGGAATATTGGGGTTGTACGGCCCTTCATCGGGTGTGGTATTGGCCAGCGGATTCGGTGTAGCGCTCGGCAGGTTCATCAAATTCGTGTACGGAGGCCAGAACCATGGCCCGTAATCCCAGCGACCCATGGCATTGACGCCCATAGAGTCAACCGGGTTCTGGTTGGGCATGTAAACGTGTGGGAACCACAGGTTGCCCTCGCCGCCATATGCTGTCGTGTTCCAGGTTGGGTCTTCGGCAGCGAGTTGGCTCGCGCTGGGGACAAAGGTCTTGTCCTGAATCACCAGTGGGATTTGATCTGTCGGGATCTTGCCACTGGCGACCAGTTGGGCTTCAGTTGAGTCCTGCACGATGTAGCCTGCGGCCTCGCCCGCGTAGACATTCAGCCGGGTGATGCCATACGAGTGGTCGTGATAGAACATCAACCGCGCGCTCTGCTGGTTGGTGTAGAAGAACGTCATGGAGCCTGGGCCCGGATCGGGCATGTCCGGTACGTTCTGAACACTGACGCCCTTCGGATAGACGGTGTTCTGTCCGGCCGGGGTCGTCCACTGGTTCGGCGTGCCGTCGCTGATCCATGGCGTAACGCCGCCATGGAGGTGCAGCGTGGCCCGGTTCTCGGAATACGTTTGACAGACCTGCGTGTCTGGGTCGCAGGTGCTTCCCAATGCTGTCTTGGGGCCCTCTCCCGCGCCCATGACGGTGGTGTCGACGGGGAGGAACAGGTTGCCGGCCACGCCGGTGGGCAGGTAATTGTCGAACTTGACCCGCGTCGGCCTGTTCTCCTGGGCGATGATCGTGGGGCCCAAATACTGCGGGCTGTCGTACCCAAGAACCTGATGGCCAGCAGCGTCGACAACCGGTGTCGACGTTCCGTTGACGAGGTCGTTGGAGAGCGCGATGCCCTTGCTCGAGCCGTGATTCACGGACGTCTCGATCTGGACGTAGCCGCGTACGAGAGTGGCCGGCAGGTCCTTGTTGAGCTTCTGCCGGAACTGGACGACCGCAATCTCGTAGTAGTCGGAGCCTGGATAGGTCGTCGTGTCAGGGACGGCGATGGGGAGGTACTGGCTGAGGTCGTTGCCCGTGCCGGCGGCGGTTCCGCTCAACCCCAGAACGGGGAGCGAATCGACGAATTTGCGGATTCCGCCCGTGGCGTATCCCGCGCCGCCGCTCGTCAGGGTGACGGCGGTTACCGCACCCGCCGATACAGTTGCGGTCGCGGCCGCACCGGCGCCGTAGCCGCCACTGATCGTCACGGTCGGGGCAGAGGTGTAGCCGGAGCCGCCAACGCCGAGGGCGATTGCGGTCACCACTCCATTGACTACGGTCGCGGTGGCCGTCGCGCCCGTGCCGGCGCCGCCCGAGAAGGCCACCGCCGCCGCGCTCGTCGGCAGTGGGCTGTTTGCGTAGTTCGGTGTGGTGCCAAAGTAGTCGGGCGTGCCCAACGTCGCGTTGGGATGGACGGTGGAGCTCACCGAGGTCGTGCACGCGGCTCGGTCTGCGGCTGCACGTTCGGCGGCCGCGAGCCTGTCGGCGTTCGTAATCGTTCCCTTGAACGTCGTCGCGGCGTTTACCTGGCACGATCCGGGCGCGGCTCCAAGGGCCGGTGTCGCGAGCGTTGTCAGAGACAGCGCGACGATCGCCGCGGCTGCGAAGATCCTCCGCCTGATGTACCAGCGATGTAGGTTCGACCGGCCCGTTTGGCCAGGACCGCTTTGCACAGACACCACAACCTCCCTGGTTGCTGCTCCCATTTCGAGGTCTCCGTGGCGGACGGGCCGTCGGATCGAACCCCAATTCATCTCTACGTAGCGTTCTCTGCGGCTCCCACAGGAGCCAAGCACTGGATGCCGCCAGGCAGACGGCAGGCATCGACCAAGCGTATGTGGCAGGGCTGTTACTGCCTACTAGGAAACACGTCCCCTATTGGAACAGGTAGGGCGTGACTATTCGTGTGGAACGGAGAACGGCTCCGGAGTGCCATCGTCGCCGTGGCGAGCCTACCCTATGGCATCGGCCAAAGCGCCATTACTCTGGGTAGGTCGAGCCGAGACACATGTGGGGCTACGGCGCTGGTCTCAGCCGGTCGAAACGAGCCTTGGTCCGGTGGTTGGGTATCGGCGTCGCCCCCGCGTCGTCGCTTCTGGAGGCTCCGTCGGTTTGACGGAAGACCCGTCCGTCGCTACAGTTCCCGGCGCGGGGTGGAGCAGCGGCAGCTCGTCGGGCTCATAACCCGAAGGTCGGCGGTTCGAATCCGTCCCCCGCAACCAACACCGATTTCTGGAACCCGGCCGAGAGGTCGGGTTTCGTCGTTTCCGGCAGAGGTGCGGCCGGGGCCGCACGCGCTACAGCTCGCTAGCGGCGCTGCTTGCCGTGGCAGCCGATGCAGTCCTGGGCCCAGGCCAGAGCCTCGAGACGCTCCGGGGCAATCGGCTGGCCGCAGTTCTGGCACAGCCCGTAGCGGCCGTCGTGGATCCGGCTGAGCGCGCCCTCGATCAGGTGGAGGTGCTTCGCCTCGCGCTCGCGCAGCTGCTGGCCGCGCTGGCTCTCGGACACTTCGCTGGCGGCGGCCGTCTGAGCTCCGTGGGCCACCCGAGGATGCTCGACCTCCTCGGCCAGTACCAAGAGAATCCGAGCACGCTCCGCTTCCAGCGACAGCCGTGCCTGTTCGAGCAGTTGGGAGTCCATGCCTCGCATCCTACGCCGGTCGGTGACAGAGCGCGCGTCATCTCGAGCATTCGCGTCCGAAACGACCGTAGCCATTTCCGCCCGCTTCGGCATACACTCGGCCACGGCGGTCCGATGGTCCCAGGCGGATCGTGACAGGCCGAAGCCGGCCGAAGGAGCATGATGGCCTACGTGAAGGACCCGGTTTGCGGAATGGAGGTCGACGCCTCCACCGATCTGAAATTCGAGTACGACGGCGAGACGTACTACTTCTGCAGCCGGGGATGCAAGCTCGACTTCGAGGAAGATCCGGACAAGTACCTCGATCCCGAGTACGAACCGCACATGTAGTCCTCGGGGCCACGACCCACGGGCCCGCCGGCACAGCCGGCTCCCGCTGAATGCGGCCTGCGTGGTACGCTCAGCACCGAGCGTTCGGAGTGCCGCTGGGCCTCCAGCTGGATTAGCAACCTAGACCTCAGGAGAAGCCCGATGGCCTACGTGATCGCGGAGCCCTGCGTCGACACAATGGATCAGGCATGCGTGTCTGTGTGCCCCGTCGACTGCATACATTTCGAGGACGGCACCGACCGCACCCTCTACATCGACCCGAACGAGTGCATCGATTGCGGCGCCTGCGAGCCCGAGTGCCCGGTGAACGCGATCTTCGCCGAGGACAGCGTTCCTGCCGAGTGGACCGGTTACACGGAGATCAACGCCCTCTGGTACACCGATAAGGACGCGGCTCGCAAGCTGGTCGACGCGGCCAAGCCGGCCTGACCAATTCTCTGATCTCGATCCTCGCCACCGAGCGGGGTTCCCGGCCGGTGCCGGGTCGGCGCCCGACCATTGTCACGGTCGGGCGCTTTTGATTCCGGGGTGATCGACTCCGGATAGACTTCGCTCATGCGCATCGTTTCATTGCTTCCATCAGCGACCGAGATCGTCTGCGCCCTTGGTCTGCGGGAGCAGCTCGTGGGCGTGAGCCACGGCTGCGACTACCCGCCCGAGATCGAGGGAGCAGCGGTAGTGACGCGGCCGGCGGCTGGCTCCGGGGCGTCTGCCACGGCCGGCGCGAGACCGGATGAGGAGCTTGCTTCGGCCGAGTTGCTTCGCGAGGTTCTGCTGTCCTTGCGGCCTGATCTGATTCTCATGCGTGACGGCGGGGCTGGGCCGAGTTCTCGCCGGCTCGAGGGGGTCCTGGTCGGCGCCGAGGTCTCGCCCACGATCGTCTCGCTGGATCCGATCAGCCTCGAGGGCATATTCCACTCGATCACGACCGTCGGGGCAATGACCGAGACCGAGGATGACGCCATCGAGTTGGTCGAGGCCCTGCGCGAGGATCTCGGCGAGTTGGAGCAGCAGGTTCTGGCCCGTCACGATCAGGGCCTTCGGCCCAAGCGTGTCGTCGTTCTCCAAGGGACTGCGCCACTCACCACCAGTGGTCGGTGGGTTCCGGAGCAGGTTCGCCGCTCGGGCGGGTGGGATCTCCTGGGCCGCGAGGGAGGGCCCGCCGCGTCGACAACGTGGGAGGCGATCCTCGAGGTCGATCCTGAGATGTTGATGTTCGCGCCGGCCGGCCTCACGCTTCACGACGCCAAGATCGAGTTCTCGCGGCTGGAGAAGCCGACCTTCTGGCACGATCTGGAAGCAGTGCGCCGCCGCCAGGTCTTCATCCTCGATCCGATCTACTTCAGCCGGCCCGGCCCGCGAATCATCGACGGCATCGGAATGCTGGCCGAGATTTTCGACCCGGATGCGTTCGTCGACACATCGCCGCCCGTCAGCTGGACGCCGGTCTTCGAGTAGGCGAGGGACCGCCGGGGAGCACCAGTGCCGCCCGGTGCGTCTTCCGAGAATTCCTGAGCCGCGCGCTCTGATTTCAGGATTTGTTCAGGCAGGAACACGAATATCTGCATCAGCTCCTCCCTTCCTCCTCTCCTCTACGGGCAGACGAGAACAAACGGCCGATCGCCTTTCTCCCAGGCGGTCGGCTCTCGTCTTTAACGGGGCGCGCCGACGCGGCTCATCTTGCCGTTCCGGCCGGGAGCAGCTGGCGGCACCGTCCCGGCATTTCGTCCGTGACTCGCCCTGGAGGCCCAATTTGGCGCGAAAGCGGCCTTCGCGGGCCCTTATCCGGGCCTATACTCGGCCGCATGTCGCCACTTTCGAACCGAACCGTCGCCACTGTCGGCTCCGGTGTCATGGCCGAGTCGATCATCGCCGGGCTCCTTCGGGGCAAGCTCGTGGGTCCGGCGCAGATAGTCGGCAGCGAGCCCCGCGTCGAGCGGCGGGATGAGTTGACGCGGCAATACGGCGTGCGCATGGTCGCCTCCAACCTCGAGGCCGCGGCCGGCGCGGACGTCATCCTCCTGTCCGTTAAACCGCAGACGCTGACCAAAGTCGGGCACGAGTTGGCCGGCCACCTCAAGCCGAGCCAGCTGGTCGTTTCGATCGTGGCCGGCGCCAACTGCAAAGTGCTCACGAGCCTGCTCGATCACCGCGAGGTCGTTCGCAGCATGCCGAACACACCGGCGCAGATAGGCCGAGGGATGACCGTCTGGTATCCCACGCCCGAAGTGACCGACGAGCAGTGCGATCAGGCCCGCGTTCTCCTGCGTGCCCTCGGCACCGAGCTGCAGGTCGAAGACGAGCGATTCGTGGAGATGGCGACGGCGGTGAGCGGCACCGGACCGGCCTACGTTTTCCTCGTGATGGAGGCGTTGATCGACGCTGCCGTCCATCTCGGCTTCCCGCGCCACGTTGCCCACGACCTGGTCATCGAAACGCTGGAAGGCAGCACGGCCTTCGCCAAGTCGACGGCCCAGCACCCGGCGGTGCTCCGAAACATGGTCACCTCACCCGGCGGCACGAGCGCGGCCGCAATCCACGAGCTCGAGTCGGGGCGGTTGCGCACGGTTCTGTCCGAGGCCGTCTGGGCTTCGTACCGGCGGACCATCGAGCTCGGGGCCGATCTCGAGAAGGGCCTCGGCCTGAACGAAGGCCAGAACGACGGCCCATCCACAACTTCGACTCCATCCGGAAGCCGCTGACCATGGCTGAACCAGTCCCGCCGACACCTCTGCCTGCCCGCGGCCTTCTCGCCATCTTTGCCCACCCCGACGACGAGAGCTTTGGTGCGGGCGGTGTCATGGCTCTGGCGGCGGCTGCCGGCAATCCGGTCTGGGTCCTGTGCGCGACCAACGGCGATCAGGGCGGCCGGCCGGGCGAAGTGGAAGTGGACCACGCCCTCGATCCTGAAATCCGGCGCGAGGAGTTGCGCTGCGCTTGCCAGGCGCTCGGCGTCGCCGAGCCCATCTTCCTCGGCTATCGAGACTCGGGCATGGAGGGCTGGGGCGCCCCGGAAGGCGCATTCAGCCTCGCCCCCCACCAAGAGGCAGTGGACCGCTGTCTGGCGGTAATTCGCCGGCTTCGGCCGGCCGTGATCGTGACCTTCGATCCCGGCGGTGTGTACGGCCATCCAGACCACACCACGTGCTCATCTGTGGCAACCGACGCATATCGGCTCGCGGCTGCGGAACCGGGGGGGCCGGTGGCGCTCTATCACCAGGCGCTGCCACGATCCGCCGTTGCGGGCATGCAGGCGGCTCAGGAGGAAGAGCGACGTCGCTCCGGCGACACCACGCCCCCGACCGAAGACGACATCAAGCAGAGCGAGGCCTTCATCAAGCTGGCTCGGCCGGACGAAGACATCACGACGATCGTTACGATCTCCGCGGTTCTGGAGCGAAAGGCGGCGGCCCTGGCCTGTCACGACAGCCAGATGCGTGGTCGCCGTTGGGATGACCCCGAGACGCGGGCCCAGATGGAGCAGATGTTCGGACGGGAGACTTTCGTGCGCGTAGATCCGGTCATGGCGCCCGGCGAGCACGAGGACAGGTTTGTGGCATTGGAGTGGGGCCGGGAATGATCCAGTCGAACCGCGGGGCGGCGGACAATACGGCCGGGGCGGGCCGCGCGTCGGCTGAGAGTGGCCGAGGTCGTCGGCTGTTCCGGGATGGCCTGACCGTGGAGCAGGCCGCGGCAGTCGAGTCACCGCGTGAGTTCCGTCTGTCGCCGGATGGCCGTCGAGTGGCGTTCACGGCCGAGGTCGGGGGAGCTCGGCAGATCCTCCTGATGCCGATTCGCGGCGGCTACCCCGAGCAGCTGACCGCGGCGGAGAAGCCGGCCGGCGATCCCCACTGGTCGCCGGATGGCCGTCGGATCGCGTTCGTTCGAGGCGACGGGATCTGGATGGTCGACGTGGAGGGCCCGCACCAGGCCCTCGTCACGCAACACCCGGCCGGCAATCGCTCGCCCCGTTGGTGCGCCGACGGCCACCAGATCGCGTTCATATCGCGCCGTCGCGGCTGGGATCAACTGTGGCTCGTGGACGCGCCCGTGCCGCGCCGCGGACGCCCGGCAACGCGGCCCCGCTCACCCGAACCAACGCCCCTGACGGCGCCCGGCGTCGACATCGACGACTTTGCCTGGTCGCCCGACGGCCGACACATAGCCCTGACATCGCAACGGCAGCCCGACCTACTCACGTCGCAGATCCACATCCTGGACGTGGCGACCTGTCGAGAGAGCCTCTTGGCCGGAGGGGATGCCTGGGAGACGGGTCCGCGCTGGTTGCCCGACGGCTCCGGACTGCTCTTCATCTCGGACAGGGACGGTTGGTTTCAGGTGGTCCACTCCTCGCTCGACGGGACGCGGCGGGACGTCCTGACGACCGGCCGGCGCGAGCACGGCGAACCCGGCGGCGGGTGGGGCTACGCACCGCTGGCCTCGCCGGACGGTCGGCGCTTCGTACACGTCGACATCCACGACGGGTTGGCCGACCTGGTAGTCGGTGATCTCCCGTCCGGTAACCCGGCCGGCGCCGACTCCGGCCAGCGGTCCGGTCTGGTGAGCCCGTTCGAGGGTGTCTGGATGGCTGCGGGCTGGCTGCCGGATTCGTCGGCCATCCTGGCCATCGGCAAGAGCGATCGGGCGCCTGAGGATCTGTGGCTCCTGCCGATGCCGGAAGCAGTCGCCGAGGGTGTCCGGCCTCGCCAGCTGACTCACTCGCTCCCGACCGTGATCGACACCGCCCGCTTCTCGGCCGGGCGGCGCGTCGTTTTCCAGGCTCGCGACGGGTTGACCGTCGAAGGGACTCTCTACCTGCCGGCGGCGGCGGTCGGCGAAGAGGCGGTCGGCGTTCCGTGCGTGATCCACTCGCACGGCGGCCCCACTCATCAATCGTTCCGCGACTGGTTCCCGTTCCGGCAACTCGTTGTCGAAGGCGGCATGGCTTTTCTGTCGGTCGACTTCCGCGGCTCCACCGGCTACGGCCGTGAGTTCCGTTGGGCGAACCGCGGAGAGTGGGGCCATGCGGATGCGTTCGACGTAATCGACGCGGGCCATTGGGCGGTTGCGCAACCGTGGTGCGACGGCCGGTTGGCCCACTACGGGGCTTCGTATGGCGGCTACATGACGTTGTGCGTCCTGGCCGAGGAGCCGTCGATGTGGAGGGCCGGCATCGACCTCTACGGCGACTCCGAGATCGCCGAGAGCTACCGCCACGGCGATCGGCCCGGACGGATCGACCTGGAACGCATGATGGGCAAGCCCGACGATCCGGACGCCGCGTCGGCCTATCGCCGCGGCTCACCGCTGTATCGAGCCGAGCGGATCGAGGCGCCGCTACTGATCCTCCACGGGCGCAAGGACAAACGCGTCACGCCGATCATGACCGAGAAGATCGTCGAGGCGCTCGAGATCGAGGGCAAGCACTACCAGGTCCACTGGTACGACGACGAGCCGCACGGCTGGCAAAAGCGCGAGAACCGCCGCGACGCCTGGAAACGTTGCCTCGACTTCCTAAGGCGCCATCTCCTGGAGCAGGCGGAAGAGGACTGAAAGCGTGGACAGGTTGATGTCAGGGCGCCAACGGCGGCAGGGTTTGGTCGATAGCGAGGAGATGGCAGCGTTCTTCGCGAAGCTCGACCACTTGAACCAGGCCCAGCTAATGACCATGCGCGCCGCCTGGCGATCGACGAGCCACCAGGTCCACGAAGAAGCCTGGGCGACGGTCCGAGGGGTCTGCGCTCGTGACGGCCTGACGGCGGAGATAGACCAGGTGCGGACCCGGGCTCTGGCCTGGACCACACGCGGGTCCAACTCGGTGCCGTTCTTCCGGGCGAACTTCGACGACGTCGCCTGGCAGCAAGCCAAGATGGAGGCCGGGGAGGCGATCGTCGATGCCGCCCTTGCCGTCGCCATGGGCGGTCGCCTGGGTACGTCCGCTCGCGACGTGCTCATCGGGCCCTGGCTGCGAGCGACCGAGGCCGTCGAGTAGAGACTGGGCGCAGCCGGCGCGTGACTCGCGGGGCTTTCCGCTCGCAACGCGACACTGGGCACAGGCCGACTTTCGTCGACCCGATGTAGTCTGCGGCTGTGTCCGATCTTGTCGTTGAGCTGCTCGCCGTCGAAGACTGTCCGCACCTCGAGCAGGCCCGGCGCGATCTCGAGAGCATCCTCCGGACGGGGATCATCGAAACGCCGATCCAGCTGGTCTTCGTCGGCAGCCGGGACGACGCGGAGTTCCTCGGTTTTCAGGGATCGCCCACGATCCGTATCAACGGCGACGACGTGGTGCCCCAGCCCGAACTTCCGATAGCGCTCGCCTGCCGGGTATACCGCGATGCGGACGGCCGATCGGTCGGATCGCCCCCGATCGAGTCGATTCGGTCTGCCATCGACGCCCACCGCCGCGGCCGGCTCGAGCAGTTCCAGCGCGAGGAGGCGGCGGCGGTCGCCGAATTCGCCCGGGCAGCCGACGCCGCCGACACAACCCGGTACTCTGGCAGCGACGATGCCACCGAACTCGCGCGCGAGGACGCGGCAGCCGAAGCCTCAGCTGAGTCCGAGGGGATGCCGCCGGAGGTCTGATCGATGAGTTACGCGGAGAGCCTGCGAGTTCTGCCGAGTCGGACGATGCGATCGGCGCTCATCTCGCTGTCGCATCGACGGTCTCTTGCCCGTGCCGCCGTTCGCAGTCCGCTGGCCCGGTCCGTCGTGGCTCGGTTCGTCGCCGGCGAGACGCTCCAGGCCGCGCTGCCGGCGATCGCCGAGCTCAAACGTTCGGGGCTCCATACAACCGTGGACGTGCTCGGTGAATCGGTCACTTCCGCGGCCGACGCCGAGGCGGCCG
>Ga0182019_10002122_pt1 | contig 10147 bp, 9 predicted proteins | sample 812E2MmetaG_FD_120483 | JGI IMG/M metagenome (GOLD analysis project Ga0182019, IMG submission 120483) | Permafrost microbial communities from Stordalen Mire, Sweden - 812E2M metaG | ecosystem: Environmental > Terrestrial > Soil > Wetlands > Permafrost | place: Sweden: Stordalen | collected... | reverse complement strand
TGTATATAACAGTATTATCCAGGAACGTATTTAGGGGGGAATACAGAAATGGAAACAACTATTGAGTACGAAAATATCACTACCGGCGTCTGCAATCTTAACCTCAGCGCTTCAGGCGAAACTTCAACGTTAAACGCCTGTGATTCACCCAGCGGCTTTCTGGCAGAGCTCTACCTGGGGCCCCGGGTCGAAACCCACAGCAATCTGATGAACAGTAAATGGCATATTCATTACCGCGAATAAAGTATACATATTATATTAGGAGGAAACAATATTAATATGAAGAGAACAAGAATTTCGGCTATAGACGTTGGGACAACCAAGGTATGCTCCGTCATGGGCGATATCGATGACAAGAACAACGTCCGAATCCTGGGTGTCGGTGTCTCCGCATCCCAGGGACTCACCAAAGGGATGGTAGTCAACCTCAATGAAGCGCGCGAATCGATTCGCGAATCAGTGCACAAAGCAGAGCGCACTGCCGGCTACAAGATGGAATCGGCTTGTGTCGGTGTCACCGGTAGACACATCACCTCTGTCAATAACAAAGGCGCTGTTGCGATCTCACGCGGTGATCGTCTGGTACGTCCCGAAGACTTAAAGAGAGTGCTGGAAGTAGCCCGCTCCGTAGAAGTCCCTACCGATCAGAAAGTTCTGCATGTCATTCCCCGTGCCTATACCGTTGATGGACAAAATGGCGTCAAGAACCCCGTGGGTATGCATGGCTTCCGCCTGGATGTTGAAACTCACATCATCACGGCTGCTGCTACCTCGGTTCAGAACTTGACCAAGTGTATCCGCGGCATTGGCATCGAGATTGATGACCTTATTTTGGAGCCGTTAGCTGCTGCAGAAGCAGTGCTGGAACCGGAAGAAAGACTGGACGGCGTCATGATGGCTGACATTGGCGGCAGTACCACCGATATCGCAGTATTCAAAGACAATTCCGTCTGCTTTACCTCCGTCCTGCCCATCGGCGGTTATCAGATCTCCCGCGATATCTCTATCGGCCTTGGGCTGACCTTTGAAGCCGCCGAAGAGTTAAAGAAGAAATTCGGGGATGTTACCCCCTGGCACGGCGAAGAACCCGAACAGGATAGAGAACTCACCTTGGGGCAGCATAACGTTTCATCTCATGACCTGAGTGAAATCATCCGCGCCCGTGTGGAAGAACTCGTCCGCTTGATTGTCATGGAATTACCGGATAAAGATTATGCTCACTTTATTCCGTCCGGCCTGGTCCTCACCGGCGGCGGCGCCAACCTGGGCGGTCTGGCCGAACTATCTCATGACATCGTGCGCTTCCCCGTCAGAATCGGCGTTCCCCCGGCTTTACCCGGCGTTTCGGATGCCCTTTGTGACCCGGCTTACGCAACCAGTCTTGGTTTAATGCTCTGGAGATCCAGAAATTCCAGCGCACAGACCCCGCAGGCCAAGGGCGGTATCCGCGGATTCGTGTCACCCGTTCTCAGAATGTTCCGGCAGTAAGCAGGAATTGAAGGTTAGAGTAAGGAGCGCCTAATATGTCAAAATCGAATTTTGTCCCGGTTGGGGCGAACATCAAGGTCGTCGGTCTCGGCGGAGCCGGTTGTAATGCGATTACACGTATGGTACGCGAACAGATCCGCGGCGTTGAATTTATCGCAATGAACACTGATGCCCAGCAGTTGTCTTACACAGAAGCAGGCCTCCGGTTACAACTGGGCGAACGCCTTACCCGCGGGATGGGCGCCGGCGGCGACCATGTTGTGGGACATAAGGCGGCAGAAGAAAGTAAAGACGATATCAAAGAAGCCTTGAAAGGCGCAGATATGGTATTTGTTACCGCTGGCATGGGCGGCGGTACCGGCACAGGGTCCGCGGCTGTCGTGGCAGAAATTGCCAAAACAAGCGGCGCCCTGACAATCGCCATCGTCACCAAACCTTTTGGGTTCGAAGGAAAACACCGCCTTCAGAACGCCGAAGAGGGCATTGCTGACCTTGTCGATAAAGTCGATACCCTGGTTATTATCCCGAACGATCGTTTATTACAATTGTGTGACCAGAAGACCTCCATGGACAGTGCTTTTAGAATTGCCGATGGCGTACTTCATCATGGGGTACAAGCAATCGCCGAGGTTATCACCGTTCCCGGTCTCATCAACCTCGACTTTGCTGATATCCGCACCATTATGAAAGATGCGGGACCGGCCTGGATGTCTATCGGGAGAGGCACCGGACCGAACCGCGCCATCGATGCGGCCAAAGAAGCCCTCGCCAGTCCGTTACTCGATGTTTCCATGAACGGCGCGAAGGGCGTCATGTTCAATATCACCGGCAGCAGCAACCTGACCCTTTTCGAAGTCAATGCCGCTGCAGAAATCATCAAACAAGCGGTCGACCCGAACGCCAATGTTATCTTCGGTGTCGCCTTCGATACCAACATGAATAATGAAATCCGTTTGACACTAATTGCGACCGGTTTCGATAATGCGACCGGTGTCAACAGCGCCAACCGCGAGAAGGAAATCACCCAGCAGCTCAAGAATTTGAAAGGCAATGAACTGGACACTCCTTCCTTCCTGCGCCAGCGCACAGCTGCCCAGGCCCGTCCGATACCAACGATTACACCGTTATACCAACCGAATAAAGTTCGTTAGGAAATAATAATTACAAGGTTCCCATGGATTATTGACAAAAGTGCCCCCGGAACCGTATATTGAGAATATCTAACACTTAATTGGAGATAATCTAATGGGCAGAAAGCAAGAAAAAGCGCAACAGAGAAAAACTTATCAGGATAGCTTCAAAGGCGTCAAACACGGCCACGGCGGACGCTCAATTCGTAAGAAGGATGAGGCAGCTCTGGGCAAGTAGTTTGGTGGTAGCCGTCAGGATTACGGCCCCCCCATCACCGTCAGGGTGATTAAATATATAGCAGATGACCAAAGGGTTTATTCTATATATATCCTTTGGTCATTTGCTTTTTTACGTTAAAAAACGGCTGCGTAATTGACCGCAGCCGGCATCGATGTCCTGTCCCCGACTCTGCCTCAATGTACAGTTGATTCCGCGGTTTTTTAATTCCTGCTGAAAGGCCAATACACGGCTCCGCGGTGAAGGCTGCATTTTTTGGTTTGCGACATTGTTGGCGGAAATCAGATTAACATGACAATTCAAGTCCTGTATTATGTCAGCTAATTTTTGCGCTTGCTGTAAAGAATCGTTCACGCCGTCAAAAAGCGCATATTCAAAACTCACGCGGCGCCCGGACCGCGCAAAATATTCCCGGCAGGCCTCGATCAATTCCCCGATCGGATACTTTTTATTGACCGGCACCAGCTTATCCCGCAATTTGTCATCGGCGGCGTGCAGCGATATCGCCAGACCAACCTGCAACTTCTCCCCGCCCAGCTTTTTTATCCCCGGTACCAGACCGGCCGTGGAAATTGTCATGCTGCGGGCGCTTAACCCGAAACATTCCGGCGCGTTTAATATTTCGATTGCCTGCCATAAAGCATTATAGTTAGAGAACGGTTCACCCATCCCCATGAATACAATGTTGTCGATCCGCTCCACTGCGTGCCCCTTGCGCTGTTCCTGTAACCGGCGGGCAAAGTACAACACCTGGTCGATAATTTCTCCGGCGGTCAGATTCCTTTCAAACCCTTGCCAGCCAGTAGCGCAGAATGGACATCCGACGGCGCAGCCCACCTGGGTGGAGACGCAAACGGTAAAACGTTCTTTTTTATCGGTAGAATAAAATTTCATCAGCGCTGTTTCTACTGTCTTCCCGTCAAGCAAATTGAAAAGCACTTTCACCGTGCCGTCTTTGGCTTTTACTTCATGCAACGGCGTTAAAGTATGGAGAGACACTTTCTCTGCCAGCTTTTGGCGGAAGGTCAAAGGCAAGTCGGTCATTTCTTCCCAGGAAACGGCCAACCGCTGATATACCCACGCCAGCAACTGCTTTGCGCGGTATGCCGGTTCCCCCAGCGAGGCCACCAGTTCCGTCACCTCTTTGACAGTCAGATCGATAATAAAGACAGACATAATGTAATTATACTCTAACCTCCGCAGATGTCCGGCTAAATACACTTATGAAGATCTTTATCAATAAAAGTCCGAAAGCAAACAAACCACCTTCCAATTAAATCAAAATATAGCTTCTTTTTAATATTATGTTCGCTTTTTAGCTTCGTTTCCTGTATAATAATAAATGGTTAGGTTTTAGGAACGTATTATTTTATGTACCGCATCTGGAATTACTTTCATCTGGAGCGCTTCCGGAAACACTTTCTCCATTAATCGGAGCTAATGCGTCATTGCAAGACGCGGGCTTCCGAAAATTCGTTTTGTCACCGTTTTCCATGATTTTTCACCCGTGTGTTACTATGCCATGTATTATGTAAACTAATAAGGATAAAACAAGTATTATGAATTACCGCAATGACATCCGCAACGTCGCTATTATCGCTCACGTCGACCACGGCAAGACCACGCTGGTAGATGCCCTGCTCAAACAGAGCCATGTCTTCCGCGAAAACCAGGATACGGTTGACTGCATCATGGACAGTAACACCCTGGAAAGGGAAAAAGGTATTACCATATTAGCGAAGAACACCGCGATCATGTATAACGGTATCAAGATCAATATCATCGATACTCCCGGCCACGCAGATTTCAGCGGCGAAGTCGAGCGCGTCATTAATATGGCCGACGGCGCTTTACTGCTGATCGACTCCGTGGAAGGCCCAATGCCGCAGACCAAATTCGTTCTGCGCGAGGCTTTTAAAAAGAAGCTGAAAATCATTGTCGTTATTAATAAAATGGACCGGCAGAATGCCCGTATATCGGAAGTGCTCAAATTGACCCAGGATCTGTTCCTGGAGCTGGCGACCGATGCCGAACAGCTTGATTTTCCGGTGCTTTATGCCAGCGGCCGGGAAGGCATTGTGGTTAAAGAACCCGGGATGGAAGGCAAAGATGTCAGCGCGCTCTTTGACATGATTCTGGAAAAAGTACCGCCGCCGCAAATCGAGGAAGGCTCCTTCCAGATGCTGGTCTCCAACCTGGATTATGATACCCACAAGGGTAAAATCTCTATCGGGCGTATCTGGCGCGGCAAGGTCTCCCCGCATGATATGGTCGTCTGTTTAAGCGCGGATGGTAAGCAAACCCGCTATGAAATCAATGAAGTCTTCACGCACCTCGGCCTTAAACGGCTGGAAGCCAAAGAAGTCGAGGCCGGCGATATTGTCGCTGTCACCGGCGTCAAAGAAGTGACTATCGGTGACACCCTCGCCAACCCGGAACATCCTGACGCTTTGCCCCGCATCGAAATCGGTGAACCGACGGTAGAAATGACCTTTGGCGTCAATACCTCGCCGTTTTCCGGCAGAGAAGGCCGTTTCAGCACCACCCGTCAGTTACGCGAACGGTTGTACCGCGAACTGGAATCAAATCTCAGCCTCCGGGTCCAGGATTCCGATAGATCCGATACTTTTATTGTCAAAGGCCGCGGCGAACTTCATCTTTCCATTTTAATTGAAACAATGCGGCGGGAAGGTTACGAATTCGAGGTTTCCAAACCGGAAGCCATCACTAAAATGGTCGATGGTAAACTGATGGAACCTGTCGAAGCCCTGACCGTCGATACCAAAGAGGAATACATCGGCATTGTCAATGAATTATTGAGCAAACGCCAGGCCGAAATGAGCGACATGCGCAATGACGGCAAGGGTAACGTCCGCATGGAATTCCACATCCCCACCAAGGGTTTGATCGGATTCCGCAGCGCTTTTCTCACCGCCACGCGCGGCAGCGGCGTCATGAATACTATCTTCCTCGGTTATGAACCCTGGAAGAAAGAAATAGGAAGTATTCGCAGCGGTGTTCTCGTGGCATCGGAATTGGGCGTTTCCGTTACCTACGGTTTGAACAACGCCCAGGAACGCGGACTTCTTTTTATCGGCCCGGGGGTGCAGGTCTACGAAGGCATGATCGTAGGACAAATTCAACGTTCGCGTGACATCGCCGTTAACGTCTGTAAAGAAAAGAAGATGACCAACATCCGTTCATCTACCTCCGATATTGCTATCAAACTGACCCCGCCGATAATATTCAGTCTGGAGCAGTCCATCGACTTCATTAACCGCGACGAACTGGCGGAAATCACCCCGGAGCATATCCGGTTGCGCAAGAAGATCCTGCAGGAAACAATGCGCTTACGCGCAATCTCCTCCACGCGGCGTGAAGAAGAACAGGATGAAGAATAGACCCAAAGCTCTGATCTTCATCGGATTGACATTAACATTTTTAACGATGCCGTTTTCTGCTTGTTCCCAGAAAACGGTTACCACCTCAACCGCCCCTTTTAATCCTGTGGTTAAAAACGATAGCATGGTGACCGCTAAAATCGTCGAAGTTCAGGACGGCGATGGCGCTATACCGTGGGTATTGACAATTCAACTTCAGACTTCACAGAACGTATCCGGTTATCCCAATTACACTACCGGCAAAATCGGGCAAACCATCGTTGTCCGGTGCATGGAAGACGCATCGCATTTGGAAACCGGCCAGTTAATAACCGCTCATCTCCGCTTCGAAGGCGATGAAACCAGCAGCTTCTACTTCATCTGGGCCATCCAATAAAATCAAAATACCTATATATTTACCCGATTTTCACGAGGGACTAATCCTGTCTATCACCTTAAAGTATGATTGACTCGGAGAATAGGACTGTATAGGATATGACTATCTACTGCCATTGTGTACGGGAAAATGCTGTTTGAAACCGGTTTATTTCGAACGTGGTAATTGTTCATTTCGAATCCGGTTATTTCTTGAAAAAGGTGGGATACATGAGGTTATTAAAAGGTTCGTTTGCTGCAATAATCGCAACTCTATTATTAGTTCTGGCAACACTGGCGCCAATTGCGCCTGTTTCTGCGGCATCGGTCACCACTACGCTTAACGTGACTTCCGGCCCGCCCGGGACACAGGTAGCAATCATCGGTGGTTTTACTCCCAATGCTTTCTTTACCGTCTCCTATGGCACTTCAACTACGCTAATCACCTCCGGTACCACGATTATCACCGGTACAGTTTCAACTGGCGGAACAGTTGCACCCTTTGCCGTGCCGGTCTTACCCCGCGGCGCATATAATATTATGGTTACGGCCGGCCCGGATTACTCTGTGACACCATACCCCACTTTTACTGTCACCCCGCAAATTACGGTTAGCGCTGCGACCGGCGCACCCGGCGACCAGGTAAATGTGAGCGGCAATGGTTTTAACGCCAGCCAAACAGTCAGTATCGTTTTTGACAACCAGGCCGTCTCCTCAGTTAGCTCCGATGTTCACGGTGTTATTCCCAGCACCGCCGTCACTATCCCATCGGCTGCACTGGGCGATCATACTATCTCTGCCAAAGATGCAGGGGGATCAACACCTACCGCTGCTTTCAGCATCACACCAAAATTAACATTATCAATGTTAGAAGGCCAGGCAGGCACTGTTGTCAGTATTTCCGGCGTCGGCTTTTCTGCTTCCAAAGCAGTTTCTTTCTTTATTGACACCACCTCGGTTACCCAGACCGTCACCACCGATACTGCCGGTAAATTCGCCAACTATAACCTGACAATTCCAGCACTTCCGGGCGGAAACCACGTCATCAAAGTTCAGGATTTTGGTTACACCGGCGCCATTACTGCCAATTTTAAGGTCAATCCTTCCATTACCCTGCAGCCCAACCAGGGGGCAATCGGCTCCAAGGTCACTATCACCGGTAATGGATTTACCCCCGTCACCGATAACCCGATTACCATCACTTACAATGACACTGCTGTTACTACCACACCGGCAGCAATTTCTGCCGACGGTGACGGTAACTTTTCAGCTACCATTCAGGTTCCTTCCGGCGTCACCGGCGCGGTTAAAATTATTGCTAAAGACAAATTAACTACCGCCAGCGCTGATTTTACCAGCATCGCGAATATTTTGGTATCACCTGCGACCGGCATTGTCGGCACAACCGTTACAGTTACCGGCAGCGGCCTGAACGCAACTACGGCGATCACAGTTAATTATGACGGCGCTGCTGTTGTTACCGTGAAAACAGACACGGACGGTAAATTCAGTACTTCGTTTAAAGTTCCTGAAAGCGGCACAGGAACCCACCAGATTACCGTTTCGGACCAGGTTTCAACTTTTAAATACGATTTCAAACCTACTGCCGATGCAAAAATCGATTCTACCAGCGGTTACGTTGGGAAAGACATCACCGCCAGCGGAACGGGATTTACCGCCGCCGGTAATGTTGTCGTAAAATACGATACTGCCCAGATCGCCACCGTCACAGCCGATGCACAGGGAACATTTACAGTCACATTTAAGGCTCCGGCCAGCAACGGCGGCGCACACCAGATTATTATTACTGACGGTGTCAGTTCCTTCACGAAAGATTTTTCGATGGATTCTACTGCTCCATCAGCGCCAACTCTCATTTCACCTAAAACAGCCACCAAAGCTGCCAAATCTCCGAATTTCACCTGGCAAACCGTGAACGATCCCAGCGGCGTGACTTATTCTTTACAGGTTTCCAGAGATACAGCCTTTGCTATCGTGTTATTACAGAAAGACGATCTCAAGACACCGGGATATCAACTTACATCCCAGGAAGTCCTGGCCAATGTCGGCAAAGATGCGCCTTACTACTGGCGGGTAAAAGCAATTGACGGCGCAAATAACGCAAGCGGGTGGTCAAATGCTTCGACGTTTTTCGTCGGCACTATCATCCCCACCTCTACTTATATCGTTATTGTAATAGTTGTATGTATTGCGGTCGGCGGTCTTGCTTATTTAATCGAGAAATTGAGAAACCGTTAACCGGTCGTCCAATTTTAGTTGCTCATATATCAAGAGGGAGGATGAAAGTCCTCCCTCTGTAGTTTAGCGCAAGAATTGTCATTCCCGCACAGGTGTATTGTCCAGGACCATTATCTCCATGGGAGCGAATCCATATTAAACCATGGTTATCAGGTAATAAATTTAAATAGTAATATAGTTGTTCTCCGATTACCAAAATAGCAATATTACTATCCACAATGATAAGATGATAAGTGATGCCTAAATCCTACCTTCAAATTACGCCGGAATTAGCCCGGCGCATCAAATTGGTCGTCGCCGATGTCGATGGCACACTGCTCAGTGACGGCGATGAGGTCAGTTCTCCTGTCGCCCGGGCGATCCGGGCGCTCGAACAAGCCGGCATCATGGTCGGCTTTGATTCCGGCAGACCATTCACCCGTCTGGAACCGCTGGCCGCATCACTAAACGCTTCCGGCCCTGTGATTGCAGAAAACGGCTGTGTTGCCAAGCTGAAATGTGGAGCGGGACTCTATGACTTAGGTTATTCACGCCAACCCGCCCTCAAAGCTCTGACAAAATTCAAGGCTGATTTTCCCACGGCTATCCGCGAAGCCTTCGATTACAAAGACCGCCTGATTGATGTCGGTTTTTTTGCTGACGGCGTACCCCATGTAGAACTATTGAAACGCATGGAAGGCGTGCAATTACTCGATTCCGGCTACATGTTGCACATGATCCAGAACGGCGTCAGCAAGGGAAAATCCCTGAAAAGGATATTAGGTTTGATCGGTGACGGACAGATACACCCTGACGAAGTAATGGTCTTCGGTGATTCCGCTACCGATATTTCACTCTTCACCGAATTTGAAAACAGCGTGCTGGTTATTAATCCCAGGCTGCCCAAAGAGCAAACCATAGACATCTGCCGTCAGGCCAAATTCCAGAGTAAGTTATCTTTCGGGGACGGCTTTGTAGAAGTAATTACTTACCTGCTTAAACAGCGGTCGGACGCGACGTTTTAGAATCATTACATCAGCAGACAATATTTTACTTTTATATTAAAAATTGCCACATTATGTCAATTAACCGGATAGTGAAATAACCGCTATGCTTAATTATTCTAAAAACGACGGTAACGTGTTAAATCAGCAAGAGTATCACGGCATCATTATTAATCTCAGTCAGCGGGATAAATCTGTATTTAATACAGTCGAAATTATTGGTCGAAAGAAATCATTTTCCGGATTGGTGACGCTATATAAAATCAGGGTATCGCCGGATAATATTGACGCAGT
>Ga0182019_10002121_pt1 | contig 10147 bp, 5 predicted proteins | sample 812E2MmetaG_FD_120483 | JGI IMG/M metagenome (GOLD analysis project Ga0182019, IMG submission 120483) | Permafrost microbial communities from Stordalen Mire, Sweden - 812E2M metaG | ecosystem: Environmental > Terrestrial > Soil > Wetlands > Permafrost | place: Sweden: Stordalen | collected... | reverse complement strand
TGTGCTGGTCGGCTTGCCCGGGGAAACCGCAGCCGACATCGACGAGCTGGCGCGCCTGGCCCTGGAACTCGCGGCACTTGCTCCCAAGCTGTCGCTCACCGTTTCGCCCTTCGTATCGAAACGCAACACCCCGCTCGACCACCAGCCCTTCGAAGCGATCGCCAGTCTCGACCACAAGCTGGCCTTCTTACGGCGCCAGCTTCGCGGACGCGTGCATCTGGGCGGCGACGCGCCCAAGTGGGCGTGGGTCGAGTATCGGCTGGCTCAGGGAGGCTTTGCCGAAGGACTGGCCGCAGCCCAAGCCGCCCGCGCCGGCGGCGGCTTCGCGGCGTGGAAGCGGGCACTGGGAGGGTAGATAGGTGACGACCGGTCGGCGAGAAATCCCCAGTTAGAGATCCGCCGCAGTACCCTCGGTGGGAGATCAACCGGTGTGCGCTACCGCGATCCTGCGATAGCCGCGATGGCGGTCTCGATGCTCGTGGCGCCGTCGCCCGTGCCCCGGAGTGTGCGAATGTCGGGCAGGCGCGAGACCTTGCCGCCCGCTGAATGATCGCGCAGGAAATTGGCAAGTTCGCGGTCCGTTTCGCGAATGTGATAGATGAGCCAGTCTTCGAGCATGAAGCTGACGGAGAGTTTGGTCTTCTTGCTCGCCCCTTCCCGCTGGCTGCACGCGACGATTTCGGCGGTTTCACGCCGCAGGCGATCGTGGAACTCCATGTGAAAGCGCGCGCCGGCGTATCCGGCCATGACTGCCTCTTCGGCGGCGAAGTGATCGATGACGTACCTGGCGAGGAACGAGACCGCGCGCACGAAGATGGCGGGGCTCGCCTCGTCGGGTGTTTCGAGGACTTGGTTGGCCAGAGCGAGCAGCGCCCTATGCTGGGTATCGATCTCGGCCACTCCGGTGATGAGGTCTGGTGTGAGTTCGAATCGGCGCATAATAATGTTGCCTCCCTTGGCTGGCGCGCGCCGCCCGGTCTGGCTTTTTCCGCAACTTGCGCCCGGCGCAGAGAGGACCAGGCGTCGCGCGGAAACCGGAGGCTGGGTGGCTGCTCAAGCCGTCTTCTTGTCACAACGCAAATCCTGGGCCGTCCCAGATAGGTCCAGGTTTACGTGTCGACCACCCTCGAGCCGTCGGCATACCGATGGCTCGCCGCCCGAACACGCGTCGGATAACCGGCGATCCCCGATCCCCGTCCGAGGGTACTTCTCTAGTGGCGCCCTGACCCTGGGGTAAATTGCGTCTCGTGGTCCAGTCAGACTTTTCGCCGCCCGAACACTTGGAGAACGGCAACCGACGAGTTGGTGCCGCTTGTTGCGGGGGGACTTCTCAACCACAAGTTGGTGAAATAGAGTTGATTCCCCCGGAAAATGGGCGACGCTGGGACAAAACATCATGAAGCAAATCGCAATAGGACTCCTGGCGATCACGGCTGCCTGCCAGCCGAATTACCAGAATGGCAAGACCAAGTGCGCGCTCGACTACGGTTGCCCGAGCGGTTTCATCTGTGGGAGCCGGCCGGCCGATTCGGTGGACGTCTGTTTTGAGCTCGGCAAAACCAACTGTCCGGTTGCGAGCAAGTACCTGTGCAGCTCTGGCGCCTGTGTGGCCAGGAAGGCGGATTGCCCGCTGCCAGGCAGCGGTGGCGTGATCGGCAGCAACGATGGTGGCGCGAGCATTGACAGTGCCACGGGTGGCAGCGGTGGCGTGGCCGGCGGCAACGAAGGTGGCCGAAGTGCCGAGAGTGGTGGCGGTGCCAGCGGCGGCAGCGGCGGCAACGGCAGCGATGCCAGGGTGCCGGACGCGCCTGACCCCGCGCCAGATGCCCCCGCAAGTGGTGCGGGCGGTAGTGTTGGTGGCGGTGGCACTCTGGGGGCAGGCGGCGGTCCCGGCACGGGAGGCGGGGCGGGTCCTGCTGCTGGCGGCAGTTCTGTCACCGGTGGTACGCCAGACGTAGGCGGGACGACGAGATCCGGCGACACGAATTCTGGGGGTACCGCGACCGGGGGCACGAACACGGGAGGCCGCGCGAGCGGAGGGACCAACAGCGGAGGCACCGGCGGTACGCCAGACGTAGGCGGGACGACGAGATCCGGCGGCACGAATTCTGGGGGTACCGCGACCGGGGGCACGAACACGGGAGGCCGCGCGAGCGGAGGGACCAACAGCGGAGGCACCGACGGTACAGGCACGGGTGGGGCCGGTGGAACTTGCCCCGGAACGAAGTGTGGGAGCACGTGTACCGATCTCAACACCGACGTGAATAACTGCGGCACGTGCGGTCGAATCTGCGCGAAGACGAACGCGGGGGTGCTGACCTGCCACGCCGGGTTCTGCGATACCACCGACTGTACCCCGGGCTGGGGCAATTGCACCCAGCCGGTCGGAGTTGCGCCCGACGATGGGTGCGAGACGAACCTCAACACCAGCCTGTCCAACTGTGGCGCTTGCGGAACAGTATGCAAGGCCCTCGCTCCCTCCACTGCCACCTGCACGGCAGGTCGCTGCCTGGTCACTCTGGCCTCAGGCCAGAACGCCCCCCTCGATATCGTCGCGGACGGCCTGGACGTGTACTGGACCAACGACTCCAGCATGAACCCGGGCGGCACGACCACGCCCGGTTCGGTGCTGATGATCCCCGTTGGTGGTGGCAGTCCGTCAACTCTTGCCTCCGGGCAGGAAAGCCCGGCCGGTCTAGCGGTGGAAGGGAGTGTCTACTGGGCCGACCGTCTTGACGGCACGGTGCTGAAAGTGGACCTTGCCTCCGCCGGTTCCCCTACCACGCTCGCCTCCGGGCAGAACGGTCCCCAAGGCCTCGCTGTCTACGCCAGCAATGTCTACTGGGCGACGGTCCCGAGCAGCATGGCGCCAGATGGCGCAGTGATGAAGTTGTGGGGCGGTGCCGGCAATCCGGTCACGCTCGCCTCAGGGCAGAAGAGCCCCGGAAGGATCGCACTCGCCCCCGCGGGCGACGTCTATTGGACGGACCCCTCCGCGGGAACGGTGATGAAGCTGCCTTTTGGCAGCAGCTCCGTGACCACCCTCGCCTCGGCACAGAACTACCCTCTTGCCATCGCCGCTGACACCACGGGTGTCTACTGGACGAACTCCGGCGCAGGAGGAGGCATCACGGCTGACGGCGCGATCATGAAAGTGGACAGTGCTGGCACCGTCACGACCCTCGCCTCGGCACAGTACACACCCAACGCCATCGCGGTGGACGCCACCAGCGCCTACTGGACCGAGCACACCGGTTACCGAGTCATGAAGGCGCCTATTGGCGGAGGCACCCCGACAACCCTCGCCAGCGGCCAGACCTACCCCAACGGTATCGCAGTTGACGCCACGAGCGTCTACTGGGTGAGCGGGGCCGGCACCGTGATGAAGCTGACGCGAAAGTAGAATGGAAGGCCACTGTCGGGAGTTCTCGGGATTCAGAATCCGTTTCTTGCCATCCTAGTAGTTGGGCTGACAGGCGGCCATGATCAGTAAATTCCGGCCACGCTGGCGCCCGCGAAGCCTTGCCCCAGCATTGGGGTCAAGGCCACCGGACTGCTCGCGCTGGGATTGAGCGTGAAGAGCAGAATTGCGGTCGCAATACCTGCGGCCCCCACGCCGTATCCCACCCACTGCAGGGCCGCGTAGGTTTTGCCAGCGCTCTCGGCGCTCGGATTGTACTGCGACTCAGTCGTCGAAAACTTGCTCAGGGTCAGCGCCGTGCAAACCCCGCCCCCGGCCAGGCCGACCACGCCAATGCCTCCGGCAATCCAGGCCAGCGTGCTGTGGGACCGCGCCGGGGCTTGGGGCGTCGTGGTGACGGTCTCCGCCAACATCGCAGCGTTGCTCGGTTGAGACGATGCACCCGCGCCTGCCGGGGAAGGCGTCGCAGGCGTAGGGGAAGAAGGCGCAGGGGCAGATGACGCCGGCGCGGGCCCAGCCGCAGCCGTCACGGGCAGAACCGGCGGTGGGGGCGGCGCAGGCGCGGGGCTTGGGGTCGGCTGGCCGCGAAGCTTCTCCATCTCGGCCACCCACCCTTCGACCTCACTGCGATCCTCCGCGCTGATGTCGGGTGCGCGCCGCAAATACTCGCGCAGGTTGGAGAGCGCCGGCTCGGGTCGCCGCAGGTAATAGTAGCAAGCACCGAGATTGCGCGTGAGCACCAGAGTGTCCGGGTAATTGCTACACAGGCTGGAGAAGATCTTGGCAGCCTCCTCATACTGGCCATCCTTGTAGAGCTGCTTGGCCCGCTTGGCCCTGGCCGTGTCCTTCGCCGACAGGCTCGCAGCCTGGGCTCGCCCTTCGCACAGGGATGGCGACAGGCACAGCGCAGTGGCAATCGCGAGACCCAAGGACAATCTAGCCAAAGTACCAAGCATTGCTCTTCCGATCTCCTCTTCTTGATGGCAGGCGCGTTCGTCGCGGTATTTGCCAACAAGGTGGCCTGCCTGCAGCGCCATGGGTGCTCCGCGAGTAGGTTACTCCCGGCTGCATGGCGAACAAGTGAATTTCAACCGCCTTGAATGGCCGTCCCGCGGAGCTACGGCAGCCAGCCTCGACCACAAGTTGGCCTTCTTACGGCGCCAGCTTCGCCGACGGGTGCACTTGGGCGGCGACGCGCCCAAGTGGGCGTGGGTCGAGTATCGGCTGGCTCGGGGAGGCTTTGTCGAAGGATTGGCCGCAGCCCAAGCCGCTCGCGCCGGCGGTGGCTTCGCGGCTTGGAAGCGAGCACTCGCAGGGTAGCTAGAACACGGCCAGTTGTTTCCGCGCGCGACGTGGTGGACTATCTATGGGAATGCGTCTGATGTTCCGCCGAATCAGAACCGCGATGAGCGCGCCCTCTCACGAGATGGCGGCCGTGCTGTCGCGTCCCGACCGCGCCGCCTTGTACCTGGCTCGCCTCGGCCTGCGCATCATCAAGCAGTGGGTGCGCGATCGCTGCCCGCAGCAAGCGGCGGCGCTCACCTATCAGACCACCCTCGGACTGGTCCCGCTGCTGGCGTTGGTGTTCGCAATTCTGCGCCAGACCCATAACTTGGAAGCCCAGTCGCGCTTGGTCGAGTTCATCTCAACCCAGGCTCTGCCTGACATGGGCGACGTGGTCAGCGAACTCGCGTCGTTTTCGGAGAAGGTCGCCACCGGCGCTGCCGGCGGACTGGGTCTGGCCTTCACCCTGGCCACTTGCTACTTCCTCTACGGCACCGTCGAGAATACTTTCAACGACATCTGGCATGTGACCGTACGGCGGTCGTGGTTCCGCAAGTTCTTGATATTCTATCCAGTCGTCACGCTGCTGCCGGTGCTGGCGGGCGCCCACCTCTACTGGTCCGGACGCCTCATCGGGTCCGGCCAGCTGGCGCGCTTTTTCGGCCCGCTCTCCATTCAATTCGGCGCGCTCTTCCTCATCAATTGGCTGCTGCCCAACATCCGCGTGCGCTTCCACGCCGCCGTGGCCGGAACCCTGGTCACCGGCTTTGCGCTGGAAGGATTGAAATGGGGGTTCGTGCATTTCGCCAAGGGCATGTTGCTCTCCAGCTACACCGGCGTGTACGGCCCCCTGGCGCTGGTGCCGCTCGTTCTATTGTGGATCTACATCTCGTGGTGGGTGGTGCTGGGCGGCGCCGAGATCGCCAACACCATTCAAAACCTGCGCCTGCTTGAAGCCGAAGAACGACGGCATCGCGACGACGAGCCTATCAATGGCCTGGTCGCCGCACAGGTCCTGGCTTTCGTCGCTGCAGACTACCAACGGGGCGGCAAGGGCATCGATCGCGCCTCGCTCGGCCACGAGTTCGGCCTGTCGGTGGAGGTCATCGATCACATCGCCGCTCGGCTCAAGGACCAGGGCTTCTTGGCGGAAGTGCAAGGCGACAAGGAGGGCTTCATCCCGGGCCGAGCCGCCGACAGCATCAGCCTGCAAGAAGTGCTGGCCGCGTTCCGCTCGACCGACCTGGAAGCCGCGCCAGGCAGCACCTCGCCCACACTGGCCGCGCTGATAGAAGACTTGGAAGAAGCCCGCCAAGCTCGCATCGGTGGAATCACCATTGCCGAGCTGATGCCGAAGTAGAACGTGATACCCTGGCCGTGCAAGAGGAGGCCCGTTCATGAAGAACAGCGGTTTTGTCGCACTGGTCGGACGCCGGCTGGAACACAACGACCACCTTGGCATTGGCTATCTCGAAGCAGCCCTGGTTGGCGCGGCCGTGCGCAGAAGCCGGCATGTGCTGAACCGGGTTGACGATGTCCTGCCCATCGCGCAGTCCATCTGCAAACAGCCGCCCGATGTGGTTGGCCTGTCCTTGCAGGACGGTGGTTCAGCCGTACTGCCGCTCGCGCTGGGTGAGCTGTTGCGACGGCTGGGCTACCCTGGCCACATCACCGCCGGTGGGCCGTTCGCCACCCTGGCGCGCACGTGGCTGCTCGGCCGCTACGCTTGGCTGGACAGCGTGGTGCGATTTGCCGGCGAGGCGCCCTTGCTTGCCTTGGTTCGGGCCTTGGCGCGGGGCGAGTCGATTGCCTGCGTGCCCGGTCTGTCAACCCGCGCGGGCGACGGTCCTCCCGCCGACGTGCTCAGCCCGCTTCCCACCACGCTGGTACCCGTCCGCCACGATGGCATGCGCCTGCTCGGCCGCAAGGTGGCGCATGTGTCTGCCACCCGAGGCTGCGCCGGCCGGTGCAGCTACTGCGGCCCCGCGGCCTTGCAGGACGCCGAGGTTGCCGAGGGTCTGCGCGCGGGTCACTCGCGACGGCACCTGGCTGCTTTCGGCGTGGGAGGCGTGCGCCGACGGAAAGTGGTTGACGTCGCTGACGAGCTGGCCGGACTGGCGCGATCGGGCCATGGATACGTCTACTTTGTCGACGAACACGTCTTGCCCTACCGCGAAGCGGACGCCCTGGCTTGGCTTGCCGAACTGCAGAGCCGGCTCAAAGCCGCGAAGGCTCCGGCGCTTGCTCTCGGGTGCATGCTGCGTGCTGAACGGGTGACCCAAGCCGTCGTGCGACGCTTCTGCGAGGTTGGGCTGGCACGTTGTTTTCTTGGCATCGAGTTTCCCAGCGCTGAGCAAGGGCGATGGTTCCGACGACGGTGCAACCCCGAGCATGCGCTGTCGCTTCTGCAGGAGCTGGACAGGGCTGGCGTCGCAAGCGCGAGCAACCTGATGCTCGTGCATCCGAATTCGACGGTCGCGTCGATCGAGGAAGGGCTGCGGTTTCTGGACCGCATCGAGCATGGCCTCTTCGATGTGACCCGAATGAAGGCATATCACGGCACCCAGCTCTACCAGCGTTTGCTGCGCGAGGGGCGTCTGCGCGGCAATCCTCTGCGCTGGGACTACCGACTCGCCGATCCGATCGCCCAGCGATTCACCGAACTGCTCGCGCGGGTTCGCATGGAGGCATTTGGCGACTACAGCCTGACCCAACGGCTTTACGACTGTCACACGGCGCTGGCCGTCGCACGCCGCGCGGATGCACGCCTGTCGGCAGCCGGGTTGGGCGAAGCGCTTGCGGATCTGCGGACTCGCCTCAATTGCTTCACCATCGAGTCTTTGCGCAAGACCCTTGCCGGGGCGCAGGGCATGTCCGATCGCAGACAGGCGAATGATCTCGTCCACGCCCTGGCCGAAGGTGCGCTCGGGTTCTGCGCTGAGATCGGAAGCTTCGAAACGGAGGTCAATCGTCTCTTCGGTGCGTCCGAGCGACGCTTTTCGCCCATGGCAGCGGCGGCGGCATCGAGCTTGATCTTCCTCTTCGCCTCGGCAAGCTGCGGCTCGCACCCGATAGGGGTTTCGCGGCCAGAGGCAGGCGTCAGCGCAGACGTTCAACCTGTTTCAGAAGCGAGCGTCAGCATAGACGCGCAACCTGATTCAAGAGTGAGCATCACAATAGACGCGCAGCCTGATTCAAGAACGAGCGTCGCCATTGACGCTCAACCCGATGCAAGAACGAGCCTCAGCATTGACGCTCAACCCGATTCTGCTGAAATCAATCCCAATACCTGCTCTGACGATATCGATCGCACGGTGAAGGACCGGATAGCTGCCGCCGTACCGTGTTTCTCGGGCTATGTCGACCGTTGCAGCGATGGTTCCAAGCTTTGTGCAAGTTTCTACCTGTCCCAGGGCTCTGGTCCAACCGTCCTAGGATGCGACCAGGCCACCTCAGACCGACTCAATCAGTTGGGAGTGCAGGCCGCCGACTCGCTGGCAGGCCTCGACCCTAGCGGCTGCAGCCTCTATCCCGGTTCCGTTGTTGCCAACCCCGACAACGAGAAGTTGGCGAGCGCAATCTCTAGCTGTGGCGCCGCAGGCTATCCCGTCCGCTATGCCATCGTTCTCGACAGCAACGGCGCCGTCGTCGACGTGCGCAGCCGGGCGGACGGCAGCAGCAACTCCCAGGTCCTGAACTGCATTCTTACGGTGCTCGGCGGTCTGACCTTCCCGTGCCTAGCCGACTCCCAGCTCTGCCCCGAGGAGATAATCGCGGAATGACAGGGCAGAGCGAGCCGGCGCTTCATCCCCTTTCCAGGTACGTGTAGCCCGACAGACCTTCCTCGTACATGCGCAGCAGCGAACGCGTCTCCTCCAGACTCATGCCGTTGGTGCGCACCGCCTGCTCGGCAAAGCGACGCACGCGCGCCAGCAGGTCGTCGCGCGCGTAGCTGACGTACTTGAGCACGTCGGTCACCGTGTCGCCGGTCACCACGTGCTCGATCTGATAGCCGCCGCCCGGCGCCAGCGACACGTGCACGGTGTTGGTGTTGCCGAAGAGATTGTGCAGATCGCCCAGGATCTCCTGATAGGCCCCGGCCAGGAACACGCCCAGAAAATACCCTTCGCCGTGGCTGTACGGGTGAAGTTCCAGCACGTTCTTCACATCGCGCCGGTCGATGAAGTGATCGATCTTGCCATCGGAGTCGCAGGTGATGTCAGCCAGCACCGCCCGCCGGGTGGGCTCCTCGCCCAGCCGGTGAATCGGCATGATGGGAAAGAGCTGGTCGATGGCCCAGATGTCGGGCAGCGACTGGAACATGGAAAAGTTGCAGAAATAGGTATCCGACAGCGCGCGCTCCAGGCCCTCGAACTCCTCGGGCGCCTCGCGCATCTCGCGCACGACCTTGAGCACGCGCTGGCAGATGGCCCAGAAGATGTCCACGGCAATCACTCGCTCGGTCAGTGACAGGCTGCCGAGCGAGAACAACGACAGCGCCTCTTCGCGATACTCCAGGGCGTCGTGGTACGCCTCGCGCAGATTCTTGCTGGAAATGTCGCGGGCCGTGTCGAACATGTTGCGCACCAGGCGCGAAACATTGTCGGGCAGCTTGTCGGGTGCCTTGCCCACGTCGAACTCGCCCACGCCCAGCACGTCGATGGCCAGCATGGAATGGTGGGCAACCACCGCGCGCCCCGATTCGGTGACGATGGTGGGATGGGCGACGCCGGCCGCATCGCACACCTCTTGCAAGCCGAACACCAGATCGTTGGCGTACTCTTGCAAGGTGTAGTTCATCGACGAAGCGAAGTTGGTCTGCGACCCGTCGTAGTCCACGCCCAGGCCGCCGCCGGCGTCGAAGTACTTGAGCGGCGCGCCCAGACCGACGATCTCGACGAAGAAACGGCTCGCTTCGCGCATGGCGTTCTTGATGGCACGGATGGCCGAGATCTGGCTGCCCAGGTGGAAGTGGATCAGCTCGAAGCAGTTGAGCATGTCGGCGTCGCGCAGAAAACGCACCGCCTCGACCACCTCGCGCGTGGACAGGCCGAACTTGGATCGGTCGCCCCCGGATGCCTCCCAGCGGCCCGAACCCTTGGAGGCCAGTTTCACCCGGATCCCGATGCGGGGCTTGACCCCGATTCTCTTCGCGGTGGACGCGATGAGGTCCAGTTCGGAGAATTTCTCCACCACAATGAGCACCTTGCGCCCGAGCTTCGAGCACATGAGCGCGGTCTCGATGTACTCCTCATCCTTGTAGCCGTTGCACACGATGAGCGCTTCCTCGTCGTCGAGGATGCCCATTACCGCCAGCAGCTCGGGCTTGGAGCCCGCCTCCAGGCCGTAGTGGTAGGGCCGGCCGAACTCCACGATCTCCTCCACCACGTAGCGGTGCTGGTTGACCTTGATGGGGTACACGCCGCGATACTCGGCCTTGTA
>Ga0182019_10002120_pt1 | contig 10152 bp, 7 predicted proteins | sample 812E2MmetaG_FD_120483 | JGI IMG/M metagenome (GOLD analysis project Ga0182019, IMG submission 120483) | Permafrost microbial communities from Stordalen Mire, Sweden - 812E2M metaG | ecosystem: Environmental > Terrestrial > Soil > Wetlands > Permafrost | place: Sweden: Stordalen | collected... | reverse complement strand
CGACGGCCGACGATCCGGCCCGCTGACTGTGCCGTCGCTGCGCTCCGGTGCTCACATACCGCGTGTATGCTCCGCTCCGGTGCTCGCGCCGGCGAAGGCGCGGCGAAGCCGCGGGGGCAGGTGGCAGGGTGGGCAGGTCCAAGTGCCCGAAGGGCCTTCGTCATCGGGCCGGCTTGTCGGCCGGCTCTCGAAGGCGAAAGTAGTGCAGGCAGAACTGGTCCGCCCGCCTCAGGACGCAGGTATCACGGCTTCGGCGGCGCGGACCGTAGCGCTTGGGCGTGCTTCAAGTCGGCCAGCGCCTCTTGCCCCAACCCAAGGCGCAGATACACGAGCCTGCGTTTTTCAAAGTAGGTTGGATTGGCCACCGATGAGGCTGCAATGGCGCGATCGAAGTCGTCCCGTGCCTCCGGGTTGCGGAGGGTCATGAAATAGATGTTTCCTCGGTTGAAGTAGTAGCTCGCTTCGCTGGGCCTGAGCGCGATCGCCTGGTCTTCATCAGCGAGAGCCTCGTCGTATTTGTTGAGGCGCACATAGGTGATAGCGCGGTCATTGAAGTAGGCGGATCTGCGCTTGCTGGCGTGCGCGCGACCTAGCGCAGGCTGCACGCTCAGGGCCGAGTCGTAGTCGGCCAGGGCTTTGTTGTATTCACCCCGGTCGTAGTAGTAGGACGCGCGATTGTTGTAGGCCTCGGTGTTCCAGGGCTCGTATTGCAGCACGCGGCTCCACAGGGTTTCGCTGTTTCGCCAAATGCCGATCTGTCGCAGCGACTGCCAAGACAACAGGCCGAGCAAGAGCAGGCCCGCCGTCACCAGAGCTGCCTTCCACCTGGCGGACGCGATCGCGGTTCTGTCCCACAGGGCGCCGGCGCCCGCCCCGAGCAAGGCAACTAGCGACACGCTGGGCAGGTAGGTGTAGCGGTCGGCCATCGCCTGTGGCCCGATCTGGACGATGCCCAGCACCGGCAAGAGCACCACTGCGTACGCGGCGAGCACGGCGGCAAACCCTCGGTACTGCTTCACGGTCACCAAGCATCCCACCACCGTCGCTGTCGTCACCACGGCCGGCACGCCGAATTCCCAAGACAGGAGCGACACATGCGTGGGATACGAATAGAAAGGCAACAGGCCGGTGGGCAGTACCGTCTTGCCGAGGTAGATCGCCGTCGCCCTGATCGCCACCAGAACCCTCGGCCGCAGGGTCACCTCGGCCAGCGGCCGGAAGGCACCGCCTGCTCTTTGTGCCAGCACGGCGACCGTCGCCAAGCCCAAATCCAGGAAGAAGAAGGGGATCTTCTCCACAAGCAGGCGGCGCACACTGGGGCGTTGCCACCGATACAACGGGTACCAGTCGATGATCAGCAGGACAAAGGGAAAGCTGAGCGCCATCGGCTTGCTCAGCAGCGCCAGGACGAAGCACAAGAGCGTCGTGAGATAGCGACGGTTCTTCCACGGCCCGACCGAGCCTCCCGCGTGGCGCGCGTAGCCCAGGTAGCTGAGTACACCCAGGAGATAGAAGAGTGCCGAAAGCAGGTCTTTGCGCTCCGATATCCAGGCCACCGATTCGACGTGCAGGGGATGCAAGCCGAACAGCAGGCCGGCCACCACACCTGCCGCGATCAATCCTGACCGCGATAGTGCACGGCCCGCCGCGCGAGCCTGCAGCAGGTGTATGGCCAGCAGGACAACCAGAGCCGCATTGAACCCGTGCAGCAGAAGGCTCGTCAGATGATGGCCCAACGGGCGCAGGCCCCAGATCGCGTAGTCCGCGGCATGCGAAATCATGGTCAGCGGATGCCAGTTGCCACTCGCCGCATGGATATGAGTGAACGTCCGCAACAACGCGGAAGGGGTGATGCTCCTAATCTGTGGATTCTTGTAGACGTAGAGGTCGTCGTCCCAGTTGACAAAGCCATTGCCCAGCGCCGGGAGGTAGAGCAGGACCACCACGAACGCCACGGCCAACCCCGCCCAGCGAACCGGGGGCTTTCCATTTGTCTTTTCGATGTCTGGCCGGTCTGGGTGGGAAGCGAACATGCGGCTTGCTGCTCGTCTGCGCAGGGGGCGACACCTGAGCCATGACATTTTGCGGTTTCGTGTGCCCGACCGCAACCCACGGGGAACCGATAGCATCGGACGTTTCTTGGGCAGTTCCGACCGGGGAGACCGTTTGACGCGACTCAGTCCGGGGTCTACCCTGTGGTCACTCAAGAAGGATTGCGATGCGAAAGACCATGACACTCTCGGCGATTTTCGTGATCGCGCTGCTGGCCGTGCGCATGGCGTGGGCCGAACCGACGGGAAAACGTGACCGTGAGGCTGCCCGAACTGCCACCAAACAGGCAACCGCGGCCTACAACCTGGGCCACTACGACGAGGCAGCAGCCCTGTACGAGGAGGCCTACAAATTCGTACCCGATCCGATCTTTCTCTATGACCTCGGCCAGTCCTATCGACAGGCCAACAAGCCTGACAAGGCCCTGACCGCCTACCGTTCCTACCTGCGAACTGCCCCTGAAGATGCGCCAAAGCGCGAACTAGTCGGGCGTTGGATTCGTGAAATCGAATTGACATCTGAGCTTCAGAGGAAGACTGCTGCCCAGAAAGCTGCTCAGGACAAGGAACCGGTTGCCCCGGTAGCTCCTTCCCCGGCGGTCGCAAAGCCGCCGGAGCCTCAGGTTGAACAGGCGCAGGGTCCCTCTGCCAGAACTGCTCAGCAAAGGGAACCAACTGCCCCTACCTCATGGCCCAAAACTGCCCCGGCATTCGACGGGCAAGCCGGGCCACCGCCTGGCGATCCCAAGCAGGGCTGGTGGCTGGGCAGGACATGGGCATGGATAGCGGCCGGCTCGACGGTGCTGCTGGCCGCGGGAGCCGTTGTCGCTGACCTTTCCATGTATTCCAAGATCGATAGCTCAGAATCATTTCCATGCGGCCAAGGCAATTATTGCTACAACACAAGCGACGCTAGCTCGATCAACGAGCGCATGGTCGCAGCCGAAGTGCTCGCGGGACTAGCCGCCGCTGCCGCCGTGACCACCGGCCTGCTCTTCATTTTCGAGGGCCAACCAGTGAGCGTGGCGCCGGTAGTGGGAGGCATGACCGGCGCACTGGCAAGGGTGGCGTTCTGATCACGCAAACGGCGGCGCCGCTCAAGGCACGCTTTCTTGCCGCGTGTCGTCTCGCATTCGCGGCGCGACTCCTCCTTCAAGATTTCTTTGGAGAGATGCGGTCAACCACCGTTCATCCTGGCGAACCCATGTGCTTTTTGAGACTCCAGGCCATTGCGTGAAGGACAATGGGATGGGCATGTAGGTTTATGAGGGATGATGCCGCACTTTTCGTGTTCTTCCTCCAGCAACGTCCTGTAGCGCCATCACAGCTTTTCTGCGCAACTTCTGGCCAGATGAGGTACTAATTCGCTAGTGTTATGCGGGCTAGGGTTTCCCGATCCTGGCCCCAAGACTGTTCTCGATCTGACTCAAGGAGGTCCTCGAATGACTTCTCGTGTAGCGAATAGCAAAGACTTTCTTCGCATGCTCCTCATGCCAGCCTTGGCAGTAGGGCTAGTGGTTGGGTGCTCGCCCGCCAAGGGCGGCGGAGGTGAAAACTCCGGCGGTAGCACTGGGCAGTCCAGTGGCGGCAATTCTGGCCAGAACGGCGGCAGCAAGTCCGGCGGCACTACCAGCGCGACCGGTGGAAACAACAACCCCTCTGGCGGGAACAACAACCCCTCTGGCGGAAACAACAACCCCTCTGGTGGAAACAACAACCCCTCCGGCGGCAACAGCTCCGGCGGCACCACCAGCGCGACTGGCGGGAACAACAACCCCTCTGGCGGGAACAACAACCCCTCTGGCGGGAACAACAACCCCTCCGGCGGCAACAAGTCCGGCGGCACCACCAGCGCGACTGGCGGGAACAACAACCCCTCCGGCGGCACCACCACCTCCTCCGGTGGCACCACCACCTCCTCCGGCGGTACCACCACCTCCTCCGGCGGCAACAACCCCTCCGGCGGCACCACGAGTTCGACCGGGGGAAGCACCGGCAACCCGGGTACAAATCCGCCTGGTTGGTGGCAGACCTCGGACTGGAATGTCACGTCGGCAAATTGGCACGGCTGCGTGTGGACCGGCGTCGACAGTACCGTGGTGGGCTCAACCACTTCGATCTTGCCACAGGACTTCACGACCGCCAGCACAGAAGGTGGTCCGTACGAGGTTTCCGGCACTGTGTTCAACGACTACAACGCGGTCGCGATGATCGGGTTCAATTTGAACGAATCCATCGATTCCTCAAAGGGAGCCACCCAGTGCAAGTACAACAAGGCCGCCGCACTTGCCGCTGGTCCGCCCGTGGCGACCGTTCCGAGCTCCGCAACCGGTATCGCGATCAACTGGAGCGCCAAAATAGCGCCAGTCACCTCGTTCCGCATCCAGATTCAAGGCGTCAATGGCGCCACCGATGCGACCGATCGGTGGTGCGCGACCATCAAGGATGCGTCGGGACCGAGCTTCGTCAAGTTCTCGGACTTCTATCCCTCGTGCTGGAATGTGGGCGTCACTGGCCAGAGTCCAGGGACGGCGTACGCTGGCCAGCCCATCGACGCCGTGGTCTTCCTCGTGCCTGGCACGATCACCGCGAAGGCGCCGTTCGATTTCACAATCGTTGGCTTCGCGCCCGGCACCAGCGCTGCAGACGCACCTGGTAAGATTGCGGCATGCGGCACCACGACCGGCACGGTAGGTTCCACCACGCAATTGTCTGGCCAGGCTTCCATAGATGCGGCGACTCAACGGGCGGCGGTGACCGGAACCGACTGCAAGAAATACATCATCAACAACAACAACTGGGGCAATGAGAGCGGTACCTATCAGCAGCTTAGCTACACGGGCAACAGTTTCACGGACACGGTCACCAGCGGCAGCGGTGGCGGCGCCAACGTAGTATCGTTCCCGTCGATCTACATTGGCGGCAACGGCCAGATTGGTGGCGGCACGTTCAACACATGGTCTGACAGCGGCCTGCCGAAGCAGATCAGCGCCATGAAGAGCGTCCAGACCTCGTTCAAATGGTCTGGTGGCACGAGCGGGGGCAACTACAATGCAGCCTACGACGTGTGGTTCGCCAAGTCCCCGCCCACTGCGGGCGGCTACAACGACGCCGTTTCTGGTTTCATCATGGTCTGGCTCTACAAGCCAGGGGCTTCCCAACCCATCGGCAGTTCTGGAAGCACTCGCACGGCGAGCATTGCCGGTCATACCTGGACCGTGTGGAGAGGACCACGGGTTGGCACCGCGACTGGGACAGATGGGAACGGCAGGCCGGTTATTTCCTACGTCGCCAATGACTCGCCTGTGAGCAGCTTGAGTTTCGATCTAAAGAACTTCATTGACGATGCGGTGACGAACGCCAGTGCCGACATGAGTGCGGGCGGCGGAATCACCCAGGCCTTCTCCAGCAGCTGGTACCTGACCGACGTGTTCGCTGGCTTCGAGATCTGGAACGGCGGTGACGCCAAGGGTCTGCAAGACACCTTCACCTGCGCAGTCCAATAGCGGGCACCTGCCGCTAGCAAGAAGGGCCGCGCGGTACGCCTCGCGGCCCTTTTCCTATCTGCCTTGCCTGGCGGCTTGATATAGATTGGCGGCCATGGCATTCATGCGTCGACCCATCCCGCTCAAACGGCGACCTCTTGATATGGTGCTGTTGGGCTTCTTTGCCATCAACCTGCTCTTGGTCACTTATGTGATCAGCCTGGAGCAGATCGTTATCGACACCCCTTTTGCCTACGCCCCGCCCGCCTGGCCACCGCAGTTTCTGCTGACCATCATCCACTGGTGGGAGAAGACGTTTGATCCCCTGCTGTGGGCGCGGCCGGCCTGGTATCGCGCGACCATCTGGCTGGACGTGCTGGTGTTCGGCCCATTCTACGCCGTCGCGCTTTATGCTTTTGCCCGCGGTCGCGACTGGATCCGCATCCCCAGCGTCATCTGGGCGTCCATCATGTTCACCAACGTCTTCATCATTCTGTTCGATGAGCTGGGTGGCGCCCACGCCAGCCCGCACCCGGCGGTGGTGGTGATGGCTAACGCCGCGTGGTTGCTGGCGCCCTTCATCGTGGGTTGGCGCGTGCTGCGCAAGCAACACCCATTTACCGAAGAGGGTGCATGATCGCGTGGGGAGCCCGCCGGCCTTCGGGACGGACAGCCCACCCTGCCCACCCCGCGCGCTTCCGCGCGCGCCCTCGCCGGCGGCGCACCATCGCGGGAGGGGTGGCGAGGCCGAGCGCGAGGGCGCGAGCGCAGCGAGCGGGGGTGGTGGGGAGGGTGCAGGTCCCGAAGTCCCCGCAGGGGGAAGCGAGCGGGGCGGGGGTGGCGGGTGGGGGGCCGAAGGGCGAAGCGAACCCTCTCAGGGTTCCCATATAAATGGACTTTCGCGAGAGCTATGGCCCATACGCCCTGATTGCCGGCGCCTCGGTGGGACTGGGCGAAGCCTTCGCGCGCCGCCTAGCGGGACGCGGGCTCAACTTGATTCTGATCGCGCGCCGGCAAGAGGCGCTGGAACGGCTCGCCGCTCAACTGCGGACCCGCTACGCCATCGAGGTACGAACCCTGGCTGCGGACCTGGGCCGGCCCGACCTGCGCGAGGTGGTCGAACGCGCGGTGCACGGCCTCACGGTGGGGTTGCTGGTCTACAACGCTGCGCACTCAGTGATCGGGCCGTTCGTCGATTGCGCGCTCGCTGAGCAACTGCGCGTCATCGATGTGAACTGCCGTGGGCCACTGGTGCTTTCGCACCTGCTGGGCAAGGCGATGGCGGAGCGCGGCCGCGGTGGGATCGTGCTCATGACTTCGATGGCTGGCTCGCAGGGCGGGCCATGGTTGGCCAGCTATGCTGCGTCCAAGGCGTTCAACCTGGTGCTGGCCGAGGGGCTGTGGGACGAGCTAGGTGAGCGGGGAGTGAATGTCGTCGCTTGCCGTGCCGGCGCCACGCGCACGCCCGGCTACGCGGCTTCGCAGCCGCGGCCGAGCCGGGTTCCTCTGCTGGAAGCCGACCATGTCGCGGGCGTGGCGCTGGATGCTCTGGGGCGCAAGCCGTCGGTGGTCCCTGGCGGATTTTATCGATTCTCGGCCTTCGTCATGAACCGTTTGCTGCCACGCCGGGTGGCGGTGCGAATCATGGGCCGCGCCACGCGGCGGTTGTATGCTGGCCGCGATGGCAGCCCCAAGTCCTGACCAGCTCCGCCGCCGGCACGATCTTGCCCGTGTAGCAATGGCCTACGCCTCGGCGCTGTTGCTGGCGCTGGCCGTGGGCTGGACTTTGCGCGATCGACATCCCATTTTGGTGGCTGCGGCAGCCGACCTGATCGCTACCCTGGTGGTGTTTGCCTTCAGCGTCGGGTACGACAATTCCAGCCTATACGATCCGTACTGGAGCGTGGCCCCGCTGCCGATCGCTATTTACTGGTCGGCTGCGAGCGGGCCGCGGCAGATTCTGCTCTTGGCCTTGACCGCCCTGTGGGGCGTGCGCCTCACCGGCAACTGGGCGGCGCGCTGGCGCGGCATGCGTGACGAAGACTTTCGTTACCAAGAGATCCGCCGCCGGACCGGCCGCCTCTATTGGCCCGCCAGCTTCGTCTCGATTCACCTCATGCCAACCATCTGGGTCTTTCTCGGGCTTTTGCCCCTGTATCCAGCTCTGGCTCGGCCTAGCCCGATCACGGCGCTCGATTTCGTCGCGCTGGTCGTGACCGCGGCGGCTATCGCGATCGAAGCCACCGCTGATCGGCAGCTACGCGTCTTCTTGCGCACCCGCAGCGATCCCGCGGCGGTTTTCGACCAGGGGCTGTGGGCATCCTGCCGGCACCCCAATTACCTGGGCGAGTTATTGTTCTGGTGGGGCCTCTTTCTTTTCGGCATGGCTGCCCAGCCGGCGTGGGCTTGGTCGGTCGTCGGCCCGCTTTCCATAACCCTGCTGTTTGCACTCATCAGCGTGCCGTGGATGGATAGGCGTCTGTTGCTGCGACACCCGGCCTGGGCGCAGACCATGAAATCCCTGCCGGCCCTGTTGCCTTGGCCGCGCCGGGGAAAAACACCTTGAGGTCGACATGAGACTGGTCTTCAAGATTCTGTTAGGGCCGCCACGGGCACCGACGACGAGGTATCCTTCGGCGTCCCGATGAACGACGCTGCTGCACCCTCATACCGACAACTGACCGCCTTCTTCATTCCGCTGGCCCTGCAGTCGGCATCACAAAGTCTGACCTACCCTCTCGTCGCCATGGTGGCTACCCATGGCCCGGGTGGCATTCTCAACCTGGCGGGCGTGGCTCAGTCAAACATCGTGATGTTCCTTGTGGGAGCCGTCGGCGCGGGACTGGTCACCTCGGGCATGGTCTTGGGCAAGTCCCGCCTGGGGTTATCTCGCTTCTTCGCCGTCAACAACCTCATGGCGGCCACCGCAGCACTGGTACAGGCCGTGATTTGCATTCCCCCGGTCGGCCATGCTGTGTTTGGCGCCCTGCTCGGCCTGCCGTTTTCCATCGAGGGTCCTGCCCGCCAGGCCTTCCCACTGACCATCCTGCTGAATTTTCTGTTCTTCGCTCGCAACCCCTACGAGGTTCTGCTGCTGAACAACGGCGCTTCCGGCCTGGTCAGCGCGGCTACCTTTGCCCGCATCGGGCTCACCCTAGCGCTCGCGCCGCTTTTCGTCCGGGCGGGCCTGGTCGGTCCGCGTTGGGCGGTAGTCTGCCAAGCCATTCCAGTGGGCGTCGAGGTGGCGGTCGCCTGGTACTACAGCCGGCCGTTCGCCTCACGCTTCGCCCAAGCTGACGACAATGCGCCGAGGCGGCGCGAGATTGTCTGGTTCAACCTGCCGCTCTCGCTGGGTGGATTTCTGATGACCCTGTCAGGAATGTTTCTCGGTGCCGTCATCGCCAGATCCAACCAGCCGGAGCGCATGCTGCCTGCCTACTATCTGGCCATCGGGCTCGCCAACCCGATGGCTTACGCAGCCACACGCCTGCAGAACGTTGTGCTCTGCTTTCCCCCACGCTCGCGCGAAGACAAGCTCAGCCTGCGCTTCGCCCTGCGCGCGGGCGCGATCGCGTCGCTCGTCCCGTTGCTCTTCATCCTGCCCGGACTGTCCCATTGGTACTACGTTTCGGTGCAGCGGCTGCCCCCTGCCGACCTCCCGCTGGTCTACGTGTGTGCCCTGCTCCTGGTCGCGTATCCATTTACCTCGGGCTTGCGCGCGCACCGGGAAGGGTTGGCAGCGCTGACCCGTCGGCCTTCGACCATCCTGGCCGGCAACATCGCATTTGTCGCGTCGCTGGCCATCACTGCGCCCACTTGTCTGGCGCTGAAAGTGCCCGGCAACATGATCGGTCCGGTCGCGGTCGTCATCAGCAACCTGGCTGGCCTGGGCGCTCTCGTGCTCTTGCAGTCGCTGCCGGAACGCCCGGGCCCGGCGCAAGTGATCGACGTGGAAGGCGAGCGCGGCTGACAATATGCCGGCGCAAGGGCCAGCCGGTCTACTGGCCCTTGTTCCCCGGCGCGGGCGCAGCCGCCTTCCTTTGCGCCTTGACCGGCCATGGCTTGCCGGCCAATGACTGGCAAGTGGTGCTCGCCGGCACCGGACGATACGCGAAAGTGCCGTTCTGGGATTCAGTGCTGTCACCCGCCATGGCCCGCAGGCACAGACCGCTTGCGCCGAGAATCTGCTGCTTTTGTGCAACCTTGAGCTCGCCCGAAAGGCCGTGCTCGTCGAGCTGCGCCCGCTCTACCGAATAGTGCGACTGGCTCGCGACGTAGAGATCACCCGAGCAGAAGGTTCCGCTGACCGTGAAGGTTGCGCCGGGTTTGCCGTCGCCATCCATGTCCTCGCTTGTCCAGGCCACGTCCCAGGGCGCGATCTTCGCCGCACCATCGTCTGCCACGTCGATCACCACTGTCGCGGCGGGCATGTGCGCCACACCGGCGGGCGAAAGGGCGACGGTCACATTCTTGACCGGCTGGGGCTCGACCCGACAGAAGTGCTGGCGCAACTCGATGTGGTTGCCCTTGCGCTGTACTTTGGCAAGCAGGAAGTTTTGGGTTTCGACGGGCACGTCGCCGTGCAGAGGCACGTGGCGCTTTCCGTGCAGGATCTG
>Ga0182019_10002119_pt1 | contig 10155 bp, 8 predicted proteins | sample 812E2MmetaG_FD_120483 | JGI IMG/M metagenome (GOLD analysis project Ga0182019, IMG submission 120483) | Permafrost microbial communities from Stordalen Mire, Sweden - 812E2M metaG | ecosystem: Environmental > Terrestrial > Soil > Wetlands > Permafrost | place: Sweden: Stordalen | collected... | reverse complement strand
GCCGGAGCAAAACGCATCTGAGAATAGGATGTATAGGTAACACTGCCGTAAAGATTTGCGGGATAATCGACACCCATACCGGCTATTCCGTAGGCGCCTACGCCAAATCTGAATTTTTCACCAAGCGGTACAATCAAACCGAATGCGGGAACAGGCGACGCTCCATGATCGGAATCAACTTCAGATCCGTCCGCCCCACCCGTTGCTTTATATTTGACGGAAGGCACAAAATATGAGGCGCCAAAATCTATCCGTCCGGGCAAAACGCTCATGCCGGCCGGATTGGTTAGTATTGATGCGGCATCCAGCGGGAGGCCCACACTCACTCCGCCCATGGAATCCTGCACCGGACCGAACCCGATCATCCGCATGCCGTTGGTCGCGTAAGCATTGCTTGTCATCAATACGACGGCAACGACACTCATTAAAGAAAATGTAATGATTTTTTTCATAACCGCTCCTTTCTCTTCTCTTCACTTTAATATTTTCGATTTATTGATACTATGAGGCATTGCATCAGGCAGGTCTACAACACCCCCTTCTTATAAATAAATATTGCCAGACTTTAGAGTCATAAAAATTATGATTAAAAAATTTATTTACGTTTTGCGACAGCTTTACGTTTTACAGATTTATGATTCAATATGTCATTTGATGCTTTCACCAGGCGGGAAACCACTCGTTCTCTTGCCATATGCTGTTCCACTAATACTTCCCGCATTAAAGTGCAGGCCTGAATGATTTTGGGATTGGCTATTTTGTAAAACAATTGCTGACCTTCACGCCGGGATACAATAACCCCTTTTGATTTCAGCACATTCATGTGTTGCGATATATTTACTTTGCCTAAACCGGTTTCACGCATGATTTCTCCGTTGGACATTTCTTTGTCTTTAAGCAAATTAATAATTTCCAGACGTTTATCATTGGAAAAGATTTTACAAATATCTGCCTGAAGTTTAAAAATACTTTCCATCTTTCCTCCATTAATGGCCAATAGATAAGCCGTAATAATTACATTGCAATTGCCTGTTTCTTCCCATCAACAGTTTGATAGTTAATATGTTTCTAAACTATATAATTTATATTTTTACAAATGTCAATATAAATATTATCGGGTGCCGATGAGAAAGGAAAATAGTTAGATTAATCTTTATGAATATGACTTTTGATGAAGGATGCGAGCTCTTCTGTCGCTGTTTTCGCTTCGGGAATGTTTACCACCGTGTGGAAAACGTGAAACAGGTCTTCCCATTCTTTGAACGTGCAATCAACTCCATCGCGTTTGAGGGCAACGGCCATGCGTCGGGAGTCACTAAGCAGCATCTCACTTGTTCCCGCGTGTATGAGCACCGGCGGCAGATCGCTCAAATCCGCGTATAATGGAGAAATAAACGGCGAGCAGACATCGGCATTGTTCGCGTACAGCGCCGCCATATAATACAATGCCGATTCGGTGATCATGGGATCAACATCGGCTTTTGTGACGATTGTATCGCCGGTAACAGCCAGATCAACCCACGGAGAGATTGCAAAGGCCGCGGCCGGCAGCGGATCACCCTGCTCTTTGAGTTTGAGCAGGGTCGCAAATGTCAGGCCGCCTCCGGCTGAATCTCCGCCGATGACGATTGATTTGGCGGGAAGGCCCTGTTGCAGAAGCCAGCGATAAGCGCTGACCGCGTCTTGTATCGCGGCCGGATGTGGGTCTTCAGGCGCGAGACGATAATCCACCGATAAAATTCTCAGTTGGGATATGTCGCTCAAAGCTCCGGTAAATCCCGCGTATGCCTGAGGAGAACCCAGCGCATATCCTCCACCATGAAGATACAATATAGTTGCGCTATCGTTGTTTTGGGCCGCATTTATCCATAATGCCTCGGGGCCTCCGGCATTTATCTTTTCTATTTTGCATCCCGCCGGCGGCTGGGAAAATGACATCATATCATCCAGCCCCTTGCGGCAAAGTTCTATCGGCAGTTCGCTGATATTCGGCAGTTTAAATCGGGCCATAAAGGCCATGACATTTTTTGCTTCCCGACTGATCATTTTTTCTCCTTTTTTCTACTGAAGATTGAGTCTCATTATCCCGCTACGTCGAAGATGCCCCCATGGTGACCCTATAGTGACCTTTAGGTTATTCAGGTTATTCCGGGTACTTCGCTCCGAGGATAATTTCCAATAGCCAAAGGCTATTGGATAATTCGATTAACAAAATTCAGTTCACTTTGTTCCTGAATTTTTAGTCTCATTACGACTTACAAATTTCAATGCGCTACGCTTTTAAAATTTGAGTCTCACTATTCTTCTAAGGATTTAATAATGAGATACGCCGTGGCTGTATTTGTCGCCAAAGGTATATTATGAACATCGCAGATACGCATCAGCATAAAAATATCGGGGTCATGCGGATGAGTCCCTAACGGGTCACGCAGGAAAATAACGGCCTGAACTTTTCCATCAACGACATCAGAAGCAATCTGAGCATCGCCGCCAAGAGGGCCTGAATTTTTTTTCTCAACTTTCAACCCCGTCTTTTCAATATGACTACCGGTGGAACCTGTAGCAATTAAATTATATTTTTTTAGTATCTCCAAATGGTCTTTTACGAAAGCAACCATTTCCGCTTTTTTCCCATCATGAGCTATGATAGCTATAGTTTTCATTGTAACTCTTTTAACCTCTATTATTAATCATTTTGTTTTTGTGAAGAAATCATATTAATTCCGGTCTTGTATGTCAATGTAATATAGACCAAGTACTTGGAGTTTGGCGTTAATTTTTATTATTTTCCAGTTGATGTAAGATGCTGCACGGCTTTTTCCAGACCGTCGAGAGTCAATTCGAACATGGGAAAAACCATACGGATTATTTCCGTCGTTCTGCTATAATGCCATTCACCAACCGGCATGGGATTCAGCCAGACACTGTGGCGGAAAGTTGTGGCCAGAGTTTTCAGACGTTCAATACTGACGCCCGTTTGTTTTGCGTCTATGTAAAGTGCTCCGTTGGGATGAATCAATTCATAAGGAGCCATGTTGGCGTCCCCCACAATGATCACACGGGTTTCCGGATCCCAGCGAATGAAGTCGTCAACCTCCTGCGGTTTGTAGTATCTTTGCGGGTCCGCCCATACGCGGCTGTAAATTGTGTTGTGGAAAAAATAAATTTTTAAGTCCTTAAACTGTGAACTGGCGTAATGAAAAAGAGTCTGAACAACTTCAATGTAGGGATCCATGGACCAGCCGCCGTTGTCAATGAAAAGCATAACTTTCAGACGGTCGGCCAGACGGCGGTCGAAAAGAATCTCGATTTCACCAGCATTGCGCATGGTTTCGTAGATGGTCTTGTCAATATTGACAACATCCTTTGGCCCCGTCGGCGCCATGCGGCGCAGTTTTTGCAGCGCTTCGCCCATCTGAAACATAGTCAGGGGTCCTTCCTGCGAATAATCGCGGTAACGCCTCTCCAGTGCAACTTTGATGGCTGAATGGTTTCTGGACACTCCGCCGACACGCATGCCTCCCGGATGAGTGCCGGAATGTCCTGTGGGCGATGTTCCCTTTGTTCCAATCCACTTATTGCCGCCGTGGTGAGCTTCGGTCTGTTCTTTGAGGCGATCAAGAAAATATTGCACCAGCTCTTCCGGCGTCATATCTTTCAGCTTCTCTTTATCGATACCCAGAGCTTCAGCAAGTCCTTCGGGATTCTGCAGCCATTCTTCCAGCATGGAGCGGGCAAGTTCATTTAATTCCACCGCCGTCGGATCCTCCAGGGAAGCATTTTTAAAATGGTGGGCGAAGATCTGATCGTAGGTGTCAAAATAACGTTCGCTCTTCACGAGAATGGTTCGGGCGACCGTGTAAAAATCATCAAGGGAATGAACCAGTCCCTTATGCATGGCTTTTTGCAGGCGCAGGAAAGAGGTCGGCGTGACAGGAATTCCCCTGTCTCTCAACGTATAGAAAAAATTTACAAACACGACGACAACCTCAACCGCGCGATTTAACGACCTGCTGGCTGGCCTGCAGAAGATCGGCGCTTTTCTTAAACAGGACACCCAGAAAAGGCACACGGCCCTGATAAAGAGTTTTCGGTTTAAAGTCCGGATCGCTTTTCAGGGCGCGAATCCAGTTGATCAATTCCCGCGTGGCCGGTTTTTTCTCAATTCCCCGCAACTCCCGCAGACGGTAAAACGTGCTGATGCAGACATTAACCAGTTCTTCATCCAGTTTGGGAAAATGCACTTCCACAATCAGGCGCATCATGTCGGTATCCGGGAAAGCGATATGGTGAAAATTACATCGTCCGAGAAAGGGATCGGACAGATCCTTCTTGGCGTTGGATGTAATGACAATCACGGGACGGTGTTTGGTTTTAATGACTTTGTCTATTTCGATAATGTCAAACTGCATCTGATCGAGGACGTCGAGCATGTCATCCTGAAAATCCGTGTCGGCCTTGTCGATCTCATCAATCAAAAGGACTGTTTTTTTATCGGCGGTGAAAGCCTGTCCAACCTTGCCCATTTTAATATAGGCTTCGATATTGCTTACATCCCTGGTGGAATCACCGAAACGGCTGTCATTGAGTCGGGTCAGGGTGTCGTACTGGTAAAGCGCCTCAATAAGCTTCATGCTGGACTTGACATTCAAAACAATCAGCGGCATCTGCAGGTTCTCGGCAATGGCGTGAGCCAGCATGGTTTTTCCCGTGCCCGGTTCACCCTTGAGCAAAAGAGGCATTTCCAGAGCCATGGAAACATTGACGATTTTCGCCAGTTCATCGTCTAAAACGTATTGAGCCGCGCCGCTGAACCGGGGATTATTTTTTTCTGAAGACATGATATACTCCTATTCTCCCTATTTTAAAACGCAATGCGTCCACAAAGGGCTGACCTTAATTTTACTGGATGATTATTAGCCGATTCAGAAGGAATTTACCAGCCGTTTTTGACTCATAGTCAGAAAGATATTTTCTGCTGGTTCGATCTGCAAGATTGAACCGGCCTAGAGGGTATGAACCTTGTTGTTTTCTTTGGGGTTCATACCCATGATTGATTTTACCGAGGACTTCTTCAGACTTTAAGTGGCGGACGTTTATTGAACCATGGTTTTGCTTTTTCCAATTGAGAAGCAACTCTAAATAAAGTGGCTTCATCGCCGAAGGGCGCGATAAACTGTACGCCGCAGGGCATACCGTTTTTATCCCATTCCAGGGGCACGTTCATTGCCGGCTGTCCGGTAAAATTAGCCAATTGCGTGAACGGCGTTTTGGCCAGAGTCTGTATCGCTATTTGGTTTACCATTCCGGAGGCTTTGGCGAGAGACCCGAGCTTCAAAACACTTATTATTTTCATAGCGGTCTTCTCGTATGACTTCGGCATCAGCTCGCCGATCTTCGCAGCGGGAAACGCCACTGTCGGAGTAAGATATAAATCGTATTTCAAATGGAATTGTCCCATCACTCTGGCGGCAACATCCCATTCACGCATCGCCTCCACAAAATCTCCGGCACTGTAACAATGGCCAAGATATCCTAAAAACCACGTAGTAATTTCGAAATCATTATTGCCGACTTTTTTCTTTAACACGGTTTCCGCATGTTTGATGTCGGCGGCGGTTTCACCAGAGTACATAGTAAAATAAGAGTCAGCGAGTTTTAGACCGTCAATTCCCGGTTTTGCCTCTTCCACTTTGTGGCCCAAATCCTGGAGCAATTTGGCAGTCTTTAAGACGGCATCTTTGCAATACTCATGCGTACCTGTCCCCAGCGGAGACTCCGTATTGAAGGCGATTTTTAATGAACCGGGTTCGTGATTTATTTCTTCACTGTATGGTCTTTCAGGAGGTTTGATCACGTAAGGTGCTCCGGCATCGGCACCCTGAATTGCGTCCAGCATGGCGGCGCTGTCGCGCACCGACCGCGTCAGTACATGCTCTATTGCCGCGCCCTGCCACCATTCACCGACCTTCGGTCCAGTGGGCGTGCGCCCCCGCGATGTTTTTAATCCGAACAAGCCACAATAACATGCCGGAATTCGAATGGAGCCTCCTCCGTCGCCGCCTGAGGCCACAGGCACCATTCCGGAAGTAACCGCGGCAGCGGAACCTCCGCTTGATCCGCCGGGTGTGCGTTCGACATTCCATGGATTGCGTGTCGGGCCGAACAATTCCGGCTCGGTTATGCCCATCAAGCCGAATTCGGGAGTGTTGGTTTTACCCAGTGTAATCAATCCCGCTTTTTTGAATCGTTTCACAATCTCGCTGTCGTAATCGGGCACATAATCTTTATATGCGCGGCATCCGCTGGTGAATCTTACTCCCGCGTATGCGCCGAGTAAATCTTTCAACAGAAAAGGAACGCCGGCAAACGGACCATCAGGCAATTCTTTTTTCGCGGCAGCGCGCCCGATATCGAACATGGGAGTCACCACCGCGTTGAGTGCCGGATTTATTTTTTCAATACGATTTATCGCTTCATCGCAAAGCTCGACCGGAGAAACTTTTTTCTCCCGCACGAGTTTGGCCAATCCCAGTCCGTCATACTGATCATACTCAACAAAACCGGCCATAATTAATCCTCCCCTGATATTGATAAATTTTGTTATTTGATTTATTTTGTTAATCTATTCTTACAAAATTGCTTACTGAATGCAATAAAAAAGGCCCCGGGTTTTTGCCCGAAGCCTTTTGTCAGTATATTTTATTTTTAAGATAAATTATTTTTTCTGTGCGTCATAAATTTTAATAATCTTATCCGTTACATCAAGACCTTCGTCGGTAACCAGAGCGGTTCTTTTCTCCAGAATGATCGAATACTTTTCACTGGCGGCGAATTTCTGCAGAATTTGCTGGATATCGGCAAGTATTTTCTGGGTAAGTTCAGCGTCTTTCTTCTTCAATTGTTCATCAAAATCGGTTCCCTGACGTTTCAGTTCCTCGAATTCCTGAACCAGTTTTTCGCGCTTGTCTTTCCAGGCCGGAGAATCTTGTTTAATGTTTTTCAGATCTTTCTCCATATTAGCGACTTTATCACTCTTCTCTTTGATGATAGCTTTCTTGGCTTCCAAATCTTTCTGGAATATTGCCCGGGCGTTTTTTGCAGCAGCGGATTCGCTCATGATTTTATTAATATCCACAAAACCGATTTTAAGAGGCGCGCCGGTTTCCGCCACGGCAACGGTTGCAAAACACACACTAACCATTAAAGCAACAATGAACACCAACGATGATTCCAACCATCTGCTTTCTTGTTTCATGACAATATCCCCTTTCTCTTTTAATCGGCCCATAAACCCGTCTTCCATGAGCCTGAGCCGTCCAGTTTGTTCTTTTATTGTGTGATTAAAATTTCAAAACAACCTTTTATCAAGTAAATATTTACCGGAGTCACGGGTACGAAACCCCAAAGCAAGCTTTGGAAACTAATTCCGCAGCAAGCTGTGGTGTATTATACCCCGTTTAGACGGGATAATTCGACTAACAAACTTCTTCGAAGTTTGGGTCTCATTACCCTCCGCTTTGCGGGATTGTTCCCAATAGTTTTTTAACTATTGGATAGTTCGTCCAACAAATTTCAGTGCGCTGCGCTTCTAAAATATGGGACTCACTACGACTTACAAATTTCAATTCACCTATAGTGACCCCATGGTGCCCTTTAGGGTATTTAGGTTATTCGTTTTTGAAATTTGAGTCTCACAATAAAAGCTGCTATGTGATTTTATACTTCTTATCCTGCTCGTAAACAGCAGGTTGTTTTGCTAATGTAAATTATTGATCAATTTATATTAAGTGCCGGTTTCACAAAAAGACTCAAATTGCATTTTAATTCTCCGGCGGATAACCGGTAATATCCCTAATTTCCTTAAACAGAGGTCTCAGACGCCCGTACATTTTAAGGTACACTCTTTTGTAGAGATTGTCGTAGATTTTATGATTATCCTTATTCGGCTCAAAAACTCTTCCTGTTCTGGTCATCGCTTTGACCGCTGATTGAAAATCGGGATATAGTTTAAGACCCACTGCCGTATCAATGGCCGCGCCCAACGCGGATGTTTCAAATGTATGCGGCCGCTCCGCGGCCATTCCAAAAATGTCCGCCGTGATTTGCATTGCCGCGTCGCTCTGCGATCCGCCTCCGGAAACCTTGAGTCTGGTAACCGGCACTTTAGTTTTGCGCTGCGTCAATTCTCCTCCTTCCCTCAGCCCATAGACCAGTCCCTCAAGAAGGGCGCGATATAAATGCGCGCGATTGTGCACGTCGCCAAAACCGATAACCGATCCCTTAGCATAGGAATCAAGCTCTCTGCCCGGCGTCCAGTAGGGCTGAAGCATTAACCCCATAGAACCGGCAGGCACATTCTGGATCAAGGAATCAAAAAATTTCTCCGGCGGCTCATTATTTTTTTCGGCAAGCATGCACTCCTGCAAACCGAATTCTTCCTTGAACCAGCTGACCATCCAGAAACCGCGGAATATCGAGACCTCGGTATAATAAGCGTCCGGCATGGACGCCGGATAGGGTGGTATCATCGGACGCAGCTCAACATATTTGGGAGTTGCCACGTCAAATGTCGCGATGGTGCCGAAGCTCAGACATCCTGTCTCGGGTGTCAGACATCCCGACCCGAGGATTTCACAGCCCTTGTCCGATCCGGCCGCAAAGACCGGCAACCCTTCCGGTATGCCGGTTTCCGAAGACGCCTTCTTTGTAATCTGCCCCATAATTTCTGAAGGCTTCACAAGATCGGGCAGTTTTTCTCTGTTTATCTTGAAAATCTTCCATTTAAAATCATACTTCCCCGCCCACTGATAGGTTTTGTTGTTGAACGGTAGATAGCCGATATTATTTCCCACAGAATCAACAAACTCGCCGGTAAGCCGGTGCGTGAAAAATCCGGACAGCACCAAATACTTGTATGTCTTTTCCCAAATGTCCGGCTGCTGCTGACAGATCCAGTTCGCCTCGCATTCCTGTATGACGCCCTCCAGAGTATCCAGAAGGTTGACTGTTTTCAACACGGGACGGAGAGCGCCGGGCATGATCTGGCGCGAATCGGCCTTTCTTTGATCCAGCCAGATAATCGCCGGACGGAGGGCATTTCCGTTTTTGTCCACATTGATCATAGTGGCCCGCTGCGTCGTCAGGGTAACCCCTACGATATCTTTTTTAAGCTTTTCCTGTTCGAGAAGAAGTTTGCCGGTTGTTTTGCAGAACACATCCCAATAATAATCCGGCTGCTGCTCCGCCCAGCCGGGATGCTCTGAAAAATAAGGCTGGATCGGTGTCTTAACGATATGCAATATGTTTCCGTTCAGATCAACAAGGGCGGCCCTTATCGACTGCGTGCCTGCGTCTACTGACAGGATTAATTCCTGCGACATAATTTTTTCTTCTGGCATATGCACCTCACTATTTTTTTCGTAAAGATTTTATAATAGCTGCTGGTTATTGAATCTGCTCGACCCCTGTTTTTCTTCTCCGGCATTAGATCAATGGTACTATATTGGCTTGTGTACCGTTGAGCTTGGCCATGATTAATGATGCTGCGGATTGGATTGGACCTACACCTGATAAACTAATCTGGTTGACCCGCATTTGCCTGCAAAGACCATAGACGGTCAACGCCAGGTTATTACAGCCGGGACTCATTGTAACATTTTTTTTGCCCAGGCGTGTCTGGAGCGCTACGCCATAATCCTGGATGGCGCAACTGCCTGCGATATGTACCCGGCCGGTCATCTTATTGACCGTTTGCTTATCAATGCCTTTGCCCATGAGAATAGTAAAATCGCCCTTCCCGCCATGATCTCTGTAAAGCATTTCAACTACGGTTTCGGTATTGCACCGACAGCCCTCCTTACAACAACGCTCCTTACCACGAAGAATATTTATATCGGGTGGATAGTCATCCAGCAACTCACAGGTCAGATTTTTTTTACGGGCATCAAACAGATCTTTATTAATTATATTTATCTGTGCGATGTCTCCCTGGCCGATACCCGTGTCGCTTGAAAGTTGCAAATGTCTGACATCTTTCAGGCCAAAACCCATCAGAGATGATGCCACCACATCAGTGGCGAGCGGGTCTGGGCCACCAATCAGGAGGTCCATGGGCACCACGCATTTTTCTGCATTATAAGTCGTAGGGTAATG
>Ga0182019_10002118_pt1 | contig 10156 bp, 9 predicted proteins | sample 812E2MmetaG_FD_120483 | JGI IMG/M metagenome (GOLD analysis project Ga0182019, IMG submission 120483) | Permafrost microbial communities from Stordalen Mire, Sweden - 812E2M metaG | ecosystem: Environmental > Terrestrial > Soil > Wetlands > Permafrost | place: Sweden: Stordalen | collected... | reverse complement strand
GACCTGGTGGAAAAGGACTCGTCCACCACGTCGCGATCTACGTGGGCGGCGGGCACGTGATCGATTCGCCGTACACCGGGGCATCTGTCGAGATTGTTCAGATGACGTCCCTCCCCGTCTGGGGCGAGTTCGCCGGCGCGATCCGCGTGGCCCTGGCGAGCGCACCCGCCACTCCCCGCTAGGCGCGCCAGTCCCTGATCGGTCAGCGGAGGCACCATGGCGAGCATCGACACGGCCGAATGGCCTTAGCCGTCTAGACATCGGACGTCTCGATCAGGCGATTTGTCGAGCCGCACGGGTCTGTCGACGACCGAGGCTCGTGGTGGTAGCACGAGCCTGTGGGGAGACTGTCATCCTTGCATCCGACCGATGGGCGATCAACGCTTACAAGCGGGACGAGAAGACTCAGCGTATCTATCTGCAGGGGAACGGGGGGACGTGAGGACTGGCGCCGCGAGCGTGGTGTGGTACCGCTCGCGGACCACTTTCGCGCGGCGTTGGAGCGCTTACCTAGGTTTGATGTTGCTGATCGGGTTGATCGGCGGGATTGCCATGGGGTCGATCGCGGCGGCTCGACGGACGCAGTCGTCCTATCCGGCCTTTCTCGCTAGCACGGACGCGTCCGACCTGACGATGTCGACCTATGGCATCGCCAACGCCGCCGCGGCGAGCAACTATTCGCCAACGCTGGCGCGCGAGATCGCGCATCTTCCTGAGGTCAAGCTGGTCGAGAGCTGGGTGGGAGCAGGGGTCGCGCCGCTGGAGCCTGACGGGGCCCCGAACCTGACTGCCCCGATCAATCCGGTCGGCAGTGTCGACGGCCTGTATTTCAATGAGGACCGCGCCACCCCCGTCGTTGGTCGGATGGCCAATCCGGGTCGTGCCGACGAGTTCGTCACCACGGCGTTGGGGGCGCGAGCTTTGGGACTGCACGTCGGTCAGGCCGTTCCCATGGGGGTGTACACACCAACCCAGTTCAACTCGCCGGGTTTCGGCACGCCGCGCGTGGCGCCGGAGCGCAGGATCGACATGAAACTCGTAGGAATCGTGGTCTTCAACAACCAGGTGATCGAGGACGACGCGGACCGTCTCCCGACCGACATCCTGTTCACTCCCGCACTGACCCGCACACTCATCGCCTCCAAAGCCGTTCAGGGCACCTGGTACGCCATGCAACTCGTGCACGGCAGCCGCGACATTCCCACAGTGGAAAAGGCGCTCATCCGCCTGCTCCCGAGCGGGAGCGACGCCAACTTCACTGTCAGCTCACTCACCGAGACCAAGGTGGAGCGGGCCGTCAAACCAGAGTCGATCGCTCTCGGCGTGTTCGGGGCGATCGCCGCCCTGGCAGCGTTGGCCATCGCGGCCATCGCCATCTCCCGACAACTGCGCTCCGCCGATGACGAGCTCCAGGTCTTCCGGGCGCTCGGTGCCAGTCCGGCCACGACAGTCGCCGGCGAGTTGGTCGGGGTCCTAGCCGCAACTGTGGCAGGCACACTAATGGCCGTGGCGGTCGCGGTGGGGCTCTCGCCGCTGTCGCCGCTCGGACCGATCCGACACGTCTACCACCCGCCCGGGATCGCGTTCGACTGGACGGTCCTGGGCTCCGGCGCGCTCGTGCTGATCGGCGGGCTCGGCGTGACCGCCGTGGCGCTCGCCTACCGAGGAGCCCCCCACCGTCTAGCTGCCAGATCCCATATTGACCCACCCCGCGACGCGAAACTGCTACAGATGGCGACCTCTGCGGGTCTGTCGGTCTCTTGCGCCGTCGGTCTCCGCTTCGCGCTCAAGCCCAGTCGTGGTCGCACCGCGGTCCCCGCCCGCTCTGTCCTGTCAGGCGCGATCCTGGCAGTAGTCATTGTGACGGCGACACTCACCTTCAACAGTGGACTGCGCACGTTGGTGTCAAGTCCTGGCCTCTACGGATGGAACTGGAGCTACGCGCTGAGCTCGGGAAACGACGTCCCCCCCCAAGCCCTCGCCGCCCTCAACCACGACCCTTATGTTGCGGCCTGGGCCGGATACCACAATCTCTCCATCCAAATCGACGGTCTGACCGTCCCTGTCCTATTAGGCGACAACCACGCCGCGGTCGTCCCACCGGTCCTGTCCGGCCATGCCGTCGATAACAACAACCAGATCGTCTTGGGTGCCGTCACGCTCTCGCTCCTGCACAAACACCTTGGCGACACTGTCGTGTTTTCCTTCGGCAGCCCGAACACCGCCCCGCTCTACCTGCCTCCCGCGAAGCTGGTCATCGTGGGCACTGCCACCCTGCCCGCAATCGGCGGTGCCAGCAACTTCGCCGACCACCCCTCGATGGGAACGGGAGCCGTGCTCTCCGACCACATCAGCCCGGCGTTCATACACGCCATCCAAGACCCTGACCCCAACCTCAGAGGACCGGGCTTGGTCTTCGTACGCCTGCACAGCAATGTCCGCTCCCTTGTGGGACTGGCGGACATGAACCGCATCGCCAAACTCGCCAACAAGGTCTTCGCCGCCGACCCGAACACCCCCGGCGACACTGTCGAGGTCCTCGGCGTCCAACACCCGGCTGAGATCGTCAATTACCAATCCACCGGGGCAACGCCGGTCATCCTCGCCGCGGGCCTTGCTGCCGGCGCGATCGTCGCACTAGCCCTCGCCTTGATCGCGTCGGTCCGGCGAAGAAGACGAGACCTCGCCTTATTGAAGACCCTCGGATTTACCACCCGGCAATTGGCCGCCACCATCGCCTGGCAGGCTTCGGTCATCGCCGCGATCGCCACGATCGTCGGAGTGCCCGTCGGCATTGCCATCGGACGCCAATTCTGGGTTCTCTTCGCCCGCAATATCAACGCGGTACCGCAACCCACAGTGCCCGCCTCCCTGATGCTGGTCGCGGCTGGCGCGCTCATCTTCGCCAATCTCGTCGCGGCTGTACCCGCGCGCATGGCCGCGCGCACCCCCGCCGCCTTAGTACTACGAACCGAGTGAGAGCTGCATCCCAAACTCCCCACCCAGCGCGACAGAACGACAGGCAAGTTGCACATCCGGGTGACGAGAGCTCGCACCGAGTCGGCCGCGCTTAGGGGTCAACCGCGCCCGTAGCCGTCGTTTCGTACTCGCTTGGGTGGCCCGCGACACCCGATTCGAGCGGACCCCGATTGTTGAGCCACTTGGCTATGCGAGGTGTAGCTGTTCTTGGTCGCTTCAGGACGTCGCGCCGAAGTCGACGTCCTGGGTCTCGACCGTCTCGGCCGTCCGCCCCGGCGCCGTCTGGTAGGTCCAGTACAGGTTTGTGTGCGCGATGACCTGGTCCGGCGGCGGCGCCCCCCATGCCGTGTGGTCCTCCGTCGTGTGGGCGTCGCTGACAAGGGTCGCGTCGTACCCCCTGACGAACGCGCCGTGGAGCGTCGAGCGGATGCACGCATCGGTCTGTGCGCCGACGACGACGAGTCGCCCGACACCGAGGCCCGACAGCACGGTCTCAAGGGTGGTGTCCTCGAAGGAGTCGCCGTAGTTCTTCTCGACGAGCGGCTCGGCGTGGCCCGGAGTCAGCTCGGGGACGATCCGCCAGTCGTCGCTCCCCTTCGCAAGCTGCTCGTCGGAGTGCTGGACCCAGACGACGGGGACCCGTTCCCGCCGCGCCTTCTCGACAAGGCTGCCGACGTTCGCGACGACAGCGTCGCGCTCGTGAGCCCCCTTGACGACGCCGTTCTGCACGTCGACGACGAGGAGTGCGGTGTTCGGCCGGTTCTCGAGTGTGGTCATGGTCTCCCCTTGCTCACGCTGGACTCCTGTGTCCACCCACGATAGACAGGCCCACCGAACAGCGGGCCGGAACGAACTTCGGACCGACACCGTCCAAGGACGCGGGGACCTCGTCCGAAATTCGAGTTCCCTCGAGGTCATCGGGTGGTCGGTACCGGTTGATCTGTGATCTACAAATCATCTACAATGACTACCAATGGCAGCTGAAGACACCACGACCGTGCGCGTCCGACGCCCGGACTCCGAACGCCTGCAGTCGCTCGCGAGGAGCCAGCACGCCACCGTCGTTGAGGTGGTGCACAGCGCAATCGACGCGCTAGAGCGGAGAGAGTTCTCGCGCGGCCTTAACGACGACTACCGCCGGCTTCGCGAGGACCCGGAGCTCTGGCAGGCCTACGTCGCCGAGCATCAGGAGTGGGACGCGCTGGCTTGATCTGGCGAGGAGAGATCTACGACCTCGATCTCGGTCAGCCTGTTGGCCACGAGCCGGCGTTCGTCCGGCCGGCGATCGTCGTGTCGACAGACCTGTTGAATAATGGCCCGGGTGAGATTGTCGCTATGGTCCCCGTTGGATCGAAGGCGTACGGCCTTCGCAGCGACGTGGAGCTGGAAGCGGGAGTGAGCGGGCTCGACCACGTCAGTTACGCGAGATGCGACCAGCTTCGCACCGTTTCCACGGGACGACTGCTCAATCGTCGGGGCGCAGCGGCGCCCGACGAGATGTCGCGTGTCGATCAGACGCTTCGCTTCGTTCTCGATCTGTGACCGACGATCCAGAGTAGTTTGCAACCCTCGCCGCGTACTGTGTCGTCGGCGAGCGCGAGCAGGGGACACTCGAGCCGTTGCTCACCACGCCAATTTGCAGACAGGAGTTCATCTTGGGCAAGGCCACGGCGATGCCGCATTCGCGAACATATGCTTGCGTGTTGCCACCAGCCGACTGTCCGGCAGTTACCCGCTGGCCCAAGGAGGAGGATGCGCCAATGGTGGAAGATCTCCAGGATCCCCGGCGAGTGGAACCGTCGTTCCTCCTGGAGGACCGTCAGATGCTTGACGCCTGGCTTGAGTTTCACCGCTCCACGCTGTTGTTGAAGTGCGAGGGACTAGATGACGACCGACTCAGGGCCCGACCAGTCGCGACGTCGAAATTGTCTCTGCACGGGCTTGTAAGGCACATGGCTGAGGTCGAGCGCAGCTGGTTTCGCCGTGTTTTGCTGTCTGAGCCGGACGCACCGCCGATCTGGTACGACCCCGCGGTGGAAGACAGCGAGCTTGTTCCGCTCGATGACGCAAGCTGGGAATACGACTTGGCCGCCTGGCAGGCTGAGTGCGAGGCAAGCCGTCAAGCGGCCAAGCGTCACGAGTTGGATGACACGGGCCTGCGTGGTGGGAAGCCGTGCTCATTGAGATGGATCTATGTCCACATGATCGAGGAATATGCCCGGCACAACGGTCATGCGGACCTGATCCGTGAGCTTCTTGACGGTGCGGTCGGATGGTGATTGGACAGCAGGCAGGTCGTTGACGAGATCAGGGCCGCCGTGTGCAAGCCTGCACCAAGCCGGACCACGTCGGCGGAGTCCTGGCTCACAGCAGGTCGGCCCCATGACACGGCGCTCAGCACCGCCGTGGACATCGAGACGCTCGAGGACTGCGCCGTGATCGCCGGAGTCGAGCTTTTCCGGATCTAAGCATCCGACCAACCACCGAGAGCTTGCGGCGAGAGCTCGGCTGCAACCAGGCGTACGTGAAGGGTGGTCGGCGGGTGCTGCCGGACCGGACGCGGCGGTCTGGCGCCGACTCGAGCGCGCCTGGGCCGAAGGTCTTCTCCACGGTCGCACGCACGTCCTCGTAGTCGATTCCGATGGCGGCGTAACGACTCGGCATCGACCTGCCCCGCTGGCTGCTCGTCGACACGGGGTAGTAGGCGGCGGACGGTTGCTGCAGTGATGCCGCATTCGTGCAGCGGTCTTCCCGCGGTCTCTTCGCGCCCTTCTCAGAACGGCCCGGAGAGCTGGCCGAGAGCGTTGGTGAGCAGCACATTCTCGGTGTAGTCGACCGGGCAGGCGATGACCGACACGGTGTCGCAATCCAGGGCCTCGCTGAGCGCGGGCAGCAGGTCACCAGCCGAGCTCACCCGGAGTCCGCGGGCCCCGAAGCTCTCGGCATAAGCCACGAAATCGGGGTTGGAGAACCCGACGGCCACATCGTGGCCGAGCTCGAGATCCATCTTCCACCTGATCAACCCGTAGGCGTCGTCCTGCCAGATCAGCACGGTCAACGGGACGCGTTCGCGCAAGGCCGTCTCGATCTCCTGGGAGTTCATGAGGAACGCCCCATCGCCCACTGCGGCGAGCACTCGTCTGTCGGGCGCGGCCAGCTTGGCTCCGATGGCTCCGGGCAAAGAGAAGGCCATAGTGGACAGCCCATTGGAGATCAGGCAGGTGTTGGGCTCGTAGGTGGGATATAGCCGGGCCATCCACATCTTCACCGCCCCGGTGTCGGCGAGGACGATGTCCGAGCGGTCAAGGGCGGCACGAGTGTCGGACACGAGCCGCTGGGGCTTGACCGGGAAGCTGTCGTCGGCCGCGCCGCGGGCCAGCTCGTCGGCGAGTAGCAGGCGGATCTTCTCGCCGCTCGCTCCCATTCCGAACCGGCGAGTCGTGGTGGCAGCCAGTGCGTCGAGCGTCCGGCTGAGGTCGGCTTGAACGCCGACCTCGACGTCATAGTGGGCGTCCACCTCGGCCGGGAAGCGACTCAGATGGAGGATTCGTTTGTCCCCGCCCGGGTTGATCCGCACCGGGTCGAACTCCTGCAACTCATAGCCGACACTGACGATCACGTCCGCCTCGTCGAAACCGAAGTTGACGTAGTCGTGGCTCATGAACCCCACAGCACCCAGTGCGTGTGGGTGATCGTCAGGGAACACACCCTTGCCGTGAAAGGTGGTGGCGACCGGGATGCCGAGCTGTTCGGAGAAGCGTTGCAGGGCGGCCGCGGCGCCGCTCCGGGCCGCTCCGTGCCCGGCGAGCACGATTGGGCGGCGAGCCCCGTCGAGCACGGCCGCCGCCCGTCTGACCTGCGACGGCGAGGGCTCGTCAGGCCGGGGAATGTTGAGGTCGAGCGGGATCAGCTCGTCCGGTGCTGCCATTGCCTCGATGTCCTCGGGCACGGCCAGGTAGACGGCGCCCGGGCGCTCGGTCTGAGCCAGCTTGAACGCCTTGCGGACCATCTCGGGGACCGCCCCCGGGGTGTGCACCAGAGCCGCCCATTTCGTCACCGGAGCGAACATCGACACCAGGTCGACGCTCTGGTGGGACTCCTTGTAGATGCGGTTGAGCCCGACCTGCGCCGAGAAGGCCACCACTGGTGTGGAGTTGGTGGTGGCGTCGGCCGTCCCGAGGAGAAGGTTGATGGCGCCCGGGCCGAGAGTCGCCGAGCAAACACCGGCGCGCCCGGTGAGGCGGCCGAAGATCTCGGCCATGAACGATGCCGCCTGCTCGTGGCGGACCAAGACGTACCGGATTGACGACCGGGCCAGGGCATCGGTGAAGTGGATATTCTCCTCGCCAGGGATGCCGAACACGCAAGTGACGCCCTCGTGCTCGAGGCAGCGTACGAGCAGGTCAGCGACACGTCGTTGGTCCGCAGCCATCGAGGCAGGTTAACCGGGCAGAGGTGGCAGCCGGGTAGCTTGCCGTCCGTGAACAGCTCGAAGCGGCGCCCGACCTCGGCGAATGGATCGGCGGTCTCATCGGCGCGACGAGCGCGCCATCCCGGAACTGACTCCTCGGGGTTCAACCGCCTGCTTGTCCAGGGGACTCCTGCCGCCACGGCATCGGGAACGCGGCGTGGTGACCGAGCGATCCGTGCAAGGAGCAAGTGCCTGCCAGGATGACGCCATGGGCGTCCACGACCGCAACCAGTTGCTGGCCCGGGGTCGGCTCCTCGAACTGGTCACGCTGGGATGGAATGTCGTCGGCATCTTCGTCCTGGCCATCGCTGCGGTGTCGGCACGATCCGTGGCTCTGGCAGGCTTCGGCCTCGACAGCCTGATCGAGATAGGCGCGTCGACGGTCGTGCTCTGGGAGCTGGCTGAGGTCGAGGAGATAAGGCAGCAGCGAGCTATGCGTCTCATCGGCGGCGCGTTCGTCGCACTCGCTCTATACCTCGCAGTACAGAGCACCGTGGTGCTTGTCGTCGGATTCCACCCTCGCCACAGCGCCCTCGGCATCGTCTGGACCGCGGTCACCGCCGCGGCGATGTTCCTTCTCGCTACGGGGAAGGCGAGGACCGGGGCAGCCCTCGACAAGCCGGTGTTGCACGCGGAGGGCAGAGTCACACTCATCGACGGCGTCCTCGCGAGCGCGGTGACGCTCGGTCTCGTGCTCAACGCTGCGCTGGGCTGGTGGTGGGCCGACCCTGCTGCCGGCTACGTCCTCGTCTACTACGGCGGCCGCGAGGCGAGTGAGGCTCTGGCTCACTGACCCTCCTCGGAATCCTCGCCAACAGGCCGGGCCTCCTCCTCGACGGCCCGTGACCGAGGGACTGTGATCGCTGGCGCGTGGTGCCGCCACTGCGGTGACTCGATGCTCTGCGTCGGTCGTGGGAAGGTTTCGGGAAGAGGGCTCCTTCAAGCTGGCGGTGTCGGCGATCAGACCGACCCGATCCGGAACGAGGGGAGTCCCAATGAAGAAATGGACCATGGCCACGCTGGCTGCGACGCTGGCCGCTGTGCTTGTGCCGCTGGCAGTGGTGCAGGTGGCCGCCGCCGGCGCTTCCGGCGCGAAGCACGAGCATCAATCCGGCGCCATCACGATCCAGTCCTGGCTGGACGCGGCCCCGAGCGAGAACGTGCTCTCCGGCACAGTGTGGGATTGCTTCAAGATCACCGGGGCGATCACCGACCGAGGCGGAGGGCCCGCATGGAGCAACAACACCGCGTACTACGCCCCGAACTCGATGACGAGCGGCGGCACCACTGCCGCGAGCCAGGAGTGCGCTGACAAGGTGCCGGCCGGCGGTTTCATCCTCGTGCCGCCGCCCGCGGCGGGCCAGTACCAGTTTGCCCAGTACACGTCGTCGCCCGGCTCGCCGGGCGGGCTCAGCACCGTCTACGCCGCGCACACGATCGCAGGCCTGAAGGGGGACATCTTCATCAGCTTCTCCGGGACGTACAACATGACGAACAGCGTCGTGCCGGTCAAGCTCCCGAGTGGTTCGACCGTCGAGGTTCAGCCGTTGACGACCGGTCCGCAGTGCACCTGGTTGATCACCGGCGACACCGGCGCTTATGCCGGCCTGCAGGGGAACGGGACGTGCTTTGCCAATGCCGAGAACACATTCCCTTGGATCAACCACACCGAGAACGGCCAAGTTTGGTGGGCCGGCCAAAGCTGAGCAGTCGGCACAGAACAGGCCGTCAAGGCCTGGGCAGCTTCTGAACAGGGGACCGGGGGAGGGCTCACCTGCGATAGGCCCTCCCTTGGTCCTGAGAACGTCGAATCCCGTCTTCCGAGCGCCCTCGACGAGCGGGCACCACCGAATTGAGCCGCTTCTCGTGATCGGGCGAGTGCGCGCGCCGCAGCCCATGGGCGGCGTGTTCGTTGTCTTCCGCCGGCTCAGGCGAAGCCGAGGGTCACCGCCAGTTGCAGCGCCTCGGCCCGTTTGTCGCCTGCGACTCGAGGTTCGTTCTCCTCCCAGGCTGCCTCGGCTGCTTCCAGCAACGACTCGAGGTCGTCAGGGAAACGCTGTTGCGGCGGGGCCAGGAGCTGGTGGCTGGCGTCAATGGCCTCAGCGATTTGTCCGGCGCGAAGATGCACGGCGATCATCGGCCACAGGCACAGCCAGTACCAGGCGCAAGAAACGATACTGGTCCCCCACAGCTCCAGCGCTTCCTCGCCGGGGGTGGCCTCGGCGTCAGTGCCCAACGCGACAGCGAACGCTCCAACGGCGAAGACGACCATCATCCATGGATGTGTCAGCAATTCCAACCATCAGCTGAAGGTGCCTTCGCGCCCTTCGCGCTCTTCGCGCCCGCCGCGCTGGGCGTGCCCCGAGTCCGTGGTGACATCTTGACCGGCTCGGGCGGGCCCTATTTCTTTCACACATGGGCTCGTGGGCCGGCGATCGGTGACTCGCTTCTCGAGCGGGCGATTCTGGCCGACGCCAGACGCCCACCGTCCCGGGCACCTCGTTGCTGGTGTGGGTGGGGTCGCGCCGGTCGACGCCCTTGTTCTGTGCCTGAGTCGCGCTGCTCGGCTCGTGTAAGCGAATTGCCTGCCAGCCGGACTTCCCACTCGCCGGCTCTAGCGGCCTTGAGCACAAAGCTACGTTCCGCGCTTCGCTGTCACCGGTCCCACTGACCATCTGGGGAGCCAACCGCCTGCTCGTCCAGGCG
>Ga0182019_10002117_pt1 | contig 10157 bp, 8 predicted proteins | sample 812E2MmetaG_FD_120483 | JGI IMG/M metagenome (GOLD analysis project Ga0182019, IMG submission 120483) | Permafrost microbial communities from Stordalen Mire, Sweden - 812E2M metaG | ecosystem: Environmental > Terrestrial > Soil > Wetlands > Permafrost | place: Sweden: Stordalen | collected... | reverse complement strand
GCTGGCGGTTCGGCAGAAGCCCGTATGTGGTCCATCGACCACGTTTTAATCAACGTAGCGGATAAGAAAGCAGGCTACACCCCCAGCACGTTCCGGGGGTTCGGCGTAACAGGTCTGGCGTGCGGGCGTCTTTACAAAGACAACCCTTCCTACTCCAGCACCGGCGGCTTGCGCGTGGGAAGCGCACAATTCAGCCCCACTAACCCGCGTTGGGGATTACGCGCGAGTCGGCGACCTTTCAGCGCAACTGTCGATCTTTGATCTGACGAATTATCGGGATCAAAATGCAAGTCCGACCATCACGCCCGTTCTCGACTTCTCGAAGTGCTACACCCGCGGATACGCAACCGGGGGAACGGCGGGCTACATTACATGGAGCGAGTTCGGCGGCGTAGCCGTGGATAACACGACAAGTGCGGTCGCAACCGAGTCCGGAATCGGACCCTGGCGCAACGAAGTGACTATTATTGACCCCACCACCGGCGCAATCCATCGCGAAGGCCACACCTTCAACTCGACGATGTCGCCCCTCTTCACCCTGCAGAACGCGATCGGCGTGATTTCCGCGGATGGGGCTGCTTTGCGGTTAGTACCGACTGGTATGGGGAATTCGGCAAGCAGGATAACACTCGAACCAATGCCTGCACTTCCGCCGTGGACTGCTACCGTGGCGGTTGGACGTGGCCAAAGAACATTAACGTGCTACCTACTTCGCAAAACCCCGGAAACTATGTTTACAACACCGGCGCAGGCGTCGCCGCGTCGGGTGCCACCCCCACCTTCAATCAAACCGTGGGCGGCACAACCACCGACGGCAGCGTCACTTGGACCAATGTCGGACCCCCAAATTGCCGGGGCGATCTCGTGATTTACGAAAATCGCTAGTCCGTTCCGGGCAACCGCGTCACACAGAAACAGAAACCAAGAGGGGCAGCCTCTGTGACTGCCCCCTCTCTCAGTTTTTCCTGGAGACCAATCTACTCCAACACGAAAATGTTCTTGCCCGCGCACATTTCCTTCAACACCTTCGGCCACACCGTGACACTGACTTCCCCAAGATGCGCCTTGCGGAGCAAAAGCATCAACGTCCGCGACTGCCCGATTCCACCACCAATCGACAGCGGAATCTCGTTGTTCAGGATGGCCTGATGATACGGCAGTTGCATAAAGTCCAACTGCCGCGCCATCGTCAGCTGCTTTTTCAGAGTCTCCGCAGTGACCCGGATTCCCATCGACGTCAGTTCATGGCGCCGCTTGGTAACCGGGTTCCACACCAGGATGTCGCCATTCAGCCCATGCGTGTCTTTGCCAGTCTGATCCTGAGTGTCGGTGACCCAGTCGTCGTAATCGGCGGCGCGCATCTCGTGGGGATAGCCATCCTGCAACGGCCAGCCAATGCCCAGGATGAAAATCGCCGGGTATTTCTGCAGCACCGCCGTCTCGCGCTGCTTGCGCGGCAGGTCCGGATACATATCGAGAAGTTCCTCGGCGTGCAGGAACTTCAACTCCTCCGGCAGATCCGGATAGCGCGAGTCTTTCAATTGCGGGAACAGGGACTGCGCGAACTTTTCCGCTCCAACGATCACTTTCCATATCTTGCTGACAATCACCTTGAGGAACTCCAACTTGCGCTGCTCCGTGGTGATGACGCGCTCCCAGTCCCACTGATCGACATAGGCGGAGTGGTCGTGATCCAGGAAATAGTCCTTGCGAACCGCGCGCATGTCGGTGCAGATACCCTCGCCAACCTTGCAGTCGAATTGCTTGAGAGCGATCCGTTTCCACTTAGTCGCGGCTTGCACGACCTGCGCGTCGATGGGATGCAGGTTGCGATCGTTCGAGATATGGAACTGAATCGGCGTGCGTGACCCGTCGCGATCGAGCATGTCGTTAACACCGCTCTCCACGTCCACAATGAGCGGCACTTCAACCATCATCAGGTTGAGTTGTTTGCACAGGTTGTCTGCGATATAGCGTTTCACCTGGAAGATGGCTTGTTGCGTCTCTTTCGGGGTCAGCAGGGAGCAGTAACCTTGCGGCAGAATGTTTTCCAATTCTTTGTAATTGCCGATTCCTGGCCCAGCCAGATCGGCTTTCTTGTCTTTATCCAGTACAAGCGTGCTCATGCAGTTTCTCCTTTGCAGACGGATTCTGTACCAACGGCGTCCATCGCTGCGCCGTCTATCGAAGCTTTGGATTGAGGGAGGGAGGACCGCCCGAGGTCACAGCGTGTGCGGCGTCACTCTTGGCTGCACGTTTGCGCTTAGACTGCTCCAGGACCACCGCGACGGTCAGCAGAATCCCAATAAGACCAAATACCAACAATGCGAGCAGTGCCATCAACAGTATCGGCATAGCTACACCCCGCTGCTGCCATGGATTGTCTCTCCCGATTGCGCCACTGGCAGTGACCCCAGTCACCTATTGAGGTGACTCATGGTTCCACCCTCGCAGCCTTGGAGCGTCCCAGTGCAACCAGGGTCACGATCTAGGGTGACCTGGATCACTGCGGCGGTTCTCTCCAAACGTTGAAAATCACAACAGGCAGCGGTGAAGCTGCTGAGTTCTGTTACATCAGGTTTCTTGGAGGCTGTATCGGCGGTCACTTTCGCAACACCTGCAAAAAAACCGCCGGGTTCTACAGGGTTGTGCACAACTTAACAAGGAGAAGAAACGAAATCATGAAGACAACGAAGCTGGTAGTGCTGGTAATGACAATCGCGGTGGCCCTATTCATCCTGATCCCCAGTCTGTCTTGGGCTGAGGACGGAGCCGCCATCTTCAAAGGAAAATGCGCGATGTGCCACGGTGCGGATGGGGCTGGCAAGCCTGCAATGAAGGCTCCGAGCCTGATTTCCGACGAGGCCAAGAAAAAGTCCGATGATGACCTGTCCAAGGCCATTACGGCGACGGCGAAGCACACGCCCGCAGTGAAGAGTCTAAGCACTGACGACGTGAAAGCAGTTGTGACGTACGTTCGCAGCCTGCAGAAGTAGTAATTTGCAGTGGTCATTATTTGTAGAAGCTATCTCATAAATCGCTTTGGGAAGGGCACGGCTTCAGCCGTGCCGCCCAGAGACAGTAAATACGAGGGCTTTGGGCCCCTGAGGGCGTTTACATCCTCGGTTCGTTATGAGATCGCTTGGTAATCGGGCAGTTGTGTCTGGCTGTTCCTGTTTTCGCTTCGTCCCTCGTCACGTAACCTCGGGGCAGCGACGGTGGAAAAGATAGGTGAATATGGGGATGTCCGGCTCAATTCGGCGGACGGAACAACAACTTGGCCGATCCGTAGCCAGCCGGAAGCTCCTCCTCTATTCGCTTTCCCCGCAGAGCACACTCTCCAAAGGACCCGGTTCACACCTCCCCAGACTCGGTTCCATCTTAACAACCACTTCGCAAAAGGTTTCTTGTACGGTTCCCAAGCCGGCCCCGTCAAAGTGCGCGACGATGTCGTGCTTCATTCCACGGCAACGGAAGTCCCGCTCGGGAGCAAAGAGGAGCAATTTCCATGAGTAAGGCCCTGCTCTATGACGCGACCATGTGCATCGGCTGCAAGCAGTGCGAAGGCGCCTGCGCGCAGCAGAACAAACTGCCCTACAACGACCAGGTGGCAGCCGAATCAGTGCAATCGGAACATAAGTACACCGTCGTTCTGACCAAGGACGACAAATTCATGCGCCGGCTGTGTATGCACTGTGAGCATCCCGCGTGCGCGTCCGTATGTCCCGTCGGCGCCTTCCATAAGACTAAAGAAGGTCCCGTTGTGTACGACGTCTGGAAGTGCATTGGCTGCCGCTATTGCATGGTGGCATGCGCGTTTGCCCAGCCCAAGTATGAATGGCGGTCGCTGAATCCGCGGGTCAGAAAATGCATCATGTGCCCCGACCGCGTGGTTGCCGGCAAGCCGACGGCATGTGCCGAGATCTGTCCGACTGGGGCCACAAAATTCGGAGAACGCGACGACCTCATTAAAGAAGCGCAGGACCGTATCCGTCAGAATCCTTCCACCTACCTGCCTCGCATTTACGGCCTTAACGAAGTTGGCGGAACGTCGGTCTTTATTCTTTCCAGCATGAAGGTTGAGGAGTACGGCTATCCAGCGTCCGCAAAAATTGGCGACACCCCGATGCCGGAATACACCGGGCGAGTGATGGAGAAAGTTCCAGACTTCATCCCGGTATGGTCGTTGGTATTGGGGGGCATTTATTGGGTTTCCCATCGCCGCGAAGAAGTAGCCGAGGCTGAAGCAGACGAGAAGAACGGGAGCGCACGATGAAGTTCAAGTTGACCTTTTGGAGAGTGGTTTTCATTGTCATCATGGGCCTCGGCCTCTACTCCACCTTTATTCGCTATTACTACGGCTTGGGCGCGATTTCAAATATGTCGGACCAGTTCCCCTGGGGGCTCTGGATCGGCTTCGACTGCCTCTGTGGAGTCATGCTGGCAGCGGGTGGCTTTTGCATGGTCGGCGCGGTCTACCTGTTCAACGTCGAGCGCCTGCACAGTGTTGTCCGCCCCGCGGTGCTAACGGCGTTCCTCGGCTATTTACTTTTTATTGTTGGACTGTTGTTCGACCTGGGCCGCCCCTGGTACATCTGGCATCAACTTATCTACATGAACCCGCACTCGGTCATGTTCGAAGTGGGAATGTGCGTGATGGCCTACACTACCGTCCTCTTCTTCGAATTCCTTCCCAATGTCTTTGAGCGCTTCAACCTGAAGACTCCCATCAAGTGGATCAAGCGGATCTACCCGGTGCTCATCGTTCTGGGCATCCTGCTCTCCACCCTGCACCAGAGTTCGCTCGGATCACTTTATCTGATCATGCCGAGCAAGCTGCATCCCTTCTGGTACACACCCGCGCTGCCGTTCCTCTTTTTCGGATCTGCGATTGCTGTTGGTTTGGCAATGACCATCTTCGAATCCACGCAGAGCGCGAAGGCCTTCGGCCGCCACCTCGAACTCCCGGTTCTGGTCGAACTTGGCGGCGCCTTGCTGGTCGCTCTCTGGGTCAATGCCCTGCTCCGCTTCGAGGATTACTTCCATCGCGGCATGCTGGGACAGATTATTAAACCCAGCTACGAAGCGTACTTCCTGTGGCTCGAACTGGCGCTGGCCTTCGTGATTCCAATCACCATGCTCAGCTTCAAGAAAATCCGGCTATCGCCAGGCGGTTTGTATCTAGCCTCCGTGTTCACGGTACTCGGATTTATCACCAACCGCCTTAATATCGCTCTCATCGGCTTTGAAACTTACGTCGGACACCACTACTTACCAAAGTGGACCGAGTTCTCAGTAACTCTGATGATCATCGCGGCCGGCTTCGCTCTCTTTGGATTAGCAGTAAAGCACCTCCCTATCTTTCCCGAAGAACGCGTTCCAGTGAAGGATCGTCTCCAAACCGAAACCAGGCCCGTGCTTGCTACACCGGTGTTGGAACATGCGGGAGATTGAGCCAATTCGCGACGATCTGGGATGGAAGCGGCTGACTCACAGCGTTAGTGGAAAATTGATCGGTTCTCTGCTGGCGACGATGGTCGTCATCTTCGCTCTCCTCGGATATCTGAATATCCGATTGCATCGCCAGCATCTGGAGGCAGCCACGCTGGCCAGCGCCGAGCGCGTCAGCGATGTAATCAGCCGCAGCACCACCTATTACATGCTGCGCAACGATCGCGAGGGACTCTACCACGCCATCCAAACCATGGCCGACGAACCCGGCATGATCAAAGTGCGCATCTTTGACCAGGAGGGGCGGATCAGCTACTCCACCGATGCGGCGGAAGTCAGCCACGTGCTAGACAAGAGCGCCGAGGCTTGCTATGGCTGTCACACCCAATCGCAACCGCTGGCGCGACTGAATCGCCCCGACCGCTTTCGCATCTATCGCAATGGCGGCGGGCAACGTGTCCTCGGAATCATCACTCCCCTCGAAAATCAACCGGGCTGCTCGAACGCCGACTGCCACGCCCATCCCGCCAGCCAGCAAGTTCTGGGCGTGCTCGACACAAATCTTTCCCTCGCCAAGGCCGACACGCAACTCGCGGCCAGCAGCACCCGCATGTTTTTTTACACGGCCGGGGCAGTACTCATTGTGGCGGTATTGAGCTGGCTATTCGTGTGGCGAGTGGTCGGCGAACCCATCAAGGCGCTCAAGAACGGCACCCAACATCTTTCCCAGGGAAATCTCGGCTACCAGATCAAGGTGCAATCCCGGGACGAAGTCGGTGACCTGGCTCATTCCTTCAACGGCATGAGCCTGCAGTTGCACGCGGCGAATGAAGAAATCGTCAACTGGGCAAAGACGCTCGAAGATCGCGTTGAGCAAAAGACAAAAGAACTCAATCGCGCCCACGATCACATGCTGCACGTGGAAAAAATGGCTTCTCTCGGCAAGATGGCGGCGGTAGTGGCACATGAAGTAAACAACCCGCTCTCTGGGATTCTGACTTACGCTAAGCTGATTCGGAAGTGGGTGGGTTCGGGCCAGGCCGAGCATGAAAAACGTGACGAGGCGATGGAATGCCTGGATCTGATCGCCTCGGAAAGCCGGCGCTGCGGCGACCTGATCAAGAACTTGTTGACTCTCTCGCGCACCGCGCCCATGAACGTCCAGCCCACCAATCTCCATGCCGTGATTGATCGTTGCCTGATGCTGGTGCGGCACCAACTGGAGCTCGGTGGGGTCGAAGTACAACTGAAGCTAGCCCAAGACGTACCGCCGGTGCCCTGCGATCCGGCACAGATTGAGCAAGTGCTCCTGGCATTAATCATGAACGCAAAGGATGCCATGCCCAAGGGTGGCAGCCTCTGGATCGAGACGCGGTTGAGTAACGATGAAATGGAAGTCGAGATCCAGGTGCGCGACGACGGAGCGGGCATCGCTCCCGACGTGCTGCCGCACATCTTCGAACCTTTTCTGACCACCAAAGAAAGTGGACACGGAGTCGGGCTGGGCCTGGCGATCGCTCGCGGCATCGTGGAGCGGCATAACGGGCGCGTCGAAGTCCAATCGGAACTGGGCCGGGGCACGACATTCACCATAAATCTGCCAAGTCAAGCCACTGCCGCTGCGCTGGCAACCACTGGCGATGGGAATACCGCGATAAAGGTGAGGTGATTGAAGTGAGCATACAGGGAAAACTGCTGATCGTGGACGACGAACTGAGCGTGCGCGATTCGCTTGGCAAATGGTTTCGTGAAGAGGGCTACGAAGTGACCACGGTAGAAAACGCGGGCGACGCGCTTACCCGGCTCGCGGAACAACGCTGGGATGCGGCTCTCGTCGATATCAAAATGCACGGCACCGATGGGATCGAGTTGCAACGCCGCATGCACGAAGTCGATCCAGAGCTCATCGTGATCATCATGACCGGCTATGCCTCGGTCGAGACCGCGGTCACAGCACTGAAGAACGGCGCCTACGACTACGTGACCAAACCACTCGATCCGGACGAGATCGCACACCTCGTGAAGAACGCGCTGGCGCACAAGCACGCAGCACAAGAAAACGTCCTCTTGCGCGAAACCGTTGCTGAAGTCGCGCGTCCCGGAGACATCGTCGGCCAGAGCGGGCCCATGCGCAAGGTCTTCGACGCCATCGAGACCGTTGGTCCAACGGATGCTACCGTGCTGATCACGGGAGACAGCGGCACTGGGAAGGAACTGGTGGCGCGTGCGATTCATCAGGCTAGTCCACGAAGATTTCATCCTCTGGTCATCATTCATTGCGGCGCTCTGACCGAAACGCTTCTTGAAAGCGAACTCTTCGGGCATGAAAAGGGCGCGTTCACCGGCGCGCAGTACCGCAAGAAAGGCAAGTTCGAAATTGCCGAGGGTGGAACGGTTTTCCTCGACGAGATCGGCGACATCTCTCTGAAGACGCAGACCGATCTGCTGCGCGTGCTGCAGGAACGCGAAATCACCCGCGTCGGCGGCAACCAAACCATCAAGGTTGACTTCCGCTGCATCGCCGCCACTAATAAGGATTTGGAAAAGCTGATCGAGGAAGGTAAGTTCCGTCCCGATCTTTTTTACCGGCTCAACGTCTTCCGCATCGAACTGCCGCCGCTGCGCGATCGCCGCGACGACATTCCCGTGCTCGTGAACCACTTCGTGCAAAAATTCTCGCTGGCCATGAACAAGCGCATCACCCGGGTTTCACCTGCCGCCATGAACCAATTGCAGCAGCAGCCCTGGTTGGGCAACGTTCGCGAACTCGAGAATGCGGTCGAACGCGCCATGGTTGTAGGGCAAGAGCCGGAACTGCAAGAACAGGATTTCATTTTCAAGCCATCAGGCGTGTCGACTGGCGCGGGCAAGAAGCTGGAGGAAATGGAGCGCGCCCACATCCTGCGCGTGGTGGAAGAATGTGGAGGCAATCAGAGCCATGCCGCGGAGATACTCGACATTGACCGGGTCACTCTCTATCACAGGCTGAAGAAATACGGCTGGACTCGTTCTCCCGTTGAAACACATTGAGCCGGCCCGATGAAGCTGCTGCAACTGTTGCCGATCGGAAATGTGGATGACAGGCTGCTCAAAGATTTGCGACCCGCCATCGAAGAGACTTTCCTCGTCCACTGTAAGATACTCCCTGTCCGGTTGGATCCGGAGTTCGCTTTCCACGGAGAACGGCAGCAGTACCACTCCTCGGAAATCCTGCATCGCATGCAGAGTTTTCTTACCGCGGATACCTGGCGAATACTGGGCGTAACTGGCGTCGATCTCTACATCCCGATTCTTACCTTCGTGTTCGGCGAGGCGCAGATGGGTGGCCCCTGCGCCGTGGTCTCAGCTCACCGGCTGCGTCAGGAACTCTACGGCCTTCCCCACGACCCGGAACTATTTCGCCAGCGTGTAATAAAGGAAGCGGTCCATGAACTGGGCCACACGGTGAATTTGACGCACTGCGATGACTACCGCTGCGCCATGGCTCCTTCCCACGCCGTGGAGTGGATCGACCTCAAGGAACGCACGCTGTGTAGCGCTTGCCGGGCTGCGGTGACGCCGGCGACGCAGGTCCCGTTGGCACCTTACTTCTGAAGCGGCGTTTAGCTTAGTACCCCCCCTATTTTTCAATATATTAGAATCAAGGAGTTAGGAATAATTCCGGATAAAGTATTCAGGAATACAGACTTATGTGCACAGTATTCTAGAATAAGGACTTAGCGCCAGATCCTTCGCTTCCGCTCAGGATTTCGGTAGCGGGCTTCTCCTTCGCTCACGCCCGCCAAGCGCCTCAACTTAGCGGTTCAATTCGCTGTTTCGATCGCGCACTGGGAGCCAGTGACGACTGCTTAGGTGTGATTTACGTTGTCAAGAGCGCTGACAATGGTCGCCGTGCGGCATCGGCGTCCGCCTCTGGAGGCGGACACACGTCTACCTTGGCCAATCAGATCTTTATTATCGAGCATGGCGGGTTGGATTGTCTGTGCTGGCGGTCACTGGCTGGATGTGATGAAAGATCAGGGGGTCGGAAGTGAGAAGCCTCTCCAAGCGGAGTCTGCACTATCAAGTGCAACATCGAACTTTTCCGCAGCCTGTAGAGTCGGCGACGCTACCTCCGCTTAACAGAACGTTGGGTCCCTCGTGCCTGATACTGATGATCGAGCGCTTGGCGTATGAGGGTCTTGATCACCGCCTGCCGGCTGATGTTCAATTCTTTGGCGGCCCGATCCAATTCTTCCAGCATGCCCGACGCCAGGTCAACATTCACCCTCTGGATCGGACCCGGCATCATCATGCGCCCGGTATTGGTGAAGAAGCGTGGGACGTCACTGCCCTGGTCGGCAAGACGGGCGATCGCTTCTGCCGGGATTGGCTTTCGCGGTTTACGAGTGCTCTTCATAAAGTTCCTGCTCCTGTTTCGTGGCTTTCCAGAGAGTCACGAGGTGGTAGTATTCTCCAGCCTCGTCCTCTCGACCTCAAAAATGACAGCGTACAGCTGCTCTCCCACCCAGCCGATAGCCCTCTATTGCTCGAGCCAATCCGAGCGCTGGTCAAGGTAGTAGGGATGCGAGAAAACCTCCTGCACCTCTTCGAAACCCGACACCTCTTTTCGGGTCCGCTCTTAGCCGCGCACTCTTGCGCTCATCGAAGTGAAATCGCATGAGTATAACAGTTATACCACATTCCAAGGACGATGCGGGGGATGT
>Ga0182019_10002115_pt1 | contig 10158 bp, 7 predicted proteins | sample 812E2MmetaG_FD_120483 | JGI IMG/M metagenome (GOLD analysis project Ga0182019, IMG submission 120483) | Permafrost microbial communities from Stordalen Mire, Sweden - 812E2M metaG | ecosystem: Environmental > Terrestrial > Soil > Wetlands > Permafrost | place: Sweden: Stordalen | collected... | reverse complement strand
TGGGGTATGTAAGCGCTTCGCAGTTCAGTTGAGAATACGGCCGCTTCTTTGGGAGTCCGCCAACCAAGGACGTCCCCAAGTTGCGTGAAAGGGTGGGCGGGGTTACTGATGAATAGCGGAGGTGGCGCACCATCCCACCACTGTCTGCCGCTGGAGCGCATCTCCTCTCGCGTCGGGGAAGCAGAAACTCGCGGACCCAGAAGGCCTTTCACCGCTCATAGGCCAGTACTTCCCGCAACAACGCGACGGCAGCACGAAGGCCCAGGTCTTCTGGCTGACCGCTCTAGCGTAGCCGCTGGAACCGCGCCAGGTGAGTGCGGGTCACTTGGGGGACGACAAGGTCGTCTATGTCGAATTGCCGGTCAGCCCGATTTGAATCCGCAACCCTCGCCTTGCTCGTCATCCTGCTATCCATCAACTAGATGAAGCGAATGTCGAGGCGGTAAGGTCAATGCGGGGTGCTGAGACAGCGTCTCGGCGCAAGCCACGGGAGCGCGACGGCCTTGAGACCCGATGTGCTTGACCTTGAGTGTTTGGCGGGGAAAGCGAATCGGCCGCCTCGCGGCGGCCGATGATCGTCTTTGGTTGCGGGGGCCCGCAAGTCCGAAATGGACGACCTCAACCATCACGATATCACGAGTGTCCTCAGCTAGTTACGAGAGCTGCCTCTGATGGTCGGCTCACGTCCCTTTCCCTTCTCCCGCCTCGCTGGAAGACCGCAGGTCGGCACCTAACTCAGACCGTAACAGGCATCGGCCTCCCAGGGGGGGCAATATCGGCAGGCCTCACATGAAGAACCGGTACCGCAACAGGGTACCGGTCATCCGCGCCCCCAGTACTCATCCACATCGGGAAAGAACCGACTCGAGGACGACGGCTTCGTGTCGAGCAACTCGACGTCCACCCAGAGGATCTCTGCAGGCCGCTGGGACGGAGCGCCGCCTGGAGGGCCGCCCGCGGGACCGCCGCCGGGGCCTCCGAACCCACCACCGCCAGGACCGCCGAAGCCTCCCCCGCCGGGTCCGCCGAACCCACCGCCAGGCCCTCCAGCTCCGCCTCCGCCGGGTCCGCTCCCCGGAGGACCACCTTCGGAGCGCATCTGCTTCCGCATGGCCTCCGTCTCGGCCTTGGTGACGCCGACCATCTGGAAGCCCACCGCGATCGCCTTCCGTGATTCGCCGCCGCGCGGCTGTGGCGACGGACCAATTCCCTCGAGCGGGAAGCGGAACTCGAAGGAAAACGCGCCGTCGATCACGGCGCTCGCCGCGGCGAGGCCATCCGGCTGCACGCCGGACTGAACCACCTCGCTCACTACGGCGAGGCGTAGGACCTCCAAGGCGCCGAGCGGGGGACGGACCGGCTCCTTTCTTGACTTCGGAGGCCCCTTGCGCTCCTCGCCAGCAGAATCCGGACGGCCAGAGGGGGATTCCGTGCCGGGAGGCGGGGCGGGCGGCCCACCTTCGCGCCCTTGGCTCTGTCCCAGCGTCTCCTCGATAGCTGCGCTGCCACGGTAGCGCACACCGAAGCCTGCCTCGTGCTTGCCGTCGCCGTTGACCCACACGATTGCACCGGTCATCAGGAGTTGACGTGCGAGCTTCGCGTCGGAGAAGCGGAAATGGACGTAGAGGAAACGCTCGTCGTGGGCGATCGCCGTCACCCGCGGCCCCTCCTGAAGGTAGAAGGTCGGGACGCCAGCCCAGTCGGTGATGTTGCCATCGACGGTTATGGGATTCACTTTGATCGCCTTCACCTTGGCGGCAGTGCCTCCCGTCGCAGACACACAGACGAGGACAGCAATGACGGCGATGCTGCCGAGAGTACGAGCCCGGTTCGACGTAATTCGCCTGGAGTCTTCTCGCATACTGGGACCTCCACAAGTCGCTTTCGTGGTTTCAAACCCGATTGCAGCATGAAACGAGCGGTCGTCCTGCGGGGTGCGGTTACTCATACCTCAGGGCCTCGATGGGGTCGAGCTGAGCCGCACGGCGAGCCGGGAAGTAGCCGAAGAGGACGCCGATCGCAGCCGAGAACGCGAAGGACAGGAGGTTGATTTTGAGGTTGGGCAGGAACGGCACCCCCATCGCGTGGGCTGCGGCGACCGCGACGGCGTTCGCGACCAGGACGCCGATGAGGCCGCCGAACGACGAGAGCGCGACCGACTCGATCAGGAACTGGAGCAGCACCTCGCCCTCGAGCGCGCCGATGGCGAGGCGGATGCCGATCTCGCGGGTCCGTTCCGTGACGGAGACCAGCATGATGTTCATGATCCCGATGCCGCCCACGAGTAGGCTGATGGCAGCCACCGCGCCGAGCAGCATCGTCATGACGCCGATCGTCCCGGATAGGGTGTCGGCGATCTGCTTGGTGTCGATGATCGAGAAGTTGTCGTCCTCGTTGTCTGCGATCTTGCGCCGCTCGCGCAAGAGCGCCTTGATGCTGTCTGAGGCGGTGGACAGCGACGCACCGTCCCGCACCGACACCTGCAGGCCGGTCACGTCGTCGTTGCCTCTCACGCGCCGCTGGACGGTTCGCAGCGGCATGACTACGGTATCGTCGTTGTCCATGCCGGACGACCCCTTCGCCGCCAGAAGCCCGATCACCTCGCAGGAGAAACGCTTGACGCGGATCTCGCTACCGACGGGGTCCTGCGTGCCGAACAGCTCCCTGTGGACCGTCTCGCCGATGACGCACACCGCCTTGCCCGCGCGCTCCTCGGCGTCGGTGAAGACCCGCCCCGAGGCGAGGCGCCAGTTGCCGGTGGTGAAGTACGCGCGGGTACTGCCGGTGATGCTGGTCGACCAGTTCTGATTCTGGTAAACGACGGTGACGGTCGAGCCGGTCGTCGGGGCCACCGCGATGACGGAGCCGACCTGCGAGGCCATCGCCTCGGCATCGGCAACCTTGAAATTGGGTGCGCCGGCCGCGTCCCGTCCCGGTCCCAGGCGCTGCCCTGGCCGCACCATGAGGAGGTTGGAGCCCAGGCTCGAGATCTGGTCCTTGACCGACTGCGTGGCCCCGTCGCCGAGCGTCACCATGACGATCACCGCGCCCACGCCGATCACGACGCCCAGGATGGTGAGGAACGAGCGCAGCACGTTGCGCCGGATCGCCCGAACGGCGAGGAGGACGCTGTTCCAGAGCATCAGTGCGGCCTCCCGTTCGTGTGGTCCGAGTCCACGACGCCGTCGATGAAGCCGACGACGCGCTTCGCGTAGGCGGCCATTTCGGAATCGTGCGTCACCATCACCACCGTGATCCCCTTCTCTCGATTGAGCGCGGCTAGCAGCTCCATGATCTCCCGGCTCATGTGCGTGTCGAGGTTGCCGGTCGGCTCGTCCGCCAGAAGAAGCACCGGGTGCGTCACGATTGCCCGGGCGATGGCGACGCGTTGCTGCTGCCCGCCCGAGAGCTCGGACGGCGTGTGCGCCGCCCACTCCGTGAGTCCGACGGAGTCGAGCGCTGCGCTCGCCGCGGCGTGCCGGCTCCGCCTCGATTCGCCGCGGTACACAAGAGGCAGCTCCACGTTCTCGAGGGCTGACGTGCGCGCCAGCAGGTTGAACCCCTGGAAGACGAATCCCAGATAGTGACGCCGAAGGAGGGCGCGCTGACGCCGCGACAACCGCTCGACATGAGCGCCGCGAAAGAGGTAGTCGCCTCGTGTCGGGACGTCGAGGCAGCCGAGGATGTGCATGATCGTCGACTTGCCCGAGCCGGACGGTCCCATGATCGCGACGAACTCGCCCTCGTCGACCGACAGGTCGATACCCCGCAGCGCCTCCAGCGAGGCTCTGCCCTCGCCGTAGACCTTGGTAACGCCGGCGAGCTCGAGCAGCGGGCATCGCGCGGCGGCGGTCTCGCGTCCCGAGTTCACGGTTTGCCTCCCGTGGCCTCGGTGATCACCTGCATCCCCGCCTGCAAGTCGCCGCCGGTGATCTCGGTACGGCGGCCGTCGCTCGAGCCCACAGTCACCAACACGGGGCGGGGCGTCCCGTTCGCGAGCACCCAGACTCTCTTCTCGCCGTTCCCGCCGTTGCCGCTCGCCTTTCTGGCCGGTTGATCGGGCGGGTGCGGTATCAGGCTCGAAACAATCCCGCCGCGTCTTGGTGCGGACTGCGCCGGCTCGGGAGGGGTGAAGCGGATACTGGCGTTGGGCACGAGCAGCACGCCGCTCCGGCTCAGCGTCGTGATCTCGGCGGTCGCGGTCATGCCCGGGCGCAGCGAAAGGTCGGCGTTGTCGACAGTCAGGAGCGTCTTGTACGAGACGACGTTGTCCTTGGTCTGCGAGCCGTAGTTGACGCGCCGGATGCTCGCGGGGAACTTGCGGCCCGGGTAGGCGTCGACGGTGAAGGCCGCTTTCTGGCCGTCGCGCACCTGCCCGACATCGGCCTCGTCCACGTCCACCTGGAGCTCCATCTTCGAGAGGTCCTCGGCCAGCGTGAAGAGCACCGGCGCCTCGAACGACGCCGCGACCGTCTGGCCCGGCTCGATCTTGCGCGTCAGCACGACGCCGTTGATCGGCGAGAGGATCGATGCCTTGGAGAGGTTGGTCTCGGCGGAGCTCTGCGCCGCGCGGGCCTGGTCCACCGCGGCGTGCGCGCTCGATTCGTTCGCGACGGCCCGCGCAGCGGTCGCCTCGGCGGTGTCCATCTCCGTCTTGGAGGGCACCTTGCCGCCCGACAGCTCGAACGCCTGCCGCATGCGGCCGAGGTTCGCCCTCGACTCCTGCACCGTCGCCGCCGCCTGGAGGACCCCGGCCTCGGCCGACGCCAGCGCGGCCTTGGCGGTCACGACGGCGTCCCGGAGCTTCGAGACGTCGAGGCGCGCCAGCACCTGGCCCTTCGTGACGCGGTTGTTGTCGTCGACAAACACCGACTCGACGAGCCCCGACACCTCGCTGCCGACGTCGATCTCGTTGGTCGGCTGGAGCGTGCCGGTGGCGGACACGGTGACGATGAGATTGCCGCGCGTCGCCTCCTCGGTCTTGTACTGTTGGGCCGCGGGACGGGCGCCCGGTCGCAGCAGGAAAGCCGCGACGGCCACGACGGTTGCGGCGCCGATGACGATCAACCGGATGCGGCGCCCGCCACGCGAGCGCTCGGCCACGATCTCGTCCAGCAGGTCGGTCTTGGAATCGTGCACGTTGTTCATCGCGGGTCTCTCCTCGGTTGAGGGGCCTTGGCGGACGGCGTGGCTTCCCATCCGCCCCCGAGTGCCTTGTAGAGCTGGACAGCCGCCAGCGTACCGTCGGCCACGCAGGTCGTCAGGTCGTCCTCGACCGACAGCAGCGTGCGCTCGGTGTCGAGGACGGTCGAGTAGGCGACCAAGCCGGCCGTGTAGCGGCTGCGGGCGAGCGCGGCGGCGGCTTGCGCGGCCTGCGCGGCGTCCGAGAGGGCGGCACATCGCCGCCTTGCGTTCCCGAGCGACACAAGAGCGTTCTCGACGTCCTCGAGTGCCGACAGAATCGTGCTCTCGTAGCTGGAGAGCGCCTGCTCCTGCTCCGCACTCTTGACCTCGATCTGGAGCTTGAGTCGCGAACGGTCGAAGATTGGGGCGGCCAGACTTCCCAACACCGAGTGGTTGACCGCGTCGGATCCCGTGAGGCCGTGGAACGTGAGCGACTCGAGACCCAGCGAACCCGAGAGCGAGAGAGTGGGATAGAGCGCCGCACGGGCTTGGTCGACGCGCGCAGTCGCCGCGACGAGCTTCCGCTCGGTGCTGCGCACGTCGGGGCGCTGCCGGAGCGTGTCCGCGGGGATGCCCACGGCCAGGTGGTCGGGGACCTTCGGGATCTCGGCGGGAGCGGCCAGCAACTGGGAGAGGGCGGTGGGCGGCTGTCCAGTGAGGACGGCTAGACGGTGCTCCGATGCGGCGACGTTCGCCTCGATGGCCGGGATCGTCGCCCGCGTCTGTTCGACGGTCGTCCGGGCCTGCTGCACATCCAGTTCCGATACCAACCCCGCCTGCGCGCGCCAGGTGACGAGTTCGAGGATTTCGTCCTGACTCCTGAGGTTGTCCCGCGCGATCTTCAGGTGTCCCTGGTACGAGCGCAGCTCGACGTAGTTGCGGGCGACCTCCGCCGCGAGCGAGACCTGCGCCGATTGGAGGTCCGCCTCGCTCGTCTCGAGGTCGGCCTGGGCGGCTCGGACCGCGCTCGAGGTGGCGCCGAAGATGTCCGGCTCCCAGCTCGCGTCGAAGCCCGCGCTGTAGAGGTTCTGGGTGCCGGGGATGTTGAGGCCCCCCTGACCGCCGGCAACCTCCCCGCCCTGGCTCGACCTGCTCCGGCTCGCCGATACGGTCGCGGTGACGGTCGGAAGGTAGTCCTTCCCCGCCAATCCGCGGCTCGCTCGCGCCTCCCGCAGCTTGGCCCCGGCACTCCGTAGGGTGGGGCTCCCCTTCATCGCCGTGTCGATCAGACCCGAAAGCGTGGCGTCGTCGAGCCTCATCCACCAGCCGGAGAGATCCTCTTGAGCTCCCGTGGCCCTGACGCCAGCATCCTGGTCTACGTGCTGCCAGGCAGCCGGCACGGCGACTGCGGCCGCCGGCGGGACGGTCCTCGTGCTGACACATCCCACGCTCACCGCGAGCAGCATCGGCGCGACTGCTCGGCTGGTCAGCCGCGCCGGTGTGCGGCCAGCCGAGGTCTGCTCCCGCAGCTGCGTTCCGGAGTCAGTGGGTCGCTCGTGGGACATCCCTGCGCCCTCCGGAGGGAAGGTACGGCGGCGAATCGTTACGGCAGGTCTCCCGAATGCAAAGCCGTGTAAAGGGAGGCAAGGGAACGCAAAGAGAGGCGCTTGGGCTCCGGATGCGGCGGTATATTCGAAAGCGGAAGACCGGAACGGATGAGAGCTCCATGACCCGGGTGCTGCTGGTGGACGACGACGTCGAGCTCGCCGCGATGCTGCGCGAGTACCTCTCGCGGGAGGGGCTCGAGACGACGGCCGTTCATGACGGCGAGACTGGCGTCGCGGAGGCCGTCTCGGGACGCTACGCTCTGGTCGTGCTCGACGTGATGTTGCCGCTCCTCTCCGGCGTCGACGCGCTGCGACGGATCCGCCAGCGCAGCCGTGTTCCCCTGCTCATGCTTACGGCCAAGGGTGATGACGTCGACCGGATCGTCGGGCTGGAGCTCGGAGCGGACGACTACGTCCCGAAGCCGTGCACGCCGCGTGAGCTGGTGGCCCGGATCCGGGCGATCCTGCGGCGGTCCGAGGGCGGGGAGGGCCTCGCCAAGGGGGGGCCGGTCACGGTCGGGCAGCTCACGCTCTGGCCGGAGAAACGGCTCGCCGAGTGGGGAGACCGCCAACTCGAGCTGACGAGCACCGAGTTCAACCTCCTGATCGTCCTGGCCCGCAGCGCCGGTACGATGGTGAGCAAGCGCGAGCTCTCGGAGCAGGGGCTCGGTCGCCCGCTCGCTCGTTTCGATCGCAGCATCGACGTCCACGTCTCGAGCCTGCGCCGCAAGCTGGGCACGCTCGCGGACGGTCGTTCCTGCATCCAGACGGTGCGTGGCCTGGGCTACCAGTACGTGAGGGAGTGACACGATGGGGCGGCTGTTCTGGAAGTTCCTTCTCTCGTACTGGGCCGCTCTCCTCCTCGCCCTCCTCGGCGTGACGGCGACGCTCTGGCTGTACGAGCTGGCGTACCGCGGCTGGGACCGCCAGCTGGAGAAGGGACCGCACGCCGCTCTTCAGGTCGATGCCGCGTCGGCGACGCTAGGACACGGCGGCATCCAGGCAACGCGCGGCTTCCTTGAAAGTCTCCGCCAGCGCGGCGGCGCGTCCGTGCTGATCGTGGATGGTACCGGCCGAGACTTACTCGGCAGACCTGTGAGCCCAGCCGTGCTCGAGCGGGCGCGGGCACTTGCGGCGGCCGGTCTGGAGTCCGAAGCCGTCCGGCTCGTCCGGGCGGGTGACGGCGCGACGTACCTCGTCTACGTCCCGGTTGCGTCCGCGCCCTGGCCCTGGCGGGTCCTCACTCCGGGAGGGCCTCCACCGCCGTGGCTGCCCCTGGCAGCGGGCCTCGTCGCGAGCCTCGTGTTCGGGACGCTCCTCGCCTGGTACGTCGCGAGGCCCATTCGGTACCTGCGCGGTGCCTTCACGGCGCTGTCGAGCGGCGCCCTTGCGACCCGCGTGGGCCCGCTGATCGGGAACCGGCGAGACGAGGTCGCGGATCTCGGACGCGACTTCGACCGGATGGCCCAGCGGCTCCAGGCACTCATCGACTCGCAGCGGAACCTGCTCCACGAGGTGTCGCACGAGCTGCGCTCGCCGCTCGCCCGGCTCCAGGCCGCCATCGGGCTCGCGCGCCAGCAACCCGAGGGGCTCGACGAGGCATTCGAACGGATCGAGCGTGAGGCCGAGCGCGTGGATGAGCTGGTCGGGCAGCTGTTGACGCTGTCGCGCCTCGACGCGGGCGCCGATCGCGGCGGATCCGGGCGCCGCGAGAGCTGCGACCTCGTGGACCTCGTCGCCACAGTCGCCGAGGACGCGGCGTTCGAGGCGGAAACGAACGGGCGATCCGTGGTCTTCGAAGGGAAGGGCGAGGCGGTCGCCTGCATGGACGCCGAACTGTTGCACAGGGCGGTCGAGAACGTGGTGCGCAACGCGGTCAGGTTCACCCAGCCCGGAACCGCCGTCGAGGTGACAGCCGGTGAGGAGGGCAGTGGTTGGTTCGTCGTGCGTATCGCGGACCGTGGGCCAGGTGTTGCGCCGGAGGAAATCGAGGCGATCTTCCGGCCCTTCTACCGAGGTGTGGCCGGGACGCACGGACCAGGCTTCGGCCTCGGCCTCGCTATCGCCCGGCGGGCCGTGGAGACCCAGGGCGGCAGTGTGACCGCTTCCAATCGGGACGGCGGCGGGCTTATCGTCGACATAACAGTGCCCCTCACTCACCCGATTAGTTCTCGCGAACCCTGAGTTCACGAGTCGTTAGTGACCCAAGACCTGAAACCAGGACCAGCCATGGCTTGAGGCCCGGCCCGTTGAACGACTCCGGGTTGAGAGTTGGAGTTGAAGTACGAGCGCATTCGCGAGGTCCTCGATAATGCGCCCGGTGCGAAAAGGGGCTCGCGCGCACCCGCATGGTGCCCGCAATCACACGAAAAACAACGGCGCCAACGGTAAGCTGTTGACGCCGTTAGACGTAAATGGTTGCGGGGGCTCGCAACTTCGGAATATGCGACCTTGGCACCTCCGCCATCTCGCTGCTAGTCCACCAGTAACGCGAATTGACTCGCCACGCATCCCCGCGACATCCATGCTCTCCCTCTTGCGACACACCCCAAGACCTCCATCTCGGACTCAGCTTTCACTTGGACCAGTTCTCGGGTCTCGGCTCAGGTATGACCCGCCCCGGGGATGAGCCGTTGCCGGGAACGAGCACTCGAAGTGCGGAGCACAGTGATTCCCAGCAAAGCTGTGCGCTGAGGTGTCAGCATAAGCGATTCCGGCGCCCGCCCGAATAGCGGGGTGAGAACACCATGCGGTGGTGGTGCGGGGTTCGCCTTTGTGACACGCGCACGGTCAAGACCGCGCATCCCCGCGTTCGAGAAGACTCGTGCGGGCGCACCCCCACTGGATCACAAACTCTGTCTGGGAGGGGCCCAGGTATCGTGGGGGGAAGGGACACTCCTCCCGCATGCTCGCGGCTACGACGACCTGCGTGAGCCATCCGATCGCTGAGGTCTGAGTGATGGCGTCATCGCCGCTGCCTCGCCTCCTGCCGGAACTTGCTGCAGGTACTTCTCCACGGCTCGCCCGAAGACGGCAAAGTGGTCGCGCATGGCTCGCTGGGCCGCACGGGGGTTGTGCGCCGCCACGGCCTGAGCGAGGTGGAGGTGAGCGGGGTATGAAGAGGTCTCGGTGATGATGTTTGCTTCATACCAGAGATCCAGGAGAGCGTGATTCACGTCCCAGAGCATCCTTTTCGTGAGTTGCAGGAAGCGATTGCCGCATGCGTTGCCGAGGAGGTGGTGGAGGTCCGTCCCTTGCTGGGCGCCACGCATGGGGTGCTCTAGGTTCTGGCGCTGTTCCTCAACGACCGTGTGCATCTCCTTGATCTGTTCGTCGGTGGCCCGTTCAGCGGCGAGTCGCGCAATCTCGCCCTCGATGGAGCCAAGCGCCTCTAGGAGAGGGAGGAAGTCGGCGCGACTCGAGGGCT
>Ga0182019_10002114_pt1 | contig 10160 bp, 11 predicted proteins | sample 812E2MmetaG_FD_120483 | JGI IMG/M metagenome (GOLD analysis project Ga0182019, IMG submission 120483) | Permafrost microbial communities from Stordalen Mire, Sweden - 812E2M metaG | ecosystem: Environmental > Terrestrial > Soil > Wetlands > Permafrost | place: Sweden: Stordalen | collected... | reverse complement strand
AGGGGCTGTCAGAGGTTGCCGTGCTGGTTCGTCATGCCTTGCGCAATGCGCTCATCCCGATCATCACGATACTTGGCTTGCAGTTCGGCACGCTCCTGGCCGGAACCATCGTCACGGAAACAATCTTTTCCTGGCCCGGTATTGGCAGACTCACGGTGCAGGCCATTTCTGCGAGAGATTATCCGTTGCTGCAGGGTTGCATTTTGGTGATCGCGCTCTCTTATGTTCTGGTGAATTTGCTGACGGACTTTCTCTACGCGTTCATTGATCCACGGGTGCGGCTCTCATGAAGGACAAGAATCCTCTGATCGAATTTCTCCGCCGCAGCGTGCTGGCGCAGATCGGGTTTGGCATTGTGTGTCTGCTGGTGTTGGCGGCGCTATTGGCTCCGTGGATTGCTCCAAGCGATCCCGCGGCGCAGCAATTGGCGGCGCGTCTAGAGCCGCCTTCCAGCAGTCACTGGATGGGCACCGATGAACTCGGCAGAGACATATTGTCGCGCACGCTGTTTGGAGCGCGGATTTCGCTGCTTGTGTCGATCTCCGTCGTTCTTGGCTGCGGCAGCATTGGATTGACCATCGGAATGGTGAGCGGGTATGTGGGCGGTGCGTTCGATCGCGTCGTCAATCTGCTGGTGGTCAACGCGTTTCTTTCGTTTCCAGGAATCTTATTGGCGATCGCGTTCGCGGCATTTTTTGGGCCGGGAATCGGCAAAGTGATTCTTGCGCTAATTATTACCGGTTGGGCGGGGTATGCACGGCTGGCGCGGGCGCAAGTGCTGAAGGTGAAGGAACTGGAGTATGTTCTGGCCGCTCGGTCGCTGGGCGCTTCGTCAGTAAGGATTCTCTTGCGCCATTTGTTGCCGAATATTCTGCAGCCAGTACTTATCCAGGCCACGATTGGAATGGCCGGGGCCATTCTTGCCGAAGCGACGTTAAGTTTTCTGGGGCTCGGGGTGCTGGCTCCCCTGCCAAGTTGGGGCGCGATGCTGAATGACGCGCGCAACCACCTATTCGATGCGCCACACATGGTGATTTTTCCCGCTTTGGCGGTGATCATTGCCGTCCTCGCATTCAATTTGCTTGGAGATTCGTGGAGGGACTGGCTGGATCCGCGGACACGTTCGCAAATGGCCGCGCTGGAGCATTCCCGTTGAGAAGTTGGGATTTGCCGCTCGCCCAAGACAGACTATTTTTTTGTAAGCAAGACAGGAGCGCCGCGCCCGATTCCCAAATTTTTCGATGCGCTTCCCTTATTCACCGCCACTTCCAAATAGCCGCTTGAGCCGATGTAGGCAACTGCTTCGCCTGCGTTGCCGCTGGCAAAGGTCGGGACGATGCGCGTGACGGCATGGGTTCCTACCTGAAGAGTGACTGTGCCCTTCTCCAGCGATTCGGGAGCGAGGTCCTCGGCGCGGAAATTCGTAACCAGATTGCCGAACACATCGACGCGCAAGACCACGCCTTTTGAGAGGCCATCCGCTTGCTTGGGCTTCGGCATGACAAACTTTTTGAAATCGGTGATCTCTTCGCCCATGCTGCCGGGTTGCCAGCTTTTCGAGAGCCACGCGGCGACAGGGGCAAACACGTCGCGTCCATGAAATGTCTTGCTCACCGGCTGGGCAAAATAGTGCTCGCTGGTGATGTTGCGGACAATAACCGGGTGTTCCCGTTCGTAGATGCCGGAGAGCACGCCATTGTCGGGGGCCAGGAAATATTGATTTTGGCCGCTTACCAGTAGCGGGCGACGTTCCGTGCCTACTCCGGGGTCCACGACAACGATGTGAATTGTGCGCGGGGGAAAATAGGCATAAGCGGAAGCAATGGCCAGCGCGCCTTCCAACAAGTCAAAGGGTGCGACTTGGTGGGTTATATCCACAATCTGCGCCTCGGGATTAATCTTTAAAATGGCGCCCTTCATAACGCCGACCAAATGGTCAGCGATTCCGTAATCGGTCGTCAGGGTGATAATCGGATTCGTCAAAGCGCTCTCCCTTGGGAAAAGTGAACTGCGGGTACACGCGGAGTGGAGAGGCACCCCGTCCATTTGACGCTATCCAACCGTTGGACCGGAAGCAAGAGAGCGCACGAAAAGCGCTGCGCAAGCGCCAATGCCATTTCCGTAGTGGCCTGAAAAAAGATTTTGAGGTTCACGAACGGCGGGCGGTTTCGTTCGCAGTCTGCAGGATGCCAAATAGCTCAAATACTAGAGTCTGGTTCCCCGGCCATTCTCAATAAATTCCTTCGACCAAAGCTTCCTCATGTAGCTCATAGAGGCTGGAGAGGCGCGAGCAGGTCTTAAGCTTTTCGGCCAGTAGATCAGCGGCCTGCTCGACCCTCCGGAAGAAATCACTGTAGCCATGCTTCTTTCCGGGCAATACCACGACTGCGGCGAACGTCGCAGACCCATTTTCGGCGTGAGAATACCAGAAGCAGACGGAGACCATGTTCGAGCGCCTGGCCTTTCGCTCGGCCGGATATGGCATCGGCTGGTCTGCCAGCAACAGGTGGAAGTATTTTCCGTCGGAGCGAGAGATCATCGGCAGGCCCTCGCACATGCGGCACAGCAGACTTTGCTCTCCCCGGAATTCACAATGGGGACAAAGGTTGAAGTTGCGAAAGGCGGCTGGCGGAGCAGTTTCAGTTTCGGGGATCACCGACCATCCTCCTCGTGTGGCAAATACAAGCCAGCACTGACAAAAAAGCCTAAGCACCAGGGAGAAGGGTCTGGGCCGTCTTCTAGATAGAACAAAGTAATTGCGAAGTCAAGGTATTTGTTACACAACAAAAGGGCAGCGATCAATGGCCTTTGCTTACTTTTCGGTGTAACCCAGCTGCGCAAGAATCTCTCGAGTGTGTTCACCGAGAAGCGGAGGTGGCAGACGGTACTGGATGCATTGCTTCTTATAACGAATAGGATTGGCGATGCTCCGTACGGTTTGCAGTGCCGGATGTTCCATCTCCACAATCAGGTTGCGGGCAGTGCATTGCGGGTCAGAAAGTGCTTCGCCAACGGTTTGAATCGGAGCGGCCGGGATATCTGCTTCGGCAAGATGCGCAATCCAGGCGGCTGCTGCTTGGGCATCAAACCGCTGTTGCAGCACGGGGATCAGCTGCTCTCTGTTGTTCACACGAGCGGCGTTGTCGTTGTAGCGTGGATCTTCACCAAGTTCCAGTTCGAGTTTCAGCAGCTTCAGCAGCCTCTGCCAGGCGGGTTGGGTGCCAACTCCCACGACAAAGAAGCGGCCATCGCTGCCCCGGAATGGTTGATAGGGCACTATGTTTGGATGGGCGTTACCCCAACGCCTGGGTGAAACCCCGCCATTCAAGTGGCTGCTGCCGACGTTGGCCAGCCAGGAGAGCTGTGAATCAAACAGAGCCATATCCAGAAAATCACCCTGGCCTCCATTTCGTTCGCGGGCATAGAGAGCGCCAAGAATTCCCATCGCGGCGTAGATACCCGTGGTCATGTCCGCTATGGCGACGGGAAAGCGCATCGGTCCGCCGTCGGGTTCGCCCGTAACGCTCATTACCCCGGCCTCCGCTTGGGCCAGGATGTCATAGCCGGGCATACCGGATTTTGGCCCGCTGAAACCGTAGCCGGTGATGCTGCAGTAGACGAGTCGTGGGTACTTGCCGCACACAGTCGCAGGGTCCAAACCGCGCCGCATGAGGGAGTCCAATGAGGGTTGATTGCAGAGGAAGACGTCGGCAGCGGCTAGTAGCGAGCCAAGAATCTCCCGTCCGTTTGGGTCATCGTAATCGAGAGTAATCGAGCGCTTGTTGCGGTTGGTGGCCAGGAAGTAGGCAGACTCGGTACTGATAAAGGGGGGCCCCCAGGTGCGCGACTGGTCGCCTATGCCGGGCCGCTCGACTTTGATCACGTCTGCACCAAGATCTCCGAGGAGCATGGCACAGTAAGGGCCCGCGAGCGCTTCCGTGAGTTCGACTACCCGGACACCTTCGAGCACGCTGGACATAACCTGGGATTATAGCGGACCCGGCGGAAGGGAGTTACACCCGGCATGATTGAAACCGAAGTGACGGACTCCCTTGCTTGCTGCGCGAGGTTCTCGGACAATAGAAGGCTAATTATTACGCCGCCGGAATAACAGAGACTCAGCTGCTGCGCCTGACGGAGACCCAGGAACGATGTCGCTTGTAGCTCATCCACCGAAACGATTTGTCGCCTATTTTTCCATGGAAATTGCCCTTGAGAATGACATGCCCAGTTATAGCGGCGGCTTGGGAGTCCTTGCGGGAGACACGATCCGCGCGGCGGCCGATATCCGGCTTCCGATGGTTGCTGTTTCGCTGCTGTATCGGAAGGGATTCTTCCGCCAGCGGCTTTCCGAGGAAGGCATGCAGACGGAAGAGACGGTTGAGTGGCAGGTGGACAAGTTTCTGGAAGAGGAGACACCGAGAATAACCGTCAATCTGGAGAACCGGCCGGTAGAAATCCGTGCCTGGCGTTATACGGCGAAAGGCGTGCGCGGGTACGAAGTGCCGATCTATTTCCTGGATGCTGACCTACCCGGGAATGATCCGCGTGACCGGGAACTGACCGGGCAGCTCTACGGCGGAGACCCCTATTACCGGCTGTCTCAGGAAGTTCTCCTCGGGATTGGCGGCGTGCGGATGTTGCGCGCACTGGGCCACACGGAATTGATGCGTTACCACATGAACGAGGGACACGCGGCGTTGCTGACCATGGAATTGTTGGAAGAAGAGTCGAAACGGGCGGGGCGGGCCTCGGTGAAGGGCGAAGACATCGAGAAGGTGCGCAGCAGGTGCGTATTCACGACGCATACCCCTGTTCCGGCCGGGCACGACAAATTTCCCGTGGAGTACATGACGCGGCTTTTTCCAGACCAACTTCGTTTTTTTGACGTCAAGGACGCGTCCTCCGCGGATCTCATCCGCAATATCATGCAGGTGGAGCAGAATTATCCCGATTTTCAGGAAGCGGCGCGGCGGGGCGCTTCCTTGAACATGACCTATCTGGCGCTGAGCCTGAGCAATTTTGTGAACGGCGTGGCGAAGTTGCATGGAGAAGTTTCGCGCCGGATGTTCCCCAATGTGCATATCGAGGCGATCACCAACGGCGTTCACGCGGCCACCTGGGCGTCTCCGGCATTCCGCGATTTGTTTGACCGCTACATTGTCCCGTGGCGCGAGGACAACTACAGCTTGCGCGGGGCCCTCGGCCTGCCGCCGGAAGAGGTCTGGGCGGCGCATCTGCTATCCAAGCACGATTTGCTGGAAACGGTTCGCAAGAAGACGGGATTGAAGATGGATCCCGATGCTTTTACGATCGGTTTTGCGCGCCGGGCCACGGGTTACAAACGGGCCGACCTGATTCTGAGCGACCTGGACCGGTTGCGGCAGATTGCAAAGAAAGTGGGACCATTTCAAATTGTGTTTGCGGGGAAAGCCCACCCCAAGGATGGCGGCGGAAAAGACATCATCAAGCGTATTTTTAAGGCCAAAAAAGCGTTGAAGAAGGCCGTCTCGATTGTTTTTCTGGATGATTACGACATGAATCTGGGCGGGAAGCTGACTGCCGGTGGAGATTTGTGGCTGAATACGCCGCAATATCCGCTGGAAGCATCGGGGACGAGCGGCATGAAAGCGGCTCTGAACGGCGTTCCCAGCTTAAGCATTCTGGATGGCTGGTGGGTGGAAGGGCACATCGAAGGAATTACCGGATGGTCGATCGGCGAGGCGCATCGCGGCGAGCCATCGCACGAATCGGTCGCCGACAACGTGGCGGATGCGGAGAGTCTGTATACGAAACTGGAAAACGTAATCCTGCCCATGTACTACGAGAACCGCAATCGCTACCTGGAAGTGATGCAGCACGCGATTGCCATCAACGGCTCGTTCTTCAACACGCAGCGGATGGTGCAGCAATACATTACCGACGCTTATTTGCGCTAGCGCGCTTCCTGTGCGCGGTTTTTTCCGCGCGCACTTCCAGCAGCATTACTTTACGCGGAAGAATGTGGAAGCCTGCCTTGCGGTAAAAAGTTTCGGCGGCGGGATTGTGTCGCAACACTTGCAGTTCGATGGCGCGGATGCCACGTTCCCGGCAAAAATCCTCAATTTCATAAAGAGCAAGCGAGCCAATGCCTTGGTTGCGGTATCGCTTGCTGACGTACAGATCGGTGAGCATGCCTTCGACGCCGCCGTACTCCAGATCAAAATTGTAGGTAAGAACGGCGTAGCCTACTGGTTTCTTGTGGTTTTCCATCAGCCAGGCCTGTCCCTGGGAGATATTTCGCAGCAGCGTGTCCAGTCCTTTGCTCAGGGATTTACGATCGAACGGGATTTTATCGAAGCGATAATATTCGGTGACAAATTTCAGCAAAATAGTGTGATCTTTCGGCCCGCAGGGGCGGAATGTGACCAGCATAGAGCCTCATTTCTTGTCGTGTGGCGGAATCCGTTTGGAGCCACGGAGTTCTGCAGCCACGTCGAGAATATTGGTGCGAGAAAAATCCTTGAAGAAATCCCAGGAGCCGTAGGTCTTGGTTAGTTCCGGCATGACTGCAGCGACGAGCTCGTCGCCGGTTATGCCGCTATCCAACGGCTTTTGCGCCGTCGCACGCAGAAATTGCAAATAGCGCTGGAAGTCCAGGACATCGGTCTCGTCGCCCACGTCGCCGTGGCCAGGGACGAAGACGGCCGCATGGGTGGCCAGGCCGTTGTTCACGATTAGCGTGGGCAGGACAGCCACTTCACTGAGCGTGCTGATCCAGGCGCTGGTCGTGGCGTCGATCAGATTGGGTAGAGTTTTGCGCCAGAACAGGTCGCCGCAGAAGACTACTCCTGCATCGGGAATGGTGACCACGGAATCGCCGCCGGTGTGGCCTTCAAAGAATTGCACGTCGATGCGCCGGGAGCCGAGAAAAAGCGTAACGGCGGTATCGTAGGTTACTTCCGGGGCCAATAGCAGCTCTACAAAGCTTTTTTCCTCGGGCTTGATCTTGTCGCCGAAGAATTTTAGATTTTCGGAATTAATCCATGCACGCACGCTGTGGTGGCCGACGATAACCGCGCCTGCGTTGGAGAACACGCGATTCCCGGCCACATGGTCGAGATGGTAGTGGGTGTTGACCACAAATTTCACCGGGAGGTGCGTGAGCTTTTTTATTTCGGCGAGCAGCGCTTTTGCGGAGGCTTCATTTTCAAATGTATCGATCACGGCGACTCCGCCGTCACCGATCACAAATCCGGCATTGGCGCCGGAGTCGCCCTTGTCACCATCAATCGCTGCCCAGATATTCGGGCCTATCAGTTTCAAGTGAAAGGGAAGCGTGGGAGGGTTTAGAGACGGGGTCTGGGCGGCAGACACAACCGCGCAACGAATAAACAATAGAGCCAACCGCAGAAAAAGTCTCATTGCAGAATATCGTACAGCTTTTGGAGCCAGACTGAAAAGCAAAAGAGATGGCAGAAATTGCCAGTCTCAGGAAAGGCGATTCTTATAGAGCGCCATGCCAACGGCCGCGTCCATGCCGAGTTTTTCCAGTTCGCGCAGCTCACGTTTGGTGGAGATGCCGCCCGCGGCAACGATGGTGAGGGGAGTGGCGGCCCGCAATTGGCGGAACCACTTCAGGTTTGCGCCGCGCATCGTTCCTTCGCGATCCACATCCGTGCAAAGAAATCCCGCGCAGAAAGGCGCCAACTCTGTCATGACTTCTGCAGGGGCAAACGAGAGCGTTTTGCGCCAGCCGTGCGTGACAATGCGCCCTTTGGCGGTGTCCAGCGCCACAAGGATGTGTGCGCGTCCTACATGAGCATTGAGTTTTTTCAAGAAAGCGATATGGGGGCGGCCCAGCCGGAACGCCGCACTGCCAATGATGATTTGATCCGCGCCGCAGTGCAGCAGCGATTTGGCGCGGCGCGTGGTGCGGATGCCTCCACCGACACGTACTTTTATGTGTTGGTCGGCTTTCGCTCGGCGGCACAGCTCTCGCACCAGGCGATTGTTCTGGCCCTTGCGCATTGCGGCGTCAAGATCAATGACATGCAGCCATGGATAGTGCGCGAATCGTTCCAGAAGCCCGTACACATCTTTCACAGAAAGTTCACGTCTACGCCCATGAACCAGTTGGACGGCTTGGCCACCTTGCAAGTCGATGCACGGGATTAGCATGGCAGACGCACTTCCACGCCGTGTTCCTGCAAGTAGGTTTTTAATGTGCGTATGGACTGAACCTGATCGTGAAAAATGGAAGCGGCCAGTGCGGCGTCAGCGGCGCCTTCGGTGAAGACAGCCAGAAAATGCTCCGGCAGTTTTGCGCCGCCGGAGGCGATTACCGGCACGCGAACGCGGCGGCTTATGGCCGAGGTGAGTCTGGTATCGAAACCGGATTGCGTTCCATCGCGATCCATCGATGTCAGCAGAATTTCCCCCGCGCCCAGCTCGACGCCGCGCAAGGCCCATTCTTCCGCATCCAAGCCCGTCGGCGTTCTTCCGCCATGAACGCGAACTTCCCAGTGGGCGTCATCATATCTGGCGTCAATCGCCAGGACTACGGCTTGCGCGCCGAACTCCTTCGAGAGTTCGCTGAGCAATTCGGGGCGTTCAACAGCCGCGGTATTCACCGTGATTTTATCAGCGCCGGCACGCACAACGGCACGCGCATCTTCCAGGCGGCGGATGCCACCTCCGGCGGCGAGTGGGATAGAAAGTTGCGCGGCGACGCGGCGAATGGTTTGGAGAAAAGTGGGCTGATTGTCTCGCGAGGCGGCAACATCCAGCACCACTAACTCATCCGCACCTTCTGCGTTGTAGCGCGCGGCGAGCTCCACGGGATCGCCCGCATCGCGCAGCCCTTCGAAATGCACGCCCTTGACGACGCGTTCGCCATCGGTATCGAGGCAGGGAATGATCCGGCGCGCGAGAGTCATGCGGCCCGCCGCAAAAAATTCTCCAACAAATGTTCCCCGTGAGCGCCACTTTTTTCCGGGTGAAATTGCACGCCGAAAATATTTCTTTGTTCAAGCACGGCCATGAATTCGCGGCCGTGCATGCAGACCGCGGCCGTTTCCCGCCCCGAAGCGGGTGCAGCGTAGGAGTGCGCAAAATAGAAATAGGCATGAGGAGGAATGTTTTCGAGAAGGGCACAGGGGCGCTCGATGCGTAACTGGTTCCAACCCATGTGCGGAAGTTTAACTTCGGGAGGGAGATGTACGACGCGTCCCTTGAGCAGTCCCAATCCCTGCAAATCGGGCGCTTCGTCGCTGCCTTCATAGAGCGCCTGCAGTCCCAGGCAAATTCCAAGGAATGTCGCGCCGGTGTTGATGGCGTCGAGAAGTGGATTGCGCAATTGGTGGGCGTCGAGCGCGTGGATCAAAGAGCTGCAATGCCCCACACCGGGCAGAATCAGGCATTTTGCCGCGCGGATGTCTTCGCCGCGATTTGTTACAGAGACTTCCGCGCCCAATTTCCGAAGTGCGCGTTCCACCGAGGGGAGATTGCCGGCGCCGTAATCGATCACCGTTACTTTCACAGGAGTTCCTTTGTGCTTGGCAAAACCTTGCGGAGTTGCTTGTCTCGCGAAACTGCAAAACGCAGTGCTCGCGCGAACGCTTTGAAGACGGCCTCGATTTGATGATGAGACGAGCGGCCATACAACACGCGCAGATGTACGTTGGCGCGTGCGGAGAAGGCGAAGCCCTGGAAGAAATCTTCGAGGAGTTCCGTCTGAAAGTCGCCAACTCGTTTTGCCGCAAAGCGCCCTTTGACGACGCAAAACGCCCGTCCGCTCAGGTCGATTGCCGCCGCGGCGAGTGTTTCGTCCATGGGCATCAGAAAATATCCGGCTCGAAGGATGCCGCGCTTGTTTCCCACGGCTGCGTTTATGGCTTCGCCAAGCGCAATGCCAACATCTTCGACGGTGTGGTGCTGGTCGACGTCGAGGTCGCCTTTTGCTGTCAGCTTCAGGTCGAAGCCGCTATGGCGCGTCACAAGATCAAGCATGTGGTCAAAAAAGCGGATGCCCGTGGAGATTTGTGATTTTCCGCGGCCATCCAGATTTAACCGCAGCTCGATTTGGGTTTCTTTTGTATGGCGCCGAATCGTCGCTATTCTATTCATGGGGCTTCCCAACATTTTGCGGAAGAATCCGTAGGAGCGTTTTCAATTCCGCT
>Ga0182019_10002113_pt1 | contig 10163 bp, 8 predicted proteins | sample 812E2MmetaG_FD_120483 | JGI IMG/M metagenome (GOLD analysis project Ga0182019, IMG submission 120483) | Permafrost microbial communities from Stordalen Mire, Sweden - 812E2M metaG | ecosystem: Environmental > Terrestrial > Soil > Wetlands > Permafrost | place: Sweden: Stordalen | collected... | reverse complement strand
TCATGCTCACTTCCTGCCCGCCCGGTTCCGCAGCTGTTGCCAGCATGTTCACCGGAATAATCTGCGCCCACAAACCCTGATTCGGTCCGGCGCTGATCTGTCCAAACTGCGACGTAAGCGACGCCGGGCAAGCTGTTCCCGGCGTCCCCGGCGTCACGTAATACTCTTTCCATGTGACCCCGACCATGGTCGGCTGCATAGTGCTCAGGTTGCAGATTTGGCTGGCCGTGGGGGACTGCGCATTCTGGAAGGTCGAGGCCAGATCGGTGGTCATTTTCTCGATTCCACCTTCGGCGCTGTGGTATGCGGCGTTGTTTTGCAGATCGGTCGCGCCCACTTTGCCCTCGGTGGTGACCATCATCATCAGCCCGATCGCGATCCCCGACAGCAGCAACAACAGCAGCAAGGACGCAATCAGCGTAAATCCTTTGGTCCGCATTCTCGTGCTATTCATTGCAAAACTCCCCCTGGTGTAGCTCTCCATCGCTTCGTTCCCCATTGTGTTACTCCCCCTCGCCATCTCGCTCTGGTGCTACGGGCCAATTGGATAGCTGTTGCTGTACGTCAAATCCCGGGCGCTCACTGATGTCTGCAAATCCAATCCCTGATAACCGCCCTTGGCGCCCTTGACTGTGCCGTTCATCGCCATATGCAGAATATTGATCTTGGTGATCTGGTTGGGGGTAAGTCCCAGTGAAGCGCCTCCATCGGCCTGGTTTGGTGCCGCCGTCCCGGTGGCGGAGTTGTAAAGGTCATAACTGAACTTCAGGTAAACAACGTTTTCCGCTACCGGCATCGGTGCGTGTCCACTAACCTGCCGCATCAGTCGCGGCGGGGTGATGGTGTTGTCGATGTAATAAGTAATCACCTGAATTCGCGTTCCTGATCCCACGTAGCTCACCACGCTGGCCAGGTTGGCGCTGGTGGATGTTGTCTGGTTCATCTTCAGCACATCGCCGGTCGCGAAGCTGACGTTGTAAGTGGTCGGATTCACCGAAGTGACACCGGTGACTTCGGCCACAACCACCGAAGGCGTACAGCCGCCGGTGCAGGTGATACTGGGTGTCACGGTGAACCAGACCAAATCGCCCGGCGTTAACCCAGCCACCGCATCGTTCACGTTTTGCGGCGCGGTCCAGCCGCTCGGCAACACACAACCCGGCGGCAGAGTCGCGGGCAGTCGGAACTGCACTACTGTCGAGGTCGTGACCGTCACTCCGTAGCAGTTCAGAAAAAAGCCGGCGTCCGTGTACACCACCGTGACCACATCGGTGGGTCCCTGCGAGGTGTTGAGCGTCGGGCCATAATTCTGTCCCGGGATCAGCCCGTAAAGATACGGCGTGCCGCTCTGCGTCGGATACGCCGCCGCGCTGCCGTTGATGTAGCAATGCGTGGACTGATCGCAGCCGTACACCGGAATCATCGCGGTTGTTGGCAGCGCGATTTGCACATTGTTGCCCAGTCCCGACCCAGCCAGGCTTAGATCCCGTGTCAGCATGTCGCTTGCGGCTCGAAAATCCTGTTGCAACTCTGCCCGCTGCGAAACTGTAAAAGTCGCGGCCACGCCCTGGCTGTAAAGCTGCACCGCCGCCCCTAGCACGATCGTTCCCAGTGCCATGGCGATCATCATTTCCAGCAGGCTGAATCCACTTTCACGCTTTGTCGAGCGATCGCTCATACCCCCCCTTTTACCGGTACTGCGAAATGAACGAACTTACAACGTACGTTTTTGGCAGATTCGTCTGGGGAGTCGCATACTGCACGGTGATATTCACGCCTCGCAGCGTAGTCACCACGTTGCTGTTTGCGTCGTACACCGGCGAGATCAAGATCGTGCGCTGATATCCAGTCAAAGGGATCAGGACATCATCCGCGTTTCCATAAATCCCATCCGGTCCTGGTTCTCTTAAAGTCTGCTCGCCCGCAACCGCGTCATCCGCGGTCCCTACGATGCCGTCCGCTCCCGGCAGGTAAATCGGGTTCGTCCCGTTCAAGAAGATGCCGCCGTTGGTCACATTCTGAACTTGCGCCCATGTGATCTGCGAAGTGTTACGCGCGGTCACGATACTTTCCAGCGCTTCGTTTGCCAGTTGCTTGGCGATCATGTCTTGCTGCGACGTCTGCGTCGATGCCATGGCCAGGCCGAACACACCCAGCAGACTCACCAGCCCCACGGTCAGCACGGCCATCGAGATCACAACCTCGAGCAGTGAAAATCCGCACTCCGCTTGCCTCGGCACTCGATAATTTCCGCCGCGCCTGATTATTGACGTTGCCATCTATACCCTCCCACCCCGTTGCTGTAAATCCGCCATCCGCGAATACGGCCCGTTCCGCCCCATAGTGTTATCGCCCGCGAACTCATCAGGTCTCCTGGACGCGCGATGTACACCACGCCTCCATCCCAACTGCCCAGGCAATTCCCACCTCCGCCCTCCGCGTCCTGCGAAGAACCGTCTGGGCAGAAGTAAATCGTCCGTACTCCTCCGGTTCCTCCGTTCGCCGTGTAGCCGAAGTCAATCGCCAGCAGCCCCGTCCCGTAGCTGTCCGGAGGCGGCGTGGAAGCGAGCGAGGGCTCCGCGTCAAACGATACGTCGTTCGGCAATTGATAGATCTGGGTCGTCTGCGCACCCTGAAACCCTGCGAACGTCGGCGCCACCGTGATCGTGTTGGGCGTGGTAGCGGTGGAAAAAGTCACCGAGTACGATGTCCGCTGCGACACCGCGTTATCGCGCGCCAGACGTATCGCCGACAGCGTCGTGTTATACGCATTGGTTACGCGCTGTTGCTTTAACGCCGGTATCAGGCTGATGACAGAGATCGTCGCCAGGATGATGATGATCGCCAGCACCGACACCATTTCGATCAAGCTGAAGCCGCTCGCCCGATGCCCGCGCTGCTCCCCTTTAGTTCCCAGGCTTCTCATAAGCATTTCTGTACCTGCGGCTCCCCGCTCCGTGAAACGCAAGATCGTGAAACTTGAGATCGTCAAACACATCTTCGTCTAACTGCAATTAGTCAGCCCGGTATCTCCGGCGACCCTGTCTGGATCACCGTTCCGACACTGGCTGACTCTCTCGATGTTAGGAACTGTCCCTGGGTACGTCAAAGTACCGGGGTACACCGGACCTTCGTACACTGTCTTTTCGTAAGGTAATTCCGGGAGAGTTACGATCGTGCTATACGCCGCTCGCCCCACTGCATGCCAGGCATTGGGACCGCTAAGGCTTGCACTCTAAAGAGAAGTCTCCAAAGTCCCGTCAGCTTATCGCCAGCCAACAGAAATCGAAAGATAACTAAAGTCCCGATCTGGCGTGCGCTTTCTCAAAGCCAGAGCAGAACTGCGCCAGAAGAAAGCCACGAAACAAGAGTGCAAACCTCAAGGACCTTTAACAAAGAAAGCCCTAATCCCGCCACCGCCGTGACGCAGGTAACTTGTCGGCGGTGCCGGTCGTCTCCTACTATTCTGTCACTATGGATTTACGCGCCCTCGTGGTGTGCTCGGATCAGGACGCAGCCAGTCTGCTCACGCTCATCCTGTCCGAGATGGGAATGGTGGCCGAGCATACGGCCTCGATCTCCCGCGGACTGGAACTGCTCGACAGCCAGCACTTCGATGCCATTGTCATCGACTATCGTGCCGACCAGAGCTCCGAAGAATTTCTGGCGGGCCTGCGCCGGTCCGGCAAAAATCGCGCCACCATGCTGATTGCCATCGTCGACAGCGAGTTCAACGCACGCCCCGTGTTCGGGCTGGGCGCCAATTTTGTTCTCTATCGCCCGCTCTCTTCCGAACGCACCCGCATCAGCCTGCGCGCTGCCCGCGGCCTGATGCGCCGCGAACGCCGCCACGCTCCACGCACACCCCTCAGTTCGACCGCCAACGTCGCTTATCCCGGCGCGCCCGAACTGAGCGCTCTATTGACCGACCTCAGCGACGGCGGAACTTTGCTCCAAACTGCCAACCGAATCCCGCCAGCATGCAAGGTTTATTTCGAGTTCGCACTGCCCGGCCAGCAGAAACTGGTCCGTTTGTCGGGAGAGGTTGCCTGGCAGGACGCCAGCGGCCGTACCGGAATTCGTTTCCTCGACGTGCCGCAGTCTTCGCGCCGCCTCATGCAGACTTGGCTGCAGCAGAATAATAATGACCACCCGGCAACCGAGCGGCCCGCCCAGGCGCCGGCCAGCAGTTTCTCTGCGACCGGGGTATTCGCGGCACCATCTCGCCCCAAGCGCGAGAGAAGGCCCGAGGGCAACGATTCCACCCTCGTCTCCAATGCCGGCAACCGTCGCGGAGAGCTGCGTTTTGCCTGCAAACTAGGGGCGGAGGTCTACCGTCTCGGTACCAGCGTCCCCAATCGTTGCACCCTATCCGATATCAGCGAGGGCGGTTGCTACGTCGAAATGCCATCCCCACTCGGCGGGCAGTCAGGCGTGGAGATTGTGGTCCGCACTGCCGACACGAAATTCAAAATCAGGGGGCAGGTGCTGGCCACCCATCCCGGTTTCGGTATGGGCGTGCGCTTTATATTTCGTGATTCCGCCGAACGGGAAGAAATTCTGCGCCTGCTCGCAGTTCTCTCCGCCGGTCCGACGCTAGACGAGCAGAACCGCTAAGAAACCTGCTGCTTTTCCGCCACTGCCCGTCGAAAATATTCCAGCGAAAGCTTCAGCCCGTTCTCCAACTCCACTTTCGGCTCCCATCCCAGCAGTCGCTTGGCTTTCGAAATATCCGGACGGCGCTGCCTCGGATCATCCTGCGGCAACGCTTCGAACTTGATCTGACTCGCCGATCCCGTCGTTGCAATCACTTTGCGAGCGCACTCCAGAATCGTGAACTCCGTTGGATTTCCGATATTTACCGGCTCATATTCCGCCGATCGCGCCAGCCGCAGAATTCCATCCACCTCATCGCTCACGTAGCAGAAACTTCGCGTCTGGCTACCGTCGCCATACACCGTAAGATTTTCTCCCCGCAGCGCCTGCCACATGAAATTCGGAATCACCCGTCCGTCGTTGATCTGCATGCGTGGGCCGTAGGTATTGAAGATGCGCAGAATCCGCGTGTCCACCCGGTGGTAGCGGTGATACGCCATGGTCACCGCTTCTGAAAACCGCTTGGCTTCGTCGTACACCGACCGCGGCCCGACCGGATTCACATTTCCCCAATACGTTTCGGTCTGCGGATGCACCATCGGATCTCCATAGCACTCCGACGTCGATGCCATCATGAACTTCGCGTCGCACCGCAGTGCCGTCTCCAGCGCTTCAAACGTCCCATACGATCCCACCCGCAGCGTTTCGATTCCGTGCTTGGCGTAGTCCACTGGACTGGCCGGACTAGCGAAGTGAAACACATAATCCAATGCGCCCCACGCGCCCGGGTGGCAAACATCTTTCTCCACAAATTCAAATCGCGAATCGTTCCGCAGATGCTCAATGTTTGCCAGTCGCCCCGTCAGCAGATTGTCCGCCGCCAACACCCTATAGCCATCGCCCAGCAGCGCATCGCACAGATGCGATCCTAGAAAACCTGCCCCACCGGTCACCAGCGCGCGCCGCGTATTCATGGATTTCAGTCGCCCTCCATTTTCTTGGCACGCGCCGATAACTCCTCCGTCAATGCCGCCGGACGTCCCACACTGTAATAAGAAAATCCGTGCTCCACCATCACCGACGGATCATACAGATTCCGCCCATCCAGCACGATTGGATACTTCACCAGCGCGCGCAGCCGTTTGAGGTCGAGCGACGCGAACTCTTCCCACTCCGTCAGGATCAGCACCGCGTCGGCGGCCGTCGCCGCCTCATACGCATCCGACGCGAATTCGACGCCCGATTTCAGCACCTCTTTGGCGCGCTCCATCGCCGCGGGATCGTAGGCGCGAATGTGACAACCCTCGCGTACCAGTTCCTGCACCAGCAGCACGGCCGGCGACTCTCGAATATCGTCAGTGCCGCCCTTGAACGCCAGCCCCAGCACGCCCAGTCGCTTGCCCCGGAAAGTCCAGAGCACGCCTCGCACTTTGCGCAAGAAACGGTGCCGCTGATCTTCGTTGATGCGAATCACTTCTTCCAGCAGGCGGAAATCGTATCCGCTTTCCTTCGCGACCGCCCGGAACGCCATCAGGTCTTTCGGAAAGCATGACCCCCCGTATCCGATCCCCGGATTCATGAATCGCGACCCAATCCGCGAATCCGTTCCAATCCCGTCGCACACCTGCTGCACATTCGCCCCCACCGATTCGCAGATCGATGCCACCGCATTGATGAAAGAAATCTTCATCGCCAGATATGCGTTGGAAGCGTGCTTGATTAGCTCCGCGCTTTTGGTGCTGGTGATGATCAACCGCGGTGGCATCTTGGCTGCTTCCGGCCGTGGAATCGCATCTCCCCGCCCGTAATACCATCCACTGGTCAACGGCCCGTAGAGTTGGCGCATCACCTCAGCGGCGCGCTCGGTCTCTACCCCCACCACGATGCGGTCAGGATAGAGAAAATCTGTGACCGCTGTTCCTTCGCGCAGAAATTCGGGATTCGAAGCCACATCGAAGTGCGACGGATCGGCTCCGTTCCTCATGATGATGGTGCGGATCCACTGGCTCGTATACACCGGAACCGTGCTCTTCTCCACCACCACTTTGTACTCGTCCACGCCGCCGGAGATTTCCCGTGCCACCGATTCCACATACGACAGATCCGCGTCCCCGCTTTCCGTCGGCGGTGTCCCGACCGCGATGAACACTACCTCGCACTCCCGTGTGGCTGCCTGCAAGTCGCCGGAAAACTTGATGCGCTGTCCCCGATGCCGCGCCAGCAACTCCGGCAGAAATTGTTCGTGAATCGGAACCTCGCCGTTCTTCAGTGCCGCGAGTTTCTTCTCGTCGTTATCGACCAGAACAACTTCGTGTCCCAGATCCGCGAAGCACGTTCCCGTCACCAAGCCGACGTATCCTGAACCGACTACCGCGATGCGCATAGCGAGCCTTCTCTCCTCAAATACTACTTGCACCTCCGCTAGCCGGTGCACATTCTTACTCTAGCAGTGTTTCCGGCGCTAACCGCCTGTGTATCGCGAAGGTCGCGTGCAGTGAGCCCAGGAACGGGAATTCGAATCTCACAAAAAATAGTGACCGCCATCACCGCACTAGGGGTTTAGATGGTTCGGCAGGTTCGCGTAGGGACGGGGGCGCCCTCGCGCGTCCAAGCCGAGTGCAGCTCGGCTTCTGCTCTCCGCCAGCACCATTTCGTAAATCTTGCCTACCGGACGGTGAGCCTTCTAGCAGCCTGCTTGTGCAGGGAGCGCCTGTCCCGCTCGAAGGTAGTAGCGCTACTGTAAACAGCCCCGTTCGTAATCGCTGTAAAATAGCCCCAAGGCATCCCCCGCCGACCTTGGAGAATCCATCTGCGCCGTTCCCTGATCAACGCCGCACTCCTTCTCCTCCTGGTCTCCCTGCTGGCCCGCGCGCAGGATCGCTCCGGTGAGCTGCGCCTTTCCGTAGCCGATTCCGACGGCGCCGTCCTGCCCGCCCATGGCCTTCTCGTAAGCCAGGCAAGCCATTTCGAACTCGCCTTCGATACCGCTCCCAACGGCGAATACACCGCCAAGAAGGTGCCTCTGGGCACTTATCATCTAACCATCGAGCACGCAGGATTCGCGCCCTACAATTCGCTGGTCGAAATCCGCTCGCAGTTGCCGCAGAAGATTTCCGTCGTCCTCTCCGTCGCCTCTGTCGCCCAGTCCGTCGACGTAAAGGATTCAGACACGCTCCTCGATACCACGAACCCTGGCAATACCTACCAACTCGGCACTCCCGTGTTGCGCGATTGGGCCGCTACCATTCCCGGACGCCAGGCGATCGATGTCGTCCAGTCGCAACCCGGCTGGTTGCTCGAGGCCAATGGAATCGTCCACCCTCGCGGCTCCGAATACGACACGCAGTACGTTGTTGACGGACTCCCTATCCTCAACAACCGTTCACCCGCCTTCTCTCCCTCTGACGATCTTGACGACGTGCAGTCGGTCAAGACCTATACCTCCGGCATTCCTCCCGAATTCGGCCGCAAAGTTGGAGGCGTGGTTGAAGCCGTGACCGATCGCAATCCCGCACGAGGCATGCACGGCACCGCCGTCCTCGGCGGAGGAAGTTTTGATACTGAGAGCGCATACCTCGGCACCAGCTATTTCGACGGCCGCAACGTCTTTCTGCTCTCCACGAACGCGGCTCGTACCGACCGCTTTCTGGATTCCCCGGTCCTCGAAAACTTCACCAATAGCGCCACCCTGGCCGGAATCAAAGCCAGCTTCGAGCGCGACCTCACAACCAAAGATCGTCTCCGACTCTCGCTGAGTTTCGATCGCGCCGGTTTTCTCGTTCCGAACGAACTCATCCAGCAGCAAAACCTGCAGCGCCAGGATCGCAGCGACCGGGAAGTCTCCGGACAAATCTCGTATCAGCACACTTTCACCGCCAACGTCCTCGGCACTGTGCAGGGGCGCGTCCGCGACTCCGACGCCCAACTTACTTCCAATGCTCTGTCCACGCCCATTCAACCGTTTCAAGATCGCGGTTTTCGCGAAGGCTACTTCAGCACCACCGTCGCCGCCAATTTCAATCATCACGAAATTAAGACTGGAGCCGACTTTCTCTACAGCTTTGTTCACGAACAGTTCTCCTACCACATCACCGCCGCAGAGATTTGCCTGCCCGACGGAACTTGCGAGCCCATCTTCGATCCCTCCACCCCGCTCGATTTTTTCTTCCACCAATCCGGTGACGACCGCGAGCAGGCATTCTTCATCCAGGACAACGCTCATTTCGGGAACCTGAATCTAAGCGGCGGAATTCGCTTCGACCACTACAACGTTCGCGTCAGCGAATCAGCCTGGAGCCCCCGCTTCGGTTTCGCCTGGTATGTCCCCAAACTCGGCATCGTGTTTCGCGGATCTTACGACCGCGCCTTCGGCACTCCGGCCATCGAGAACCTGCTTCTCAGCACATCAGCGAAAGTACGCACGCTGGACGGTGACACCGCGCAACTTACCCTGCATCCGTCGCGCGCCAACTATTACGAATTCGGCGCCACCAAGGAACTCTTCCACAAAGCTCACATCTCGGCCAATGTCTTCCATCGCGACACCAGCAATTTCGCCGACGACGATGTCCTCCTTGACACCGGCGTCAGCTTTCCCATCGCGCTCACTTCCGCACACATCTATGGCGCCGAAAGCCAGCTCGCTCTGCCGCAGTGGGGACCGTTGTCCGCCTGGCTCAACTACTCCTACATGGTCGCATCGGCGCGTCTTCCCGTGGTTGGCGGATTATTTCTCGGCGAGGACGCTGCCAATCTCCTCAACTCCAACGCCCGCATCTGGATTTCCCAGGATCAGCGCCACACCGCGCACGGCCAGCTCCGTTACCAGCCGTGGTCGCGTTTTTGGACTTCCGTCGGTGCTTCTTACGGCACCGGCCTCCCCGTCGAACTGAACGGCGAGAGTACGGCAACCCTCGTTGAACAATTCGGTCAGGCGATAGTTGACCGTGTCAATCTCAATGCCGGACGCGTGCGTCCATCCCTATCGGTCGATCTCTCCGCTGCCCTGGATCTCTACAGAAAAGAATCGCGTGCCGTCCGCCTGCAAGGCGACATTCACAATCTCAACGACCGCCTCAACGTGATCAACTTTGCCAGTGTGTTCTCGGGCAGCGCCATCGCCTCTCCCCGGACCTTCTCTCTTCGTCTCCGCTTCGATTACTGAATCGATTTCGAATGTTCCGCCGGTGAAGACGCGGCAAGCCGCATCTCTGCGGGAAACCACCCGCCCCGTTTAGGCTCTGGACAGCGCATATGTTGGCAGGCCGAGCGCTGCCCGCAGAGAACAAGCGCAAAATGTGCAATACTTTGCGCCTCGAGTCAGAGTAAGTTTGTGATTTCCACAGCTTGCGGGTGTATAAATCCCCATTATTGTTATGGTTTCGTTAAGTCCTTGCGTTTCAGCGAAGGCTCCTTCCCCGGTGCTCCACGTGCTATTTGTCAGGGAGAACCCTGGTAGATATTTTTGGAGGGAACAAAGGCGATGCGCCACTTTTTGTCACACGACGTTTTGGCACGCGAGGTTGCGAAAGTTCCGTCCGCTGCGTCTTCCCGGTTTATGAATAATT
>Ga0182019_10002112_pt1 | contig 10163 bp, 4 predicted proteins | sample 812E2MmetaG_FD_120483 | JGI IMG/M metagenome (GOLD analysis project Ga0182019, IMG submission 120483) | Permafrost microbial communities from Stordalen Mire, Sweden - 812E2M metaG | ecosystem: Environmental > Terrestrial > Soil > Wetlands > Permafrost | place: Sweden: Stordalen | collected... | reverse complement strand
CGAATACATGACATTCCCGGGGATCGGGACGCTCGAAGCGTTCAATACCGACGGCCTGCGGACGCTGCTGCGAAACGTACGGGCAGCCACGATGAAGGAGAAAACTCTCAGGTATCCCGGTCACATCGAATACATGACCGTCCTCCGGGAGACCGGTTTCTTCAGCAAAGAGCCGATCGAGGTCAATGGGATCCTGATGAGACCTCTTGATCTCACCGCTGCACTGCTCTTTCCGAAATGGAAAATGGGGGAAGATGAAGGGGATATCACCGTCATGCGCGTGACGGTCAAAGGGAAGAAAGACGGCCGTCACAGCGGTTTTCAGTACGACCTCGTTGACCGCTACAACCCGGCCACCCGGACGATGTCGATGGCCCGGACAACGGGCTACACGGCCACATCGGCCGTTCGAATGATGAATGCCGGATTGTATTCCCGCAAGGGCATCATCGCGCCGGAAATAGTTGGTGGGCAGCCGGAGTGTGTCCGCTTTCTGCTTGATGAGCTTGCCGGCCGGGGCGTGATCTACAAGGAAACGAGACTGCCGGAGGCCGGGTAGCCACCGGGAAACGATCTGCTCCAGGGCTGTTGCCGGCAGTGCCCGGCACCCCGCAGGTTTGGCCTTCATCAACCCCGTTCATTGCTTCTTGCCCCTCCCTTCCCCTCCTTGCATCCGATTTGTAAGGTCAAATTGGAACGATCTCATGAAGTGCGTTGTATAGGTAAAAGGAGAGGTCGGCTCCTCTATTATATTGATTGTCGGTTCCCCTTTCTGTACCATAAACGGCGATATTGCCTCTTTCCCTCCACCAAATGCATCCACATCATCTCTCACACGAGGGCAGCGCATGATGGCCGAGCAGCCAGTCGAAACCATCAACGCCCAGGTTCTCCTGGACGAGAATCGGCGACTGAAGCATGCAGTCCAGGAACTTTCCATCCTGAATGACCTCGCGCGCGCCATCGGGGGCTCGTTGGATCCGCAAGAGATCATCAATACCATTATTCGCCGGTCACTGCGTGCCATCAGCGCGGAGCAAGGTGTGATCACCCTTGTCGATCAGGAGGCAAATGATCCCATGAAGACGTTCGTGCGGGCGATGGACAGTTCTGTCGAGCACGAAGAGTTCCATCTGACGCAGTCGCTGTTGGGTTGGATGCATCTCAACAAGAAGCCCCTTCTCGTCAATTCTCCCCGCACTGATGATCGGTTCCGCGGCGTCACATGGGATGATTCGATATCGACGCTCGTGTGTGTACCCATGATGATCAAGTCGGAGCTCAAGGGCGTGATCACCGCCTACAATAAAAAGGGAGGAGCCGGTTTTACGGAAGATGAGCAGCGACTGCTGTCGATCATCGCAGCACAATCAGCGCAGGTGGTGGAAAACGCGCGTCTGAATGAGCGGGAACGCCAATTACTTAAAATGCAGGAGGAGATACGGCTTGCATCGAAGATTCAAAACGATCTCTTGCCGAAAGCTGCCCCCGACATTCCCGGCTATGAAATTGCCGGGAGGAGCATCCCGGCCCAGGTCGTTGGCGGCGACTACTTCGATTTCATTCCGGTCAATGACCACCGGCTTGCCATTTGCGTCGGGGATGTCTCGGGGAAAGGCCTTCCCGCCTCCCTGCTCATGGCCAACACACAAGCAACATTGCGCGGCCAGACTTTCATCAATCCTTCCGCCCACGAGTGCATGGAGCGCTCCAACAAGCTTCTCTTTGACAGCACGAGCCCGGACAAGTTTGTCACGATGTTTTATAGCGTTCTTGATGTCTCTTCTCACCAGCTCTCCTACTCCAACGCCGGCCATGATATTCCCTACCTCTTGTCACCCGCCGGTCCGCTCAAACGATTGAACGTCGGCGGCGTCCCCCTGAGCATGCTGGAACAATTTCCGTTTCAGGAGGAAACGATTGCCATGCAGCCCGGCGATCTGCTTGTGATTTGTTCCGATGGCATTCCCGAGGCCATGGACGTGAACCAGGTGCAGTTTACCGACGAGAAGCTTTCACTCCTCCTGGACACACTCCGCACCGCTTCCGCTGTTGACGTCATCGATGGCATCGTTGCAGCCGTACGGAAACATGCCGGCACGGCCCCTCAGGCCGACGATATGACCGTTGTTGTTGTGAAACGAAAATCGGAGTGACGAATGCGCCGCCGGTACGCCCTTGCGGTTCTCTCACGATTGACAAGGAGGCCCTTTCATGTACATGCGCCTGGTTCAATTTGACGTCGCAAAGGGAGCGCTGTCTCCTCTTCGTGAGCATTATGCGAATCGCATTATCCCCGCATTGCAGGACATGACCGGTTGCCGGTACGCCGGACTCATGCAAAGCATCCAGCATCCCGGTCAGTGCATTTCATTGACGCTCTGGGACTCCCAGGAGGGTGCGCAGGCCTATGAGAAGAAGGGGGTGTTTCAACAATTGATGGGGGAAGCGCGTCCGTATTTTTCCTCGTCATCGGAATTTACGGTGCAACTCTCCGAGAATCTCACACTTGAATATGTCCCCGTGCCGATCGAACCGGTGGTACGGGCTTTTCCGATAGCCGAACACAGTGATGATCCGGGACCGGCACAAGGACAAAGCGATGCGATGTGGCTGAGAATCGTTTCGATGAAAGTCCTCCCCGGCAAACTCGAGGAATTCCGGCGGCTGTATGCAGAGCAAGCCATTCCTGCATTGCGAAAGGTGAAAGGGTGCCGGCATGTGTACCTGCTGGAAAGCGACGCACGGAGCCACGAAGTCCTTTCGGTCACACGCTGGGACAGCAAACAGGACGCGGAGGCCTACGAAAAGGACGGCCTCTTTGAACAATTATTGGAAACTCAGAAGCACCTGCTCTCGGGTTTGTATCAGTGGAAGCGGGGGCTTGGCAAGGAACAGGCCGACCATTCGGCGACCAGCGAGGATGTGATGGTTGAGCATTATACAGTCCTGGCGGGAAGGAATTTCAAATGAATCGTGCCACAAACCATGGTTCCACGATCTCCACACTGTCGTTGGGAAACTGAATGATCGGTCAAACAATCTCCCATTATAAGATTCTCGCCTTGCTCGGCGAAGGCGGGATGGGGGTCGTCTACAAGGCCCAGGATACCACGCTCGACCGTTTCGTTGCGTTGAAGTTTCTCCCACCGCACCTTTCCGCGTCAGAACAGGATAAGGCCCGGTTCCTTCAGGAGGCCAGGGCCGCGGCGACGCTCGACCACCCGAACATCTGCACGATCTATTCCATCGAGGAACACGACGGACAGATGTTCATTGTCATGCAGTTTGTCGATGGGGAGCTTCTCCGCACCCGGATGAACGGTCTTTCGATGAAGCAGGCGATCGAGATCGGAATGCAGGTGGGGGAAGGATTGGCGGCAGCGCATGAGAAGGGAATTGTCCACCGCGACATCAAGCCTGAAAACATCATGGTCCGCAAGGATGGAATTGCGCAGATCATGGATTTCGGACTGGCAAAGCTGAAAGGCGTGTCCCGGCTGACAAAGGAAGGGAGCACGGTGGGAACGGCAGGATACATGTCGCCGGAACAGGTGCAGGGTCAGGATGCTGATCACCGATCGGACATCTTTTCCCTCGGTGTCCTTCTGTACGAGATGTTCACCGGGCGACTCCCGTTCAAAGGCGTGCACGAAACAGCCATCGCGTATGAGATTGTCAACGTCGATGCGATTCCTATGTCGGTCGCCAAACCGGACATTGATCCCGCCCTCGATGCCATTGTCCTTGAGTGCCTTGAAAAGGACCCCAAAGAACGCACTCAATCAGCCGGCCAGGTTGCCGTCGATCTCAAGCGTTACAGGAGAGAATCAAGCCGGCAACGGGCCAGCAGGATAACCGCTGCGAGACCGGTTGTGTCCGCCTCTTCACCGGGCTACTCCACCATGCCGGCCAAGGAGATCGGCCGAGAGGAAACATCTGAGAAGCGGACAGTTTCCTGGATCATCACGGCTGCGATTGCGGTGATCATGCTGGTGATAGGATATGGAGTTTCCTCCCTGAGCAGTTCTCCTGCAAACGGGACGCCCGTCATCCGGGCCTCGATTACCATGCCCGCGGGGATTCGGTACAACGGCTTGAATGGGGGCAATTCATCAGTTTCTCCCGACGGTTCGATGATTGTCTTTGCCGGGTCGGATTCCCTCGATCGTTCGAGTTTATGGATTTGCCAATTGAGTTCAGGTGAATCCAGGATGCTTTCGGGCACCGAACGCGCCCAGTACCCCTTCTGGTCCAGTGACAGCCGGTCGATCGGATTTTTTGCCGACGGGAAAGTGAAGACGATCGACGCGAACGGAGGTCCGGTCCTGGATCTCGCCGATGCACCGTTCGGCCGGGGAGGAGCGTGGAGCAAGAGCGGTGAGATTATCTATGCACCCTCCGTGTTGGACCCAAATTTCTACGCAGTACAGTCATCCGGCGGGACTTCACATCCGATAACAGCATTCGACTCAACGACCACGGCAGCTCCACGTTTTCCATCCTTTCTCCCGGATGGCAGGCACTTCATTTTCACCATGCTCGATCTCTCGGGAAGTGCAACACACGCCGACATCTTTGTCGGCTCAACGGACAATCACGAAGCAAAGAAACTTCTGAATGGGTGTTCGTACGGCATGTTTGCATCCGGTTACCTTTTTTACCTGCGTCAGGGAATGCTCATCGCTCAACCGTTCGACCCCGGAACCTTTGCCGTGAGCGGCACGCCGACCTCTCTGCAGGGAAATGTCAATCTCTGGGCTCCTCGCGCAAAGGCGGATTTTTCCGTGACGGCGAACGGCGTTCTTCTCTATGCCGTCAGCGCTTCCGCCCGGACAAGTGAACTCTTCTGGATGAACGGCGACGGCACCGAATCGCCCATCGGGCAATTTGAATTCGAATCGACGGTTGCACTGTCTCCCGACGGGACATCGATCGCCTTCGATAGGTTCGAGCCGAAGGACGGAAAAGCCAACGTTTGGATCTATGGTCTCATCAATAGAGTGAAAACACATCTTACGTTTGATCAGAACGGAGATCATCCGTGCTGGTCCCGAGACGGGAAAAGGATCTATTATAATGCAGAGACGGGAGGAAGCAAGGCAAATATCTTCGTCAAACAGTCCAACGGAGCAGGAGAAGAGACATTGCTCACACAGAACAAGGCGGCCCAATCGGTGGGATACTACCCTGAAGAAGTCTCACCCGACGGCCGGTTTCTCCTTCTGAGGGTGGAGAACGAGTCGAGAAGTGAACTGGCGACCATTGATGTAGGCGATCCCCGGCAGTCGAATGCTGTTGTGAAGCTTGGGATCAGTGGAAGCCGGGGGCGCTTCTCTCCGGATGGGAAATGGATTGTCTATCAATCGAATGAATCCGGAACCTCGAGACTGTACGTCTCTTCGTTCAGGGGCAATGCGGGGAAATGGCAATTGCCGTCTGAAGCGGGGAGCAATCCCAACTGGGGAGCGGGAAGGATCGAGTACTATTCGGCGGCCCGGAATCGCTTTGAAAGTTGCACCATCGCCTTTTCTTCCGGAAGTCCCGTCTTCGGACAACCGCAACCGCTTTTTCCGGGTGGACGATCCCAGGGTTCTTCCATCTTTGGTGTCACGAAAGACGGGAAGAGATTTCTTGGGGCGCGCCCTGTTGATTCCGGAACGGGCAGCGGCCTTTCCATTGTCACCAATTGGAAGGGATTGGTGGCATCGAAATGATGTGACAATCGTAAACCTTTCACCGCCCATTGTCGCTCAAGAAGGGTTTCCACGCAGACTTGCGTCATCTCTCCTGCATCGCTCCGCTGATCCCCGACTCTTCTTCCCTCTGTCTTCACAACGCTCTATTCCGTACTTTAAATGATTCTCTTTTGAAGTGACTCACAGAACGGAATCATGTCCAAACCCGCCAGTCCGGTTCTTATCGTAGCCAAAGAGGTTTCCGTCCGATTCGGAGAACAGGTTGTGCTGCGTGGCGCCACATTGGCCGTCCACCAGGGCGATCGGGTCGGATTGATCGGGAACAATGGGTCAGGCAAATCGACGCTCCTGAAGATCATCGCCGGCATCATGCAGCCCGATGCAGGAACCGTGTCCCGGCGCCGGAACATCGTGACGGGTTACCTTTCGCAGGACTTTCAGCTCGACCCTGCGCTGTCTGTGTATGAGAACATCGTGGAGGGCGCACACGATGTCATGGATATCCTTCGCGAGTACGAGTCTCTTCCGTTCACATCGCAGCGTCGTCATCAACTTGAATCGCTCATTCGCCACCGGGACGGTTGGAACCTGAACAACAGGATTGAAGCGGCGATGCATTCCCTCAATGTGCCCGCGAAGGATCGTGATATTTCGACCCTCTCCGGCGGGGAGAAGCGGCGTGTGGCGTTGTGCAAGGCGATCATCTCGCGTCCCGATCTCCTCATCCTCGATGAACCGACCAACCATCTTGACACACAATCGATCGAGTGGACTGAAGAATTCCTGGCGAACTACTCCGGGGCGTGCCTTTTTGTCACGCATGACAGGTATTCTCTCGATTCGATAGCGACCCGGATCGTGGAACTTGCAAACGGGACGTGTTACTCGCACGATGGCAACTACACGGATTTCCTTCTTGACAAAGCGGAACGGGAATCGCAGATGGAGACGGAGGAACGGAAGAGGAACCGCTTCCTGCAGCGCGAGCTCGAATGGGTGCGCAAGGGACCCCGGGCGCGGAGAACCAAGTCGAAAAGCCGGCTCCAGAAATATTTTGAAGAGGCGGACAAAAAAGGTCACGAGCCGGAGGGGGAAGTGGAGCTCATCATCCCTGCGGCGGCGGAGCTAGGTTCGAAGATTCTGAACCTGAAGGATGTCGGGATTGCCCTTGGCGGGGTGAAACTGTTCGGCGGGGTCAGCCTTGATTTCGACAGGAAGAGGAAGCTGGGCGTCATAGGCCGTAACGGATTGGGCAAAACGACGCTGCTGAAGATCATTCTCGGCGAACTGTCAGCCACGGAAGGGCAGGTCGAGATCGGCGAGAAGACACTGATCAATTATGTGGACCAATCGCGTGTGGCGCTGAACGACGAGAAGACTGTTGTGCAGGAAATCGGCGACGGGCGGGACTGGCTTCTTTTCGACGGAGAACGCCTGACGGTGTGGAAATACCTGCGGCGGTTCCTCTTTGACGACGACAGGATGAACACGTTCGTCGGGAAGCTCTCCGGCGGCGAGCGAAGCCGCCTCCTGCTTGCGAAGGTATTGAAAAACGGCGGGAACTTCCTGATCCTGGACGAGCCGACGAACGATCTGGACCTGTCGACGCTACGCATTCTGGAAGAAGCGCTGGCGGCGTTCGACGGCTGTGTCATTGCAGTGAGCCACGACAGATATTTCCTGAACCGCGTCTGCAACGGCATCCTCGCGTTCGAGGGGAACGGGTATGTGCATTTCAGCGAGGGCGACTACGACTACTACCTCGAAAAGCGCAATGCCCGGCTTGCGGCAGCGGCGCCGCAGTCCGTCGTGCCGGCAAAACGAGAAGGTTCCGCAAAGCCAAAGTCAACAAAATTGAAATGGAAGGAAGCAAAAGAGCTGGAGACCATCGAGCAGGACATTTCGCGCGCGGAAGCAGAGGTGCGGCGGATCGAGGGCATTTTCTCGTCGCAGGATTTCTACGAAACGCATGGGGATCGCACCGCACAATTGGCGGAGGATCTCACCGCTGCCAGGGGGACCGTTGACCGCCTGTACGAGCGATGGCACGAGCTTGAAGAATTGCGCTCAGGCATGAAATCGGGCTGAAGGATAGGCGTATTGATTCACAAGGCGCCACGGGTCACGGGCCGCCTACGGCGGCCCGAACTCTGAACTCAGAGCTCGGTGGAATTCAGAACTCAGAGTTCTCCTCTCGAATTCATTCCCACACATGGGATGCCTCGCCGCTCAGCGCAAAAGTAATAGCTTTTTCGTCTGGACGAAGTTCCCCGCCTGCAGCCGGTAGAAATACACGCCGCTCGCGAGCGAGGACGCATTAAATTGCACAGTGTATGTCCCTGGTTCCTTCAGTTCGTTCACCAGCGTAGCCACTTCCCGGCCCAGGACGTCGAACACCTTGACAATAGTCAATTGGCGATGAACAATTGAGAACTGGATTTTTGTCGAAGGGTTGAAAGGATTTGGGTAGTTCTGTTCAAGAACGTACCGTCCGGGTACAGAGGGCTGCGGGAGCGGCCTCACTCCCGTCGTGCCCGATGGATGGTAACCGAGGACCTCGCCGAGGGAAGTGACAATCCAACCGTTGCCTGTGTCCGCGAGCGAAATATGCGAGAGAGTGCCCAAGACAGGATATGCCGACTGCGGCACCCAGCTCGATCCGTTATCGTTGCTCCGGTATGGGAACAGATCGACTCCGTCAGTGAGCCAGGCAATTCCGCTCCCCGGGACGTAGCAGATGCCGCTGACGCTTGCGCTGGTCGGACTCGCGACGCTTGCCCAGGTCTGACCGCCGTCGGTCGTCCGTCCAACAACTCCGTTATCATGCGCCACCAGACCCGTGGAGTTGTCGTTGAACGACACTCCCACACTGTTCACTCCCGGACTAGCCGCGGCCGACCAGGAACCACCCCCGTCGGTCGTACGCCAGACGCGGGTATTGTTGGTCCCGAACCATCCATGACCGGGATCGTTCCACCAGAACGAGTTGTTCCAGCCTGCCTCGCTGCTTGATCCGAGGGGCTCATTGGCCAGATGGGCCCATGTCGTGCCGCCGTCAGTCGTCTTCAGGACGACGAATCGCCCCGTCCCGGCGGCGGGGTCGCCGAGGGCGTAGCCGTTGTTGGCGTCAAAGAACCACAATCCATCGATGAACGGGCTCTGGGTTCCGGGATACGCCTGCTGTGACCAGCTCACGCCGCCGTTCGAGGTCGCGAAGATTGCACCGCCTGAAGTCCCGGCCCACGCGTGATTCCCGTCGACGGCAGCGACGCAGTAGAGTCCCGGGCCGGTGAGGCCTGCGGTGACATCGGTCCACGTCTGGCCTCCATCGGTGGTGCGGACGACGACGGGCCCCGTTGCGGCAGTGGCGTTGGCCGCCCCCACCGCCCAGACAACCGTGCTGTTGACGGCTTTTACGCTGGACAAGAGGTCGGACGTGGCGCTTGCCTGGGTCAGCCAGAGCGGGGCCGAGGCGAACAGATAGGCACGGAAGGAGGCGGCGTCCCTGTCGGTGGAGTTCGAAACCCAATTGACGCGGATTGGTACGATCTTCGAGCTGGTCAGACTTCCAACCTTGAACGTAAGATCGGAGAGCGTGACTTGCTGGCCGGAGGCGAGCATACTGACGGATGCGCTGCCGTTGAGAATCTGCAGCGAAGGATCGGCGACACTCGCGGTGAACGTGAGACCACTCGCATCTGCGTTCAGTATATTTGCGACTGTGAGACGGAGCACGAGCGTATCGCCTTGGAGGACCGCCGTTTGGCCGGACGACGCAAAAATGCTCGAGCTGATGATGTCGATCCCCGGATGTGATTCCGACAGTGCGCGTCCGAAATTCACCCTTCCACGCGCCATCAAGCCCGCCTGGGCCGGATTGCTCCCGTCCACCGAATCAGCCGTCACCCGGATTTGCACCCGGATCTGGTCGGGGGTCCATGTCGGATGGGCCGACTTGAGAATACCCGCGAGTCCGGCGACAAGCGGGCTGGAAAACGATGTGCCGCTCCCTGCCGCGTACCCGCCGTTGTCCTGCGCCAACCAGATATTGGTCCCCGGCGCAAAGACCGTGACGTTTGCACCGTAATTGGAGAAACTCGCCTTCACATCGTTCACGTCCTGCGTTGCGCCGACCGAAAGCACGTGCCGGTATGTCGCCGGAAAGACCGGAATATTGTCGTTGTTTGCGACGTCGTTGCCGGCCGCCGCGACAATCAGGCTGCCCGCCTGGGTGGCAGCGGTGATCACATCCTGCTCGAACTGTGAGTACGGGCCGCCGCGTTCCCAACTGCAATTAATGATCTTTGCCCCGTTCATGAAGGCGTACTGGATCCCTTCATAGGGGAAATCGACGGAATTGGTCGACGAGGGGAGTGAAACGCAGATCGGCATCACACGACAATTCCAGCTTGAACCAGCCATACCTGTGCCGTTGTTCGTCACTGCACCAAAGACGCTCGCCGT
>Ga0182019_10002111_pt1 | contig 10165 bp, 8 predicted proteins | sample 812E2MmetaG_FD_120483 | JGI IMG/M metagenome (GOLD analysis project Ga0182019, IMG submission 120483) | Permafrost microbial communities from Stordalen Mire, Sweden - 812E2M metaG | ecosystem: Environmental > Terrestrial > Soil > Wetlands > Permafrost | place: Sweden: Stordalen | collected... | reverse complement strand
GCGCAAATGACGTATAATTCGGGATGATCAAAATCCATCCCTGTGAGGTGTACCCATGCACAAACTGCTGATTCTCTCCCTGGGGGTACTGGCGCTGGCGCAGACCGCCGCCTCCGCCGGCGTGCTCAATTTCAAGGTGCACGAGAAAACCCTGGCCAACGGGTTCCGCATCCTCGTGGTGCCCATGGACAGCCCCGGCGTGGTGGCCTACTACACCGTGGTGCGGTCCGGCTCCCGCAATGAGCCCGAGGCCGGCCGGACCGGCTATGCCCATTTTTTCGAGCACATCATGTTCCGGGGAACCGAGAAATATCCCGAACCCAAGTACAACGGCCTTCTCAAGGCCATGGGGGCCGATTCCAACGCCTTCACCACCGACGACTTCACCTGCTTCCACATTGTGGGGCCGGCGTCCAAGCTCGAAGTGATGTTCGACATCGAATCCGACCGTTTCCGCAATCTCCAGTACAGCGTGGCGGATTTCAAAAAGGAGGCCGGGGCCATCCTGGGGGAATACCGGAAGTCCCACTCCAACCCCTTCATGACCCTTTTCGAGAAGCTTCAGGATACGGCCTACGCCGCGCATACCTACAAGCACACCACCATGGGATTTCTGAAGGATGTCCAGGCCATGCCCGACGGTTATGAATACAGCCGGGAATTCTTCCGCCGGTATTACAAACCGGACAACTGCGTGTTGATCATCACCGGCGACGTGGTCCCGGATCAGGTCTTCGCCCTCGCGCAGACCTATTACGGAGGCTGGACCGGACATAGCGATCCGGCCGCCATCGCCCCCGAGCCGCCCCAGCCCGGCCCCTTGAGCGCCCATGTGGACTGGCCTCTGCCCACACTCCCCTACGTGGTGGTGGCGTATCACGGCCCCGCCTTCGACCCCAAGAGCAAGGAAAACGCCGCCCTGGACGTGGCGAGCCAGTTGTTGTTCTCCGAAGCCGCCCCGTTCTACCAGGACCTGGTGGTGCAGAAGCAATGGGCCGATATGCTGGAGGGGAGCTGGGAATTCCACCGGGACCCCTACCTGTATGTGGTCATCGCCCGCGCGGCGGTCCCCGATAAGGCGGCGGAAATCCAGGCCATGCTGACGAAGGCCCTGGAGGAACTGAAGACGGCGCCGATTCCGGAAAAGCGCTTAGCCGACATCAAGTCGAATCTGAAATATTCCTTCCTGTCCCGCCTGAACACCGCCGATCACGTGGCAGGATCCCTGGCCACCTTCGTGGACCTCACCGGTTCCTGGCAGGCCATTGACGAACTTTACACCACCTATGACCGCCTGACGCCGGAGGACATCCGACAGGCCGCGGCGAAGTATTTTGTGCCGGCCAACCGGACGGTGCTCACCCTCACCCAAAAGGAGAAATGAGATGAAGAACCTGATCATGGGAATGATGATGCTTGCGGCCTCCCCGCTCGTGGCCAAGGTGGTCCTCCTGGAAAGCGCCGCCTCTCCCACGGTGGTGTTCCGCATCCAATTCGCGGCGGGCAGCATCCACGATGGGCAGGGCATGGAGGGGATGGCGCAGATGCTGGGCGAGATGATCGTTTCGGGGGGAACGAAGGATCTCTCTTATCAGCAGGTGCAGGAACTGCTCTACCCCATGGCGGGGGAGATGGATGTGATTGTGGATAAGGAGACCACCACGTTCATCGGAGAGGTCCACCGGGACCACCTGGCAAAATTCTACAAGCTGTTTTCGGGTCTGATCCTCCATCCCCGTTTTGATCCGCAGGACTTTGCCCGTGTCAAGACCAACGCCGTCAATGCCGTCGAAGTCAATCTCAAGTCCGCCGATGACGAGGGGCTGGGGAAGGAGGGGCTTCAATGGGCCCTGTATCCCGGGCACCCCTACGGCCATCCCGTGCGCGGCACCTTCGCGGGGCTCAAGGCCGTCACCCTCGACGCCATGAAGGCCTTTTATGCCGGTCACTATCTGGCCTACAACGTCACCCTGGGTTTGGCGGGCCCTCTGCCGAAGGATTTTGCGCGGCACGTGGAGAAGGACTTCACCAAGGCCCTTCCCAAAACCCCCTATGTGCCCCTGCCGCTTCCGGAGCCCAAGGCCCCCGCCGGCGTGGACGTGACGCTCATCCAAAAAGAGGCCATGGCCTCCGCCGTCTCCATCGGGTTTCCCGTGGCCGTCAACCGCTCAAGCCCCGATTTCATCCCGCTTCTGGTGGCCCTCAGCTATCTGGGCGAGCACCGCACGTTCAACGGCCTCCTCATGAACCGGATGCGCGGCGAACGCGGCCTCAATTACGGGGACTATGCCTATGCCGAGCATTTCCGGCAGGACGGGGGATCCACGTTCATCCTGCCCAACATTCCGCGGCGACAGCAATATTTTTCCATCTGGATCCGTCCCGTGGCGCATGAGAATGCCCTGTTTTCGACGCGCATGGCCCTGAAGGAAGTGAAAACCCTCATCGAACAGGGGCTCTCAAAAGAGGAATTTGAGAAAACCCGCGATTTTCTCTCAGGCTATTCCAAACTTTGGGTGCAGACCCTGTCGCGCCGCCTGGGATTCCTGATGGACAGCCAGTGGTACGGCGGGAAGGATTACATCCAGGACCTGGACAAGCGGCTCAAGACGCTCACCGTGGAGGAGGTCAACACCGCGGTGAAAAAGTATCTGACGTGGGACCATGTGGCGGTAGTGATGGTGACGCCCGAGGCGGACAAGATGAAACGGATTCTGGAGCTGGGCCTGCCCACGCCCATCACCTATCAGGCCGAGGGAACCGCGTGCGAGGTCCTGCAGGAGGACAAGGCCATCGAATCCTTCGCCCTGCCGAATCTCCATGTCGCCATCGTGCCCGTGGAGAATTTGTTTTAAATTAAACGCCGGATATCCTCCGGCATCTTATCCCGAATCCGAGATGACCACGGCCTTTGGCCGTGGATGAATCGGAATTCGGGATGTCGCCCGCTTGCGGGGCGCAGCATAAGGTACCACGGGCTCTGCCCGTGGGGCTCCATCTTTGAACGATTCCCGCCGCCGCTCCGTCCCATCCGCGCATTCCGCCGGAAGGGGACGGAACGGCGGCGGATCCGTTTCGTTCATCCAGTGCTTGCAAATCTATTTTTTCACGGCCGTAAGCTGGCTCGCCACATAGAGGGTCAAGGCCGTACGGCCGTCCGCCTTGAAGGCGGTGAACATCACCCCGATTCCGTCGAGCTTTTCCCTCCCATCCGAAGCATGACGTACCACGCGGGCCTCGCCCGCCACCGGCAAGCGCAGACCGGGCAGCATCAGTTCGAAGGATAAGGGGGATCCCACGGGAGGCTTGTGGGCCAGGACGAGAAACATGCCCGACACGCTGAGATTGCCGCTCTGACATAGATGCGAGGAGGTCTGGTCCAGGATTTTCACTTTCAGACGCACCATGATGCGCGCATCCGCGCGGGGGGCGACCTGAATCTGGCGCGCGATTTCGGTTTCAAGGTCCTCGCTTGCCGCGGAATCGGAGATGAGGGCATTGACCCCTTTTTCGAGATAAGGGCGGTACTCCTGCAGAAGCCCGACAGGCGGAAGCAGGATCAGGATGCTGTGCGCGCACGGCGCTTTTGCGCCGCGGATCACCGGGAGCACATCCTTGGGGGACAAGCCGTCCCCGGGCAGTTTGAGGATCAGCAGCCGGTAGGCCGTGGATTCAAGACGATGAAGCAATTCCCCCGCATCCATCATTGCTTCCACCGAAAAAGGGGGGCGCGAAAGAATGCCCAGGTGGATGGCGATCATTTCCTGGGGCAGGCGGAAGAGGAGGACTTTCTGTTCATCCATGGATTTATTGTATCACGGGGTGTGGGGCTGCTCGACGCTCCGCCCGGCGGATCAGACCGGCCTCAGGGCGCCGGGCTGGGCGAGAAAATTCAAAAGCTGCTGCCGCCCATCCCCTTTGAAGGCCAGAAACGTCGCGCCCATGCCGTCCAATTTTTCCCTGTCGGGCGCGGCATGCCGCACCACACGACCCTCCCCCCCGACGGGGAGTTTCAGTTTGGGAATAGCCAATTCAAATTCAAAGGATGTGCAGACCGGGAGTTTCATATTGGAGACCAGGAACATGCCTGAAACGCTGATATTGCCGGTCTGACAGATGAGGCTCGACGGGGTCCGCACAAGACGGGCGCGGAGACGCGCCATGACGCGCGCCTCGGACCGCGGTGCCACTTGGATCTGACGGGAGATTTCGGCCTCCAGGTCCGCGGCGGAAACGGCGCGCGGCAACAGGGCGTTGAGGCCCCGGCCGACGCGGGGCTTCAGCGTCTCCAGGAGCGCGTCCTCCGCCAACGCCATGAGGATGCATCGGGCGTTCTTCCGGCCTTCCCCCCGGATGAGAGGGAAGACGCCTTCAAATTCCAATCCCGGCACGGGAAGGAAAAGAATGATCAGACGATAGGCCACGGTTTCCAGGTGGCGCGCCAATTCCTCAGCGCGTGAGGTGGGATCCACCACGAACGGCGGACGCGCCAGCAGACCCATGCGGAGTCCTATCATTTCCTGGGGAAAATTGAACAGCAAGACGCGGGATTCGTCCATGAGGAAATTGTATCACGCTTTGCAGACCCGTCGGGCGAATATTCCGTGCCCGCGTTTTTCGCGCAAAAAGCGGGCGGCCCAGGGGCCGCCCGCGGGATTCCATGCGCTGCGGCGGGGATCTATTGAAGCCCGCGGCGTTTCAGCAGCGGATCGATGGATGGTTTGCGGCCGCGGAATTTGACGAACATGTCCATGGTGTCCTCCGTGCCGCCTCGTGAAAGGATGCATTGCCGGAACGCCGCGGCCGTGGCGGGGTCCAGGACCCCCTTTTCCTTGAAGGCCTGGAAGGCATCGGCGGCCAGCACTTCCGCCCACAGATAGGAATAGTACCCCGCGCCGTAGTCGCCCGAGAAAATGTGGGCGAAATAGGTGCTGCGGTAGCGCGGGATGATCTCCGGAATCATCCCGGTGCGGTCTAGGAAGGCCTTTTCGAAGGCGTTGACATCCATTTCCTTCGGATCCTTGAGGCTGTGCCAGTCCAGGTCGAGCAGGGCGGCCGCCAGCAGTTCCGTCACCATGAATCCCTGGTTAAACAGGGAGGCCTTCCGTAATTTTTCAATCAGATCCGCCGGGATGGGTTCCCCGGTTTTGTAGTGTTTGGCGTAGGTCTTCAGCACCTCGGGGGAGGAGGCCCAATTTTCGTTGATCTGCGAGGGGAACTCCACGAAATCGGTGGGGACGGCCGTACCGGAAAGGCGCTCATAGGTGCAGTCGGACAAAAGGCCGTGCAGGGCATGGCCGAATTCGTGGAAAAGGGTTTCCACCTCCTCGAAGGTCAGCAGGGAGGGTTTCTCCGCCGTGGGCTTCGTGAAATTGCCCACGTTGAAGATGACCGGTATGACGTTCTTCCCGTTCCGGCGCGATTGCTTGCGCACCTCGTCCATCCAGGCGCCGGCCCGCTTGGAGGCGCGCGGGAAGTAGTCGGTGTACAGGATGCCGCGCACGCTTCCATCGGCGTCCCGCACTTCGAAGACACGCACATCGGGGTGATATTTCGGCACGTCCATGCGCTCCACGAACGTGATGCCGTAGAGCTTCGTGGCCGTGTCGAAGGCCCCCGCGATGACGTTTTCCAGCTTGAAATAGGGCTTCAGCGTTTCGTCGTCCAGGGCGTATTTTTCCTTCCGCTGCCGTTCAGCGTAAAACCACCAGTCGGACGGCTTCAGATCGCCGGGAATGCCGGAGCCGTTCAGCTTGGCCTTGAAGGCGGCGGCGTCCTCCTTGGCCTTGGCCAGGGCCCGGGGCCACAGGCGGTTGAGGAGGTCGTAGGCGTCCTGGGGCGTCTTGGCCATGTTGTCGTCCAGCACCCAGGCCGCGTAGGTGGGGAACCCCAGCAGGTTGGCCTTGCGCACCCGCAGCGAGGCGATGCGGGCCAGCACCTTTTTGTTGTCGAAGGCGTTGTCGTTGTCCCCCCGCTTGGTGTAGGCGGTGTAGATTTTCTCCCGCAGGTCGCGGCGCGTGGAATACTGGAGAAAGGGAATCCACGAGGGCTTGTCGAGGGTGAAGATCCATTTCCCGTCGAGCTTGTGCTCCCTGGCGGCCTGGGCCGAGGCGGTGATGATGTCGCCGGTGAGCCCCGCCAGGTCCTCCTTCTTATCCAGCACCAGCAGATAGGCGTTGCTGTCCTTCAGAAGGTTCTGCCCGAACTGGGTGGTGAGGCTGGAGATCTCCTTGTTGATCTTGGTCAGCTCCCCCTTGTTCTCCGGGGAAAGGTCGGCGCCATTGCGCGTGAAATCCTTCCAGGTCCGCCGCAGCAGCATGGCCTGCTCGGCCGTGAGCTTGAGGGTATCCCGCTTCTCCCATACCGCTTTGATCCGTTTGAAGAGCTTGTCGTTCAACAGGACGGCATCGCCGTGGGCGGACAACTTCGGCGCCATCTCCTGGGCGATGGCGTCCTTTCCGTCGTCGGTGTCGGCGCTGTTGAGGGCGAAGAACACCGAACTGATCCGGGTCAGCAGCGCTCCGGAGGCTTCCAGGGCCTCGATGGTGTTGGCGAAGGTGGGGGCCTGCGGATTGTCCGCGATGGCGTCTATTTCCGTCAGGTGGCGTTTCATGGCCTCCTCGAAGGCAGGCGCGTAGTGCTCATTGCGTATCCGCTCGAAGGGGGGGACGCCGAAGGGTGTGTTCCATGCCTCCAGCAAGGGGTTTTGCGCCGCGGGTCTGGCCGCCGGCTTGGCCGTGGTGCGCTGCGGAAGGGCGACCAGGATGGGGACGACCCCCAAAAGGAACAGGACGGGCAGAATATGCTTCATAAACTGAGCCTCCCAATAAGATGAAATTGAAGGTTCCGGGTGCGACTTACCCTACCAGAATGGGGGGGAATACGCAAGCGGCTTTCTTGTTTTGTGCGCAGCGGCTGTGTCGGGTTTCTGCCGGAATTTGATTGATCTGGTATGCTATGGTTCATGCGCATTTACCTCCATTCCGCCATGATGGACCATGACACGGGGCCCGCGCATCCCGAGCGCCCCGACCGTCTGCGCTCCTTATGGCGGGATCTGGAGACGGCCGCGCTCCTGGGAGAAATCGAGCTGGTGCAGGCGCGCGAAGCCGAACCGGAGGAGATCGCCCTTCTGCACGATCCGGGCTACGTTGAGGAAGTGGATCACGCAAGCCGGATCGGACACGGCCTTTTGCATTCCGAGGACAATCCCGTCAGCCCCGGCACGTTCCGGGCGGCGCGTCTGGCCGCGGGCGCGGCGATTCAGGCCGCGGATGATGTGATGGAGGGAAGATCGAAGCGGGCCTTTGGTGTCGTCCGGCCCCCGGGGCATCACGCCCGAAGATCCCGGGCCATGGGATTTTGCTTCTTCAACAATGTCGCCCTGGCGGCGCAGCGTCTTCGGACCCGCTGGAATTTGAAAAAAATCGCCATTCTGGACTGGGACGCCCACCACGGAAACGGAACGCAGGAGCTTTTCTACACCACGCCGGACGTGCTGTTCGTCAGCCTGCACGGCGATCCGAAGCTGACCTGGCCCGGCACGGGGTTTGCGCATGAGCGCGGAATGGGGGACGGCGAAGGCTTCACGCTGAATCTGCCCATGCCGGGCGGTGTAACCGACGCGGTGTATCAGCGCCTGTTCATGGAAAAGGTCCTGCCCGCCATCGAGGATTATCATCCGGAATTCCTGCTGGTCTCCTGCGGATTTGATCCGCACAAGGAGGATCCCCTGGTTCCGAATCTATCCCTGGGCGATGAACCCTTCATTCGGATGATGGAGGAGACCTCGGTCCTCGCACAACGTTGTTGCGCCGGCCGCTGCATCATCGTATTGGAAGGAGGGTACAACCCGGAGGTGATCCAACGGCTCGGGATGGAGGTTGTACGAAGGATGGGGTGAATTTAGGCCGTCTTGTCCCGCTCTTTTCGGGACAAGACGGGATGGTTTCCTTTTGGGGTGAGGGTGGCACCCGGCGGATTCACTCCGCCGGGCGGGAGAGGGATGACGCCCTCTCCCGCTTTGAATAAGCCGGGTACAACCCGGAAGTGATCCGACGGCTCGGAATGGAAGTTGTACGAAGGATGGAGGGAACCGTAGGGGGATGGCGCTTCCCGCACCGCGGCGGGTTGCGGGCATGGCATTATTAATTAGGATTCCTATTATAATGAAATATGGGGAACCCCTTTCCTGTTATGCCCATGAAGATCAAGAATAAGGAGGAACCCCGTATGAGCACCCATCAGCCCGTCAAGGGAACACTGACTGAAGTCTTTGAGACCGCCCGCGAAAAACTGAACTTGAAGGAATTGCGCCGGGCGGCGCGCAATGGTCGGAAGTACGTTCAGAACCATCCGGGTGTGGCTGTGGCCGCCGGTGTCACCGCCGGTTTCGCGCTGGGCTACCTGACCAAGGCCATCGCGCGACATCGGAACGCCGCCCCTGAGATTCCGCAGACCACCTGACCTATTGCGCATCGAAGATGAACAACGCCTCCAGCGTGCGCTTCCGCCGGAGGCGTTTTCATTTATATGGAGGATTGCGGCGGCTGTATGGGACAGTTCGGCGGACATCGTCCCATCTGCAGGACATTCATGTGGGCATTTATTTGGCACGGTCTTTGCTATATATTCCATAGGAGATTGTTATGAAAACTATTCGCGTTCTTTCCGTTTTGCTGGTATTCGCCGCGATTCCACTGGGCGCACAGACGATCAAATTGGAGGATGTCACGGCCCAATACGACAACCTCGCCTGCAACCGCATTCAGCACTCCACGAGTCAGGAGACTTTCCGCGAGCAGACCTTGATGAAGGCGCTGTATGATCGGGTTCTGACCGTTCCGGCGGACAAGCTTCGAGAGGCCGCCCAGGCGGCGGAAATGAATCCGCCGGATAAGCCGTGGATGTTTTTCAATCCGCAGAGAAACGCGCTTCAGCTTATGCGTCCGCCCGAGGTCAAGGATCTTCCAGGAGATCCCTATGCGGGCCGTCCCGCCGTGGCGCGCTACGAGGGGAAGGATCCCGTCAGGATCTGCACGGGCCGGCTGGATACCTGGAATCGCCAGTATTTCAGCATCTATTATTCCTTCACCGTTCATGCCGCGGACGGGGCCTCCCTGGAACCGGTCCGCACCGGGGCGGCGCCGCTGAAGATGCGCATTCTCCACCTGGAGGAAAAACTGCCCAACGCTCATGATTTGTATTTGAATTTTACCGGCATCCTTGAACCCTGACTTCCGTCGCCCTGCCTTTATGCCTGCAGGTTCCATGGTTCTGGCATAATAGGGTTCTCATGTTGAGCGTGATCCTGTTTCTGTTCGCCCTTGACGGGTCCTATCAGCAATTTCTTGAGCATGACGCCTTTTATTTGATCCTGCCCCAGGAAAAGGAGGCGTTTCTCAAGCTGAAGGAAAACTATCAACGCGACCTCTTCATTGAAGAATTCTGGAAGCGCCGCAATTCCTTTCCCGATACGCCGCAAAACGAGTTCAAGGACGGGTTTATCAGCCGGTTGGAGCAGGCGGAAGCCCTGTACGGATTTCATGATCCCCGCACGCGGATGGCGGCCGTCTTCGGCCCGCCCGAGCATTTGTGGAAGATTGATTGTCCGGATCTTTATCAGCCCGCTGAAGTGTGGGAATACAAGCATCTGGTCGCCATCAAGGGTCCCGCCGCCCTGCTCTTCTATCAACAATACGGAGCGGGGTCATGGACCCTATTCGACGGATTCACCATGGATGGGCTGACCACGTCGGAAAACGATGCCGGCGGATTGTGCTTCGACAAGATTCATCTGCAGAAGGCGGTGTCCTGGACGCAGGCCTCGATGGCCGACGGCAGTCTGGACCTGCTGGTGACGCCGCCCAAAGTGGATCTGGAGAACCTGGGCGATATCTTCCGCAAGACGACCTGCATGCCGGAGGGGGTGGCACCACTGAAGGCCACGGCGACCTTTAAATTTCATCCCACGGCGGGTCCCCGGACCCTGGTGGAGGGGACCTGCCTTGTGGACGATCTCTCGGTGGAGGGCGTGGACATCACGGGGGAATTTCTCCGGCAGGATAAGGTCTGGGCGAACTTCAAATTCCGGTTCCAGTTTCCACCGCCCCGGGAAGGACCCCAGCCGGCCACGTTTTCAGCCGAGGTGTTTCCCTCCACCTAT
>Ga0182019_10002110_pt1 | contig 10167 bp, 4 predicted proteins | sample 812E2MmetaG_FD_120483 | JGI IMG/M metagenome (GOLD analysis project Ga0182019, IMG submission 120483) | Permafrost microbial communities from Stordalen Mire, Sweden - 812E2M metaG | ecosystem: Environmental > Terrestrial > Soil > Wetlands > Permafrost | place: Sweden: Stordalen | collected... | reverse complement strand
CGGCGGGCGGTGGCCGACCACACACGTAGCCGGGATGACTGTAGATCGCGCCGCAATACGCTGCCGCGCCGAGGTCCGCCGCTTGCTCGACAATCTGCTTGTGCCACGCCAAACCGCGTTGCTGGTGGCTCGGATCGTCGGCGGAGAGGTTGCAGTCCTCCGGCCACCGGTTGCCGGGGCCGACGGTCAATTCGATTCCCAGCGACTCCGCCCGCCGACGCACGCGCTGGCGGTCAAACTGCACATCGTCGCCGAGCGCAATCTCAAACAGGGTCAGCCCCAACGCGCGCACCGTGTCGAGAATGCCGGCATCGTCGTCGGTCCAGTGGCTCTTCCACAGGAACTGGTGCGCGCCAAATTTGAATTTGCCTGGTTCAGTGCGCATACCGCCGCCATCCTGTCAGCGCTTGTCATGGGGAATCTCACCGCCAAATATGCATACATCTTTGCGGCGCGATTCGGGTGTGACTTTGAGTTGCTGCAGGTTGCCGGCGCGGTAAACGCCTTCGACAATGGTGTTCTTCGGGGCGTGTAGTTTGAAGTTCACGTCCCACTCCTTCGGCCAGGCCGGCAGGACATAGATTCGGTCGCCATCCGTCTGCATGACCATGGCCTGCAAGGTGAGCATGATGTTGGCGCCGTGGTCCTGATCGGGCAGCCAGTCGTAGTTCGGCCCCCACATCGCCGGAAAGCGGAACCCGGGGTGGGAGTTGCGGATTTTGCCCAGTAAAATGTGCTTGGCGTCGTCGGCCAGGCCCACGATCGCGGCGCTCTGGCCGTCATACTGCCAGCCAAACGAGGCTTTCTCCTGCCGGTGACGAAACGTTTCGACGCCGATGTCGAGATCGGGGCGGCCAACACCGTAGAGCCGGAAAGGCCACAGGGCGAAGAGTTCGGGATTCTCGACGTTGCTGCGCTGCGGACTGAACTTCTCCGCCGGCTGGATGAGGCCGGCGCGGATTGGCACCGCGGGGGTGGCGGTCTTCATCCGTTGCCAGAATTCGCGGTCCGCTTTCGGCGCCGGCACCTTGAGCAGGCGCTCGCAGACATCATTTAATCCGGCCACACTAGGCGTGTCGTTGGTGACGCCGTGCCAATAGGTCTCGACCGCTTGCGTAGGGCTGATGACCAGTTTGCCCGCGGCGTCGCGCTTGAAGCGGGTGTCGTAGTAGCGCAAGACGGCGTTGGCCATCGGGATGAGTTCCGTGGCGAGGAACTTCTTGTCCTCGGTGTGCTCGTAGTAGTCGAGCATCAACGCCGTCAATTCCAGTCCCTGTTGCCAGGCGTATTGCCACCAGGGGCTGAGGACTTCGTTTGGCTGATGCCCGTGGCGGTCCCAGCCGTAATCCTTGTTGGCGTAGGTGCCGAAGATGGTCATCGTCTCCGGGAAGTAAGCGCCCGCGACGCCGTGGTAGAGTTTCGCGCGAGCCTCACACAACGGCAGCACCGCCCGGTAAAGCCGGAACAACGACCGCACCTCGTCGAAGTCGCCGCGGGCTGCCATCGGGAAGTAGGGCAGCCGGGTGTTTTGCCACCAGTAACAATCGCCCCACCTGCGCCAGTCCGCATTGAAGTCAGGCCCACCCGTGAACTTGGGATCCACGGTGAAGATCGAGCCGTTGAACTTGATGGGATAGTCCCCGCGTCCGGCGCACGCGGTGATCCAGCGCTGGAGCACATAGGCTTGTGTGGCGCGCGACGGCACAGTGTCGTCGTCGCCTTCCTGCTTGAGCAGCTTGCCGTTCAGGTAAATCCGCTTGGTGCCGCGTGGGTCCGCAGTGGCCGCGATATGCTGCCACTCCCCCGCTTGCAGGCAACGCGGCTGTGTCAATGTGTCGGCGCCGACGATGAGCCGCAACGCCAGGCCGGGATGCGTGTCGAGCAAGAATCCGTCGCTGCCGCCCGCCGTGACCTTGTCGAAAACGCGTCCGGCTTCGCCCGCCGCGGGTTTGATCCACGCCGCCACCGTAAAACCGTTTGCCAGAGAAATGTCCGCCGGCGGCGTGGCCGAACCCGGCTTCTCACCCGCCAACCGAGCGATCTCGGCGGCCGATAGCACACGCTCCAAGGCAACCGGGTTGGCGATCTCACCGGCGAATCGGCTCCCGCCATTAGAATCCACCCCCAGCCGCAACGGATGCGGGCTGACAGGCATGGAGGCCCGATCTCCCTCGACGAAGATCCAGCTTCGGTTCCAGAACTCCTGCCACCACGCCGTGGTGCGTCGAGCCGCGGCCTCGGGCTTCGATGGTTTGGAAAGCTGACGCTGCCACTCGGCCACCGTCCCGGTCTGCGCGGTGAGGGTGGCAATCGTCAGAGCGAACGCCGTTACGGGCCGAGCCGATTGCAGTGCGTTCAGGCCGCCAGCCACGAAGCCCCGCCCTGTCATCCGCGCGCCGAAAGTGCGGTTGAGCAGAGGGTCAGGAATGAGGCTGGCGAGTGATTCGAGGCCCTGGTGCTTGAGCGTGAGCGGCACAACTGAGTAGGCGTTGCGATGATAGGCCAGCACAGCGTTGGGAGGGGAATTGGTGACGACGTCGGCGCTTTCCCAAACTTCGATGTCGGACGGTGCCGCCTGCATGGTCCAACTTGACCCAAGTTCCTCACCCACAAGCACGCGCTTGCCGGTGCGCCAGGACTCCCAGGTCGCCGTGACAGCGCGCGGCGTCTTTCCCTCGCCAACGACGTAGATGACCGGCGCGTCGGCATCCACAAACACGCGCAGGGTAGCATCACCACCGCTGATCACGACCTGCCCGTCACCGAGCCTCAGCTCCTGCCGGTACGGCTGCGCGTTCGTGAACGGATTGGGGGAGAGACTCACGCGGACACGGCCGAGTTTCAAGAGCCGGTTGCATTCGCTCCAGGCGTCGGTGCGGGCGATATAGAACAACAGATCGCCGTTTGGCTCAACCCAGAGGTTCAGGCCAACCTCGCCGTTGCCGAGCGGCATGGACCCGGCGGCATCACGGCTCGGCGAATCCCAAACGACGTTGTAGCGGGCCAGTGCTTCACTTGGGTCGGCGGCGGCAAATACCGCGGACAGGCATGCGGTCAGCAATGCGAAAGCAGTCAGGATTCTGTTCATAGTGATCGGATTGAAGAATGCAGCCGCCACACTTGGATGCGTGGTCAAGTTCATGGGGTGACCATAGGGGGCTCCAAGGGCGCAGCAAAGCTTTTTCACCCTTTCAGGGGAATGGCACTTACTTAAGGCCCACGAAAAGGGGGGCGCTTTCCAACCTTCTCTGGGTCCATGATGTGTTTATGCAGCGGCAACCTCCAAACCGCTGGAAAGCCAACTCTTTTCTCCTTATCCTGCTGCAACACGCGACAGAACACGGCCCAAGTAAGGCGTTGATTTTGGCGGGTCCATTCGGCCATCACTGCGGCAACGCACAGACCTGGAAGGAATTCTCTGGGCTTGTTTTCTTAGGCGAGGATTTGGGACCGAATCCGCTATTGACACCCTTATACTCATTCTGTATTATGGGGTCGTGATGGATGCGAGCAAAAAGCAATTCTTCATGGCCCGCGTAGCGTCAAAACCGACGGCGCGCCCCAAAAGCGATTCCTATCAACAATTCAGAGGACCTAACTTAATTGCTGCGTTTCCTGGTCCAAACGCGGGGGTCCCCTTCACTCGAAGCTCTATGAACACGCTGAACTTATTCCAATCAAACTCCTTCTTGCGCAACCACGACGCCTCTCGCCCGTTGCTGGCGGGCCTTCTCTTGGCGGTCATGATCGGCGCCGGCGTCCCGGCGCACGCCGCGCCGCCCAATGACAATTTCACAAACCGAATCACGTTGAGTGGCGCCAATGTAACCACGACCGGCACCAATATCAATGCCACCGTCGAGCCGGGCGAGCCGAATCACGGGGCACCCTGGGGCAAAACCGGCGGCAAGTCCATCTGGTGGACCTGGACGGCGCCCTGCGCCGGGTACGTCACCGTGACGGACATAGCCAACTTCAACCATCTGTTGGCGGTCTATACGGGCAGCGCCCTCACCAACCTGGTGTGGGTGGGGGGCGACTATGACAGCAGCGGCTATGGGACCTATGCCAGTTTTGACGTGACTCCCGGCGCCATCTACCAGATTGCGGTGGACGGCCAAAGCGGGGCGAGCGGCACCAACACTTTGACTCTCAGTCTCCAGCCGCCACCCGCCAATGACAACTTTACCAACGCAATCGCGCTCACGGGGGCGAGCGTTACGACGAGCGGCTCGAACGTCGCCGCCACCAAAGAACCCGGCGAGCCCAACCACAACGGAACCGTTGGGGGGCGATCCGTGTGGTGGAGTTGGACTGCCCCCGTCGGCGGGCGGGTCACGGTTTCGGCCAGTGGTAGCCTTTCTAAGGTGGTGGCGGTTTACACGGGCAGTTCGGTCGCCAGGTTGACCGCCGTGGCCGGCGCGGCGGCCAGTTTCAGCTATCCCGCGACCGCGACCTTCGATGCCGTGGCCGCGACGGTCTATCAGATTGCGGTGGATGGTTCCACAACGAACGATTTCACCTCAAATATAACTCTTCAGATCGCCCTCCAACTCCCGCCCGCCAACGACAATTTCGCCAACGCTACCGCCATCACCGGCACCAATGTCCTCGTCAGCGCGTCGAACATCAGCGCCACTAAAGAACCAGGCGAGCCAAACCACGCCGGATATGCGGGCGGACGCTCGGTCTGGTGGACGTGGACGGCGCCTCTGTCGGGCCATTACGCGGTGGTCCTCTCGGGGCCCTTCAACGTGCTGCTCGGCATCTACACGGGGACCTCGGTTTCCGCTCTGACGACCGTCGCCAGCGCCTACGCCATCACTAATGCCAATGCCCGAGCCACCTTCAGCGCCGTCGCCGGCGCCACCTACGAAATCGCCGTGGACGGCGAGAATGCGGTATCCGACTATTTCAACTTCGCGCTGACTCTGCCGCCGCTCAACGACGACTTCGCCAACGCTTTCACTCTTGCCAATACCAACCAGGCCATTAACGCCTCCAATATCGGCGCCACCAAGGAACCAGGCGAGCCTGCCCATGGGGGCGACGACGGCGGCGCATCGGTTTGGTGGACCTGGACCGCGCCCGCTTCGGGCCGGGTTGTCATCAGCGCGACACCCATCTCCGGCCTCACGCCGACTATCGGGGTTTATACCGGCAACGCGGTTTCCAATCTGGTGACCATCGCAAGCGGCGTCGGGTGGAGCACGACTGCGTCCGCTTATGCGGTGTTTGACACGATCGCCGGCACCGCTTACGCAATCGCCGTGGATGGCCAGTATGGCGAGAAGGGCATGTTTTCCCTGATGGCCCAGTTTGTGACGGCGCCGCCTAATGATAACTTTGCCCGGCGCCTGCCCCTCACCAATACAGCCAACAACGTGTGGTATGTGACAGGGTCGGATTTCGGCGCCACCGAAGAACCCGGTGAGACGGCCGGCGGCACGGCTTCGGTTTGGTGGACTTGGACCGCCCCGACCAACGGCGAGGCGTTGATCGAGTTCGAGTCGCTGGGTTACCCCGGCGCAATCCAGTTTCCCTGGCTGGAAGTCTCGACCGGCTCAACCATTTCAAATTTGACCCGTGTTTATGCCCGCGTGGAATTTGCTGGCAACCAGACTTACGATGACGGCCGGTTCCCGGTGACCGCCGGGACGACCTACCAGATCTGCGCCGCGACAAGGACGAGCGGTCCCGGAAACTATTTCCTGAGGCTGACGTTTGAGCCACCGCCCCCCAACGACAACTTTGCCAACCGAATCACGATAACCAACACTGATTTTCTGTTCCAATACGGCTATCTGTACATGAACGGTTACAACGTCAGCGCCACGAAGGAAACGGGCGAACCCCTACATGGCGGCCCCTCCTTCCCCTACGGCGGCAAATCGGTCTGGTGGACCTGGACGGCGCCCGGCAGCGGCACGGCCAGCGTTGGGGTCAATCCCATCAGGTACACCTTCAGTTCCATGGTCGGCGTCTATACAGGAACCGCGGTCAACGCCCTGACCCGCACCACCAATTGTTATTCGACTTGCACCAGCGGCGCCTGCGGGGTGGCTTTTCCGATCACCGTAGGCACGACCTACCAAATCGCGGCCGATGGCGGTGGCAGTTACGGAGACTCTGGCGAATTCACACTCGAGCTGGACATCAGCATTGACACCAACGCGCCCACCGTCGCCATCACGGCCCCCACCAATGGACAGACCGTTGCCGCCTCCGCTCTCACCGTCATTGGCACGGCGTCAGATCCCAAAGGCCCCGGCAGCGCGAGTTTCAGCAGTGGGGTCAAGCTGGTCGAAGTCCGGCTCAACGGCGGCGCCTGGCTCGCGGCCACAGGCACCAATAACTGGAGCCAAAACCTGACGCTGGCTAGTGGCAACAACTTAATCGAAGCCCGCGCCCGCGACGCGGTAGGAAATTACTCGAGCCTGGCGGCCGCCAGCGTCATGTTCGGCAATTCCATAACCAGCGTCCAGATCACCGGTAGCGTCGCGCAGATCGGGTTCCTTTCAACCATCGGCAAGACTTACACTCTCGAGTGCGCTTCCAACCTGATACCGCGCGTCGCTTGGGCCCCGGTTGCCGGCGCCTCTGCCGCCGGCACGGGCGCCCTCATGACCTTGAGCGAGACAAACTGCGCCGCCCATCCCCAGAGGTTCTACCGCGTCCGCGTGGACAATTAGAAAAGTAGAATGATATGAAAACAAGCATCTATTCCCTCCTCGCAGCCACCGCGCTGGCACTGCCCGGCGCGGCTTTCGCGGCCAGCCCCATGGGCACGGCCTTCACCTATCAAGGCCAGCTCACCAGCGGCAGCAATCCCGCCAATGGCTCTTACGATTTTGATTTCACGCTTTACGATTCGCCCACCAACGGCGCCCAGGTCGGCGGTGTCTGGGCGATGGCGGTGCCGGTCGTCAATAGCTATTTCCAGGTCACACTGGACTTCGGCAACGCGTTCAACGGCGACGCCCGCTGGTTAATGGTCTGGGTCAAGCCCGACAACACCCCGGGCGATTTCTTCCCGCTCTATCCCCGCCAACGCCTGACGCCCACGCCATACGCCATTATGGCCAACAGCGCCAGCAACGTGCTCGGGACCTTGTCCGCCGTCCAGCTCACTGGCACCATCGCCAACAGCCAACTGGCGAGCAGCTCGGTGACCGTCACCGCCGGCACGGGCCTGGGGGGCGGCGGGGCGGTCGCGCTGGGCGGCTCGACTGCTTTGTATAATGCCGGCGTGCTTTCCGTAACCGGCAACGCCGACATCACTGCGTCCCCTATGAGCGGAAATGTCGCCCTGGGTTCCACCGCCACCGATGCCAACACCGCTAGCCGGATCGTCCGGCGCGATGCCGCAGGCAATTTCTCCGCCAACAGCATTACCCTCGGTGGAAACTTAAACCTGCCCACTACGACTGGCAGCGCGGGGGCGATTTACGCTGGAACCGGTCCACTTCTCCACCAGTACGGCGTCAATAACTTCTTCGCGGGAACGGGTGCCGGCAACCTGGCCATGAGCGGCCAGCAAAACGCCGGTACCGGCCAGGGCGCACTCTTCAGCAACACCAGCGGCTGGGACAACACGGCCCACGGCTACCAGGGGCTTTACAACAACACGAGTGGTTCGTGGAACACGGCGGACGGCGCGGATACGCTCTTCTCCAATACCACCGGCGGCGGCAACACCGCCATCGGCTGCGGCGCGCTCTACCAAAACACCAGCGGCGGCGGCAATACGGCCCTCGGCTATAGCGCGCTTTGGGCAAATACGACAGGCCTGCACAACACGGCCGCCGGCGAATTTGCGCTCAATTATAACAGCACGGGTTCAAACAACATCGCCCTGGGCTATAATGCCGGCACCAACGTCACCACCGGCAGCTACAACATTGTCATTGGCAGCGCGGGGACGCCGGGCGAGAGCCAGAGCATCCACCTCGGCACGCAGGGCATTCAGACCAACACTTCCATCGCTGGCATCTACGGCAGTACTGTTGCCGCCGGCTCGCCGGTCTTTGTGGATGCCACCGGCCGACTCGGCACCGGCGGCAGCCCTTCCGGCAACGGCCTCGTCCCCTGGCAGACCGTTTCCAACTCTACGGTGGCCATGGCACCCAATGCGGGCTACCTGCTGACCACCCGGACCCAAAAGGTCACTTTCACCCTCCCCGCCTCGCCGAATGTCGGCGACATGGTGCGCATTGCCTCCCCCGCCGGCTGGCGCCTCAACCAAAACGCCGGGCAGTCTATCCTCACCGCCAGCTTCGGCGCCAGCACTTGGAAAGCGCGGGCCTCCACCCAACCGTGGACCGGCGTGGCCATGTCTTCCAACGCCACCAAGTTAGTGGCGGTTTCCACCAATGGTTCCCTGTTCCTCTCCACGGACTCCGGCGTCACCTGGACTGCCAGTCCGGGCGCTCCTTCGAGCTATCCCTGGCAGGCGGTCGCATCTTCGGCGGATGGAACCAAACTGGTCGCCGCGGTCAACGGCGGTTATATCTACACCTCCAGCGATTCGGGCGCGACGTGGTACGCCTCCTGGACCGCTGGTTCCGCCAACTGGCAAGCCGTCGCCAGTTCCGCCGACGGCACCCATTTGCTGGCCGGCAGCGACACGGCCATCTATCTGTCTGCCAATTCGGGCTACTCGTGGGCGTGGCAATACTACGGCCTCCCTTCCGGGGTCGGGGCCACGGCCGTGGCCCTGTCTTCCGACGGCACCAAGCTAGCCGTGGCTACGCCTCAGATCTACATCTCGGTCAATTCGGGTAACAACTGGACTCCGGCCAACGCCAGCGGCCGGGGCCTGGCGTCGTCCGCCGACGGCTCCAGGCTGGTGTCCGTGGACACCGACGGGCGGATTTATGTCTCCGCCGACTCCGGGACGACCTGGACGACCAATTCTTACGGCGATGCTTTCCATGCCGTGGCTTCATCGTCTGATGGCATCAAGCTCATGGCGATTGGCGGCGCCGCGTACGAGTCCTTTGACGCGGGCGCCAACTGGGTCAACGCCGGCCTAACCGGCACGCTCCGGGCGGTCGCCGTTTCGGCTGACGGAAGTGCCCAAGCGATAGCGGCAAACGGGATTTATATCCGTAGCGAAACTTCGACCGTCGGCACCTCTGGATATGTCACCGGCAGCGGCAATGCGGCCATTGAACTGATCTACCTGGGAGGCGGTCAATTCATGCCGCTCAGCTACACGGGCACGCTTTCGGCGTATTGAGTTGGGAGCTACACGTCCTCGCCTTGTTCGAGTTTGGCACAGCCGCCCCGAATGGCTCGGGCACCGGGTTGGCCCGAGAGTGCCTCGACAGTGCCAAGACAGCAACAGGCTTAATACATTTTCTATTAAGCCCACCACTATCTTGGCACTGTCTATGCGAGGGCCAAGCCATGGCCTGCGGTAGCCCCATGAAGCGTTTCTAGCGCGGCAACCTCCAAACCGCTGGAAAGCCGAGTCTTTTCCCCTTGTTCTGCTGTAGCAGGCGAGACGCCTGCCCTACTCTGGTTCAAAGCCACAATGCGCCACCATTTTGGGAGAGGTCTTTCAAGTATTAAGGCTGAACGCCCTTGCGATTCTGGTTGGGGCTGGGGTAGTTGTCGAACACGTCGCCTTTGCCCTCCATCCGAGGATCGCCCTGCTGCCGGAGGCGGGAGAAAAGCTCCTCGCGCATCGTCTCGACCCGGTGCTGGTGCGCGGGATCGGTGGCGAGGTTCCTGATGCAATCGGCGTCGGTCTTGAGGTTGTAGAGTTCGTCGGCAGGACGCTTGCCGAAACAAAGCTGCCAGTAGCGGCTGGTTTCCCCTGACGCTTCCACGGCCGTTTTGGTGGGGCCGGCGTCGGTGTCCTGCAGGCCCAGCTCAGGGTTGCCGCAGGGCGCGCACCGGGTAGCCCAGCCCGGATTCCGTGCCTGGCCGGCAGCGCACGTCATTGCGCTCGCGCCCCATCAGAAGGGCCGAGCGGTCTGCCGGCTTCCGGTTGGAGAGGATATCGGTCAGGCTGCATCCCGTGATGGGCGGCATGCCGGCCTTTGCGCCGTCCAAGCCAGCGACGTCGAGAAAAGTGGGTGCGAAGTCAATGAAGCTGACCAGCGCATCGCTCCTGCGCCCGGGTGAGGCGATGCCCTTGGGCCACATCATCGCCAGCGG
>Ga0182019_10002108_pt1 | contig 10173 bp, 6 predicted proteins | sample 812E2MmetaG_FD_120483 | JGI IMG/M metagenome (GOLD analysis project Ga0182019, IMG submission 120483) | Permafrost microbial communities from Stordalen Mire, Sweden - 812E2M metaG | ecosystem: Environmental > Terrestrial > Soil > Wetlands > Permafrost | place: Sweden: Stordalen | collected... | reverse complement strand
GGGTATGTTGCTGTTGTCATTCGTCCCATTGCCGAGCCCGCCGTACTCGCCGAATCCCCACGTCCAAACCGTCCCGTAACCCCCCACGGCCATGGAATGATCGTTCCCCGCGGCGATGGAGGTCACTCCCGCGAGGCCCTCAACCATGACGGGTATATTGCTGTTGGTGAATGTGGCATCGGCATTGCCCAACTCGCCATAATAGTTGTCCCCCCATGCCCACACCGTCCCGTCACCCGCCAGGGCGAGGCAATGCCAGTAGCCGCTGGCGATGGCGGTCACGCCCGCCAGGAATGTGACCTGGACGGGCACATTGCTCATGTCGTTGCCCCCATCGCCGAGCTCGCCTTCGTAATTCCAGCCCCATGTCCAAACCGTACCGTCGGCTTTCAGAGCCATGGAATGCTGATAGCCGCAGGCCACGGCGATGACATCCGAGATGCCTACCTGCACGGGCACGCTGCTGTTGTCGTTTGTCCCGTTGCCCAATTGTCCAGCCCAGCCGAGTCCCCAGGCCCAAACCGTCCCGTCGGCCTTCAAGGCGAGGGAATGATCATAGCCGGCGGCCATGGCGATGACGCCCGTGAGATCGGAAACCAGGACGGGTGCGTCGCTGTCGATGTTGGTTCCATTGCCGAGCTGGTAGTACTGGTTCCATCCCCAACCCCACGGGGTGGACGCGCAGGTGGGTCCCGCCCCCACGATGTCCGCCGCAGTGGCGCCGTCCGTCTCCGCTGTTTGCCCGCAGCCGTTCCGGTAGACCACGGTGTATGTGTAGGACGTCCCGTTGGCGCCGGCGCGGTCATTGTACGTGGTCGTGCCATAAGGGATGCTGGAAGCGAGGGTGGTGCCATCCCGTTTTATCGCGTACGTCCGCGTGCCGCTTTCGCCGTCGCCCCAGTCGGAGGGGTCCGCGGTCCAGGTGACGTCCACGCCGGTGTCGAAGCATGGATCGTCGTCCTGGGCGGTGTTGTTGAGAAGTCCGGTGACGGGCGGGCAAGGGTTTGCCTTGACCGCCAGCGCATGCCATCCTCCGCCGGAGATGGCCGTGATCTGGGTGAGCGTGGAGACCTGGAGTGGGATGTTGCTGCCGGATGTGGTTCCGATGCCCAGCTCGCCGTCGCTATTGGCGCCCCACGTCCATACGGTGCCGGTGCTTTTCGAGGCCATGGAGAAAAATCCGCCCGCTGAAATGGCGCTCACGCCGGTGAGATTGGAGACCTGCACGGGCACCGTGGTGATCGTGTATTGGCCGTTTCCAAGCTCCCCGTCGTAGCCGTATCCCCAGGTCCGCACGGTCCCGTCGCCGAGCAGGGCCATGGAATGCCCCCATCCCCCGGACACCGCCACGGCGCCCGTCAGGGAGGAGACCTGCACGGGCACGCTGCTGTTGGAGCTGGTTCCGTTGCCGAGCTGGCCGTATCCGTTGGAGCCCCAGGCCCAGGCCGTTCCGTCATTCTTCACGGCGAGGGAATGGCCCCATCCGGCTCCGATGGAGGTTACTCCCGAAAGGTTGGAAACCTGGACGGGATAGGCGGCTCCGGAAGTGCTTCCGTCGCCGAGCTGGCCATAGCCGTTCCCCCCCCATGCCCAAACCGTGCCGTCATATTTCAAGGCCAGGCTGTGGGTCTCGCCCGCGACGATGGCCGTAATCCCCGTGAGGCCGGAAACCTGGACAGGGGTCAGGCTGGGATTGATCGAACCGTTGCCGAGCTGGCCGTAGCCGTTCCAGCCCCAGGCCCATACGGTGCCGTCGCTTTTTAAAGCCACCGAATGCCAGGCTCCCGCGGCAATGGCTGTGACGCCCATGAGACCGGTGGCTCCCTGGACGGGGACCAGGCTGCCTGCATTGGAGCCGTCTCCGAATTCGCCGTCCCCGTTGTATCCCCAGGCCCAGAGCGTGCCGTCGCTCTTCAGCCCCAGGGAATGGTAAGACCCGCCCGCCACAGCGATATAATCGGTTGCCGTGGAGGACTGGACGGGGACATTGCTGTTTGTTTCTGTTCCGTTTCCAAGCTGGCCATCCGAGTTGGATCCCCATGCCCAGGGATTTCCGGCCGTCTGCCCGAGGAAGATCTGGGCCGATCCAACGAGAAAGAGCAGGAAGATCAGGAAACTCAATCGTCTTGGCAACCCGTTCATCATCATACAGCCTCCATATTGAATTTGAAGTCAACTCCAAATCGATAGCAAAGACCGATGGGGTGAAAGAGTTTGATGGGGGAGGCATCCATTTTCCGCTGGGGCGGCATGGACGGGGGACGCAAAGGCAAAACGCATTCGGTTCCTTCGAAGGCTGTGCCTTTAAGAGGAATGCGAATCCCATTCACACCAACATGATGTCATGATTGAAAGGCAAAGTCAAGAATGGCGGGGCGGCTGAATTATTTTCTTACCGGCAATTTCTTCTTGCGGATCTCCCCGACGATGGCGGGCACATCCAGGTCCTTCAGGAGCTCCTTGCGCTCCCGGGTGTAGTCGCCGGCGCCGCCGTCGAACAATTGCAGAAAGCGAACCGCGCCGACCGGTCCGAGTTTCTTATCCAACGCCTCCATTCCAAGCCGCCTCAGTTGCTCGGGCGTCATCGTAGGGGTGCTCATTTCAGGTCCTCCTTCAGGATCCATCGCGCCGGATTATAGGCATTGATCCCGACGCGGATCCGGCGCGTCCGGTACAGCAGATCGTCATCCGTGGTCAGAAAAACATCGGCTTGGCCTTTCAGGGCCGCCGCCAGATGTAGGGCGTGCAATGGGGCTATCCCGGCGGCGGCGAATTCCATGGCTTTCCTGATCAGGCGGTCGTCCAAGGGAATCCTGAGCGACGCCACGAAGCGGAGCCGACCGACGTTCTCCCTGCGCTCTTCCTTCGGGATGAGGGAAATTTCGAAGGCGGCCACATCGCTGGTGATCAGCGCCCATGTGCCGGCTTTGCAATGCGCAAGGATCGCCAGCACGGCCTCGGATTCCAGCCGGATTCTATCGTTCGACAGATTGTCAAATGGTCGGTTCAGGGAGCAGACATCCAAATAGATCTTCATTCTCTCAAGTTCATTCTAACATGAATAAGGCTATCAAGAATCGAATACACAACCGGCGTGGCGACCAGGGACAGGAGGACGGAAATGCTCAGGGCGCCGATGACGGCGACGGCCAGGGGCTTGAGCATATCCGCGCCGGAGCCGATGCCGTAGGCCAGGGGCAGCATGCCGAGGGCCGCGGCCATGGAGGTCATCAGCACCGGCCGCAGGCGCCGCCGCCCGGAGCGCACCAGCGCCTCCACCAGGTCCGTCCCTTCATCGCGCAGGTGCCGCACGGCGTCCAGCATCAGGATCCCGTTTTTGGCCACGATCCCCACACCGATGATGGCGCCCAGGATCGAGACGACGTTGAGGCTTGATCCGGTGATCCGCAGGGCCAGGACGGTGCCCACCAGGGCCAGCACGGCCCCGAAGACGATGGCCACGGGTTCCGCGAAGGAGCCGAATTCCAGCAGCATCACGGTGAACACCAGCACGATGGCCGCCAGCAGCACCAGGACGAGTTTGCGGAAGGATTCGCGCTGCTGCTCGTACAGGCCGCCGAATTCCAGCGCGCCGGGGGGAATGGAGGCGTCGCGTCCCAGCACGTCCCGGATTTCGGCCATGGCGCTTCCCAGATCGCGCCCCTCGAGGCGGGCCGTGACGGCCACGTCCTGCCGCAGGTCGTCGCGGTGCAGTTCCAGTTGCCCCGGCTCCTCCACCACATCCACCACCTGGGAAAGTTTCACCAGCACTCCTTTGGGCGTCCGCAGGGGCAGCTCGCGCAGGACCGCCAATCGGGCGATGCGCGCGCGGTCCACGCTCACGCGGATGGGCACCACCCGGTCTCCTTCCAGCACCGAGGCGCCCATCCGGCCCAGCATGGCGGTTTCCACGGCCTGGGCGATGTCGTCACGCGTCAGGCCGAACCTTGAGGCCTCGATGGGGCGCACGCGGAAGTTCAGGGCGGGGCCGGCGTAGACGAGGCCGTTGAAGGTGTCCACCACACCGTGGACGGTTTTCAGCTTCTCCTCGATTTCGGGGGCCTTCTTCTTGAGATAGTCCATGTCGGTGGAGAAGAGCTTCACCTCCACCGGCTGGGGCGCGTACATGAGGTCGCCGATGAGGTCGCCCAGGATGCCGGGGAATTCCCAGGTGATGCCGGGCAGGGCGCGGTTGAGTTTGTGGCGCAGGTCGTTCAGCACCTCCTCCGTCGTTCGCTCCCGGCCCGGCTTCAGCTTCAGCAGAAAGTCGCCGTTGTTGGGTTCGGTGATGAAAAGCCCAAGCTGGGTCCCCGTGCGCCGCGAATAGCTTTCCAGTTCGGGGGTGGAGCGGATGATCTCCTCCGCCGTGGCGAGCTGGCGGCTGGTCTCGGTGAGGCTGGTGCCCGGCGGGGCGAGGTAATCAATGACGAAGCCGCCCTCATCCATGGGCGGCAGGAATTCGCTCTCGATCCCGGCCAGCAGAAGGAATCCCGTCCCCGCCACCAGGACGCATGCACCGAGGGTGAGCAGGCGGCGCCGCAGGGCGCCGCGCACCGCGCTTTCATAGATCAGAAGGACGCGGCGGAAGAAGGCGCCGCCCTGTTCCCCTGATGCCGATTCCGCGCGTGTATCGGAGCGAATCAGACCCGACGCCAGGGAAGGGGTGAGGGTGACGGCCAGCGCCAGCGACGTCAGCAGGGCCACCGCCATGGTAAGCGCCAGAGCGCGGAAGAAGACGCCGGGCACGCCGTCCAGGAAGGCCAGCGGGATGAAGACCACCACCGGCGTCAGGGTGGAGCCGACCAGCGGGCGCAAAATTTCCCCAATGCCCTCGCGAATGGCGTCCAGGCGGGGCAGCCCCCTGGCGCGCTTGGTGTGGATGGCCTCCACCACAACGATGGCGTCGTCAATCACCAGCCCGATGGCGGCCGCGATCCCCCCCAGCGTCATGAGGTTGAAGCCCAGGTTCGCGAGCTGCATGGCCACCAGCGTGATCAGCACCGTCACGGGAATCACCAGCACGGCCGTCAGGGTGGTTCCCCAGTCCTTCAAAAAGAGGTAGAGAATGAGGACCGAGAGGATGAGCCCGAAGAGGATGGCCTCCCACACGCTTTCAAGGGAGGAGCGCACCAGCAGGGACTGATCGTAGAAAAACGCCAGGCGCATGTCGGCGGGCAGTTCCTTCTTCAGCGCGGCGATCTCTTTCCGCAGATCGTGGGCGATGTCCAGCGTGCTGGAGTCGGGCTGGCCGTAGATGTTGAGAAGAACCGCCTCCCGTCCGTCCGCGGTGACTACCAGGTTGGACACGGGCTCGGGGCCCCGCTCCACGCGGGCGAAGTCGCGCACGCGGACGGGATGGCCCTCCTCCGCCGCCACGGTGAAATTTTCGATCTCCGGGATGGAGTGGACCCGCCCGTCCACCACCGCCAGGTAGAGCATGTGGTTTTCCTCGTGGAGCCCCGTGGAGGAGACCAGCGCGTTGCGATCGAGGGCGTCGGTGACCTGCGACAGACTCAGCCCCGCGGACTGCAGGCGGACGGGGTCCACCAGGATGTGGTATTCGGGGGAGCGGCCGCCCACCAGGTCCACGCGGGCCACGCCGGGGATGCGCAGGAATCTCAGCTTGAGGTCGTAGCGGGCCGTCTCCCAGAGCCGGGTCAGCGAACGGGTCGGGCTGGTGAGGCTCACCCCGAGGATGGGGAAATTCGAGAAGGTCACGCGGTAGACGGTGGTCTCGGCCGTGGAGGGGAGGGCGCTCCGGATCTGCGAAAGGCGGCCCGTGACCTGAAGTTCCGACCGGATCATGTCCACGTTCCATTTGAAAAAAACGTTGACCTCCGCCGAGCCGCGTCCGGTGGCCGAGCGGATGGTGCTCACGCCGGGGAGGTCCTTCATCGCCTCCTCGATGGGGCGCGTGATGGCGGCCATCATTTCGTCCGCGGGCATCACCCCGTTGTCCACCAGGATGGCCACGCGGGGAAAATCGGTTTGCGGAAAGACGGAGGATGGGAGGGTGAGGGCTGCATAAATCCCGGCCAGACACAGCGCCAGCGAGACGAAGACGATGGCGGGGGCGTGGCGCGTTGCGAAGGAGCCGATGGCCGGGGGCGTGCTCACGGGGCGGGCTTCAGCAAATGGATCTTCGTCTGATCGGGGACGGCATAGGCGTCCACGGTGACGATGGCGAGACCCTCCTTGACATCCGGGCCGCCGACTTCAATCAGCCCCGCGTCGCGCAGTCCGAGGGTCACGGGCTTGCGCACCGCATGGTCCCCTTCGATCAGCACCAGCGTTCCGTTGTCGCCGGATTCGGTGATCACCGCGGCCTCGGGCGCGGCCAGGCAGTCGCGGTGCTCCTGACACATGATGCGCGTGCTGATGAACCGGCCCGTCCGGTATTCCGCGCCGTCCGGAAGGGCGGCGCGCGCAAGGATGGTGTCGGTGGCGGGATCAATGGCGCCGCCCACAAACGTCAGCGTCCCCCTGGCTTTTTCATCCCCTTCAAATTCCACCGTCTGCCCAGTCTTCAACAGGGAGGCTTCGCGGCCGGGGACGCGCAGCGCTGCCGTCAGCTTTTCCCCGGAAATGATTTCGCACAGGACGGTGGCGGGATCCACCACCTGCCCGAGGCGTGCGGTCAGGCGGATCACGGTCCCGGCGATGGGGGCTTTGACGCGCAGAAGCTCAAGCTGGGCTTTGGCCGCATCGAGTTCGGCCCTGGCGGCGTTGACCTGCCGCTCCGCTTCCTGGAATGATTTTTCGGACGTCCCGCCCGCTTTCAGCAATTTTTCCTGGCGGTCGTAAATTAGTTTCGCGGAGTCCAGTTCCCGCCCGGCCCTGGCAACAGCGATGTCGGCGAGGCGGCTGTCCAGCTTGAAAAGCACCTCACCTTTGGCCGCACGTTTTCCCTCCGCGCAATCAATGGCGGCCAGGACGCCGGCCACGGGGGCCGCCACCACGGCGCCGCCGGGGGCATTACCATTTTCAGCCGGGGCGGGTTCGATGCTCCCGTAGGCCGTCACGTACTGGTGAAGCGTGGCGCGGACGATGGTTCCCGCGTGGACGGCCATGTCGGGGGCGGCCTCCGCTTCCTCCTCATGCGCGGAAGGCTTCATCCATCTCAAATAGGCGAAGGCGGCAAGGGCCGCCGCCAGAAGGATGAGGCCGGCGATTGCGGTGCGTTTACTCATGCGCGTGCTCCTTCACCGGGGGCGGCGTCCGGTCCGGCGTTTCAAGAATCCAGTCCTTTACATCCAACGGACTCTGAAGGGCCTCTTCCAAATCCCCCGCGGCCTGCTGGATTTCATTCAATGCCTGAATGCGGGCCAGATCGGCGGAGGTCGTTTCCAGACGCAATCCGAGGTATTCCAGCTTTGAAATCTCGCCAAGCTCGAAGGAGGCCTTAGCGGTTTCTTCGCGCTTGCGGAGATCGGTGAGAAGGGCGTCGGCCGCGTGGAACTGCTCCGCGGCGTTGTTGGAGGAGGCCATGGCCGTGTTAATCTGAGCGGTGATGCGTGCCTGCAAGGCAAGAAATTGCGATGCGGCTTCTGTACGGCGCGCCTCGGCCTCGGCAATGGGACCCTTGTTCCTGTTGAATATCGGAAGTTCCAAAGAGAAACCCAGCGTCCATTTATTGTCGGTCTGGTCGAGCTGATAGCCGGGGCCGATGTGGATGTCGGGGTATTGTTTTGCGATTTCAAGCTGAAGCGCGGCCTGCGCGGCGGCATAGTCCGCCAGCGCGCCCAGGATGTCTGTACGGTTCATCAGGGCACGAAGACGGAGGTCATTCGGAGGAACCGGATCGGGAGCATGCCGGATTTCGTCACAGGAAAAATTGGCCCCCTCCAGGGCATGCATGGGAACGCCGAGGGCTTCGGCAAGACGTACGCGAGCCTGTTCTTTCCGGCGTCCGGCCTCGAGAATGGCGAGGCGCGACGCATTAAGGGCAATGCGGGCCTGGGAGGCTTCATGGGGGGAGATTTCCCCGGCGGCCTGCTGGAGATTCAGGAGATGAACGCTCTCATCCTGCAGGTTCGTTTGTGCGGAAAGCAGGGCTTCCGACTCCTGCGATGTGCAAACGTCCACCAGCGCGCGGCGGACGCGGGCGCGGACTTCCCAGGCGGTGGTCAGAATGTCCAGCCGCGCCGATTCGGATATATTCCCGGCCTGCGCCAGCCGCAGGCCCCTTTTCCCGGCGGTCTCGAGGGGGATGTCCAGAACAAGCTCCGGAATCCACCGGCTCATGAGGGCCGTGGGCGTGGTGCTGTTGTAGCCCAGGAGGGCGCTGAGCGACGGATTTGGACGCGTCCCCGCCGTGATTTTTCCGGCGGAGGCCGAGGCCCAGCGGGCGCGGGCCACATCCAGATCGGGATGATAATAAAACGCCGCCAGGGTGAGGCTTTTCAAGTCCCACGCTTCCGGCGTCCAGACGGAAATCCCGGCGCGGGCCTGGAGATAAGCCTTTAAATCGTCAGCGTCCAGGCGCCGCGCGTCGAAATCCCTGTATGTCTGCTGAGCGGTGACCGGCTTGTCGTGAAATGTCACGCATCCGGCCGCCGCCAAGGCCAATCCCCAGGCGAGAAGAATCTTCATAGGGGACCGGCGTTATTCACCGATCATTCGGCGGCGGCCACCAGGATCCGGAATGAACCGGAGACGACCTTTGGCCGCTGGCGGGGTTCGCCGGGCTTCTGTTCGGGCTGGGGCTCGAGATCCGCCGCGGGAAGATAAATGCGGTGCGTGGCGGGATCCAGAATCATGGTGCGGGCGGAGCGCGCGGTGGCGAGGGTCTGGACCACCGTCAGGGTCCCGGCGGGATTTTCGCGCAGGATGGTCACGTTGCCCTCGCCGTTGGAGCTGAACGCCAGTCCGGTTTCAGGATCGAAGGCGGCGGCATCCACGCCTGCGCCGATGGGGGCCGAGGAGAGAACTTTCCCCGTGGCGGCGTCCATGAGCACCATGAGCTTGTTGTCGCAGACGATGAAGAGGTGGTGGTGTTTGAGATCAATGGCCAGGCCGGAGGCTTCCTCGCCGGGGGCGATCGGCCATGTGGAAACCACGGCATGGGTTTTGGCGTCAATGGCCACGATGACGCTCTTGTCCTCGATGTTGTTGTAGATCATCCCGGCCTGGGGATCGAAAACGGCGAATTCCGGTTTTCCGGGGAGGGGAATGATGGCGGTGACTTTGCCCGATTTCGCGTCGAAGACCGTGGCCGATTTGGCCCGGCCGTTGAAGGTGTAGACTTCCTTTGTGGTGGAAGCATACAAGATGGCGTCGGGATTTTCGCCGGTGGCCACCCAGGACAGGACCTTCAGCGTCTTCAGATCCACGATGGCGGCTTTGGAGTCGCGGCCGCTGCTGGCAAATCCCAGCCCCAGCTCCGGGGCCACGGCAAATCCGTGCGAACCGTTGAGACCCTCGACCCGGCCCGCCACGGCGCCCTTGGCGAGGTCAATGGCCTCGATGAACGTGGAGTGGGCCACGTAAAGGCGCCGGGCCGCGCTGTCAATGGAAATATAGTCCCAGCCGCCCTCCCCGCCCACGGGAATCGGCTTGAGAAGATGGTATTGCTTGTCCTGGGCCTTTTCCCCGGCTTCCGCCTTGGGGGTTTCATTTTCGGAGACCAGGACCTTGCCGTCGCCCGCGTCAATCTGCACTTCCTGAACGCCGGACTTGCCTTCGATTTTGATGTCGAAGGACCACATCAGGCACCCCTTTTCGACCTCCAGCTCGGCTTCGGCCACGGAAGCGCCCTTGGCGTCCGGCAAGGCGGCAAGGGCCAGCTTTTGCGCCTCATCCTGGGTGATTTTCGCCAGCTTGGCAAGCTCGGCACTTTTCGTTCCCTTGGCGGGATGGATGGAGCATTGCATTTTGGCGGACGGCGGTCCGGCCCACAGGGCGACGGCGGCGAAAAGGATGGTAAAAAGAAGGAATGGTTTCATGATGCCTCCTGGTGAAATTATTGTGGATCGGGCGGCGGGAGTTCTTCCCGATTCTAACATAAAAGGAATGTGTGATATTCTTTTATCGGTGATGAATTCCCGGAACCCCATGCTGAAAGTCGCGGGCATCCTGGGCGCGCTGATGGCTGGTTGTGATGGGGGAAGTGAAGAATGTGAATGCGATCAATATATAATGACGTAGGGGAGGGATGATCCCGACCCTGTCGGG
>Ga0182019_10002107_pt1 | contig 10176 bp, 8 predicted proteins | sample 812E2MmetaG_FD_120483 | JGI IMG/M metagenome (GOLD analysis project Ga0182019, IMG submission 120483) | Permafrost microbial communities from Stordalen Mire, Sweden - 812E2M metaG | ecosystem: Environmental > Terrestrial > Soil > Wetlands > Permafrost | place: Sweden: Stordalen | collected... | reverse complement strand
CACAACGTCCTGTCGCGCCAGTTGCTGAAGTCCGGGGCGGAAGTGGCCCTGGCGCTCGATGCGGCGTCTATCGACGGCGACAGGCGCCCACAGACGCTCTCGGTGGACGAATGGCTCGCACTTCGCGTGGCCGTGGGTCCGTTGCCGGACGGATTGCGGAGATGACGAACGAGAAGCCCGGCGTCGGAGGCGGCACTGCGTCCGAGGCGGGCGGCAGCGGGGCCGACGAAGGCGCGGGCCGCCTGGGGTCCGGAGGGAGCGCCGGCCCGGGCGCGCATATCCATATCGTGCGTTTCGCCCCGGCCAAGTTGAACTTGACCCTGGCGGTTCTTGGCCGTCGCGACGACGGTTATCACTCCCTGCACTCGGTCATGGTGCCGCTGCTGCTCGGTGACGCCCTGACCGTATCGGTGGCGCCGCGCGCCGCGTCCGGCGACACTTTGCGTGTCTCGGGCCTGGCCGTGTCGGCGGCCGAGGACAACCTCGTTCTGCGGGCAATCGCCGCCGTCCGGGCCGCGCTGGCGCGCGAAGATCCACGGGCTCGGGCCGACTTGCCGCCGCTTTCAGTGCGACTCGTCAAGCGCATCCCCGTGGCCGCGGGGCTCGGAGGCGGAAGCAGCGACGCGGCGGCCGCCATCGAGGCCGCACTGGCCGCCTGGCAGACGACACTCTCTGCCGAGTCGATGTCTGCGGTTGCCGCCTCGATCGGTTCCGACGTACCGTTCTTTCTGGCCCACGGCGCGGCCGTGGTCACCGGCCGGGGCGAGTTCGTCGAACCACTGCCGGCCATGACGAGCGAGCCGCCGGCTCTGTTGATCGTCACGCCCGGGCTGCCCGTGTCCACGCCGGCGGTCTTCGGGGAATACGCGTCCGGCGCTCGCCCGGCCGACGCCGCTCGCGCGAGAGTCATGTCTGAGACTCTCGCGGACCGCTTTCGGACCGGCACGACCGCGACCGCCTTGCTCGAAGCGGGTCAGGAGCTGGCCGCGGCCAACGATCTTCTGCCGGCCGCCATTTCAGTTGCGCCGGAGCTGGAAGATTTCATTCGGAAGCTGGAGAAGCTCGTGAGCCGGCCGGTCTGCCAGTCCGGATCGGGCCCGACCCAATGGGTCATGTATCCGACCCTGGCCGAGGCTCGAAAGGCCGTGAGATTGGTTCGTCTGGCGATCGCCCGTGGCAACCTGCCGTCAATCGGGAGTGGCGAGCTGTTCACCGTCGCAACTGCGATCGCGGGCCAGTTCCCTCCACCGGCGGCTCAAGCGACGGTCCACGCGGGGCGCGCCGATCGACCGCGCACGGTTCACAATGACTCTGGCGCAGAAGATCCTTATTCGCACAAGGGAGACGATTCTCGATGACCCGAAACGTGGTCGCCACGACCGCAGCCCCCGCCGCGATCGGCCCATACAGCCAGGCCATCGAGACGGACGGCTTCCTGTTCTGCTCCGGCCAGCTCGGCATCGACCCGGCCACAGGCCAGCTCCTCGCGGGCATCGAGGCCCAGACGGAGCGCGCTCTCGTGAATCTGGAAGGCGTGCTGGCCTCGGTCGGCCTCGACTTCGGCGACGTAGTCAAGGTCAACGTCTTCATCGCCGACCTGGCCAATTTCGCCGCGATGAATGCCATCTACACCCGCCACGTCGTGGCGCCGCCGCCGGCTCGGAGCACCGTCCAGGTTGCGGCGTTGCCGCTTGGCGCAATGGTCGAGATCGAGGCCGTCGCACGAAAGTCCAGCTAGTGGCGGTGGCCGCCCCACGGCGAATCTACCGGCCGCGCGAGGCGGCCGTTCCGTGCTACCGTCCAATCCCATGAGCCAACCGTCCGAGAGCGTTCTTCCGATAATCCTGGCGGCGGGCCTGGGCACGCGCATGAAGTCGCGGAGGCCCAAGGTCTTGCACGAGTTGTGCGGCCGCCCGATGCTCGCATATGTCCTGGCCGCGGCGCGTGAATCGAGCAGCCGACGACCGCTGATCGTCTATTCGCCGGCTACGGTGGCCGTTACCCAGGTCTTCGCCGACGAGGCCGATTTCGTTCTGCAGCAGGAACCGCTCGGCACGGCCGATGCCGTTCGGGCCGCCATGGCAGTGGCCGCCGACGCTACGGGCGAGATCCTGGTTCTGTCGGGCGACGTGCCGCTCGTCCAGGCGGATCTCTTGGCGGAGCTGATAGACCTGCGCCGCGCCCGTAACGCCGCGGTTGCGCTGGTCGCCGTCCACACCGCCGACCCCGAGGGACTCGGGCGTGTCGTGCGAAGCGAGGATGGTGGGCAAGTCCTGAGGATCGTGGAGCAGAAGGACGGCACGCCGGAGGAGCTGGGGATAGAGGAGATCAACGCGGGCGTGTATGTCTTCGACGCCGCCTGGCTGCGCAGCCGTATTGGCGACGTCCAGCCCTCGCCGGTCTCTGGCGAGTTCTACCTGCCCGAGCTCGTGGCACTGGCCCACCAGGACCGCCGGCCCGTCGTCTCCCTCGAGGTCGAGGAGGACGGAACGCTGGCCGGGATCAACGATCGCTCGCAACTCGCCGCCGCCGATTTGGAAATGCGGATGATAGTCAACGAGCGCCATATGCAGGCCGGCGTGACCATGGTCGATCCGACGCGGACATACGTCGACGTCACCGTCAAGCTCGCGAGCGACGTCGTACTCGAACCGGGTGTCATCCTATGCGGTAGCACCACGATCGGCGAGGGCACGCGTGTCGGCGCCGGTAGCCAGATCTTCGACAGCGTGATCGGCCGCGACTGCACCATCTGGGCCAGCGTCGTCGAATCGTCCGAGGTTGAGGACGAGGTCCAGATCGGGCCGTTCTCGCATCTGCGGGCGAAGTCCTCGATCGGCCGCAAGGTGCGGCTGGGCAACTTCGCCGAGGTCAAGGCCAGTCGTCTCGATGCGGGGGTGCAGCAGCACCACTTCAGTTACATCGGCGACGCGGAGCTGGGCGAGCGGACCAACGTCGGCGCGGGCACCATCACCTGTAACTACGACGGCGTCCGCAAGCACAAGACAAAAGTGGGCAAGAACGTCTTCCTCGGCTCGGACACGATGCTCGTGGCGCCGCTGGAACTTGGCGATGGGGCGCGTACCGGCGCGGGTTCGGTCGTAACCAAGGATGTTCCGGCGGGCATGCTGGCCCTGGGCGTGCCGGCCCGGCTGCGCAAACCCCGGGTCGAGACTCCGGACGTCGCGACGCCCAACCCGGCGGCGTCCGAACCACCGAGCGCCGAAAAGTGAGTGACGTTCTTCTCCAGCTGCTCGTAGTCCTCGTTCTGGTCTCGATCGAGGCTGTGTTCGTGGCCGCCGAGATTGCCCTGGTGACGCTGCGCCACAGCCGCATAGACCAGCTGGTAGACGAAGGCCGACGCGGAGCGCGCCGCGTCCAGCACCTCGTCCAGGATCCCGGCCGCTTCCTGGCCGTGGCTCAGATCGGCGTCACGTTCGTCGGCTTCCTGGCATCCGCTTACGCGGCCGTGAACCTGGCCCAGAAGCTCGCCGAGGTCATCGACCACGTCGACGCGCTCAAGAGTGTCTCGGGCGGATTGGGCGTCCTCATCGTCACCATCCTGCTGGCTGCGTTCACGATCGTTTTCGGTGAACTAGTGCCCAAGACGCTCGCCCTGGCCTATCCGGACCGCGTGGCGTTGACGCTCGCGGGCCCACTGGATGTCATGGGCCACGTCTTCTCCCCGGTGGTGAACATGCTGACGTGGCTGACGCGCCGGATTGCCGGCGGTTTCGGGGCGGACGTCGCGCGCCAGGCCCAGATCAACACCGAGGAACTCAAGCTTATCGTCGAGCGAGGAGGGGAGACCGGCGTCCTCGAAGCCGAGGAAGAACAGATGATCAGCGCCGTTATCGAGCTGGGCGGCCGTCGCATCCATGAGGTCATGGTGCCCCGGACCGACATGACTGCGCTGCCGATCACGTCGACCATGGACCAGGTCATCGACACCTTCATTTCCGAAGGCCACAGCCGGATTCCCGTGTACAAGAAGACGATCGACGAGATCGTCGGCGTCCTATACGCGAAGGACCTCCTGCCCTTCCTCAAGGGCGGCCAGAAGCCGGACTTGCGCAAGCTCCTCAGAGCGCCCCTCTTTGCGCCCGAGTCGATGACGATCGACGACCTGCTCCACAAGCTGCAGGGTCGCCGAGTCCACCTCGCCATCGTGCTCGACGAGTACGGCGGCACTGCCGGCATGGTCACGATCGAGGATCTGCTCGAGGAGATCGTGGGCGATATCCAGGACGAGTACGACACTGAAGAGCCGCTCTTGGTTCGCCTCTCCGATGACGAGGCTCGCATCGACGGGCGGGCGTCGGTCGACGACATGGCGGAGTTGTTCGACATCGAGCTCGGCGATCTCGAGGACGCCGAGGAGTACGACACCGTCGGCGGTCTGATCTATCACCGTATCGGCGGAGTGCCGAAGCCGGGAGACAAGGTCGAGATCAAGGAGTACGGGCTGACGCTCACGGTCGAACTCACTGATGGGCGCCGAGTCGGCAAGGTGTTGGCGGTGCTCGAGCCACGGGGCGGCGAGGCGACCAGGGGCGGATCTCGGTAGGCGATGCAGTTGCTGAAGCGCCACTGGCTTATCTGGTTGTTCCTGGGGCTGTGCCTGTCAACGCTGGTCGCACTCTTCGTCGTCTACGACAGACGGAGCCCGTTCAGTGAATTCATGCGCGGCCTGGGGACCGTCCAGGTGGATCGATGGACGGCGGCCGAGTTGGACGCGGTCTGCATCCGGCTGGAGCCCGCCCTTGGCACGCCGGCGATCTGGGCGGACGCAGCGTTGCCGGTGGCTACCAAGGCCGTGCCCGGAGCGAGCGTCCGTCAGGTAGTACTGACCTCGTTCCGTGACACCTGCAACGGCGGCGATCCTCGCCTGGCGTGGGCCGTGGTGATGCAGTGGGCCGCCACTGCAGACAACACGGCTTCGCCCGCACTCCCGACCCATCCGCCGCGCGCCATCGTGATAGTGGACGCCACGTCCGGCGATGTGATCGCGAGCCAGGCCGACCAGCCCTGAGGGGCTACCGGCCCGCGGCCGTGTCCGTGCTGGATCCGGTCCCTTGCGCCCAGATCTGCTGGTTGACCAGGTTCTCGAGAATCTCCTGCCGACCCGAAACCGGCTGAGGGTCGATCGCGCCTGTTGAGACTCTGCGCTCCAACTCCAAGAGCGTGGCGCCTCCCGACAGAATCGCGGTTCCGAGTTCGCCGGCCCAGCCGGCGTAGCGCTCCTCACGCATTCGCTCGAGAGTCCCGCCCTCGACCAGCGCCGCGGCGACAAGCAGAGCGCGGGCGAGCGTGTCGATGGCACCGATGTGCCCGTGGAAGAGGTCGACTCTTGCCAGGCTCTGCCGGCGCAGCTTGGCATCGAAGTTGAAGCCGCCCGTCGTGAGGCCGCCACCCTTGAGGATTTCGTACATCGCCAGGGCCAGCTCATCGACCGAGTTGGGGAATTGGTCGGTGTCCCAGCCGTTCTGGTAGTCGCCGCGGTTGGCGTCGACGCTGCCCAGGATGCCGTTGGCGACGGCGTAGGCGATTTCGTGGTGGAAGCTGTGGCCCGAGAGCGTGGCGTGGTTGGCCTCGATGTTCAGCTTGTACTCACCGGCCAGGTCGTGGCGCACCAGGAACCCGTGCACGACGGCGGAATCGTGGTCGTACTGGTGCTTCGTGGGCTCATGTGGCTTCGGCTCGATGAGAAGCGGGCCCTCGAACCCGATCTTGTGCTTGTGCTCGGCAACCAGGCTCAGGAACCGGGCGAACTGTGTCTCCTCTCGGGCGAGATCCGTGTTCAGGAGCGTGTCGTAGCCCTCGCGACCGCCCCACAGAACGTAGTTGGCGCCGTCGAGCCGCTTGGTGGCCTCGAGCGCCTGCTTCACCTGCGCCGCAGCCACTGCGAAGACTTCGGGATCTGGGTTTGTTGCCGCGCCGGCGGCGTAGCGCGGGTGGCTGAACAGGTTGGCCGTGCCCCACAAGAGACGCAGACCGGTGCGTGCCATCAGCTGCCCGGCGTGGTCGACCATGGCGTCGAGGTTGGCGGTGGTTTCCGCGAACGTTTGTCCCTCAGGAGCGATGTCGCGGTCGTGGAAGCAGTAGAACGGGACGCCCAGCTTGGCCAGGAACTCGAAGGCGGCGTCGAGCTTTGCTCGTTCCGCGGCGAGGGGATCCAGCCCGGATTTGAGCCACGGGCGATCGAATGTGCCCGAGCCGAACATGTCGGAGCCACTCGAGGCGAACGAATGCCACATCGCGACGGCCAGCCGGAGGTGATCCTCCATGCGCTTGCCGAGCACCAGCCGGTCCGGCTCGTAGACCTTGTACGTCAGCGGATCGGCCGACTCCAGTCCGCCGAAGGGGATCCGTCCCGGAACCTCTGAGAAGAACTCCTGAGTCACGTCTGTCCTCCATGCGTGCGGTAATTGTCCTGCTGGTTCCGGTGGCGTAAACGCTTGTTCCCAGTTTGCTCCTTGACACGCCCTGGGGTGTGGAGCTAACTTCCCGTCGAAGCGCTTCGACTATACGCTTCGACTACACGCTTCGATGCCGAATCTTACTCCCAGTTCGGAGCTCAGCTCAACCGGAGTGCCGATGTCCGCACCGACCATGCTCGAAGTCGCCAAGAAGGCAAACGTCGCCCTAAGTACCGTTTCCTATGCCTTGAATGGCACGCGACCCGTGTCCGACGAAACACGGCAACGGATCTGGCAGGCGATGGCTGAGCTCGGCTACCAGCCGAATGCGCTGGCCAGGGGCCTCGCGAGCAGGCGAAGCCGCATTATCGCCCTGCTTTTCCCGGCTCTGCCCAGAGGCTTCGGTGCGACGGAGCTCGAGTTCGTGACCGGCGCAGCCGAGACAGCGCAAAGCCGCGGCTACCACCTGGTGCTCTGGCCGACTGAGATACACGGCGTAACGGAACTTCAGCAACTGATCCGGCAGAGCCTCGTCGATGGAGTGCTGGTAATGGAGGTCCGACTCAGCGATGAGCGGATCGACCTGCTTCGCCAGATCGACGTCCCTTTCAGCATGATCGGACGACCGGCAACCGCTGCGGACATCAGTTACGCCGATATCGACTTCGAGCAGACAACGCGCGATGCCGTGTCCTACCTCGTTCTGCTCGGGCACCGCCAGATCGCCTTCCTCAATCACTCCGAGGAAGCATTCGACGCCGGATATGGGCCTTCCGTGCGGGCGGCCTCCGGCTTCAACGAGGCCGCCCGCGCAGCCGGTCTCACTCCGATCAGCCGTTTCTGTGGCGACACCGCGCTGGATGGCCAGGCGGTATTCGAAGAGCTCATCCAAGCGCATCCCGGAGTGACCGCGCTCGCGACCATGAATGAGCGAGCGACGGTCGGCGTGATGCAGGCGGCCGCGGCCCGCGGCTGGAGGATCCCAGACGACCTCTCGATTGTGTCGCTGGTTTCGTCGGCCCGGGTCGCAGAGATGACCCTGCCGCCACTCACCGCACTCACTCCACCCAGCGCCGAGCTGGGGCGACTTGGCGTCGAGACGCTCATCGGACAGCTCGAGGAAGACGACCACCAACTGGTCCAGCGGCTGCTCCCGTGCCGTCTCGTCATTCGAGGTAGCACCGGTCCATCGCCGGACGTGGCTATTCGTTCGCAACTCACCGCGCGTCCGGCCTGAGCCGAGGAGCCTGTCCCGTCGACGGTCAACGGCGCGTTCCAGAAGCGGAGCTTGTCAAGGAGGTGTCGAGGAGGAAGGGAATGCAACTGAGTGCCCTTGGAGCTCGCCGGAGTTGGGCGCTCGGGCCACCCATCGCAGCACAGGGAGAAAGGGTGTTCATAACGATGCGAAGACCATTCTCGGTTCTCGTCGCAGCCGCTATGACCGTGGGTCTGGCGGCGTGTAGCTCTGGAGCGGCCACGCCAACGGTTGGCGCAGTCGCGACGCCGGGTACGCCCGCGACGGCCGCCCCAACAGCTGCCCCCACGGCCGTGGATTACACCGGCCGCACGCTTACGCTGTGGCACTACGAATCGCAAACCGGCGCCATGGGTATTGCCTGGACTGCCGCGATCCAGCAGTTCAAGGACACTCACCCCGGCGTGACCGTCAAGTTCGAGCAGAAGGGCTTCGAACAAATCCGGACCACCGCCCAGATGGTCCTGAACTCGGACCAGGCACCGGACGTCATGGAGCTCAACAAGGGCAACGCGACGGCCGGCCTTCTGTCCAGCCAGGGCCTGTTGACTGACTTGACGGACGTCGCGACGGCCCGCGGTTGGGACAAGATCCTGAGCCCGAGCCTGCAGACCACTTGCATGTACAGCGACAAGGGGATCATGGGATCCGGCAAGTGGTATGGCGCGTCTGACTACGGCGAGTACGTCATGGTCTTCTACAACCAGGACATGTTCGCGAAATACAACATTGCCGTGCCGACGACGCTCGCTGACTTCGAGGCGGCCATGGCTACCTTCAAGGCCGCCGGCATCACCCCCATCGCGACGGCAGCCGCGGAATATCCGGCTCAGCAGATCATCTATGAGCTTGCCCTGAGCCAGGCCGATCGAACGTTCATCAACAACTACCAGCTCTACTCGAACCCCGTGGACTTCAACGGGAAGGAGCTCACAGCCGGCGCGACCAAGTACGCCGATTGGGTTCAGAAGGGCTACATCGCAAAGACGGCCACGAGCATGAAGGCCGAGCAGATGGGCGTTGCGTTCGAGAACGGAACAAACCCGATCATGATCTCCGGCAGCTGGTGGTATGGCCGCTTCATGACAGAGATCTCCAAGTTCAAGTGGGGCACCTTCCTGTTCCCGGGCAACAAGTTCGCCCCGGGTTCGGGCGGCAATCTCTGGGTCGTTCCGAACGGCGCCAAGAACAAGGACCTCGCCGAGGATTTCATCAACATCACCCTGCAGAAGGACAACCAGACGATCCTGGGCAATGCCGGTGGCATCCCGGTGAACGCCGATCTCACGCAGATCCTGGATCCCAAGATCCAGGCTCTCAACAAGCAGTTCGCCGACCTCGTCGCTAGCGACGGGCTCGCCTACTATCCTGACTGGCCGGCCGCCGGGTACTACGACGTGCTCGTCGCTGGTAGCCAGGACCTGACCTCGGGGGCAAAGACAGTTCCCCAGTACCTCACCGAAATCGCCGGCCCTTACAACAAGGGCAAGCCGTAACTCCGCCTCGCTAGGCACCAGTAGTTCACGTTGCTTACCGGGCCGGAGGGCCGCCACACCTTTCCTCTGGCGGTCCTTCGGCTCGGGAGCGGCACTTTGACCCCGGCGGGGGTTCCCGGGACCGACGTATTCCCGGGGCCACACAGCCGTCTCTTGCAGCGCGTGGAGGCGCCACCAAGTGATATCCACCAGAGCCGCTGAGAGAAAGAAGCAAACGCTAGACGGCGGCTATGGAATGTTTCTGCTGCCCGGGCTCGTCATGTTCCTGCTTGTCATCATCCTGCCGTTCGTGGTGACGATCGCACTCAGCTTTACGAAGTGGAACGGCGTGACGGCGCCAAAGTTCATAGGGCTGGACAACTACGCGACTGCCCTGGGCGACTCCGCCTTCTGGAGTTCTTTCCAGAACAACATCGCCCTGATGCTGTCCATGGTCGTCATTCCTTCGATTCTGGGACTGCTGCTGGCCGGTCTCCTCTTCGCGTTCATCGCGCCCCATTTCGGAAACGGAGTGGCGAGCTTCTTCCGGGCCGGCTTCTACCTGCCACAGGTGATGCCGGTCGCCGTCGCCGGAATTGTGTGGGGATGGATCCTCCAGCCAGATGGCGCTCTGAATTCCGCGCTGCAGGCCGTCGGTCTGGGAGGGCTCGCGCACGACTGGTTGGGAGACGGCGGGACGGCGCTCTTCTCGATCATGGCCATGATGATCTGGTTCCAGGTGGGCTTCCCGCTCGTGATCTTCTTCACCGCTCTGCAACGGACGGATCCCATCCTGACGGAGGCGGCGGCCCTCGACGGCGCGTCTCCGTGGCAGACGTTCATCAAGATCACTCTGCCCCAGATCCGCCCCGAAGTCTTCGTCGTTGTGCTAATGACGACGATCGCGACCCTCAAGGTCTTCGGCCAGGTGTTCGTGCTGACGCGAGGTGGGCCGGGCGATGCCACTCTCGTTCCGTCGTATTACGTCTACGACAACTTCTTCCAGAAGGCCAACGTCGGCTACGGT
>Ga0182019_10002106_pt1 | contig 10181 bp, 10 predicted proteins | sample 812E2MmetaG_FD_120483 | JGI IMG/M metagenome (GOLD analysis project Ga0182019, IMG submission 120483) | Permafrost microbial communities from Stordalen Mire, Sweden - 812E2M metaG | ecosystem: Environmental > Terrestrial > Soil > Wetlands > Permafrost | place: Sweden: Stordalen | collected... | reverse complement strand
GGCGGGGACGACCCAGAAACATCTGCGGCCCTCGGCGGGTGGTCAGCCACTGTTCACAGGCGGCCTCCGCCTGGGCTTCCAGCAGGGCGTCAGGCGACGTTTCGCCCAGGTATTCAGTACCGTCACGCCCGTCCGCCGGGTGTGGTTAAGATGTTGGCGCAGGTGGCGGCCTTGAGGGCCTGCCTCGGGATCGCATTGCGGATTGGCCATCAACAGGCTGGCAAACTCCATCGTGCCGTAACCGCGTTCGCGGGCGTAGTTGTGCATATCCGTCGTGACGGCGGCGTACACGATGTATCGGTTGTGGTCGGCGCAGTGCGTAGCAAAAGCGTCGGTCAACGTGGCTTTATGTATGGGTGCGCAAATCGGGTCGCCCAGCACGACGGCGCTACCGTGGGTAGGCAGAAAACTGATCAGTCCGTCAATGCCGGGAACGCTAAAGAGTTGGCATGAGGGATCGAGTGCTGCGTGGGATACGGGGCCGCCGTAACGCCGAACCAGTTCTATATCGGATAAAACTCTGTCCATATTCTATAAAATATCCGACGCGTAATCGGCCAAACGGGAGCGCTCGCCTCTGAGCAGGGTGATATGGGCACCATGGGGCCAGGTTTTAAAACGGTCTACCACATAAGTTAAGCCGGATGTGGTTGCGGTTAAATAGGGAGTGTCTATTTGCGACAGGTTGCCGATACAGACAATTTTTGTACCGGGGCCGGCGCGGGTTATCAGCGTTTTCATTTGCTTTGAGGTCAGATTTTGAGCTTCATCAATAATCAGGAGCCGGTTAAGAAAAGTCCTGCCGCGCATAAAATTAAGCGATCTTATTTTAACCCGGTTCATCAATATGTTTTTGGTTGCCGTTTGCTCCCATTCATTCTCGCCCAGGCGGCTACCCAGCATTTCAAGATTATCCATTAATGCCCCCATCCACGGCGCCATTTTTTCTTCTTCGGTGCCGGGAAGAAAGCCTATATCTTCACCTATCGATACGGTTTCGCGGGTCATGATAATTTCGTGGTATATTTTTTTCTCCATAGTCATAACCAGTCCTGCAGCCAATGCCAGCAAGGTCTTGCCGGTGCCTGCCGTGCCTAATACAGTGACAAAATCAACTTCGGGGTCTAGTAACACATTAAGAGCGAAATTCTGTTCCCTATTTTTCGCGGTAATGCCCCAGATGTTATTGTTTTTTGTACGATAATCCTTAGCCAGTTCCAAAACGGCAATCTGGCCGTCACACGATCTGACGATGGCTTCAAATTTTGAATTGTCCTCTAAGTATAAATACTGGTTGGGATACCATTCGGAAACCAAAGGATCATTCAGCCGGTAAAAAGTTTTGCCTTTTTCTTGCCAGGATTCCATGTTGGCGCCGTGTTCATTCCAGAAATCGCTATCCAAGGCGGATGCCCCGCTATAGAGCAGATCAATATCTTCCAACGTCTGATCATTATGATAATCTTCAGCCGCCAACTCTAATGTGGCGGCTTTGATGCGCATATTGATGTCTTTGGACACCAGAATAATTCGGGTGTCCGGCAGTTCTTTGGTGAGCGCCAGAACAATTTTGAGTATCGAGTTGTCGGCAATGTTGCCGGGCATGCTTTCCGGCAATAGCGCGGTCATTTCGCTGGTTTGAAAATATAAACGGCCCATGCCTTTGCCGCCATCAACTTTCGGCCCATGTTCTATGCGCGATAAGGGCAAGCCGTCGTTTAGGGTTTGTTGGTTGGCGTCACGAATGAGATCATCCAAAAAACGACTGACTTGCCTTACATTGCGGGCGACTTCCGTTAAGCCTTTTTTAGCATGATCCAGTTCTTCCATGACGATCATGGGGATAAAAATATCATGTTCCTGAAAGCGGAAAATAGCCGCCGGATCATGCATGAGCACATTGGTATCTAAAACAAACAGCTTTTTATCAGGCGAAGTTTGAATATTCATAGATGAGTGATCGGTTAGTTAAAAGGCGGCTTGGCGCTGCATTACTAAATAATGAATCGGCCAAAAGAATTTTTCTACCCGAATAGCCTTATTGGCCGACAGGATGGTTTTCAGTCGCTATAGTTAATGCATCCAGAACTTCTACGCTATGGTTTTTGACTTTAACCTTGCGCCAGGCACGGATCAGTGCCCCCTGCGGGTCAATGAAAAAAGTGCTGCGCTCGATACCCCGAACCTGCTTGCCGTATAGTGTTTTCATTTTTATGACATCAAACATAGCGCATAGCTTTTCATCGGCATCGCTAAGCAAATCAAAAGGGAATGCCTGTTTGTCTTTAAAGCCTTCGTGGACGCGCACGCTATCGCGGGACACGCCCAGGATAACGGCGTTCAATGCCGTAAATTGTTCAATGGCGTCACGAAAGCCCTGGCCTTCCAGGGTGCAGCCAGGCGTATTGTCTTTCGGGTAAAAATAAATAATGACGTAGCGACCCCGATAATCTGTTAGTTTGATCGTCTTATTGCCGGTAGCTTGCGCCTCGAAATCGGCAATAACGTTGCCGATAGTTATCGTGTTCATGCTGACTCCTAACGTTTTATGGGTTCAAGTATGGCGTCTATATTGAGTTGATCCGAGAAATCCAGAAACTCTTCCCGTAGCGATAAAAGCGGGAGCTGAGGCGGAATTAAAATAACAAACTTGGTTGAAAATACTAATGATTGTATATAGGGCGCCTGGTATGAACTCCCCGTTATTTCTTCGATAGTGATATCGCGATCGAACAGAAAAGAGGTAATAGACTCTACGACGTTATCCTTATCCAGGGAGATGGTTTCCAATGAGTAAGGCACGCAATCCTTGACTTTATCCTTGTCTTTTTGGTCGGGGCGTAACGTATGGATTTTTATTTCCAAGCGTTTCTGGATGTTGTCAAGCGTGTTTTCAAATTTGGCAATTTGATTCCAGTTACCTTGAACAAGCAGATAGGCGGCAGCGGATTTGCCCAGATGGGATGATCTTATTTCTAAAATATTACAGTTGCAATCGCGTACGGCAGGCAATATTTCTGCAATAAAATTGATTTGGTCGCTACCTAAAGCAGTGATGGTTAGTTGCATGGCATTTTAAAAATAGTTTTTTTTGGAAGTTTAGCATCAAACGAATGAAACTTTACGAACATTAAGTTTTATTGGGATTAAAATAAAGGAAAATATTTATTAATGCCGATAAAAAACCGCTCCAAGTTTTACGGTTCTCCCCATTTATCTATAAACTCAACCATGACTAAACAACAAAAACTCAGGCGAACCGGTTTCGCCGCTGATTTCAATGCCGGGGACGATGATTTCATTTTAGCTGATTTGGATTTGATGCGGGATGACGAGGAACTGCCCCCGGTTCCCTTGAATCGTTTTACGGATGACGACGAGATCATTGATAGCCTGCTTATTCATGCCGATTTTAACGCCAATAAGGAGCAGGAAGAAGACGATAAGAAGCTGGATGCAGATATGAATCGGACTGATGATGACTCGGATTTTGATCGGTTTATCGTTGAGGCTGTTGAACTGAAAGGACAACATGAACAATCCCCTGTTTCGGAAGTTTATGTGGCGGCTGATTTTGATGACATGCCGGATGCCGACGCCATCGACAAATTGCTTATCAATGCCGGTTTTGATGGCTATGATGAACAGGAACCAGATGCGCCGGTGATTGATGACATAAGCCCTGTTGATGAGTTTGAGATAACGAGCACCGATACTGTTGCGGATAAAAGTGATTTAGCGGCAAAAAAGAACGCCGGTATTTTAATGGAACAAGAAGAGCGCCCGGAAACGGTAAAACAGCCATCGAGTCCGGGAGAGACCACGGTCGAAATCAAGCCGGAACTTGCTGCCGATAAGCTAAATAACCCGGCAATAACCGGGCTGTTACCCTTGGGAAGCGAACAGGAAGCGATTAAAAAGCTGATCAACGATTGCGAGGTGAAAGTTAAAAAAGCGGCCGTTATTTCTTATGCCTCAATGGCTCTCGGCTTGGCCGCCCTCTTGGCTATGGTGGCGGTGGTCGTAATGGTTTTTAGCGCACAAACTAAAATTTCAAAATTATCTGATTTGGTGACTATCCTTGAAGAAGATATGGGCGGTATTTCCGGTAAAAATGCCGACTTGGTCATTGATAATAGTGATTTGTCCGCTGAGCACTTAAATAACAAGGTCAGCGCGCGCCATGATCGTTCGGATGAGCGGGCACAACACTTTGCAGACACGTCAAAAAAAAAGATAACAGCGGTTGCTGCAAAACCAACGACCGTTAATAGAGACAATGATAAGCCGCCAACCAAGACGATGCATGAAAAGCAAAAATCATCGAAAGCCGCCGTCAAAAAACGTTCAGCTGAAAAAAAGCTGAACTATTTCCACCCTGCCGCATGGTCTGTCAATCTGGACGGCTATAAAGACCGAAGTTCCGCCCAAAACAAGGCGGCGGTATTGGTAAAAAAAGGCGTTCCGGTCAAGGTAGTTGTCGATGCCAAGAATAATATAACGAGGTATCGACTCAGGGTGGGCGGTTTTAAGAATAAGGCGGAAGCTGTGTCGTATTCAGCTAAAATAAAAAAATCGCTCAATTTGAACTCAGTTGCTGTGGGCAATACCTAAATAGATTGGACACTATGGAACGGGCATGAAATAACTTAGGCATCTTACTCCCTCTCCCTCCGGGAGAGGGTTGGGGTGAGGGGATATGAATGCTCAAGTTATTTCGTGCTCGTTCCTATGAGTTATCGTGAGAGCGGCATTAGCCGCGAAATACACCGTTAAAGCCGCTCCCACATTGTTGTAAATGTTCATGTGTGTCATTTTTATTCTTTAACCAGCCTTCTTCAGTCTATCGCCCGTGTCAGCCAAAACGCATTTTACCTATTTGGATAGTATCAGAGGGCTTGCCGCCCTGACCGTCATTAATGAGCATTTTGTTATTGCTTACGGCTTGCCCTGTGAGAACCCGGTTTGCCAACGGATTCTGGATTATTCGCCGCTACATATTTGGTGGGATGGAGGCGCGGCGGTGTCGATGTTTTTTGTGCTCAGTGGCTTGGTGTTGTCGCTTAAATATTTTCGTTCAGGGCATAGACCCGATTTACACAATTTTCATTTAATGCCTTATGTAACCGGACGATTGTTCCGAATTTGGCTGCCGTATTGTGTAATCGTGTTCATCAGCGCGTTGTTATACCTGCACACGGTAGAAAGCTCGCTGTTAAAGACACTGTTAACGCCCAGCGACTGGATCGTCGACATGTGGCGCAGTAATCCGTTAACCCGTATGGATATGGTGCGTGAAGGCTTTTTGCTGAGTTTGCCGCCATCCGTTGTGTTGTTGCCGCAAGCCTGGACATTAACCATTGAGCTGGTGTTATCGTTGTTGCTGCCCATCGGCTTATTGCTTGCGGATAGAGGCACGGCCTGGCTTATTTCTTTTACACTGTTCGCGGTATTCCTGCTGGGCGTGTCGCCGTTTTTGCTGCATTTCTTATTGGGTTTGATGATTGCACGGCATTATACGGCAATTGCCGATTATTTGACCCCTAGCCCTTGGCGACGCCGGGGCGTGTTGCTGGTTGGATTGCTTTTTTATACGTCCGCCAGCACTGTTCAAGACTGGGTCAGCGAAACCGTTATCTGGCTTAGTTCCGGATTAGGGGCGGGATTAATTATACTGTACGCATTAAGTTCCATCCGGACGCAACAAGTTTTATCACATCCGGCATTGCGTCAAATCGGCAAAGTGTCTTACAGCGCTTATTTGATCCACATGGCTATATTGATTTGTTTGACGCCTTATCTGCTGAAAGGACTAGAATCATACGTCGGCCATCATGCCGGGCTTTGGTTTGGTGGCTGGTTGCTGACGGTTGTTACCGTGCAACTGTTATCCATGCTGTGCTATTTTTGCCTGGAAATACCCAGCATCACGTTAGGTAGAAAGCTTATCGCCTCCATACAGGCCAGACATATCGGCTGGCGTTAGATCATTATTCGTTTGGATATAATTGCTTCTTGGACTTTGACACTTACCTGAACTGCTCAAGGCCAACTTTCATGCGCCTAATCTGGCAAGTACCAATCAAGGCCTGCTCTCAGCTCATGCATTTGTTATGTCGCTTAATTAGATTAGGCCTCTATATACAAGTTCGCAGGCGTCCTTATGCCCATACAGCTTGTGCGGTGATTGCAATTGGCGTAATGTAGCGATTGTTGGCCTGCATCTTTTCGCAGCCCAACATAATTGGCGCAGTCAATGCTGGATTGGAACACTATTTATCCGATGTCGCTTTATTAAGATTACGCCAATTGACGCTGTATTTGTTTTTCCATAGCAGACTAAGATACAGCCTCTTTTAGTTGTGTAAGGAATGAATAATGGCTCAAATAACAAGACTTAAATGGCTGATCTGCGGATCAGTAATTTCCCTGCTGATACTTATATTGCCGGGCACGGCTCCGGCGCATGGCGTAGGCGAGGGAGCTACAGTAAAGGTCGACGGATACCAGGTGAGTCTGGTTTTTGCGGAACCTGCCAAAACAGGCGGAAACCCCTTGCATGTGCATATTTTGAATGGCGCGGGCATGCCGGTCAGAGATGCGCAGGTGGGCATCAGCGCCATGCCGATTGAAGACTGGCGACAACATCAGAAAAGCATGGAAAGCGGCGCCCCGATGGGCGGCATGCAAGGTATGCACGGAATGAATCATGGCTCAGTCAACACTATGCCCGATATGCCCGATATGCCCGGCATGGGTGCTATGCCGACGGCAGTTACGTCTAACGAGTTGCCTGGCATGGGCGGTGACTATGTCGGCGCCGTCACTTTCGCCGCAGCCGGTCATTGGATACTGAACACGCATTTCAGCATCAACGGTCGGATGCTCAACGCCGCTTTTCCTGTGGATGTTGCCAAGGATTCAACCTCTTTTGCTATTTTGGCTGGGTTTGCAGTCCTCAATGCCCTCATCATCTGGGTTGCTTCACAAAATAAGCGCAAAGCCGTTATTGCAGAAATCCCCGGAGAAGTCGTATGACCGTTCAATCTTCCAACCCCACTCCTTCCTGTTTTGCAGGCGATAATCTCTTGAAAAACAAGTGGATCGACCGTTTTTTGCGCAGTCGCTGGTATCCCGGCATCATTCAATGGCCGACCCTGTTTATATTTATGGTGATCATGTTCCAGCTGTTGCTGGGGCCTGCCACGGCGCATGACAATCTGGGCACAGCGCTGACTTGGGTGCTGTGGTGGCCGCTCATCCCGATTATTTTCCTGTTCCTGGGACGTTTCTGGTGCGCCATTTGCCCGTTTGCGACCATCAATGATCTGGTGCAAAAATTCGTGGGCAACAACCGGCCGGTGCCGCGTTTTTTGAAAAAATACGGCATCTGGATCATTGATGCGTCGTTTATTTTTATTACTTGGAGCGATCATGTCTGGGGCGTGGTGGCCAATCCGGTCGGATCAGGCATCCTGCTGCTGACCCTCACCACCGGCGTAGTGGCTTCGGGCGCATTCTTCGAGCGCCGCATGTTCTGCCGACATCTATGCTTTTTGGGCGGACTGGCGGGCAACTATGCCCAAGCCGGAATGCTCTCATTGCACGCGACGCCCGAGATTTGCGCCAAATGCACGACAGCGTCCTGTTACAAGGGTACGGAAACAGTGCCCGGCTGCCCGATCTTTGAATTTCCCAGGACAATGAGTTCCAGCGCCAACTGCGTGTTGTGCGGCGACTGCCTGAAAAACTGCCCGAACGGCTCTATCCAATTGACCCTGCGCCCGCCGACCAAAGAGCTGTGGTTTGTACATAAGCCGAAAGTGGAAGCGGCTTTCCTGGCGGCAGTCATCATGGGCATCGTTCTTGTCCAGAACCTGACCATGCTGGATGTATGGGGTTCAGCCCTTTCCTGGCTGGAATCAGTGACAGGAACCACCAGTTACTATGTGAATTTTTCCATCACGTTCCTGGTCGCCATCATCCTGCCGGTATCCCTATTGGGCTGGGCTTCTTTCGTCGCGACTAAGTACAACAACGCCTCGTTTGCCGATAACTTTACCCGCTTCGGCTACGCCATTATCGCCCTGGACTTATCCGCGCATATTGCCCACAACCTGTTCCACATGCTGGCGGAAGGCAAATCCATCGTCTATACCGGGCTGGCGTTGTTCGGAGTTCCATCGCACGGCGCATCGGCGGCGCTGGTAAGCACGCCGGTCATACAGATGCTTCAATTCGGGCTGGTAGGCTTTGGTTTCCTGGGTTCGCTGTATATCGTCTATCGTATCGCCGATACCTATCACCAAGATGAAGTGGTCTGGGCGACCTTTAAGCCTTATGCCATCCTGATGGGCGGACTGGGCATACTCAATATCGTGCTGTTCACGCTGCCGATGTCTATGCGCATGTGACAATCCTGATTAACTCGTAAGGCGCAACCCGTATTGCGACGGATGCTTGAACTCCGCTTATGGAATTGGATGTTCCATTTAGGATGTTCTGCCAGCAAGGTTTCAATACCAAAGTCCTTAATTGCTTGGCCGATGATTTCCAGATTGCGTATCACTGCATCCTGTGTTTTTCTATCGGCCAAAAAACTGCTTAAATCGTAACCTTCGGTATAAGACTGAATTAACTCAATGCTTTCCAATGCCGCAGCAATGAAAACGAAACGGTCTTTCATAAGGATATAGCTTCTTGCAAAACCTGTTGACGTAAGTATTTGTTCAATGCTCGCTCGCTGACTATATCAACCTTGCGGCCCAGTGTCGCCGATAGCGCATGAATCAGACCAACCTGATCCAATAGCGTTGATCCGGGTAGAAAATCGACCAATAAATCAATATCGCTGTCTTCGCGCTCTTCACCGCGCACCACGGAACCAAACACACGGATGTTAGCGGCGTGGTAATGACTGGCAATATCCAGAATATTGGCTTTTTGCTGCTGTAACACTTCAAATAATTCAGTCAAGTTAATATCTCCTTACTTATGCCGGTTTTACATGGCGCGTAGCTTAACATGATTTGCCACATCATTTAATGCGGTTCATTTAATGCGGTTCATTTGATTCGCCCCTTTCCATTAGGTATATGACGCGTAGCTTAACACCCACAGCCGCCAATTTTTTAGTATACTGGCGCAGTAATGAGGTGATGAGCGGCACGTTCATCCATAAACAACATGCAACATCCCCAGTAACTTTACATAACAAAACTATGACTAACTTTGCTCTAACCGCCATCTCCCCCATCGACGGTCGCTATGCCGAAAAAGTGGCGGAACTGCGCCCCGTGTTCAGTGAATACGGCCTGATCAGTTTTCGCGTACTGGTTGAAGTGCGCTGGCTGCAAGCTTTGGCCGCGCAGCCTTTAATTGTTGAAGTCGGCCCGTTCAGCGCGGCGGCGATACAATTATTGGACAGCATTGTCAGCGATTTTTCAGAAGCCGACGCCCAGCGCGTCAAAGACATAGAAAAAACCACCAATCACGATGTCAAAGCCGTTGAATACTTGCTGAAAGAAAAAATAGCCGGTTGCGCCGAGCTGGAAAAAGTCAGTGAATTCATTCATTTTGCCTGCACCTCGGAAGACATCAACAACCTGTCTTATGCCTTAATGCTGAAAGAAGGCCGCGTCGTCATCCAGGCACAAATCAGCGCCTGCATAGATGCCCTCAAAAAACTGGCCCTTGAAACCGCAGACCAGCCCATGTTGTCGCGCACCCACGGACAATCGGCCACCCCGACCACGGTAGGCAAGGAATTCGCCAACGTCGCCGCGCGTATGCAGCGCCAGCAAGATCAACTCCAAGCGGTCGCCTTGTTGGGCAAAATAAACGGCGCAGTGGGCAATTATAATGCCCATGCTATCGCTTACCCCGATGTCGATTGGGCCGAGTTTGCCCAAGATTTTGTCGAGTCGCTGGGGCTGCAATTGAATCCTTACACCATACAGATAGAACCGCATGATTATATCGCCGAATTTTTCCACGCCCTGTCGCGATTCAATACCATTTTGCTGGATTTCGACCGGGACATCTGGGGCTATATTTCCTTAGGTTATTTCAAGCAACGGACGATAGCCGGTGAAATCGGCTCATCCACCATGCCGCACAAAGTCAACCCGATAGATTTTGAAAACTCGGAAGGCAATTTAGGCATCGCCAACGCCTTGTTC
>Ga0182019_10002105_pt1 | contig 10186 bp, 9 predicted proteins | sample 812E2MmetaG_FD_120483 | JGI IMG/M metagenome (GOLD analysis project Ga0182019, IMG submission 120483) | Permafrost microbial communities from Stordalen Mire, Sweden - 812E2M metaG | ecosystem: Environmental > Terrestrial > Soil > Wetlands > Permafrost | place: Sweden: Stordalen | collected... | reverse complement strand
GGCCTCCAAACCGGAACGTTGCTGCGGCGATCATCCAGGGTAGCCGCGGGCGGTCTGCCAGGCCCACGTCGACCGAGCCCGCCTGAGCCGTGCCTGAGATCGAGCCTCCGATCGTGTCCTCGCTCTTGATGTGGCCCGCCGGTTCGACGATCAGGAACCCGCCATCGGGCCGGCTTACGGGGATCGTCCGCAACCCCATGGGCGTCTTGTAGGTGACGCTGACGGCGTGCGGGCCGAGCATCCCGTAGGCGAGGGCGCGCAGGTTGCGGACGGGCGGGACCCCTGTGGGGTGGAGCGTTTCGCCGGGGTGCTTCGGCGGGGGGCCGCTGAACTCTGAGGGCAACAGGCGTACGCCGCTGCGGTCCGCGTTCAGGTCTTCGAAGATCACCGTCTGCCCCTCGGGGATGCATTCGACCTGCCCGGCGGAACCGCCGTAACCGGGCGGCAGCACGGTCGCGGGCAGCGCGTGGAACCGCCCGTCGTCACCAAAAGCGCTGTCGAGCCCGAGCTCGCCGAGCCGAGCGCCATCGACACGGCCGACCTGCAGGCAGATCTGGCCGCGGGTCGTGTGCTCGATTCGCATGCCCCAGGGCAAGCCGCCGCCGGGATCGGCCGCGAGGAGCGCGAGATGGGCTGATGAGCCGGCTACGGGCAGGCCGTTCCCGGCCGCCGCGTTCAGCGGGACTTCCGGCTTGACCGCGCTGCCGCTCAACACGCCGGTGACGGCCAGCGCGACGGCGCCACCGCCGAGGACGAGGGCGGCTACCACGGAGAGGACCTGCAGGCGGTTGGAGAACCACCGGCGACGCTCGGGCGCGCCCGCGTCCTGGCGCTCTGCTGCCGCGGCCAGCTGAGTGGCGAGGGTCTTGTATGGGTCTCTCATGCGCTCTCCTTCACTTCTCGTCTGAGCGTCGCGAGGCCGCGCGAAACACGCTTGCGGACCACCTGCTCCGAGCACCCGATGCCGGCCGCGATCGCCTCGTAGGGCTCCTCCTCAAGGACGCGCTTTTCGATCGCCTCCCGCTGCTCACCGGGCAGACTTGCCAACGAGCGCTCGAGCTCCGAGGCGCTGTCGCGCTCGGCAAGCTCGAACTCCTGCTGCTCGAAAGAGATCCGCTCCATGCCCAGGCGGCGGCGGGAAGCGTCATCGACCCGCCCCCGGCGAGCCGCGTCGAGCAGCAGGTGCCGCGCGATCCCGATCAGCCACCCGACCGCGGGGCCGCGAGCCACGTCGAACTGCCCGCGGCGCTCCAGCGCGCGGGCGAAGGTCTCGGCGACGAGATCCAGCACGAGATCGGGGTGCCCACCGAGGCGGCGGCGCAGATATCCGCGGATCAGCGCATAGCGGCGCTCGTACAGCTCCGCGAAGCCCTCAGCGTCGCCCCGGGCCAGCAGCTCCTCGTCGCTCAGAGCACTCATCATCCTGCGGTGTATACGGCTCAGTCCGGCAATTTGTGACCAGGCCCCTCTGCAGGGCGCAGCTGGAAGCTCAACGGCGACCGGTGAGCCAACCCCGACGGATGGCCCTCGCCGCCCAGGCAGTGCGTCAGATCAGGCCGAGACGATCAAGCGGCCAATAGGAGGCGAACGCGACCCCGACGATCCAAGCCGTTGGGACCGGACCCCAGAAGCGACTGTCATCTGAGTTGCCGCGGTTATCGCCCATCATGAACCACGCACCAGCGGGGATCGTGATGGGCGTGCGGAAATCGCACTCGCTACTGGCGCCGCACGGCGCAATGTAGGTGTCGCGCTCCCGAACGAATGCGGATGTGCCACGGGCCTTTCGATACACGTGGCCACCCGATATATAGATCTCATCCCCCGGTCCCGCGACCACACGCTTGATGAAGTTGACACTGGCGGCATGCTTTCCTGACTTCGAGCAGGCCGCGCCGCCCGCCGTGACTCGCGCGGCTGTTTCGCCGCATTGCTGCTGCTCCGCCCCGGTGGGCGGATGAAAGACCACGATCTCGCCCACGTGCGGGTGTCCGAACTCAAGCGCAAGACGATTGACGAGGACCCTCTCCCCGACCGCGAGCGTAGGCTCCATCGAACCTGAGGGAATCTTGTACGGCTTCACGGCATACGCCTGAGTCGTCCAGACGATCCCGAGGGCGAGGCTCACCGTGAGGATCAACTGCACGGCAGCGCCGGATCGAAGCCTGTAGCGCTTCTGCTCTGCGGGCATGTCCGCGAGGTTACGGACGCACCCTTAAGCCCTGCTTACGCGATGAAGCCTGAGCCGTAGAATCGCGGCCATGCCGTTCACGCTCAAGAACCTCAGAGAGGATCTGGCGGACGTAGGGTCCAACTTCAACGGCGCGAGGGACCTGGAGTTTCGTCTCGCCAGTCAGGCGCTCGAGCTCGAGCAGTCCGGCCTGAGCTATCAGCGCGTCCCGCCCGACTACAGATTCCCTTACGGCCACACGCACAAGCAGCAGGAGGAGCTCTTCGTGGTCGTGGGCGGGAACGGTCGGATGAAGCTCGACGACGAGATCGTCGAGGTCAAGAAGTGGGACGTGGTGCGCGTTCCGCCCGGTACATGGCGAGGCTACGAGGCTGGACCGGAGGGCCTCGAGATCCTCGTCTTCGGCGCGCCCAATCTTGGCGATAACCCGCGGGAAGACGTGGAAGGTCAGCGAGACTGGTGGGCTGACTGAGCGTCGCTCGATACGCGAAGGCTCTGCTGAGGTTGGCCGGTCATGAGCCGCGACGCGACGCTTTGCAACCGCATGAGACCGAGCGGCGGGGATTCAGGCAGCGGCGCGCTTCTTCTTGGTTTTCTTCAAGACGACGGTCACCTGGCGGTGTTCGACGATCTTCTTCTGCCCCGGGATCGTGATGGTGACGAGGACTGCGATCTTCAGCGAGCCCTGTTTTCCGAGCAGCTTGATGCCGGCCTTCGTCAGCTTCATCTTCACCGGACCCGAATGGCCGCCGGCGATCGTCGTCTTGCCCTTGCCGACGACGACCTGGCGCCGCTTGGATTTCAGTTGGGTCCTCGTCCGCGCGGACGCGAGGAGGCCCGCCGGCGGGCCGGCGTACTTTGCCTTGCCTTCGGTGGAGACCCCGCAGCTCGGGCCGCCGCAGCCGTAGGAGCCGATGATCACGGTCAGATCGGGCCCCTTGGTCACGAAGATCCGCTTGGTGATCCAGACCGTCGTCGGCTTCGGCAGCGTCACCGGTAGGGCCTGGGCGGCGGGAGTTCCGGAGGCGCTCGTCGGCGTGAACACCTGGGGCGCCGCGCTGGGGCTCGGCCGCCAGGAGGGATAGGTGGAGAAGCCCTGGTCGCCGGTCAACGCCGTGGCTGCACTCAAGCCGTCGCCGTTCTGCAAGTAGACCTTGTTGGTGGTTGGTTCGCCGCCGTAGTAGAAGCCCTGAAAGACGATCTGCGCCCCGCTCGGCGACCACGAGGGCGCCGGACCGTTCGGGTTGAGGCTCGGCAACGTGGGCAACTGATGATCGCTGCTGCCGTCTGCGTTGGCGACCCGCCACTTTTCGATCGCGTCGTAGACGACCTGCGAGCCCGACGGCGACCAGGAGGCGAAGATGAACTGCGCTCCGGAGATGAGGGTGACCGGCGTCCCTCCGCTCGCGCTGATGATGCCGAGGTTTACGGTGCCGAAGCCCGCGTGCTGGCCGAAGGCGATCCGGGACCCGTCCGGCGACCAGACCGGTTCCTGGCCTTTGGCACCGACGAGTTCCGTCGCGAAGGCCGAGCCGTCGGCGACCTGGGTGTAGACCGTTTCTTTGTAGGAAAATGCGAGCTTGGCGCTGTCGGGCGCCCAGCTCGGGGTCACCCCGTGTTCGTTGACGATCAGCGGCGTGGCGGTTGTGCCGTTCGAGTTCGCGACCTCGATTTTGTCGTTCGATTCGGAACTGCCGAGGACGAAGGCGAGCCGGGTGCCGTCCGGGGACCAGACGGGTTCCTCGATCCGCTCACCGCTCGTGAAGTGGGTGACCTGGACCGCCAGGTTGAATCCCTGTTCCGGCGCTTCGGGTTCCATCACGAAGAGGTTCCTCGTGCCTCCACCGACGCCGAAGTTGGACAAGAACGCCACCTTCTTGCCGTCGGGAGACCAGACCGGCTTTTCGTCGATGCTCGTTTCCCCGTTGTCGGTGAGGTTGGTCACCGCCGTCGGGTTCGCCGGGTCGAGCAGACAGATGTCGAGTTTGCTGCAGTCGTAGGCGATTTCGTTCGCCGCGAGCGCCGCCGAAGTGCCGGCCGCCGCAAGGCTCGCCGCCGCGACGACGCTGAGAACGAGCAGCTTGGGCAACCGGGACGACGTCACGAGAACTCACCCTAATCCAGCCACGACCCAGAGTCCAGTTCTCCCAGCCTTTCCCGACTCACCAGCCGGCGCCCAGCCGTCGTGCGTAGGCGTTTGGTTACGCTTCAGCGCGTGGAGCTGCAGCGGCGCATTGCCGAGGGGACGGGTGAGTTCTTGCTGTTCGCGCTGACCCCACCGCGCCTGAGGACCGAACCAGAGCAAGCTGGCCAGATCGCCGCGAAAACGCTCGAGCGCCTGCGCCCCGTGGGCATCGACGGCCTCGTGCTCTACGACATCGATGACGAGAGCGACCGCAATCCCGAGGAACGCCCCTTTCCGTTCCTACCCACGATGGACCCAGCCGACTACCTCGCTCGCTATCTCGTCGGCTTGGAAGTGCCGGCCATCGTGTACCGCGCTGTCAGCAAGTATCCAGAGGAAGGTCTTCGCTCGTGGCTCAGCGAACAAGCCCCAACCCACGCGCTGTCGGTGTTCGTAGGTGCGTCCTCTCGTGAGAAGGCGGTAGCAACCTCTCTGTTGCGAGCCTACGAGCTCAGGAGGAAGGTGCGCCCGGATCTCCTTCTCGGAGGCGTCGCGATCCCAGAGCGCCACACGCGCGGGCGTGGAGAGCACGTCCGTCTGCTGGCGAAGCAGGCGGCAGGTTGCTCTTTCTTTGTCACCCAGATCATCTACGACGTCAATGCCGCGAAGAACCTGGTCTCCGACTATCACTACGAGTGTGCCGCTCGTGACATCAAGCCAGCACCGATCGTCTTCACGTTCTCGGTCTGCGGCTCGCTGAAGACACTGGAGTTCGTTCAGTGGCTCGGCGTCGATGTGCCGCATTGGATCGAGAACGAGCTGCGCCACGCGGAGGACACCCTCGACGCGTCCTACGACCAAGCCGTCGCCGCGGCCGTCGAGCTCATCGCATTCTGCCGGCGCGTCGGAGCTCCATTTGGGCTCAGCGTAGAGAGCGTCTCGATCCGCCAAGTCGAGATCGACGCCTCCGTCCGCCTCGCCACCCGCCTACAAGCAGAGCTACGTCGCTAGTCCCTACGACCTGATGCTCCGCAACGAGCACACGAAGATTTGGATGCAGGAGAAGCTCTCGTCCTCGCTGGCGCAGAAGCTCGCCGACAAGGACACTGGCGTCTGCGACGACGATCATTCGGGAAGCGGCCGGCGCAGTGGCCGCCACAACCTGCAGCGGAGGCGTCGTGCTACGCCCGCCTTGCTACATCCCCATCTCGGCACCTCGCAGGCAGTCTCGTTGGCGCGAACTCACATCGATAGGACCGTCGTAGGCCGGGCTACAATCGACCGGGCCATGCGCACATCGACACCCGCCGCGCTGGACGGAACCGCTGCCAAGGAGCGGCGAGGGTGAACGCCGTCGCGGCAGAGGTAGTGATCGAGCGTGCAGGCCGTGCGCTGATCGACGCAGCGTCGGCACCTGCCAAGGTGATCTTGTTCGGCTCGCATGCTCGTGGAGACGCGAACGAGAGCAGCGACTTCGACTTCCTGGTGATCGAGCGCAACGTTCACGATCGTCTCGCCGAGGCCGTCAAACTCCGCCGCGCCCTACGAGGCTTCGGAGTGCCCGTGGACGTGATCGTGATGGACGAAGGGCTGGTCGAACGACGCTCCAAGGTCAAGGGCACGATGGTCGATCGCGCTCTACGCGAGGGGCGCGTTGTCGCCCAGTCCTGAGCAGATCGAGTACGCGGAGATGTTGCATCGCCTCGCAACGGGCGACCTCTACGCCTGCCGCAAGCTCGCCGACGACGTCGACGTCAACGACCACATCATCGGCTTCCACGCACAACAAGCAGTCGAGAAGGCGCTAAAGGTAGCGCTCGTGCTCGCCGACTCGGAACTGCCGCGTACGCACGATCTGGAGTTGCTCATGGAACAGATCAAGGCGACAAGGACGACGGTGCCTGATCAGCTATCGGACATCGAGTGGCTTACGCCCTGGGCAGCCGAACTCCGCTATGACGAGCCGATCGCGCTCGATCGCGCCGCCGCACTCACAGCAGCCGAGAACGCAAGCGGCTGGGCGGCGTCGCTACTCGCCGACGCGACGTGCGCCCAGCCCGATCCTGGGAGGAAATCTCGGGAGGAAGCCCCACCAGCGTCCGAGCCCTAGAACCACGAAAGCCCTGGCTTTCCAGGGCTTTCGTGTCATAGCGGGGGCGGGATTGAAACACCTACCCCCGACGCCTGAGAGCCGTTCAGGCAGCCCGCGCCTCATCAAAGAACGCTGGTATCTAACTCAATGAGCGGCCCGATTCGCGGTGGGGGCTCGCCCCGGCCACCTGCGCATTTTGCGTCTGGCCTGAAGAGGCCGCCACGCGCGCGACCTTCGGGCTCAGACCCACGACCATGCCCTTTGACATGTGCGTATCAAGCAGATCATCGATGGGCAGGTGGGTCCGGTCTTCGTTACTCATGAAGACGGTCGCCTAACGGTGTTCGCGCGACCGCTTGCCCGCCTCTCCGCAGCAGGCACACTCTCCGCCGTTTCCGTCGAGAACGCTGTTGGCGATCCGGCGATAGCGCTCTCGCTCTTTTCAGACAGCAGGCTTCGCAGTCTTGACCGGCCCGATCGCGCGGTGCTGACGGTCGCTCGTCCCGGTATGCATTGTCCGCGTCTGTTGTCGCGCTTTACTCCCCGATTGTCTCTGGCGTTCGAGGGACTGCTACACGGTCGTGGGCTCGTGCATGGAGTCGTCGGCGTCGAGTTTGCCCGTCAGAAAGACCTCTAGGAGAATGCCGACGGCGGCAGAGATCAGGATGCCGCCGAAGAACACGCGTCGATTCAGGCTATCCGCCGCATCAGTCGCACGGAACGTCTGGACGCTCGCGCACGACGATTCGCCTCGCAGCGTGCGGGTGTAGAAGTACGGGTCGTCGCGGAACTCTGGCGGGGATTCGGGCAGGAGCGCCGTGCAGTTGAGAGTCGCGTTCCCGTGGTGCACCTGTGCGCTGGCGTCTAGGGCTGAACGGTCGGCTTCCTGTCCGGTGACGGACATTTGCATGGCCGCGTCGGTGAGGGACTCTCCTGCGAGCCGTCCGTGCTTGTGGCGTTCCCGCAGATAGATCTCGGTATTGCTGCTGGCGTTGACCCAAGCTTGCGTGTCTTCGCCTTTGAATTGGAACAGCGCCGGGCTCGTCTCGTAGCACGACCTGAAGCCAGCTGGATGTGAGGCCATCAGCGTCAGTCGGAACCCGACCTCCTCGTCTGCATAGCGCCAGCGAGCGACGTGTCCTTCCGCGATGGTGGTGCCGTCATAGCGGGCGATTGGCACCTCGCGCCAATTGCGGTATTCCGGACCGCGAATTTCGGCGCGGAGTACGTGGATGCCGGCGATCCCAAGGACAAGTCTGGTTGGTCGATGGGTAAAGGGCTTTGGGTGCTTTCCTTCGTCGAAGCTGACTTCGCCTGTAGCGGTTGCGGGGCGCCTGCAGTCGCTGTGGCCAGCGATTTCGAGGTTGAGGAACCACGAATGGTTCTGCCCGTGCCCTGATTCCTGCACGTTGGACGTAACGAACAGGCCCCACGGCTTTGGCGGCGCCGAGGTACCGTCGAACGTCGGCGCGACCAGCCAGTAGCCGCCGCCTAGTCCAGCGAATCCGACGACTGCCCACAGCGCCCGTGCGCGTCCGGAGCTAAACGTGACGGTGCGGAGTTTCCGCCTGGTCTTCCAGAGATTCCTTAGGCGTGGTTGTGTCGACGCTTTGGACTTTTGCTCGGGCACCGTGGACCTCGCGGCGAGTCTAACGAGCGGCCTGCGGACACAGCTTCTCTTGCTGCTCTATCTAGTTGCTCTTTTGTTCATCTTGTTGCATGGCGCGCTTGCCGCGCGTTTGGAAGCGACGACTAGGCGCTGCCAAAACTGGCAGCGCACCCAAGAGACGGGATGCGCCGACGCTGCCTTCGGCTCAAGCCAGACCGCACGCTCACGCGCTACCTTCGTCACCTGCTCCTCGCAACCGGCCAAGCCCGACCCGATCAACGTGACACTGCTGGCGCGCCCCCCGCGTGCCTGTGTACTGGTCGGCCGGCCCACCCTCTGCCCGGCATCGCCTCGCTCGCCTAACAGTCGGGAACATTAAAGTCGGTGTTATGGGTATAGGGCCCGCCGTGAGCTGCCGATCCGAAAAAGCCAAGTGCGATCGTGCCTGTATATCGAGACATCAGCATTTCTGAGCAGCGTGTGACGTGGGATCCAGAGCTGAACGCTCGGCCGGACGCGAACCAACGCACCGTGTTGCGCGACGACGCGCACCGTCCTGACCTTGGTCGGCCGTGTCGTGCTCGCATGGGATGCTGCAGCGGAGACAGCCGGAGTCGCAAGGGCCATCCCACAAGCGGCGACTGCAAACGATCCCAACCAGACTCTCGGCACTGGCCGCAGTCGGTGCCTGTTGCTTAGGCGAGCTTCCCTTCGACCGGAGAGCCTCCGCTCGGTCCAAAGTCGTGGTAGGTGCTCGTGACACGCGGTCATACGCCGCAAAGAGGATCGGACTTTGGCTTGAGCGACAAACATGCGTGCGAGGCGAATGGGCGAGCGACCCTAAGCGCTCTCAGACGCCGAATCCAGCGGAAAACCAAACTGATGCACGTGCGCTTCATGCCTATTCCTGAAGATCGGTATTCTCGAGATGCTCAAACTAGTGGAATTCTCTTCGCGGGGCAATGGCACGCGAAAACGCTTGGGTTCGAGAACAGAGTCGAACTGCGCTTTCGGCGCTTTCCCTCAAACGCCGCTCGCCACGCTGCGCGCTCCTCGCGCCAATACTCGGGGGTCCCAAGCAGTCCGAGCCAGCGCCTGATCTCGCCGTCGAGGAGTCGAGCTCCTCGACGAGGTGCCCGTCGCGCAGCATGAACGACCGTTCGATCCTGGCCTGGTCGATCCGCTCAAAAGGCTCGCTCGCTCCGCAAGAAGTACGCCTTGATCTGTTCGTTCTTGTTCCCTCCGCTGTGGCTGACCAGTCCGTTGTGCTGGGCGAATCGTGTGGCCAGGTCGCTCGCGAGGCCCAGATACCGGAGCAGCCACGAGATCCTAGGCGTACACCCCCGTCGGCGACCAGTCGCGCTGACCCGGCGACAGCAGCGTGCAGAGTGCCTCGTGAACCTCGGCCTGCTCGCCGTCGGCGTAGGCGTCGTGAATCACGGTGCAGAGCACAAGCCGAGGCTACAGCCCTCGGACCCTCGCTTTCACGCCCGGCGCGCTCGGTGGCGACCTCATCCGGGCGTGATCGCTCCCTGATCGACGCGACGGGTGAGCTCGTCGCCCACGCGGGCCGCGAGCTGGGAGTACCGTCTCCACTCGAGGAACGCATCGATCCGGCCACCCTCCAGCACGCGCTCGACGAGCCGCTCCACGAGCTCCTCGCCCAGCCTCGGTACGACGCGTCCGGCGGTCTGCAGGGTCTCGAACACAGAGACCACCTGGTAGGGGAGTAGGTCCGGTCGCATTGTCTCGGGCGTTTGCGCATAGGCGAAAAGGGTGCCCTCAAGCGTCGGGATCAGGTCCTCGAATCGAGTGTCCGGGAGCATGCCGCGCAGGCTTCTGGGCGAAGCTCGCTGCTCGAGCCCGCGCATCACCGCAAGGAAGCGCGCCGCGACATAGATCCACATCAACCGCTTTATCCGCAGATCCTCGCCGCGCTCGACGGCCCAGCTGATCCCGGCCCACGCCCTGTGCTCGAGCTCTGGCTCTCCGCTCAGCATCCTGTAGACCGCGACGAACGCCAAGGGCCGGTCGATCCGCCCCAGCCTCGACCAGCGCCCGATGTCCGAGTGCTGGTCTTTGAGTGCTTCGAGCGCCACGATGCGACCCTGAATCCCCGCCGAGTTCTTTGCGTCGAACCTCGCCAGCAGCATCTCGGCGATCTCCGGG
>Ga0182019_10002104_pt1 | contig 10186 bp, 5 predicted proteins | sample 812E2MmetaG_FD_120483 | JGI IMG/M metagenome (GOLD analysis project Ga0182019, IMG submission 120483) | Permafrost microbial communities from Stordalen Mire, Sweden - 812E2M metaG | ecosystem: Environmental > Terrestrial > Soil > Wetlands > Permafrost | place: Sweden: Stordalen | collected... | reverse complement strand
CCGACTGGGTCGACGCGGCAGGCTGGCCGTTGTTGCCGGTGAACGACTGCGGATTGGTCCAGGGTGCCGCCGGGTTCACGTAGTTGGGATCGGCCGGATTCAGCGAGTACTTCCAATGCGAGTTGAAGTAGGTGATGTCGACCGGCCCCGAGGGCGCATAGCTCGCGGTGATGGGCGAAATGTGCAGGCCGGCGGCCGACGAGGCGCTGAACAGCGGGCCGCTGAGGTAGCTGACAATGTCCAGAGCCCGGCTCACCGTGCTCAGCGCGTTGCTGCCGCCTTCGGTCGGTCCGTTGCCCGTCGCGTCGGGCCAGGTCGCATCCACCGCGTAAGGATCCCACACCCGGTTCTCGCGGTCATAGGTCTCCTTCGAATACAGCCCGGTGAGCACGTGGCGGCCGAGGAGGTCGCTGAGCCAGGATTTCTTGAGGAAATCCGTCGCCCGCAGTTCGCCGGTGCCGGTCACCCGGATGTTCTCGCGCGAGGTCTTGCTGCTGGTGGCGTCCTGGTTGCTGTTGCCGCCAACAAAGGCGCGGCCGGCGTTCGGATTGGTCCCGGCGGTGCCGCTGCCGTTGTACTTCGTTACCGAGGTGCTATACGGCCAGGGGTTGGGATAGGAATTGGCGAGCATATCGACCGTGACAAAATTGCCAAAGAGATTCTGCTGTCCGTCGTGGTAATTCTGATGGTCATACATCACCTGCAAACCCAGCCGGTTGTTCAAAAAAGTCTGCTCGAAAGCGAGGTTAAAGGCGTCCCAACCCAGCCATTGCCGCGAGTTGGGACCCGCCAGCAGATTGTTGTAGAAGTCGAAGGTCGAGGGGTCAGTCAGTGACCGGTCCTTGTAGAACCCGGAAGCCGCACCCTTGGTGGTCGGGTCGGTCGGGTTGTACATGTTGTTCAGGATCGAGTAGTTGTTGAAGCCGGTAATGGCAAAAGGCGGCGCGAAGACCAAGCCGTTGATCTGGTTGTCGATCTGGCCGTTGGGGCCGATGGCGAAGTAGGTTGCGGATCCGCTGCCTGAAGGCATGTAGCCCGTCGTGACCGTGGTCGGCGCCCCGTTGGTTCCGTTGTAGAGAAACATCGGGCCGCCGTGCTGCGCCAAGCCCGCGACGCCTTGCGCGAGCCAGTAGTTACTCGCTTCACCCGGGATCGGGACGGTCACCCCGGTGCTTTGGGGAATGATGCCCGCGCCCCATGCGTAATACGGGTCGAGGGTTGTCTTGTGGGCGGCGTCGAAAAACGGCGTGATCAGGTCGGTGGGAGGTAGTTCGCGCGGGCGGTTGGCCTTCACCTCGCCGTGCTCGAAGTTGGCGCGGATCGTGGTGTGGGCCGAGGCGGAGCCGAACAGATTCGGATCCCAGCGCAAGGCGCCAAACAGGCGCTTGTCGTGGTCGAACGCCGGCTTCTGGCGGAACTTCGTCCGGTCATCGAGTGCCGTGACCCGGATCGCCAGTTCGTCCTTCAGCAGCACCTGGTTGAAATCCAGCATGTCGCGCAGCGAGCCGAAGCTCCCGTACCGGTTCTCCACTTTGAAGGCATCCCGATACGTCGCCATGTTGACGCTGGTGTTGATGATGCCGGCCGGGCTGCCGATGCCGAACAGGATCGAGTTCGGTCCCCGCTGCAGATCGACCCGGTCCACGTTGAAGGAGTCCCACGGGATGTCCGTTAGGAAATAGTCGCGGGTGTTGTCGGCGGAATCGAGGCCCCGGATACGGTTGTTGGAGTTGGGGCGCACGAGGTCGGGTTCGCTGGCGCCGTTGACAAACGTGCCGCCCACGCCGCCGTAATTGCCATAGATCCCCCCAATCTCGGTGTTGGGCGCGTAGACGAGCAGGGTTTGGTTATTGGTCGCTCCCGTGTCGCGCAGGAACTGGGCGGTGACCACGGTGAGGGACGACGCGAGATCCTTCAGATCCGTCCTGACGCGGGTTCCTGCCAGTGTCGAATCGGCTCGATAGCCGCCTTGCTCTGCGCTAGTTTCAACCGTGAAGGGAGACATCTTGACCACCTCTTCTTCTGTCGTCCCGGTGGATGGGAGAGCAGTGGATTGAGGCACCGGAGCAGCCTGTCCGAGCGATCTTGGGGTGACCGCGAATGACAAAACGGCAACGACACAGAATGCAGTCGCCGTATACGGAGATAGACGATTCATGGTGTAGGTTTGATTATGGACTGGATCACGGATCCCGCCATTTGAGACGGGATGCGGTAGCATCGAGGGCGGGGTTGGGTTGTGTCTTGGGGGCAAAGAGGAGTGTAGTGAGATCCAATGGATCGCCAAAATACATCACTCGCGTGCAGCATGGAGTAATCACCACGCATCAATGGGCATTCTACTCCTAGATACCCGAAGATGTGAGGATTTTCCCGCTCTCAACTAGGATATTTTCGGCATCGCTTTTCGTGACTGTGATCCGCCTCGTCCCGGTGGGGCGAGTGACATGTCGATTCGGGGGCCAAAACGAAAGGGGCCCTGACGATGAAAGGCATGCCCTTTACGAGGGGTAAAAGATCCGCCGATCCAGGCAGGCCGACAGTTGATGCGCGTTGGATCGTTTCAGGGACCGTGAAAGCGGAGCGACCGGTGACGCAGCATTTGGCCTGGAGATACGGTCAACGTGTTACGGCGGGAGGAGGGAGAATCCGTCGCCTCCGCCGCGTCCATCCGCCGCGGTCATCATCCGCGACAATCATGCCCCGACACCCATTGCGTGATGTGAGGATGTTATACAAGCGTCCCTGATGATATGGACTTTTGTCATCGCGAGGTGCGCGAAGCGCGCCGCCGCGATCCAGCTGGATTGCGTCGTCGCCCCGACCTGTCGGGGCTCCTCGCAATGACCGTCTATTAATCAAGGCCCGTTGGTATTATCAGCGACCAGCGCGCCGCGGCACTGCCGTGCCATGTCAACGAGGGTGGTGCTCATGGGAACCTTGAGTTATCCCATCATTTCCCGGATGGCGTTGCCGGCTTGGGTGTCGTACTGGACCAAGCCATCGGGCGGAAGCGGCGTCCGGGCGCCTTCGTAACCCCCGGTGAGACAGTCAAACGAACCAGGAAGGTAGCCGATCCAGCCGTTCACCAAGGAGACGGTCCATAGCCTCTCGCCGAGCGTGTTGGCGCGGAGGCGGAACGAACTCCCCACGCAAGGCTCGCTCGGCAGTCCGGCAAGGATGATGTCGCCGAGTTGCAGGAGTCCCATTTCCAGAGTCACCTGACCGGATTGGAGCGCGCCGGCCGGGAGGGAACGAATATCGAGCGCCTCGACGCCGAGCTGCTGCACCCGGTCCGCGAGCGACCGGATCTCCCATGGTGCGGTTCGCTCCGCCCCCTGGCTCCTCTGGAGCTTGAGCAAACGCTTGGTTTCGGCGTCGTGAGCGGAGGTCGCAGCCGCCGCTGACGTCGCGTAATTCTCCCTGATCGGCACAATCAGTTTGCAGGTCCTCGCCTGGACAACCGACGGCTGCCACGGCGTGGTCGCCCAAGCTCGAGATTTCGGTGAGGTTTGGGCTTTCGGCGGCGGTTGATGGGCCTCCCCCTTGAGCCGCGCCAGAACAGTTGCTGCGAGGTTTTCTCCGATGTTCTGCGCCACACGTAGACATTCGCCGGCCACAGCCTCTTTATGCCAGTGGCTGGGCCCGAAATTTCTCTCCGCCCCAGCCGGGCGTTCTGTTGCCGGCGGCATCCTGAACTGCATCTCTTCCTTGGGCACGATATCGCCACACGGACCGGTCAAGTAGATACACATTCCCCCGAGCTCGCGCTCCACGGCGTTTCGGGCGAAACCGGGAAAATCAGGATGATAACGCAGCTTCTGCACGTGCGAGGTGGTATGTGGGTGTGCGGAAAAGCGGATCAGACTCCCGATCGCCTTGCCGTTGCTGCCCACGAAGACGAGCCCCTGCACCAGCGGATCGACCGGATCATCGAACCAGATCGGATCTGTGAACTCCGGGATTTGGGAATAGCGCCGGCCAAATACCCGCTCGGCCTGTTCCCTGATGAGAGGAGCCCCATCAGGACGCCCATTTTCAAGGCGATAGCCGTACCATACGGTGAAAGTGCCAATTCCGGGCAGGAATTTCCGCCGCAGTATGCTGAAACGATTTCCAACATCGACGGTAGCCTCGACCAGCCTGAATGAACACATCCGGGCTCGGGCCTCGCTTGCAGCGGCAACAGCCTGTCCCGCCAATACCTCCACCGGGAATGCGAGGAAAAAATCCGGGATTGAATGTGTATGTGTACAATGCACGACAACCGCATCCCGCCCGCAGCCAAGTGCTGCCGCGACTGCCGTGCGGATCGCCGTACACTGATCGAGGAACATGCAAGTGAGATCATACACGATCCAGCATGCCAGGCCTGAGTCGGTTTCCACAACCAAACACCGTACTTCCAATGGCGCCAGGAACGCCTCTGCAGGCAGGACTCGGCCCTCATTCAATTCACGCCGGGCAAAGCCGGCTCGGTATGATCGCTTCATGGCTGAGATCTTTCTCAGTGACGATTACGTTATCCGGTCCACGAAGAACAACGGGACTTCTTTCATTGCTTGGTGTGCCTTCCACCAGAAAACCGACGCTTCCAGGAGGAAGCAGTCCGCGGAAAGGACCTTGCCCGCGCTGATGCCTTCCCCTGCCATCACGGTCTCGATCCTGTCGTACCTCTGCAGCCAGCCTTTAAAACCGTGCCTCCTAACCCTCATCACTGTCTCGCTGCCATCAGCCAGCTTGATCCTGTAATCTACCCAACCGTTGTACAGGTAGGGGGGCTCGACGAGCTCTTCCACGGCGTGCATCGACGTGTTAGGCTTCAGGCCGCAGCCAAGGAACAGAATCTGGCCGGCCTCTTCTTTGAGCTTGAAATAGGGCGAATTCTCTCCGCAGGGCGTGATATCCCGCGAATGCTCGCTGAGCATGTGCCTAGCGCTGGGTCCGATCCCGCACACCGAATGGGTGGGGTGGACGCTCCGGATCGTCCCAGTTCTTTTTCTGAAGAACTCGGGCAGCGCGCCGACGCAGGACGGCGTGTTTAAGACGTCGAAAACCGCGTTCTCCGCCTTGACCGTGTCATAGGAGAGCGCGGGCATTAGGAGAGTTCCTTCGCTCCCCAGCGCTTCGAGCAGACCCTCGACAGCGGTCCCGGGTCCGTCCGGTAGCTTTCCGAGTGATTTGAGGGAAGAATGGACGAGGAGCATGCCCGCCTTCCTCACGCCTAGGCCAGCCAAGTCGTGGGCCATATGGCAAACACCGTCGTTCATGGCTTCGACATCTCCTGCGCCACTGTGTGCAAAGAAGCCTGACCGTTAGAAACAACCGCTAAGGAGGCGTATTCGAATCGGTAGGGCGCCAAGACGTTCTGCGTGAGCATGGTGGAAACCCTGCAGGATCATCCAACGACGCCGGGGGTGATGAACTTGCTGACACCGTTAAGGAATGGCGCAAACGCCGATGTTTTCAACAGAAATGACAAGCCTCCCGTCATTTGTCGGTCTTCGCTGGAGCGACGCGTCGCGCTGCTGCGATCGCAGCCGTGTCCTCCGGAAACGGTACATTCATCGCAGACCGACTATGTCGAAAATGTACTAATCTGCATCGGATTAGTCCTCACATCCCAGGCTCTTCGGACATAGACTAATGCGCGTTGTGGTATCGCCCCTCTCCCTCCGAGTCCCCTTGATCGCCGCATACGCACAAGGAGGGCTGAATGTCTGACGTCGGTGTCCCGCGCGTTTTCCCCCAGCGCACGCCTTCCCGAGATAGGATTCGCCTTGGCATTGTAGGCCTTGGCAACATGGGGGCAACGCATGCGGAGAGCATCCTCGCGGGCAAAATCGACCGAATCCAGCTTGCGGCCGTATGTGATGGTGACTCCACCCGCCTTAACCAACTCCCAAGCATCCAGGGTTTCACGACCCCTGATGCGATGATCGCCTCCGGTGCGATCGATGCGATCCTTATCGCGACACCGCACTATCTCCATGTCCCGATCGGCATCGCTGCGCTTCGCGCGGGTCTGCACGTGTTGATCGAAAAACCCATCTCCGTCCACAAGGCCGACGGCGAGCGGCTCCTGGCCGCCCATCAGGACCGGCGGCAGGTCTTTGCCGTAATGTTCAACCAGCGCACCGACCCCACCTACCAAAAGATTCGCCAATTGATCCAAGAAGGTGCGCTCGGTGAAATCCGCCGCGTCAACTGGATAATCACCGACTGGTTCCGCAGCGAGGCCTACTACGCCTCCAGCGGTTGGCGTGCAACCTGGGTCGGCGAAGGTGGTGGCGTGCTGCTCAACCAGTGCCCGCACAATCTCGATCTTCTGCAATGGATGTTTGGCATGCCACAGCGCGTGCGAGCGTTTTGCCATTTCGGCAGGTACCACCACATTGAAGTTGAGGATGACGTTACCGCTTACCTGGAGTTCGGCAATGGCGCGACCGGAGTGTTTATCGCTTCGACTGGCGAGGCCCCGGGGACCAACCGTCTCGAGATCACGGCCGAGGGCGGACGCGTCGTAATTGAAGACGATCGGATCCTCTACACCCGCAACACGGTACCAATGTCCGAGTTCGGCCGCGTCTCCCGGCAGGCTTTTGCCCGCCCCGAGACTGGAACTTCTTTAATCAGCGCATCCGCCCACGGAGGACAGCACAACGAGATTCTGCAGAATTTTGTTGCCGCCATCCTCGACGGCAAACCGCTTGTCGCGCCCGCGGCCGAAGGCCTCCGCTCGGTCGAACTAGGCAACGCCATGCTGCTCTCCACGTGGCTCGATAAGACTGTCGAGCTGCCGCTCGACGCGATGCTCTACGAGAATCTGTTGCAGCAGCGTATCAAACAATCCCGATTCAAGAAGATGGCCATCACCCCGGTGACTGGTGAAGACTTCGCCAAATCGTTTGGGCGTTAAGCCCGAGCTGATGCCCTGGAGGCGAAGCTGGTCAAGCCCCCGGGGAACACCGTGCGGACCTGCTGCCGGGGCCGGACTTCCGTAACAATGCATCACTCCCCATGAAAATATCCCAAGTCGCCGTCACACTTTACACAGTGCGCGATTTCTGCAAGACCGCCCCGGATCTGGCCCTCACGGCCCAGAAAATCCGCGCGATCGGCTATCGAGCCGTCCAACTCAGTGGACTCGGTCCCATTCCGCCGGAGGAGATCGTGCGCATCATGGCCGGCGAAGGCTTGACTATCTGCGCCACCCACGAGCCATCGACCGTCATCCTCGAGCAACCGGAGAAGGCCATTGAAAACTTGCAGAAACTCGGCTGTCGGCTCACGGCCTACCCCTATCCACAGGGCATCGATTTTGGCGATGCCAACAGCATCACCGCGCTGGTGCGCAAGCTCGACGCGGCGGGAGCCAGATTCAGGGCGGCGGGACTCGCGCTGGGCTACCACAATCACGATATTGAGTTCTTTAAATTCCAAGGCGCGCCAGTGTTGGATTATATCTTTGCACACAGCGATCCGCATAACCTGGTCGGCGAACTCGATACATACTGGGTCCATTACGGTGGCGGCGACTGTGTGGAATGGTGTCGGAAACTGCGGGGACGCCTGCCCTTCATCCATCTCAAGGATTACGCCATCACGCTGGAGCGGAAAGCCACCTATTGCGAAATCGGCGCGGGGACACTGCCGTTCCGGCGCATCATCGATGAAGCCGAGCGGTCAGGGTGCGAGTGGTTCATTGTGGAACAAGACATTTGCCCTCGCAATCCCTTCGATTCCCTCCAGGAGAGCTTTGATTATCTCAAAGCCAATCTTGTCTCGTAACCGGCCGCGCGTTTCTCTGAGCATTTCTATGACTGCTTGCAGTGTTGTCTTCACCGGCGTGAGAAAGGTTGAGCTGCAAGCCCAGCCTCGCCCCGCCGTCGCCATCGGCGACGTCCTCGTGCGCACTGAGCGCACGCTGATTAGTCCCGGAACCGAACTCGCCCTCTACGAGGGCACGCATTCCGCGATGCAGGATCCGGAAATTCCCTTTGCCAAGTATCCGCACCGTCCCGGGTATGCCGCAGTGGGCCGGGTGGAAGCGTGCGGCACTGCCGTGGAGACGGTGAAGCCAGGCGACCGCGTCTTTTTCCTCGGGCGGCATGAGACCTGGTCGTTGTGGCAGCCTGCGGAGATGATCTGGCTCCCCGCACCCGACGATTTGTCCCCGGAAAAAATTCTTTTCGCCCGCCTGGTGCAAATCGCCGCAACCGCATCCTATTGTTTTCGCAACCGGCCAGATCGGGTGCTGGTGCTCGGCGCGGGCCTAATAGGCATGCTGGCAGCCCAGGTGCTGCAGGCACAAGGCATTCGCGATGTGGTCGTGCAGGACGTCAACGCCGCACGCCTGGCCCTCGCGGCGCGTTGCGGCATTCTCCGTCATGCCTTGGGCACCGGCACGAGCTTGGCGCCGGCGTTGGCGGAATTGGGCGCCGAACCGGATGTGATTGTCGAGGCGACCGGTGTGCCGGCGTTGGTCCCGGCGGCACTGGCCACCGTCCGGCGCCGGGGCGACGTCGTGCTGCTTGGCTCCCCCCGCGGCGGCATGGAGATAGACCTGTACAAGCACATTCACCGGAAAGGCATCGCCCTTATCGGCGCTCACGAAGCGATGCTGCCCGACCGGGCACCCGCCGGACAACCATCGCGTCGGGCGCTGCTCGAGCAGGCGCTGCACTGGCTTCGTTGCGGAAAGATTTGCGTCGACGGTCTGGTGACCAACGTCGTGCGACCAGAGGATCTTCCGGCGACCTACGAGCGGATCTCCACGGATAAAAGCAACGTATTGGGCGTCGTGGTCGAGTGGAGCTGAGGGAGCGTCCCCGCCGCGCCATCCGTACCGTCCTTGCGCTACGCGATCCCCTTCCTTGAATGATAGAGTCGGTCTCTTGCCCCAGCGAGTTAACCACCATGACCACGCGAAATCTCGACAGATGCACGTCTCGCCGCCCCATCTTGGGGCTGGCCTGCCTATTGCCAGCCATCTTGGCGCCAATAATGCTGGGTGGCCCGCTGAAGGTCACCTTCACGCAGTCCTCCAAAGACGTCGAAGCTTACGATTTTGTCGAGGTTACCACCGGGGTGGAACGCCCCGACGCGCCCAACCCGTTCACCGATGCCACCCTCCGCGGCAGCTTCGGGAAGGCCGATGGAACCGGGCACCATGACGTTGAGGGATTTTGCGATTCGACCGACGGCAGCGTGTTCCGGATCCGTTTCATGCCCTCGTCGCCGGGAAGCTATACTTACTCCCTGGCGTACCGCCAAGGCAGCTTCGAGGCGACCCAAGGGGGCACCTTCCAGGCTTCCGACGGCCACCGGCGCGGCCCCATTCGCGTCGATCCCAAGTATCCGTGGCATTTCATCTGGGAGGGAACCGGCGAACATTATTTCTTCAACGGGACGACCGCGTATTTTTTGCTCGGCTGGAAGGACGAGCGAACCATTCAGTACTCTCTGGACCGACTGCATCGCCTCAAGGTGAACCGGATCCGCCTTACCATCTCTGGGCGCGAAGACGTCTTCTTCGGCGAACCCGTGATGAATGGGAACAATTTCACCACTTATCTGGCTCCGTGGCCGAGCCAGCGGGCCGGAGACGTGTATCATCCCGGCTACGAAGACATGTATCATCCCGACTTCGACTACACCAGGTTTGTCCTGCCGTATTGGCGCATGTTTGAGCGTGCCCTGCGCTTCGCGCGGGATCGCGACATGATCCTGTCGCTGGTTCTGGACATGAACGACAACAAGGTTCACCCGGCGGCGGGCAGCGAAGACGAATATCGTTTCATTCGCTATGCCATCGCTCGGTTTGGCGCCTTCTCCAACATCACGTGGGATCTTGGCGATGACCTGGAACGCTATCGTTCGGACGAGTGGACCCATGAAACGGGCACGCTGACTAAAAAATGGGATCCGTACAAACACCTCGCCACGAGCCACCCGGTGGACAATGCGCACCAGGACCGGACGTCGGACTGGTTTGACTTCACCTCATTCCAGCAATGGTCCCGGGAACAGCATGCTTTCATCCTCAAGCAGCGACACCTGCAGGAGCAGACGGGCCGGATCATTCCGCAGACCAACGAGGAATACGGTTACGAGGACCATTACGCCATCTGGGCCCCGGGCCTGGGTTCTGAAACCGCGGACGTGCTCCGTCGCACTGCATGGG
>Ga0182019_10002101_pt1 | contig 10190 bp, 9 predicted proteins | sample 812E2MmetaG_FD_120483 | JGI IMG/M metagenome (GOLD analysis project Ga0182019, IMG submission 120483) | Permafrost microbial communities from Stordalen Mire, Sweden - 812E2M metaG | ecosystem: Environmental > Terrestrial > Soil > Wetlands > Permafrost | place: Sweden: Stordalen | collected... | reverse complement strand
GCCAGTCGCACCACCCGTGACCGTCTTGCCACCCGAGCCCACCGCACCGCCCACGCCGGTGGTTCCACCCGTGACCGTCTTGCCACCCGAGCCCACCGCGCCGCCCACGCCGGTGGTTCCACCGGCGCTCGTCTTGCCGCCGGCTCCCGGAGCGCCTCCCGCGCCCATTGCGCCACCGCTCCCCACCTCGCCCCCCGAGCCCACCCCGCCGCCCGAACCCACCCCGCCGCCCTGTCCGCCCGTGCTCGTGTCATCCGGCGGAGCGGCGTCCTGGTCCTTGCCACTCGACGAAGCACAGCCACCGCCGATCGGGACGAGCACTGCGAGCAGCGCGAATCGAGCGAAGTATCGGGCTCGGTGATTTGTCATGTACCTATTCTACTGCTTGCCGCATTCGCAGTCGCTGACCAGCAGGATCTCCGCCTTCAGCGTGGCGGGCGACATGCGCGTGGTCATGCAAATGCACCGCTCGACGTCGCGCTCGACGGCGTCCGAGAACTCGGACAGGTGATAGCGCGAGGCATCCGGCGCCACTGGCGTCTGCTGGAGCACCTGCGGAACCGTGAGGCGAAACATCTGAGCCAGAACCAAAGCCGCGAACATCATGAGCATCCCTCCCGCGTGAAGACCCGGCAAGGTTACTCCTTTGATGCGCCACGCGCGCAACCCGACTGAGGGATGGCGGCGGCCGCGGCAATTACCGCCGCAGCAGCTTCCGCCCGAGCTCCTCGACCAGCGCCTTGCGCTGCGGGGACGGATCGTCGACGGCGCCCCACAACCAGCGGCCGCTCCACGCGAGCGTGACCTCGCCGTTGAGCGGATCCTTGAGGGTGACCACGCCTTCGGCCGCAACGTCTGCCTTGGGCAATTTCGTGATGGCCCGAAAAGCCGCGACCATGTCGCGTGCATCGGCCGGGTCCTTGCCCTCGACGGCGAACAGCCGGAAACGCGCACCACTGACTTCGTACGGCGTGGCGGCGGCATCGTGCAGAAACTTGTGGCCGAGGAAATCGCGCGTGGTCAGCTTTTCACTGCGCGGCCGCTTGCCCTGGTCGGGAAAGCAGGCCAGGACCGCGGGCAGCTCGCGCGGACCGGGTAGCTTGGCAGCGATCTTCTCTGCGAACATGGGCAGGATGCCCGGGTCGCCGCCGCCGGGCAGCGCCAGTTTGACGTAGTAAGCGCCCGCGACGAATTCCAGGTGGTCGGTGCTGGCGATGCCTTCCAGCTTGCCGGACATCTTCGTGCTGCCGGCCCGCCGCTCTTGCGAGTAGATGCCGAAGGCGCGGGTCGCGTCCCGCTGATGGTAGAGGTCGGCCGTGACCTCCACTTTCTTGGCATTGACGAAGGTCGCCGCGGTCAGATCCTGGAAGTCGAATTGCAGGAACGCCTCCGCGCCGCCGTCGATGTATTCGAAGAGCGTTTCCGGCGTATACGTCGCCGGCGCGGCCGACTGCTTCCAGCCGTCGATGCGCGGGAGCAGTTTGGCGCTGTCAGCATCCGGCGCGGCAGCCAGCAACGCCAGCAGCACGAGCGCCGTCATCAGATGAGGAACTCCCGCGGCACGTCGCGCAGGCGCGCGATATCGCGGATGCGGTCGCGCACGTCGAAGCCCTTGGCGCACACCACCGGGCACGAGTCACAGTCACCGCACGGCGTCCGCGGCAGGTCGAGGGCGAGCAAGAGCGACTGCGCGGCCTCGCGATTGCGGTAGGCGTGGCCGTACATGTAGCTGCGCATGAGCTCGGGGATGGGCAGGTGCTGGCGGCAAGGTTCCAAGCACTCCTCGCAGCCCTGGCAGAAGAGGCCAGCCAGCTTCTCGTCGCGCAGCTTCTCGCTGTCGGCAGGCGTGAGCGCGGGCTCACGCATCACGATCAGGTCGTCCTGGAGTTGATCGAACGTCGTGAAGCCCGGGATGGCCGTGGCCACGTTGGGATCGCGCAACGCCCAGCGGAGCGCGGCCTTCATGTCGATGGGCTTGGTCTTCTCCTTGTCCCAGTACACGCCGGCCTGGGTCTTCATGGCCACGATGCCCAGCCCGGCCAGGGTCGCCTCGCCGATCGCCTTCTGGACTTCCAGGTGGTGATCCTGCTTGAAATTGTAGGATGTCAGCACGACGTCGTAGAGCTTGGCTTCCACGGCCGCGCGCAACACCTCGGGCTCGTTCTTGTGGGTGGAGACGCCGATGAAACGCGTCTTGCCGTCCTGCTTCGCCTTCTCGAGACCCTTCAAGATCGTATCGTGGAGCACGCCCGCGCGCGCGGTCTGGGCGTGCAGGTAGAGGACATCGACGTGGTCGAGGCCCAGGCGCTTCAAGCTGATGTCGAGCTTCTCGGCGATCTCTTCGCCGCGCGTCTTGGGGCCGAAGAGCCCCGTCTGGCGGTCGAGGGTGCTGACGAAGACCTTGGTGCAGAGCACGAACGAGTCGCGCTTGCGCCCGGCAATGACCGTGCCGATCATCTCCTCGTTGCGGCCGTCCTGATAGCCGTGCGCGGTGTCGAGCAGGAACATCCCGCCGTCGAGGGCTGCGCGCACCAGGTTGGGGTTGTCCGCGTTCATCACGCCCATGCTGACCAGCGGCACCTCGATGCCCGTCCGCCCCAGCTTGCGCCGCGCGGTTCCCGTGGGCTTGGCGGGGGTGGCCGGCTTCGGCGGTTCGGGCGCCGCCGCCACTGGCGCCTCGGTCTTCACCGGCGCCGCCACCGTCGCGCATCCCGCGGCCACGGCCGAAGCCGCGAATCCCGTGGCACCCAGTTTCAAGAAATCCCGTCGTTCGAAGGAGGACTTGCTCATGTGATCACCGGGGGGAGAGTATAGACGGGGAGCGGAGGAGGTGCAGATGGAAAGCAGCGGGGAGCGGCGTCAAGCGCCGAGGGTGGCGGCGTCACGGGGCTTCGGCCTAGGCAGGAGCAGGATCATGAGCGCCGAGAGCGCTGCGAACACGATCGCATAGCGAGCGTCGTGGTTTTGGAAGGACACGATCAGGCCCCACAGTGAGCCGCTGTGGAGCGCGCATGCCCGAACATAAAACCGCACGAACTCATGGCGCTTGAGCTTGTCCCCGGTGACTCCCCGAGAAGCCAGCGATGCGCCCCGACGGGAGAACAGAGGCAAGAGCCAGCCCTCCGCCCAGGTCAAGATCGCTGCAATCGAAGCGAAGGCAAACCAATGAGCCCCACTATCCGTGGCGGGGATCCACGCGGCACGCCACTGGAGCGGTACCGCGTCGCTTACCGCCAAGCACACATACGTCAGCAGCACGGCCAGCAGGACCGCGCGGGTGGCCGTGAATTTCCAGGGCTTGTCCACCAGATTCACTTGCCACCCTAGAATCAGTCTGAACACTTCGACGGTCAAGGAGTGGTCGCTGGCCCCAATCCAGGCGAGCTCTTGAGCCTAACCCTACCGACAGTATGTTCTTCCCGGAAGGAAATATCGAAGCCTTCGCAGGTGCTGCCCGCGGCCTTGTGACCTCACGGACTAATGATCAGCCACACATGCCGGATGTACTATGCTGCGACCTGCGGAGGAACCCGTGCCAACCGACAGCCTCACGGAACTTGCCAAGTTGATATCGAACGGCCTCCCGGGACCAGAGGGCGGCATCCGCCCGCGCATCGAAGCGCTGTTCGGTGACCGCTACCAGAAGCGCCACATGACCACGACCACGTGCCGTGACGCCTACGCGCTTGCTACCGATGCGGAGGAAGGTGTGCCTTGGGCTGGGCTGATTAACCCAGACAACCCGCCCTCGGGCCCTTACGGTGGAACCAGCGTCGTCTGGTTCCCGACGCGCGATGTGGGTTCGCTTATCGATTTCGGCATCGGGACTCGTGGCCTTGCTCCGGACGAAGGCATCCTCACTCGGCCAGGACACCATCGACGAATCAACGCGCTTCGCCGTTATCTTGCACGAAAGGGACTGGACACCTGGGTGAAGCAGGATCCTTCTGCGCTTGGTATCTCGGTTCCCAAGACCGTCCGCGATCGATACCCCGGCTTCGAGCACGTGTTCCGACGCTACGGAGCCGAGTTGTATGCCTGCGCGGCGGTGCCGCGAGATCCTGACGCTGCGCGCTTCGTGGTCCAGGCATTCCTCGACCTCTATGCCAAGGAACGCGGTTGGCAGGTCATGAAGGCGTACGAACACGAGTACGACTCATTCCACGAGTCCCTCTCGAACGACATGTTCACCTCCCCCACGGCTGAGGATGTCGATCGACTCCTTCGGACCCGACGGTTTGTGGTGTTACAGGGACCGCCTGGCACCGGAAAGACGCGAATGGCGGACGAGATCCTCCGCCAATTCTTTGGTGGGCGGGGGATGACTGTTCAGTTCCATCCTGCCGTGACCTACGAGGACTTCGTGGTCGGGCTAGCTCCGGATGCCAAGGAGCGGACCCTGCGGTTCGACGTTCGTCCCGGGTGGCTCATCGAGGCTGTGCGTGCCGCCAAGGATGGACCGTTCCTCCTCGTGATCGACGAAATCAACCGAGCGGATCTTGGCAAGGTTCTAGGCGAGGCCATCTTCCTGTTCGAAACGGCCGAGGTTGGCGGTGATCGCGCCCGGCATGTCCGACTCCCGCATCCGCTTGACGGCGAGTCCGAGCTTTCCCTGCCACCGAACCTCTTTGTTCTCGCAACCATGAATACTGCGGATCGCAGCATCGCCTCAATGGATCTCGCCATTAGACGGCGTTTTGCGTTCGCCACCCTCTTCCCGGACCGATCTGCGGTCGCAGCACGCGGCGTGAAGAAAGCTCTCGACGCCTTCGATCTGGTTACGGAGGTCTTTGTCGAATATGCACCTGGCGAGGCCCTTCACCTTCTTCCTGGCCATGCCTACTTCCTGGTCAAGGATGACCACGAACTCGCCGAGCGCCTGCGGTATGAGGTTCTTCCTCTGCTCGACGAGTATCTGCAGCAAGGATTCCTCGGCCCGGCGTCACAGGAGTTACACGCGGTTCGTAACGTACTCGAGGACCTGGTACGTGCCCATGAGCCCCCGGCGTAGCGGTCGACGTCCGCTCCCGACGCGAATCGCGCCACGCCACGCAGGAGCCGCACGGCCGCAGAAACCCCTATTCAAGGTCCGCGATCACGGCCACGGCATCGTGCTTGCCCCTGATGCCTTCGCACCGGCCCAGCGAGGCGGCGGGTGGGGTCCGTTCGTAGAAGCGTTTCTGCGGATGAACGAGCCTTCGCTCGGGAAGCTAGACGTCAAGGTGCAGCTGGGCCCCTCAGATTCTGGCACCAAGCTCTCGTTGATCCCAGGTGGCCACGCCGGAGCCGTTCCTCTTCGGTCTGCCCAGACCGGCCATGTTGCAGGTGGCATTCTGGTGGAACCCCGCTTCGGCTGGTCAGGGGTTGGGAGCGTGCTTGCACAGACGGGTTGGCATGCAGGACCGGCCTTCATCGATGGTCCGCTCGTCCCAGGTAGCGGACGCGAAGTTCCTCCCTGGGTACTTGCCGGTCCGGTGCTTGCGCGGCTTGCTGACCTTCTGAATTCACTTCGTCGAGGCTATCTACTCCAAGAAGAGGTCACGCAACGACCCCGCGGGCAGATTGTTTGGAACCGCTACATCACGGAGTCGCTAACTCGCGGCCGCTGGGCCAATCTCCCCTGCCGTCATCCCGAGCTGGCTACGGATCCAATCCTTCGGCAGATGGCACGTTGGGGACTTGAGCGAGTCCGAGGCTCACTCATGAACGCTGGCGGCCAGGATCCCATCGCCCGTATTCTGCTTGCACTCGCAGACAGCCTCCTGCAGCGTGTGCGCGAGGTTACTCCTCGTGCACCCCGTAGGGGAGACTTGGATAGGCTTGCATTCAGCGACCCTTTGCTCAACACGGCGCTTCGGCGCGGCCTGGAAGCACTGGGATGGGTTGCAGACGAGCGAGGGCTAGGCGGCGGACGCGAGATGGACGGGATTGCCTGGGCGCTTCCTCTCGAACAACTCTGGGAGAACTATGTCGAGGCGCTCATCCGACGAGAGGCCGCCCTCGACGGTGGAATAGTTCGCGTTGGTCGGCGTCGAGAGACCGTATTCCCAATCGAATGGTCTGACCCATCGCACAGGTCCCTTGGGCATCTGGTGCCAGACGTGGTTGTCTTTCGCGGAGATTCGGTCCACGTGATCGACGCGAAATACAAGGCCCACCTGGCCGAATTGGACGAACACGGCTGGCAGCGATTCACCGATGACGTTCGGGAAGCCCACAGGGCAGACATCCATCAGGTCCTCGCCTACGCCTCACTCTACGCGGCCGATGAGGTACGCGCCTCGCTTATTTACCCGCTCCGCCAGTCGACATTCGATGCATTGAGGAGCCGCGGACGAGACCGATCCTCGGCCCAGCTTCTGCACGGGGCCAGACGCGTCCACCTCGAATTGCGAGGTGTGCCGTTTGGAGATCGGGTCGGACAGAACCTCAGCTCCCCGTGAGGGTTCGAAGCCCGGCGGCAAGGAAAGGAACACACCATGGCTGACAACTTCACCCAGTTCAGCTTCGCCATCGACGGACTGGCCACCAACGAATCGGCGTGGCTGCAAGGGCTCCTGGCGCTCAGCCCTGACCGGAGCGCTCAGCGACGGGCTATCCGCGAAGCTCTCGATATCGCCAACGTCGGGGGAGAGCAGGCCGACGAGGAATACTGGCCGGACTTCTGTCACGCGTTGGTCGACGAGAGGCTGTGGCTCTACACGGAAGACAGCGGAAATCCCTGGCAGGCTGCGCTTCTTGTCCGGGCCTTCCTCGCCAAGTTCCGGCCTGACGACATTATCGATTTCGGCGTGGCCTACACGTGCGGCAAGCCCCGTATCGACGGGTTCGGTGGCGAGTCCTTCGTGGTCACCAGCAAGGGCATCTACAACAACGCTGACGTACCCACGCTCATCGTCGAAGCACTTCGGACGGGCAAGCGTCAGAAGCTAGCGTTGCGTGGCCTTGGGATCATCGCTACTCGGACGCAGCCAAAGACCAGGAAGCAGTCATGCCCACGATCACGGTGACCGATGTCGCCATCCGCAGCAGGGATATCAAGCTGCCTGGCACTTGCCCGGGTTGCCACCGGTGCCTGCAGGCAGATGGAGCCCTGAAGCTCTGGGGCTTCGCGGATGAATCACGTAGCGGACGGCTGCGCAGAGCCGGCGACGTGGACTCGGTCGCGGGTCTGGTGCTCGGTGATGACCTGCCCAAAAGCGGTGAAACCTTCATCGACAACGTAGCCATTTCCTGCCGGTACTGCAACCACATGTTCGTCGAGGGTGCGTTCACCGTCTGGCCAGCCAGGTAGCGACCCCTGTTCAAGATGCATTCTGGAGCCTGGGGGGGGCAGCCATCACCTCCGGAGCCTGGATGCTTCCCCGCGCTGTTTGCGGTCTCCATGCGGCACGCATAGCGTTTACCGCTGCTCCCCATGAGCGGCCACGCCGTGAGACTCGACGAGGCGACCTGGCGGATCATCGACGAGTGGCTGTTGCCGGGAAAGTGAAGGCCCCTCACCGCCGAGCTCCGCTCGGCTGCCTCTCAGCCCTCCGGGCACTTCGGGTCCTACACGCCCTGCCCCTGCCCCCGCGGCTTCGCCGCGCCCTCGCCCGCGTTGCGGGGCGAGGCGGGAAGTGGGGAGCGAGGCGTGAAGTGCGGGGGCTCGGCTTCGTCTTGCTGATTCTCCTAGTTCCTCGCACCCGGTTCGGTGTACTGCTTTCTTGGAACCTTGGAAGCACCTGACGCACTTCCCTCGCCAACTGGCGCGTCGATCGACGACGCGGTCGATGAGTTGCGGCGACTGTATGCCGCTGGGTCGGAGCACAGCGCCGCGTGCGAAGCGAAGCTCGCCTTGCTGCGGGAGCAGTGGGTGGCGAGGCCCGAGGGCTTCACCGCCGCGGCGGTGGCGGCCTTGCGCGAGATCTCGACCCTGCTGCGCGCGCGGGCCGGCCACGCGGAGCACCTGGGCCGCGCCAAGGCCGTGCTCAAGGATGTCTTCGGCTACCGCGCATTTCGACCCGGGCAGGAGGACATCATCGCCACGGTGCTCTCGGGGCGCGACTGCGTCGGGGTCATGCCGACGGGCGCGGGGAAGTCGCTGACCTACCAGATCCCGGCGCGCCTGCTGGGCGGCACCACGCTGGTCATCTCGCCGCTCATCGCCCTGATGAAGGATCAGGTCGACGCGGTCAACGACGTCGGGCTGCGCGCGACGTTTCTCAATTCCAGCCTGGACTTCGAAGAGAAGCGCGAGCGCATCGCACGTGCCCTGCGCGGCGAGTTCGAGCTCATCTACGCGGCGCCGGAAGGCCTCGAAGCGTCGCTGGGACCGCTCTTCGGCCGCATCAAGCCGCGCCTGGTCGCGGTCGACGAAGCCCATTGCATCAGTCACTGGGGACACGATTTCCGGCCCGCCTACCGCAACCTCCTTGGGCTCAAGTCGCGCTTTGGCGGCCCGCCGGTGCTGGCCCTGACCGCCACGGCGACGGCCGAGGTCACGGCCGACATCATCGAGCAGCTCGCGATGCAAAGCCCGTCGAGCTACCGCGGCAGTTTCTTTCGCCCCAACCTGCACCTGCACGCCTACCGCAAGGGCAGCGACGGTCCCAGCACGCGCGACCAAATCCTGCGCCTGGTGCGCAGCCGGGCCGGCCAAAGCGGCATCATCTATTGCCTCTCCCGCCGCTCGACCGAGCAGACCGCGGACTACCTGCGCGAGCACGGCGTGAGCGCCCGCGCCTACCACGCGGGCATGGAAAGCAGCCAGCGCACGCGCGTGCAGGACGCCTTTCGCTGCGACGAGGTGGACGTCGTGGTGGCCACCGTCGCGTTCGGCATGGGCATCGACAAGTCCAACGTCCGCTATGTCATCCACCGCGACATGCCCCGCTCCATCGAGGGCTACTACCAGGAGATCGGCCGCGCCGGCCGCGACGGGGTGCCGAGCGACTGCGTGCTGTTCTATTCGTGGGCCGACGTCATCGGCTATGACCGGCTGGTCGAGCAGAATATCGAGCTGTCCGATGACTTAATCGCGCGCCACCGGATGCGCGTGCGCGAGATGTTCCGCCTGGCGGAATGGCAGGAGTGCCGGCACCAGGCCCTGGCCGCCTACTTCGGCGAATCCATCGCGGCTTGCGGTTCGTCGTGCAGCGTGTGCGCCGGCTGGGACGTGGTGGCCGAGAGCAAGCCCATCCCGCGCAAGGGCAAGGGAAAGAAGACGCGCCGGCCTGAGCTCGCGTCGCAGCCCGAACCCACCGCGCCATCGAGTGACGAAGAAGCGCGCTTCATTGCCTTGAAGGCGCTCCGCCGCCGCATCGCGGACGCGCGCCACATGCCCGCCTACATCGTATTCAGCGACGCCACGCTCATCGCCATGGCCGAGCAGCGCCCGCGCACCGAGGAAGAGCTGCTCGCCATCCCCGGCGTCGGTCCGCGCAAGCTGGCGGCGTACGGCGAGGCGTTCCTGGCGCTGCTGCGCGAGGGGTGAAGGGCCGACGCCGTCGCGTTGGCGTAGACGGGCTTTGCCCGTCGGAGCCAGAGCGCGGGAGAGTTTGGGAACCCTCCCAGGGTTCCCATTACGATCGTCGGCCCGCGTAAGCTGGCGGCGTACGGAGAGGCGTTTCTGGCGCTGCTGCGGGAGACATGAGCCCTACTGCGGCACGGTCAGCGGGTTGGGGTAGTTGCCGGTCAGGAACAGGATCGAGTAGACGCCCAGCGACTCCTGGAAATAGTGATCGTTCTGGAGAGTCGTCGAGATCGACTCCTCGATGGCTTCCTGCCGGATGCCGCTGGTGGTCTTGCCGCCGTCGTCGAACAGGGTGATGTACGGGCACATGGCCAGGTTCACGGTGTAGGAGTTGTGGCCGAGGGCCGGGTCGCAGCCGCCAGCCGGGGTAGTCCCATCCGTCCCCAACTGGTCGCAGATGGTCGAGAACCGGTTAGCATTGGGCTCGGGCGGGTTGTTCTTGTAGAAGTTCGAGTAGAACTCCTGGATGTTGTCCATCTTGGCCTGGATGCGCGACTTGCCTCCATAGTGGGTGGAGGAGTTGGCCTTGTTCTCCGGCAAATTGGTATTGTTGCCGAACCAGGCCGCGTCGATGCCCAGGCGCCAGAGCGCGCGGCCCCACTCGTAGGGACCACCGCCAGGATTGGCGCTGCACGGAGTCTTGATGTCGCCCTCGTCACCCATGAGGCCCGGGTGC
>Ga0182019_10002099_pt1 | contig 10191 bp, 9 predicted proteins | sample 812E2MmetaG_FD_120483 | JGI IMG/M metagenome (GOLD analysis project Ga0182019, IMG submission 120483) | Permafrost microbial communities from Stordalen Mire, Sweden - 812E2M metaG | ecosystem: Environmental > Terrestrial > Soil > Wetlands > Permafrost | place: Sweden: Stordalen | collected... | reverse complement strand
GCCGTGAACCTGGTGGCTTCGATTGCGGCTACCGAAGCTTTGAAGTTTCTGGTGGGCGCGCGTTCGAAGATGCGGCGGACATTGCTCTCCTTGGATGTGTGGAGCAATGAACGGGCGGAGTTGGCGGCGGTCGCCATCCATCCGCGGGCAGGATGCCGAACTTGCTCGGGAGACTTCGTTCATCTGGCGGGTGAAGGGCGGCCTCACATTACGATGTGCGGCCGGAATTCGGTGCAGATCCACGAGCGGGAACGGCCAGTGGACTTTGCCGAGCTGAGCAGCCGGCTGCGGCCTCTCGGCAACGTTCGCCACAACGAGTTTGTGTTGAAGTTCTGGCGTGAGCCGTATGAGATGACGCTGTTTCCCGACGGCCGCGCGATTATCAAGGGCACAACCGACACGGCCATCGCGCGCAGTTTGTATGCGCGATATGTCGGCAGTTGAGGATTGCGGCTGCGCCAATCGGTTGCAGGTTGTGCGCAGCAGTTTTCACCAGAACGCGCCCCGATCGCGCTTGGATATCAGTTCTTTGGCCGAGAGCGCCCGCCAATCTCCGAACATCATGGTTGTCTTCGATGGTGGCGCGACTGGCCAGCAAACTGCACTTGAGGCAGGGATGTGTCAGTCCCCTGTGGAGGCAGTATGCGACCCTATTTGGTTTTGATGGCGGCAGTTTTGCTGGCAGCAGCGGCTTTTGGACAACAACCCTTCCCTCACCCCGGTCCGTGTATTTACGGATGCGGGCCGTTTATTCCGCTAGTGACCACCCCGGAGATTTCCCTACAAACGGCTTCGCCGAATCCGGTGGGCGCGAGCAACGCCACGACGGGACTAGTTGCCGGTGCGACGAACTCGACGCTGTCGGAGGTTCAGGGCTCGACGAGCTCGGTGTATACGGTGCCCGTGTGGTACCAGGGCGGCGCTCCGCTGATTACGTCGCAGGTGCACCTGTGGCCGGAGCCGGGTGGACACGAAGGTCATCCGATGCACGACGCGATGCGGGAAGAACATTCGCGCGAAGAGCATGGCCCACGCGGAGAAGCACGAGCGAGCTGGATGTATTACACGGGATGGGAGCACACCTCGGACGCGGCGCTCGTGGCGAGTGAAGCGAAAGGCTTCAAGAAGGCCAATCACGTCTATAACAACGACGACGTCACGCGCCAGAACGACAAGAACGGCGAGGTGAAGCACGGCGGCAAGACGGAAAAACTGTAGAGCGGCTATTGGCTTTGGGCTCTCGGCTTTCAGTTTTGGCTCTCGGTCGCCACGGAGGAGGCCGAGGGCCTTTTCATTTGTTAATTAAGTTAACCCGGCCCCGCGTTTTGATACGTCACTCGCTTCCCCAATCTGCTATCTTCGTCGATTGATTCTCTCCACACATACCATGCAGGCGCCGCCGCGCGCCGAGGATGAGTGTCTTCATGCCTGAACTTGCTCGACCGGAACCATCGCGTCTTTACCGCTGGGCCGTGCTGTTGTTTGTCAGCCTGGCGATGGGCGGCAACTACTACATTTACGACAGCATCAACCCGCTGGAACGCATTTTTATCGACAAGCTGGGTTTTTCCGCCACGGCATTCGGCTGGTTGAACTCGGCATATAGCGTCGCTGCGGTTGCAACCCTGCTCATCGGCGGCATCATCATTGACCGGATTGGCACTAAGAAGGCAATTACATTTTTTGCCGTTCTCTGCCTGCTCGGAGCCGTGTTGACGGCGGCGCGCGGGCGTCCCGGCGTGATGATTGCCGGCCGCACTGTGCTGGGGCTGGGCGCCGAGTCCATGATCGTTGCGGTCACGACCGTGCTTGCCAAGTGGTTTAAGGGCAAAGAGCTGAGCTTCGCCTTTGGCATCAACCTGACCATTGCCCGTCTGGCTTCGGTGGCGGCCGACAACTCGCCGACTTGGGCGAACAAGGCGTTTTATCCCCAAGGTCCGGCGGGCGAGCCTAGCTGGCAAGGGCCGTTATTGATCGCCGTCGGGGCTGGAGTGCTGGCGGTGGTCTGTTCCGGCATCTACTGGGGGCTCGAAAGCCGGGCCGAAGGGCGCTACGAACTTGGGCAGGCCGGTTCCATCGACAAGTTGGAGTTTGGGCAGAGTTTTCGTGTCCGCGGATTGCGGTTTAGGAAGGCCGTTGCTAAAATCTGGGGCGCTCTTAAAGACTTTTTTCGATTTAACCCATCGTACTGGCTCGTGGTTGGGCTCTGCTTCACTTTCTATTCCGCAATCTTCCCCTTCCGGACGTTCGCCATCGATTTCTTTTCAAATAGGATTCTGGCAGCCCACCACGGAATGACGTTATCAGAGGCCACCCAGCAGGCTGGCTTCTGCAATAGCTTGCTTCCCATCACAGCGATGATTATTACGCCGCTCTTTGGGTTGATGGTGGACAAGGTCGCCAAGCGGGCGCTGTTAATGATGCTTGGGTCGGTACTGCTGATGCCGGTTTACTTGATGTCGGCGTATCTCCCAGCCTTCAGAACGGTGACATTCGTCGTTCCCTGGATCGCCGCTTGGCATTTCACGTTGTTGCACCTCGCTTTTCCTCTACTTTTTCTGGTTACGATGTCGATGATGGGTATGTCCTTCTCGCTGATTCCTGCCGTCATGTGGCCCTCGGTTGCCTATGTCGTGGACGCGAGGCGACTGGGCACCGCCTATGCCTTGATGACCCTGATCCAGCAGATCGGCTTTTTCATCCTGAACCTGCTAATTGGCAAGGCCAACGACTTCAGCCACGCCGGGCTGGATAACCCGGGAGGATACGGGCTGGGTATGTGGATCTTCTCCATCCTCGGCTTCGTCGGGCTGGCGTTCGCTATTTTGTTGAGGATTCGCGAGACTGGTCCGCACGGGCATGGGCTAGAGACGATTACGGCCAAGGGGTAGCAGACGGCGGCCCAGTCCCTGAAGGGGCATCGGAATCCGGAGAATCGGGGTATCGCCAAGGAGGCGGCGGAAAGACTCGCTTGTGGGCGGAAATTGTGCCCTCGGCGGCTAAACGGTTTGCTGAAAAAGTTGTTTTCTCCGGTCAAGATTCCCCCAGCGGCTGGAAGGCGCCGTTGATTGGGCACGATTTGCGGCACGAGTGGAACTCGTGCCCTTCCCGTTCGTGCCGGAATCCAGAGTTTTTCAGCATTCTGCAAAGCCGTGTTCGAAACGATGAAGTTACCGCAGCGGTAAACCGCTGCGCCACCCAAAATCAAGCGCAACACCGATGTTGTCCGCGAGCTGTAAAGCGGTACCTTGATACGAGTCACGGCTGGACGATGCGTCCGACGTTACGAAAGTGATGTTTTGCTCAGCTGGGCATACTGGTCGGAGAGATCATCCGCCAAGCTACGGTTTTTGGTATTCTGACGACTTGGAAACGGTCGAGAGTACTTTCGCAACTCCCTCGGCAAATTTGTACAACGAAAAGAGTTCGACGCCGCATCTGAACGAGTAGCGGCCGGAAAAGGCGACTTGACCGACCAGAATCAACGGATCACGGAAGCAGCAGCAATAGAGCAGGCGAAGCAGGGCTACGAAGCAGCGTTCGAAGTCTTGTATCACCTGCACAAACGCCGCGTGTACTCGCTATGTTTGCGCATGGTCTCCAATCCCGCCCAGGCCGAAGATCTGGCCCAGGAAGCATTTCTTCAGCTCTTTCGAAAGATCAGCACCTTTCGGGGCGAGTCTGCGTTCTCCACCTGGCTGCACCGCATGACGGTGAACGTGGTGCTGATGCAACTGCGCAAGAAGGGACTGCCGGTAGTTTCGCTCGAAGAGACTCTGGAAGCGGACGACGAGGCTCCCAGAAAAGAATTTGGCACCAAGGATCTGAAGCTGACGGGCTCCATCGATCGCCTGCAATTGCAGCGGGCGATCGACAAACTGCCGCCAGGCTATAGAAAGGTTTTTGTGTTGCACGATGTGGAAGGGTTCGAGCACAACGAGATTGCTGAAATCGTGGGATGCTCGATTGGCAATAGCAAGTCGCAGCTCCACAAGGCACGATTGAAGCTGCGGGATTATTTGAAGTTCATGAGAGCCGAAAAGGCCAAGACTGGTTAGCGGAAGTTGCGGTATTGGGGAGAGAGTTGGCTATGACGTGTTCAGATGTAGAGCGAGTTCTACCGGAGCTGCTCGACGGCGCTCCGGACGGTGCGTTTGCCGCTGACTTTGAAACTCATGTGAGGTCCTGCCCAGCTTGCGCAGACCTGGTGTCGGATCTGAAGCTGATCGCGAGCGAAGCCCGGCAACTGGCAGGGACAGAAGAACCGGCGCCGAGAGTATGGGTGCGAATTGCGGCTGAATTACGGGCCGAAGGGCTGATCCATGACCAGGATTTGGAACCTGAATCCGCACCCGCCCGGCCCATCCTTGTTCCAGCTTCTTCGCGGCGGCGGCGATGGAGCGCGTGGTGGCTGGCGCCGGTCGCGGCTGCGCTGCTCGCGGCTGGCTCCTACGTGGTAAGCCATAGTCCAGCTCCGCAAGTGGCGAAGCAGCAGGCTGCTCCAGTTCCAGCGACGTCCCCGGCTGTGGATACTTCTGCGGCTAGTTCGCCTTCGGCGCCTCTCCAGTCTTCTCCGGAACCGGCAAAGAAATCCGGCAAGCCACGGGACCCTGCCTGGGGAACTACGGTTGCTAGTGCCGTAGAGCCAGGACCGAGCGCGGAAGATCAGCAGTTTCTGAGTGCGGTTTCCACGCTTGCCCCTTCCATGCGGGTTACGTATGAAAACGAACTGCAAGCGGTGAACGCCGACATCCGGGAAACACAGGCATACGTAAATCGGAATCCGGGAGACGAAGATGCCCGGCAGCATTTGATGGATGCGTATCAGCAGAAAGCACTTCTTTACCAGATTGCGTTGGATCGTATTCAATAAGGGAAGGGCGGACCGGCGTTGCCGGCCGCAGAGGCGGAGTTTTATGGCGAGTCGGCAGCGCGCGAGTCTTCGGCAAAACACGGTTGTAACCCTGGTTCTGGCAACCTGTCTGGCGTCGGCGTCGAGCGCCGAGACGAGGAAGGAATACCGTTTCACGGTCGGCGCCAACGCCAATGTATCCGTGGATACGCAGTACGGTGCGATTTCGGTAAAACCTGGGAGCGGCAATCAGGTGGTGGTAACGGCCACGATCAAGTCGGACAAAGTGGAAGTCGACAAACTGCAAAATGGCAACAGGATCGAGATCGCCTCGCACCTGCTGCAGGGTGCGGACCAGCAAAGCGGCCAGGTTGACTACGAAGTGCTGATTCCGCCCGACGCCACCCTCAACCTCCGTTCTTCTACCGGCCCGCTGTCGGCTGAGCACCTGCAGGGAGATTTGACGCTGGAAGGCACGGATGCGGTGGTAAATATTCGCTATGTAAATAATGGCCATGTGAACGTGCGGACGATGGGCGGGCCGATCACGCTGAGCGATGTTCGCAACGGCCATGTCGACATTGCTTCCATCAGCGGCGACGTCCACTTGAAATCGGTCACGGGACCTCTGGTGCAGGCGAAATCCGGCAGCGGGAAGATTTTCTACGACGGTGATTTCGGCGCCGGTGGCGACTATAAGTTCACCACCCATACCGGCGATATCGAAGCTCTGGCGCCTGGAGATGTCTCGGCGGATTTCAGCGCGCACTCGGTGCTGGGACAGGTGCAAAACGATTTTCCTCTCCAACCCAAGCAGCACTCCCGGTTCTCCGTGGAAGCGGGGCGTTCCTTCTTCGGCACGGTCGGCAAGGCAGCATCGGAAGTCGTGCTGCGCACTTTCAGTGGTAAAATCCGCCTCAAGCAACGCTGAACTGAAAAAGAAGATCAAGGGGAACAGATAGGCGCGGACCCAGGGTGACAACATCACCCCTCTACGTGCCATGGAGCGCCATGGGAGCGCGCGCGGTGTTTCTTGTGGGATTCATGGCTGCCGGCAAAAGCAGCGTGGGGCAGGAACTGGCCCGGCGGCTGAACTGGGATTTTGTGGATCTGGATGTCCGAATCGAGTTGCGGGAAGGGCAAACTGTTCCCGAGATTTTTCGGGAGCACGGAGAACGCGGCTTCCGACTGGCAGAAAGCAGTGCACTTGAGGAACTAATTCAATCTATCGAGTGCAACAGTGTGGTCGCGCTTGGAGGCGGAACATTCGCGCAACCTGGGAACCGAATACTGCTGCAGTCCTGGCCAACGGTGTTCCTGGACGCCCCGATGGACGAACTTTGGCGCCGCAGTTTGGAGGACGCAACGAAACGTCCCTTGCGGAAAGGTCCCGCCGAGTTCGCCGACCTCTATGAGTATCGTCTTCACTTTCACCGGGAGGCGACGATCAGGGTAGAAACCTCAGGTCGAGATTTGGCTTCCATTTGCACCGAGATCGAACGAGCATTGCAACTTAGAGCAAGTCATGATTCCACAGGGTTGGCCCCGAGCGATCCCACAAGTCTCGGAACAGGAGAATCACAGTGAAGTTATCCTATCGGCTGCTCGCTTTCATCATGGTGCTGGTTTGGTGCGTAGCGGCATCGGCTGGTCCCATGCCAAAAGAGAAAGAAAGGGAACACGAGGGGAAGAACGTTGACTCCGGTTCGTTCGGCGTGTTTCAAAATGGCCATCGTGTAGGAACCGAGACGTTTTCGATCTATCAAACCGCCAACGGCAGCGTCATCAGTTCCGAGTTCAAGACGGAGAATGCTCCCACCCCGGCGGTGCAGACTTCCGAGATGCATCTCACGGCGAACGGGGAAATCCGGCGCTACGAGTGGAAGGAACTGAGCCCGGGGAAAGCGGAATCGGTGGTGCTTCCGAATTCCGATTTCCTGACCCAGAAGTGGACTGCGGGGCCAACCGAGAAAGAAGGGGAACAGCCCTACCTGCTGCCGGCCTCGACCAGCATCCTGGACGATTATTTCTTCGTGCACCGCGAAGTGCTGGCCTGGAAGTATCTGAGTGCAGCCTGCAAACAGGACAAAGGACAGGTACAGTGCCCGTTGAAGCAGCGCGCCCAGTTCGGAACCATGAACCCGCACCAACATTCATCGGCGCAGCTCGGAGCGGAGTTTCTCGGCCGGGAAAAGGTAAGTTTGAAGAGCGGGCCACAGGATTTGCTCAAGATGGAATTGAAGAACGACGCGGGGACGTGGCAACTCTGGCTCGACGATCAATTCAAGGTAATGCGGATGTCCGTTGTGGGCGAGAATACCCAAGTGGACCGCGATTAGCCGGCGGCGAGCAGAACAAGCAGCTTGCCGAAGGTCAGCCCCTTTCGGAAGTAGATTGTTCTCTATTTCAGGGGATACGATAGGGGCGAGCGCTGGAATAAGCCGTTCGCCCGCAGGACCGGTCCGGTTGGGATAACTCTTGACGATTCTTGATTCACGCACGTCGCGCGTTCTGTTTACAGCTTTCCTGTTCGCCGTGGGACTGGGCTTTCTCTATGCGGCGCGGCGAACGCTGATTCTGTTCCTGTTCGCCATTTTTTTTGCCTACCTCATTAATCCCGCCGTGGGGCGGCTGGCGAAACTGGTTCGCAGCCGCGTCTGGGCGATCGCAGTCATTTACCTCCTCCTTCTCCTGGGGCTGGGGCTCCTAAGTTTTCTTGTGGGCCCGAGGATTGCCCGGCAAAGCGCCCGCCTGGGAGAGTCGCTGCCGGGACTCTTGGACAAGGCGAGCAGCGGCCAGCTCTCGGGCCAGATCGGTCAGCTTGCGGCGCGATTCGGAAGCCAACACGGCTGGAGCCAAGATACCCAGAAGCGTATTCAGAGTTTCCTGCTGAGTCGCCGGGAGGACTTGACTCACCTGGCGCAGCGCATCGGCGTTCGCGCGGCGGAAGCGGCGCAGGAGGTGTGGGTATTGTTTCTGGTCCCTATCCTCGCCATTTTTTTTCTGCGCGATGGTGGCAACTTCCATGAAGTGCTGGTGGCGCTGGTGCAATCGCGCTCGCAGCGTGAGTTCTTGCAGGATGTGCTGCAGGATCTAAACCAGATGCTCGCCCAATTCATTCGCGCCCAGTTGACCCTGGCCGCGTTATCCTTCGTCGCGTACAGCGCATTCCTGGGTGCGATGCGCGTTCCGTACGCGCTGATGCTCGGGACCGCCGGAGGCGCCCTGGAATTTGTCCCGGTTGTAGGGCCGCTGTTGGCAGGAGCTGCGGTGATGACCGTCGCCGTACTGGCGGGATACGAGCACTGGGCTCTCCTGCTGTTGTTTTTGATTGTCTGGCGAATGGTGCAGGATTACGCGATCTCTCCCCGCATCATGGGAGTGAGTGTGGAATTGCATCCGCTGGCGGCGTTGTTCGGAATTCTTGCGGGCGGCGAAATCGCCGGAGTGCTCGGCGTCTATCTCTCCATCCCGGTGATGGCCAGCTTACGCATCGTCTGGAGGCGCTGGCGCATCTATGCGGAAAAGCGCAAGTTCGGACCGCTGAATGAATACTCGTTCCCGCAAGAGCTGGGACGGGGAAGAAGTTAGAAATCAGGTGCGCCGCGGTTGAGGTTCGGCGGCGAACCGAGACCACCACCCTCTACGACCGGGCGGCGGCGGCTGTGTTCTTCACGGTTTCCACATCCACTTTGCGCAGAAACTCGGCCGCTGCTTCCGGCAGCACCGTGTTGATGAACATTCCCGAGCCCAGCTCAAATCCGGCTACTCGCGTCAGCCGCGGAATCACACTCAGATACCAGTGAAAGTACTTCACCCCCACGCTTTCGGCAGGAGCGCTGCGAATCGTAAAGTTGAAATCCGGGTCGGCCAGACCGTGGTAGAGCTTGGCCAGCGTTGAGCGCAACATACGCGCCAGATCGCCGATCTCCGAAGCGCTCACATCTCCGAAACTGGCCATATGCCGCCGCGGATAGATGTGGGTGCAGAACGGAGCCGGCGAGGCGTAGGGTTCAAGCGCGACGAAGTGCTCGGAAACCGCGACGATGCGGGTTTGCTCCTGCAATTCCTCTTCGATCATCTGACAGAACATGCACTCGCCATAGTCGTCAAAATGCCGCAAAGCCTGTTGAAAGCGCTCCCGCACCTGCAGGGAGGTGACTGGAGTCGCGATGATCTGGGAGTGCGGGTGTTCCAGACTTGTCCCGGCGTCGGGCCCGTGATTCTTGAAGATCGTGATCAGGGCGATGCGCGAGTCGAGACTGAGTTCATCATAGCGAGTCTTATAGATGCGGAGGATTTCAGTCACGTAGGAATCGGGCATCAGGGCCATCGGCTGGGAGTGGTCGGGCGTCTCCACGATCACATCGTGAACCCCGAAGCCGTTTACCATCCGGCGCGACCGGTGTACGGTGCGTGTGGGCTGCGCCTCTCGTGCCAGAGCGGCAAACTTATTCGGCACCACGCGCGCGTGCCATGGAACATCCATCGAGGGGGGTACCCGCAGGACTTCCGGGGGCGTCAGATTCTCGTTTCCGGGACAAAAAGGGCAGTTCGCGACAAACGACGCCACCGGCTTCCTCTCGTTATGGCGCGCCATTTCTTCCGGCCGGCGGGCGCGCTCGGTGGCGATCACAACCCACTCTTTCGTGGCAAAATTCTGGCGTAGTTCGGACATAGTCACTCCTGGGCAAAGCTTACACCAGCGCTCGAACGTCGGGCAGTCACCGAAGGGCCGTATTCCTGCCTGTGGCCAGAGATCAGCGGTCCGCGCATCGAATTCGCCGCTGCATCAGAGACAGCATTCCCGGCTGAAATTTCGCTGGTATAAAATCACAACTGATCATGTCGAACAAACTTCCCGTAGGAATTCTCGGCGCTACCGGCATTGTCGGCCAGCGATTCATACAAATGCTGGAGCGTCATCCGTGGTTTGAAGTCGCATGGCTGGCCGCTTCCGATCGTTCGGAAGGCCGGCCCTATGCCGAAGCGGCGCGCTGGCGTTTGAAAACTGCCATCCCCGCTGAGGTCGCCAAAATGACGGTTGCGCCCGCCATGCCCGACGGCGCCCCGAAAATTATCTTTGCCGCCCTCGATGCCTCGATCGCCCGCGAACTGGAGCCGCAGTTCGCTGCCGCCGGTTGCGCGGTTGTATCCAATTCAAGCGCGTTGCGCATGCAGACGGACGTTCCGCTGGTGATCCCTGAAGTCAACGGCGATCATATCGGGCTCATCGAAAAACAATCGTGGCGTAGCAAGTCGAGAGGCTATGTCGTCACCAATCCCAACTGTTCCGCCATTGGGCTAGTGCTGGCGCTGGCTCCATTACATCGCCTTTT
>Ga0182019_10002096_pt1 | contig 10199 bp, 8 predicted proteins | sample 812E2MmetaG_FD_120483 | JGI IMG/M metagenome (GOLD analysis project Ga0182019, IMG submission 120483) | Permafrost microbial communities from Stordalen Mire, Sweden - 812E2M metaG | ecosystem: Environmental > Terrestrial > Soil > Wetlands > Permafrost | place: Sweden: Stordalen | collected... | reverse complement strand
CCCCCGACAACATTGCCGGCCCGGACGGAGGCCGCGCCCAGCTGTTTCTTTTCTGGCCCGACTTCAGCGAAGAATGATCGTAAATACGCCTGAAAGGCCAATTCGGCGCAGCCCTTGGAGGCGCTGTAAGGATCATAGCCACCCATCGGATCATTTTCTCTGTAGCCCCAAATCCATTCCCTGTTCTCATAACACTTGTCGCTCGTAATATTGACCAGAACCCTTACGCCCGTCGTTGATCTTACCGCTTCAAAAACATTGACAGTTCCGCCGACATTCGTATCAAACGTCAATTTGGGTTTTTCATAAGAAAGCTTAACCAAAGGCTGAGCGGCTAGATGAAAAACGAATTCCGGCTCGTATTTTCGAAAAACACTATTAAGGCTCTCGATTTTTCGTATATCACCATGGAGGTGCGTGATCTTCTCTTGTAATCCAGCAGCAGTAAAATTATTTGGTTTGCTGGGCGGATCGAGAGAATATCCAATGACGTTAGCCTCCAGCTCCTTAAGCCAAATGGAAAGCCAGGAGCCTTTAAAGCCCGTGTGCCCAGTTACAAGGACCGTCCTATTTTTGTAGATATTTCTGAACATTGAATTTCATTCTGAAATCGGGCCTATTTTCGTCAAACATGCCTAGACTTTCCTATCGGTTTTCGAGATCGCATCACGAAAGATCGGAAACAGAAACCGATGGCCATTGTTTCAGGTTTTCGGCAGGCTATCCTTTTTTCTGTTCTCTAGACCTTCTCGGAAAAAAGCTATTCCGACGGATAGACAAAATCCGATAAATCCGGCGATCAAGACAATCTGCTTCTTATTTGGAGAAACGGGTCCGAATGACGGTGTCGGCTCCTTGACGAGTTGGGTATAATCGATGCGATTCTTTTTGTCTTCAAAAAGCTTGATGTCGTTATTTGCATCGCTGATCGTATTTTGAAGTTTGCGAATCTCGTTTTCTTTATTTTTTATCGAATACTCCAAGTTGTTTTCGTTCATTTGCTCAGCGCTATTTTTTTCGTCCAACGAGCTAAAATAGCGTAAATTCAATTGGACTTCATTTGAATACAAAAGAAGAGCCAGAGTTTCCGTTCCTTCCCTTTTTTCGGTCAAGGATTTTTGTTGTAGTCTATCCAGTTCATCGGTCCGTGTTTTGACGGATTTCATTTCCTCCCGAATGCTAGTGATTCGCTCCTCCGTGATCCTGAGCTTATTTCTATCGGATTCGATTTCTTTATTGATTTTGTCTTTCTCGATTTCGATATCCAAAATTCTATTTTTTGTCTGTTCGACCTGAGTGTTCAGACTGTTTATTTCGACGTCGATCTTTTTATCAAAATCGCTTTTCAGGTGGTTGAACAGCGCCGCGACAATTTGCCGCCCCCTGCCGACATTTCTCTCTCTAACCGAGACGCGGATGAGGTTCGTATCGCGCAGATTTTCGGCCGTAATTTTTGGAAATTCACGGTCTGGGATATTGAGCTCGGCCCCGATGAGAGAATTATAGGATCCTTCCGCAATTTGGTTGGCGATTTGCTTCGGCTCAACAACAAGGACCTGTTTGAATTCGCCTGCCTGATTCTGAGTCAGAAACTTGCTCGGGATAATGATGGCATCGACTTCCCAAATTTTCGGGAGAAGAAAGCTTACAATGGCCGCAAGGATAGCCAGCACAACCGTCGGGATGACGATCTGCCATCGCCGTTTCCAGGCGATGGCAATATACTCCATCAAATTAATGCTCTCAAATTCCACATTTTCTTGATGCATAAAACAATCCTTACAAGTATTTCAAAACAAGTTTAGCATGATTAGGTGAGAGAAAAAAGTTCAGCGTTGTTCCCCGACGATGATACAATCGAGCTTGTAATTTCCATAGCCATCGATAGGATCGCGGCCGACTTTCTGCCAGTCTCCTTCGGGAAGGAAAGTTGCCTTAGCAAAACATCTTTTCATCTCGGCACCGGGACGGATATCCTCCGAAGAGATGAAATGTAAAGTAAAGCTGTGATAGACCTTTGGCTTAGCGGCGATGACTTCATCAAGAACCGCTTTGGAAATTTCCTCGAGCTTGGCTTTATTCGGCCGCCCCTGAACGCGGATCCAATAGAACCTATTGATCGTTTGGAAACCGATTGAATCTGTTTTGAGAACTTTGACAGGTACACCGGTGAGAGACGTCACTTTCGCTTCATCGATTTCGGAAACTACCAGGGCGGACGCGGATGATTCCGGAGCCGGGCCACTTTTGTTGCAGGCTACGAATACGAGCCCAACGGCGATAAGCCCCCCGAGAAGAAACGCATTCCCTTTCATATCAACCCCCTTAGGCCATCGATAGATGGCTAATTGGTCCCACCCAAAAGAGCTAAAAATATATCTAAATGAAATTGAAGAAAATGAGCAAGCTACCGCCGGTCGATATTTGCGCGTCGAGCGCCTTCATCTCTCAATATGCCTAATAATTTATCCGAAATATCAAAATGAGCTTGGTTGCTGGTTAGATGAAAGAAAGTTCCCCATCCTATCAAATTGCATTCTTGGCCCGTTCCCGAACAACCGGATTGAATTCTAATCAAACAGAGCGAGCTGGTCAAGAAAAACGTTATTACTCAGTTGAATAATTATTCCCATCCGGCCCCGCCCAGGAAATCGGTCGTCTTGCCGATGTTCCCCAGGCCGAGCGAGATCTTGTACTGGAATTCCGGCGTCTGCCGGAAATAGTAGATCCTGACGTCCGCCTTGAAGTCCAGGCATTGGTAGTGGTACGCCACGCTCGCGGCCGTGTACAGCATCTGCTTGTCGGTGATGTTGTAGTCGATCTCCGCCTTCCCTTCGAGGTTGATGAACGGGAGCTTCCCCCCGCCCACCACGCTGACCTGTTGCCGGTCGTACAGGATGTTGGGAATATACGGGTTCGAGCTCTTGTACCAACTGGCGTTCAGGAACGCGCTGTCCGTAGGCGAGCCCAGGCTGGCCGCCAGGCGGATCGTCGAGAACGACCTGAAATAGGTATTGTAGCTCGAGCTGAAATCGAAGCTGACGGCCTGCGCGGGATAGAACCGGATGTAGCTCGTCATCTCGGAAAACTTGGGGATGACGCCGTCGATGGCGTAGTACTTCATCGGGCTGTCCGCGGGCGAGAAGTAAAACGTCTGGCTGAGCCCCCAGGTGAAGACCTCGCGCGGTGTGTCGCTCGTCTTGAGCAGGAAGTGGTTCGTCAGGCCGTAGGTCAATTGATGATAGCGGTAGATAGGATAAGCGGACACCACCTCGTCCGCGTTGACCGTGGGGCTCTCGTAGCGGTACGAGATCGACGGCTCGATGATGTGCTTCAGACGGCTGGCCGGCTGGGTCCCATCGTCCGACGCGCCCAGGTCCCAGATCCGATAGAAAACCGGCCCGAGAAGCTCGGCGGTGATGGCGTAGTTCGAAGTCAGGACGGGTGTGTCGACGCGCCCCAAGCCGGGCTGCAGGCTCTGCAGGTAGTAGTGGAGGTTGGTCTCCAAAGAAAGATTCGTGGACAGCCACGGTATGCCGTTGAACGGGAGGCTCACCGAGGGATTGAACGCCAAGTCCTGGCCTTTGAGCTGTTGGCCGAGCGTGTATTGCGTATCCCATCCGTATTGCCAATTGTTAAAGCTCGTCGAAAACGAAAGGAAAAGCGGGCCAAGAAGCTTCATCTTATAGGAATCGAAATTGATCTGGGGCAAGGCCCGGGTGATGAGTGAGCTGTTGGAGACCGCAGGAAAGCTCGTCTCGAATTGCGCCGCCCGGACGCTGAGGTTGAACGTGCTCCAGGACTTCGAGAGATAGATCTGCGAGCTCTTATTGAAGACCATGGCCCGCATGAAATCGTTGTCGAATTCGCGCAGGAAATCGAACGAGCTCTGGTAATCGACGCTGGCCGCGAGAGTGAAGCCGCCCGGCAGCGCATGGTTGTGGTTCCAGCGGAGGATGTAGGCATCGTCGGGCTTCGTCCCGTCGGCCTGCGTCTTGAAGGTGAAATAATACAGGTGGACGGCGCCGTTGGTTCCATCCTCGAACATGTAGCGCGACTCGAGGCCGGCGCCGGTGCCCTTGCTGGCGTAATAGTCGAGGCTGAAGGTGGCATCCATGTTGCGGGCGATCGCCCAGTAGAAGGCATCCGAAAAGCGCAGGCCCTTGGTCTGCGAGTAGCCGGCGAGCGGCATGAGGAACCCCGTCGACCGGTCCTGGTCGAGCGGGTAGCGCATGTAGGGCCAATAGAAGATCGGGACGCCCTTGACCGTTATCACGGCGTTCCACATCTCGAAGTAGTCGTCCTTCTTATAGTTCGCCCTCGAGAAGCTGAACTTCCAGCGGGGCGTGGGCTGGGCGCACGACGTGAACTCGCCCTTGCCCATGCTGTAGAGGCTGTCGTTTTCGCGATCGATCACGTCCGCCTGGTAGCGGATCGTAGGCTGGATGAGGCCGACGGCCTTGAGGATCGTGCCCTGGTCGGTGTCCATGTTGAACGCCAGGCTCTCGGCGCTCAGGACCTCGGCCGGCATCTCGAGGGTCACGTGGCCCACCGCCGTCACGTCCTTGGTCTTGCGGTTGAGCTCGACGCGGTCGGCCGAGAGCTTCATGTCGTGGTACGTGATCTCGACGTCCCCGGTCAGGATGACGATGTCCGGCGAGCCGGGCGGCGACTCCATGGTGCGGGACTTCATGCTGATGTCGGAGGATGGTGGGGCGGCGGCGGTTTGGGAATAGAGGGAAGCTGCCGCGAGAGCGAAGAACGGGATCAGGAACGCGGAAAGTGCGCGAATAAAACGGGGCCTGTCATTCCGAGCGGAGCGAGGAATCTCCTCGCCCTCCTCGTCAGAGCGCATGGGATCCCTCGCAGGGCTCGGGATGACATTCCGGGTCAAGTCCTATCTTTATATTGGGCTTCATAAAACGCCTTGTACTCGGCGCTCTTCTCTTTTATTTTACGCCACCACGCCTCGTTTTCCACATACCAGCGGATGGTGCGATCGAGCCCGTCCTCGAACTCCACCTCGCGCCGCCAGCCCAAGGCCTTGATCTTGCGGCAATCCACGGCATAGCGCCGATCGTGGCCGAGGCGGTCGGGCACGAACGTGATCAGGTCACGCGGCTTGCCTAAGTGCTTCACGATGCGGCGGGCGACCTCGATATTGTGGCGCTCGTCGTTGGCGCCGATATTGTAGGTGGCGCCGAGGGCGCCGCGGCGAGCCACGAGCTCGATCGCCCGGCAGTTGTCCTCGACGTGCAGCCAGTCGCGGACGTTCGCCCCCTTGCCGTAGAGCGGGAGCGGGCGGCCTTCGATGGCGTTGGTGACGAAGAGCGGGATGAATTTCTCGGGGTATTGGTACGGGCCGTAGTTGTTGCTCGGCCGGACAATCAGGACCGGCGTGCCGTAGGTCATGTGATAGGCATAGGCTAGGCGGTCCGCGCCTGTCTTGCTGGCCGAGTAGGGCGACGAGGGGTTGAGCGGGTCGGTCTCCTTGAAGAAGCCCTCGTCGCGGCTGCCGTAGACCTCGTCGGTCGAGACGTGGAGGAAGAACTCGACGTGCGGGGCCTGGCGAACCGCCTCGAGGAGGACGTACGTCCCGTGGACGTCGGTCAGGACGAACTCTCCGGCGTCGAGGATCGAGCGGTCGACGTGCGTCTCGGCGGCGAAGTGGAAAACGCCTTGGACGTGCTCCAAGATGCCGCGGACGAGCTCGCGGTCGCGGATGTCGCCCCGGATGAACTCGTAGCGGATGTCGCAGGCGACGTCGCTCAGGTTGTCGAGGTTCCCGGCGTAAGTCAGCTTGTCGAGGGTGACGATCCGGATATTGGGGTATTTCGCCAGGAGGAAGCGGATGAAGTTGCTGCCGATGAACCCCGCCCCGCCGGTGACGAGGACGGTCTTGCCGTCGAGGGCGCGTTCTTTTTTCATCCGTCCCTCCGATCCCAATCGTACTTAATTCCGCCGTTGTGCGGCGCTAAACGCTGCTCGTCGGGATGTTTGTAGTTGTACATTTCGGTGGGGGCGTTGACCACCAGCGACTCTTCCTGGCTCACGCATTTCCAGCCGTGCCAGATCCCCGCCGGGATGTGGAGCAGGATGGGCGCATGGACGCCCATGAAGAATTCGTTGATCTCATTGACGGTGGGAGACTTGGGACGAGCGTCGCAAAGCACGACTTTGACCATGCCGACAACGCAGGCCATGTTGTCCGCCTGCTTTTCGTGCTTGTGCCAGGCCTTGACGACGCCCGGAAAGGTCGTCGTGGCGTAGACCTGCCCGAATTTCTCGAAGGTCTCGTCGTCCGCCCGGAAGATTTCCATCAGCCGTCCCCGCTCGTCGGGGATGACTTTGAGCTTCTTGATCCTGACGCCGTCGATCATGTTGGACTCCCTGATCTATTCTTCCGCCAGCCGCTTCAAATACTCCCCGTACGCGTTGGGGATCGCCGCGGCCAGCTTGAGCAGCTCGCTCTTTCCGATATATCCCAGGTGGTAGGCGATCTCCTCCGGACAGGCGATCATCAGGCCCTGCCGGTCCTCGACCGCCTGGACGAAGTTCGCCGCCTGGAGGAGCGACTCGTGCGTGCCCGCGTCGAGCCAGGCCACTCCCCGGCCCATGATTTCGACCTTCAGCTCGCCCCTCTTCAAATATTCCCTGTTCAAATCTGTGATCTCGAGCTCGCCGCGCGCCGACGGCTTCATCGCCGCCGCGATCTCCGACACTTTGCCGTCGTAGAAATAGATCCCCGGCACGGCGTAGTGCGAGCGCGGCTGGGCCGGCTTTTCCTCGATATTGACGGCTCGCATCTCCTTGTCGAACTCGACGACGCCATAGCGCTCCGGGTCCTTGACCGCGTAGGCGAACACGACCGCCCCACTCTTAAGGCGCGCCGCATCCTTCAGCTGCTCGCCCAGCCCATGCCCGAAGAAGATGTTGTCGCCCAGGATCAGGCAGACCGGCTTCCCGCCCACGAACTCGCGCCCCACGAGAAACGCGTCCGCCAGCCCGCGCGGCTCATCCTGGATCTTGTACGAGAGCTCCAGGCCCCACCGTCGCCCGTCGCCGAGAAGCGCCCGGAACGCGGGCATCGCCTCGGGCGTGGAGATGACCAGGATCTCCCGGATCCCGGCCAGCATGAGCATGGACAGGGGATAATAGACCATCGGCTTGTCGTAGACGGGAAGGAGCTGCTTGCTGAGGCCCAACGTCAGCGGATTGAGCCGCGTCCCGCGGCCTCCCGCCAGGATGATTCCCTTCATTTTGGCATGCCTTTAGGTAGTTTCCGGAGGCCTCAAAATTAACATAATCAATTAGTCAAGTAAAGGCGGGGGGCCTCCCGTGCTCGATTCGTGCGGTTGACAGGTCCCGCGCCCTCAAGATAGAATAATCTATAATTATCAACGGGATACGAGAATTTGGGGCGGATATCCTTAGGGAGAACGTAATGAACCAGACTCAAGCGCTCGCCGCCAAGATCCAAAAGCGAACCGCACGAGTCGGCGTCATCGGCTTGGGCTACGTCGGCCTGCCCCTGGTCCTCCGCTTCACCGAAGAAAAATTCCGCGTCATCGGGTTCGACATTGACCCCGTCAAGGTCGCCAAGCTCAACAAGGGCGAGAGCTACATCCGGCACATCCCTCGACAAAAGATCCGCTCGCTCCGGAAATCCGGCCTGTTCGAAGCGACGACGAACTACGCCCGCTTGAAAAGCGTCGACGCGATCATCATCTGCGTCCCCACGCCTCTCGACAAGAACCACGCCCCCGACATGAGCTTTATCGAGGCGACGACGGACGAAATCGCCGCGATGCTCCGCAAGGGCCAGCTCATTTCGCTCGAGAGCACGACCTACCCCGGGACCACCCGCGAAATCCTCCTGCCCAAGTTCGAGAAGCGCGGCTTGAAGATCGGGCGCGATTACTTCCTGGTCTTCTCCCCCGAGCGCGAAGACCCCGGCAACCCGATCTACAATACCAAGAATATCCCAAAGATCGTAGGCGGCCTCACACCCTCATGCCGGGCCCTCGGCACCGCCCTCTATGGGCAAGTCGTGGACTGCGTCATTGCCGTCAGTTCGCCCGAGGCCGCGGAATTCACCAAAATCCTCGAGAACACGTTCCGGGGCGTGAACATCGCCCTGGTCAACGAGCTGAAAATGCTGGCCGACAAGATGAACGTCGATATCTGGGAGGTCATCGACGCCGCCTCCACCAAGCCGTTCGGCTTCATGCCCTTCTACCCCGGGCCGGGCCTGGGCGGCCATTGCATTCCCATCGACCCGTTCTACCTGGCATGGAAGGCCAAGGAGATAAATTTCAGCACGCACTTCATCGAGCTCGCCGGCGAGATCAACGCCAACATGCCCGCCTACGTGGTCAGCCGCCTGAGCGATGCCCTGAATGCCCAGGGGAAATGCCTCAAGGGCTCCAAGATTCTTATCCTGGGCATCACCTACAAGAAGGATATCGATGACATGCGGGAGTCGCCCGCTCTCGAAGTCATCGAGCACCTCCACGAAAAGGGAGCTAAAGTCCTTTACAACGACCCTTACATTCCCCGGATCCCCAAGGTCCGGAAGCACGATCTGGACATGGCCTCAACCCCTCTCACGGCGAAGCTTCTCCGGTCCCTGGACGCGGTCGTGATCATCACCGATCATACGGCCTACGACTACGCCTGGATCGTGAAGAACGCGCCGCTCGTCGTCGACACGCGCAACGCGACGCGCGGCATCCGGAATCACCGGGCCAAGATCGTCAAGGCCTGATCGAGGAAGAGGAGCCGCCTTGGCCGGAAACATCGTCGTCGTCGGGACGGGCTACTGGGGGAAGAATCTCGTCCGGAATTTCCACGAGCTCGGCGCCCTGCACGGGATCTGCGATTTCGACGCGGCCGCGCTCGCGCCGTTCCAGGAGAAATATCCCGGCATCCGCGCCTATTCGTCCCTGTCCCAGGTCCTATCCGACCCCGGCGCCGCCGCCCTGGCCGTGGCCACCCCCGCCGCGACCCATCACGCGATCGTGAAACAGGCGCTGCAGGCCGGCAAGGACGTGTTCGTCGAAAAGCCGATCGCCCTTCGCTATGCGGAAGGCGCGGAGCTCGTCGCCCTGGCGGACGCCGGCCGCCGGATCCTCATGGTCGGCCACATCCTCGAATACCATCCGGCCGTCAAGAAGATCAAGGAGATGATCGACCGCGGCGATCTGGGCAGGATCCGCTACATCTATTCCAACCGCTTGAACCTGGGCAAGATCCGGACCGAGGAGAACATCCTCTGGAGCTTCGCCCCGCACGACATCTCGGTCCTGCTCCTGCTCCTGGGAGAGATGCCCGTCGAGGTCGTGGCGCGCGGCGGGACCTATTTGAGCCCGGGCATTCCCGACGTCACCGTTTCGATGCTCTCCTTCCCCGGCGGGACGAAAGCGCACATCTTCGTCTCCTGGCTGCACCCCTACAAGGAGCAGAAGCTGATCGTCGTCGGGGAGAAAAAGATGGTGGTCTTCGACGACGTCGCTCCGACGGACAAGCTCGTGTCCTACGACCACGCCATCGATTGGGTGGACGGCCTTCCCATCCCCCGTCCGGACCAGGCCGCCGTGCTCGCGTTCGAGAAGCGCGAGCCGCTGAAGTCCGAGTGCCTCCACTTCATGGAATGCATCGCCTCGCGGAAGACGCCGCAGACCGACGGGGCCAAGGGCCTCAACGTCCTCAAGGTCCTGGAGGCCTGCGAAGAATCCCTGAAAGGAAGCCTTTGACATGTCCGATCAGCCGAAAAACCACTTCGTCCATCCGACCGCCGTCGTCGACGACAACGTGACTATCGGGGAAGGCACCAAGATCTGGCATTTCTCCCACATCCAGTCCGGCGCCCGGATCGGACGGCATTGCACCCTCGGCCAGAACGTCAACGTGGCCAACAACGTCCCCATCGGCGACTATGTGAAGATCCAGAACAACGTCTCCGTGTATGAGGGCGTGATCCTCGAGGACTACGTCTTCTGCGGGCCATCCATGGTCTTCACGAACATCGAGGTGCCGCGGAGCAAATACCCCCAGGTGGGCGCCCAGTACTACGTCCGGACCTTGGTCAAGGAGGGAGCCTCGCTCGGCGCCAACTCGACGGTCGTCTGCGGACACACCATCGGCCGCTTCGCGTTCATCGGCGCGGGCGCCGTGGTGACCAGGGACGTCCCGGACTT
>Ga0182019_10002095_pt1 | contig 10199 bp, 12 predicted proteins | sample 812E2MmetaG_FD_120483 | JGI IMG/M metagenome (GOLD analysis project Ga0182019, IMG submission 120483) | Permafrost microbial communities from Stordalen Mire, Sweden - 812E2M metaG | ecosystem: Environmental > Terrestrial > Soil > Wetlands > Permafrost | place: Sweden: Stordalen | collected... | reverse complement strand
GTGATCAGGCCAATTCGTCCAGGTATGCCATTGGTCGATACTAGTGGGTGCTTCGTGTCGCTGGTTTCAATGCCGAGGCCGATCAGGTTCGAATGATGGGAATTCTCATCCACGAGCACGTAACTGGCGAAAAGAACCTAAAATGAAACCCGCATGGCGAATCAAAGCGAACCGCAAAAAGCTTTACCTTTTGCGGCATGCTGCATACCGGCGCGCCGATTTTCGCGCTCGTGAAGAGTACCGGCGCACGATGGCTCGCACTCTTCAAGATTCGATAAATGCTAGCGACCTATTTCCGCCTGGTGTGACGCTCACTCTACTTGAGCCAGCAGTTTGACGATGCCATTGCCATGGCGTTGAGAGCCACCTCGTCTACTCTTGAGGGGTGTCCAAGGCTGAAGTGACAACTACGATGCCGTTGCCATGGCGTTGAGAGACACAGGCTCGAGATCGAAGCTCACCTTTTCATGGGGAGGTGACAACTACGATGCCGTTGCCATGGCGTTGAGAGGCGTGTCTGTAGATGTTAGCTTTTTCCTGTACTTACGAACCGGTTTGCGAGTGGCTCTGTGAAAACGGTTTCCGCCAGCGCAAGCCGCAAATATAAGCGATGCATTCTCAGTAGTTGGGACGCGGTCGGCTTGCGTCCCTAAGATCTCCTCGGATCGCTCGCAAACTGGTGGCACTTCGATAGCTCCATGGTTACGCAATAGTTGCTGCAAAACGAACAGAGACGCGATGAACCTACGCTCGCCTATAGGTTTTGGCAATGGTCCCTCTTTGTCTTTCTCGATCACTGGCTTTAGATCAAGCCTTTCGATACAGCACACTGGGCCAATTCTGGAAGCGAGCTTCTTGTATATGTCATTTCTAACATTCTGGTATCTCCGCCTTACATGATCTTCCTTGACATGCGCGTCATATTCTACGATCTCCCATTTTGCGAACCCGGGAAGGTTGTGACGCTTGATGTACGCAGCAATTCCAGACGCTGACTTTGGTACGCGTTCATTATTGATTGATGGAATTCGATCGCGGATAGCGCCTGCCGCAGCGTCGCGCTCGCCTCGGATCGATTCCGATGATCTCCACATTCTCACAACATATGCAGGAATCTGTATTGGTTCTCCCTGCGAAGTAATTCCAACGAGCAGAGCGCCATTCGGTTGCTCATGCCAGCCAAAGTCGATTCCAATGCGCTCAGTTTCTGGGATCGAACAAGTCGTAGAGTCAATGTCCTGAGCCGTCACGTGCACCACATATTTAGCCCCAGTTGCAAAGTCACCCTTCCTAAATATTCTAACGTGAGAAATCATTGCCTCGTCAGGTACTGTGCGACGGATCCCTCGGCACGGCTTCGGTAGCGAAACCGACAGTTCTATTGGATCATTCTCTTTGTCTACCTTGATCCGAAGGACAAAGCGCTTGTGGCTAAATTGCTCATTTTGCGACGGTAGCACTGCTACCACTCGCTTACCGCCAGTCTTTAGATCGCCCCAGGAGCACGACGGATAAACCCGAACCCCAACAGACGCTCCAGAATTCTCATGCTTGCGGCGAAAGTGATACGGATCTCCCGGCCATTTTCCTGGACGTTTTGCCGATACTGCGCGGTCAAAATCGCTCGCAACAATGTCGTACGTTCCTTTGTAGCACTCGGTGCCCGATGCTGGAAAGCGCTTGCGCACGTCCCCCGGACGCTGGCGCGGGTTAGGGTTGTATGACTCGATCATCGAGTTGTAATACAGCCGTCCGCGTTCGATTTCTGCTTCGATCAATACCTGATCTGACTTAGAAATCTTGCACCCGAATACGTAAACTTTCATGGACATTTGCACACCAGCCCCACCGTCGCCGTCTTCCCATCGCACCCCACCCCCCTCATGCACCCACGCAGCACCTCGTTAGCTTGATACCACTTCGTCGAATCCTTCACCGCGCACACCGTTGGACAGCAGACGGCGCGAACGTCGGACTGGAAACACGCGCTATGTGCCGGGTGAGTCGCAAGGAACAACAGAGCAATGGCAGCTAGAGCCCAGAGCCATACCCGCAGCTGCAGTTGACGGCGGGTCATTGTGGCAACTCGCATGCAGAGCGCGACGGCTCGGTGACTAGACACATGAGCCCCGACAGTACTTGAACAGAGCCCAGCACACTGTCACATTCGCAGATGTCACCCACTGCGTATGTCTGTTTAGCCCCGGCATCGATGCCGGACTCAACATCAATAACCCCGGCATCGATGCGGCCAGACTCGCCGCTCGTTAGTCCGCCGCAAGCACTTGCCGCAATCAGGGCAGCGAGTGTCACCGCGCGCTTTAGCGTTGCCGCGATTTGCGCCTCGAGTCGTTCGCACTCGAGTTTTGCACCGCGCGCTTTTCGCGACAGATCTGACTGATTCGGTTCGGGTTGGCAATAGCGGATCATGGCGTGCGCACTTTCTCGCATTGGTTACAATGCTCGCCGTCGATCATCGCCGAACAGCGCAGTGTCTCAGGAGCCTTCTCGTTTTGCTTGCGCCCGATGTGCTCGAGCAACACACCGGCACCGTCAGCAAGTGACGCTCCGTTGCGGGTCTCCGAATACATTGCGATCGAACCCTGCAGAGCTACGACAGCGTCGCTCTTTGAAGGTCCGATAATGTCGAGCAATTTTTGTGCGTGCGTGCACAGTAGATCACCCGCAAGGATTTGCAGAGTCGTCGCAAGGGGTGGGGTCGATAGTCGGGTTGATTGATTCATTTTCGTGGTTCCTTGGTCGGTTTCAGTTCGGGGTACTTGCTCAAGAGTCTGCTGAGAAATTCGTTGCTAACGCCGAGGTCTTCGGCCGCATCTTGCTTGTATCGGGATTTCATCAAGCGGCCGACGACCATCAGTATAGCCGCCGTCCTGAGCGCGCAGGTCGGTGGGCACGCCATACACGACGCGATTGCCCTTGCCACTGGGTTGGTTCGGCTGCTCATTCCTTGACGAGCTCCAATTGGAGCGACGCTTGCGTGACCTCGGAATCGGTTGCGCCGATCAATTCCGAGTAGCTACACAGTGACATTCGCACTTGGGCAATCGACATGTCAGGGCGCGCCGCCCAAAGTTGCGATGCAAACCCGCGCAGAACGACTACCATCATTTCGTCGCACACGTTTCGCGACTGAACCGTTTGGACTGCCAGCGACTTGCCGCGATACGAGACGAACACGGGCATAGAATCCTCGCCGGCCTGGGCTCGCCTAAGGCCACTTGCGCGGAGTTGTTTTTCGATCGGTATGTGTGACATTTGACTCCTAATGTGAGTAATCGGGGCGCACTGCGAAAGCGACTAAGCAGCGGCCCCTGCTGGCGCCCGTGAACGAGTCGCGAGCGCTGCAGAGGTCGAGGCTAGGCGGTCTGCGATTTGTGCCACTCGATTACAGCGAGCAGGCCAGACTCGGTCACGTCGAATTGCTCGTTTTCGACTGCGTTCGCCGCTGCCTCGGCTGCATATTTTTCGGGCTCTGCGATGGCCTCGTCCCATTCTCCAGCGGCGCAAATCCACTGGTGATCGGCGTACAGATTCTCGGGTAGTGTGTTGTGGTTGATCATTCTCTCGTCGCTTTCTGCCAGCTCGCTCGGCGCCCACTGCCGCCCCACCGTAGTGGAGCAGCCGTGGAGGTCGATGTGTCACCAGTACGCGCTAACTGGCACGTGTACTCGCCAGCTGTTACCAGACTCATTGGTGCCCCAGAATTCCTCGATTCCGTTTGCCTCTACGCTGTCTTCGCACTCTACCTGCAGATCTTCGCGCACGTATTGGCTTGCTGTTCCAGACGCTTCTATTTCCTCGCGGGTAATGTGGACTGTCGAATTCGTCGCGCTGCTGCGCTCAATTGCTCCGGTTACTAGCTCTGTGGTTTTGGCTGCAATGGTCATTGGTCGGTCGCTTTCTGTCAGCTCGTTGCTGACAAAAGAAGTATGACACACTTTTGCGTCGCGAAACAACAATTCGCACTTCGCGACGCAAATAGTTTCTCGGGCCTATTCTTCCGATTCGAACTTCCTCCCCTGTCGCTTGAGCATTTCGACAGTGGCCTTGGTTCCGTGGACCGCCTCATAATATCGCAGCTGTTCAGGTATTTTTTTTTCGCGAGTCCGTTGCGCGTACCACGGGCGCCTTGACGCGCGCTGCCCTTCCCGGTTCCTGAGTTTCAGTTCTGCAATAATCTTCTCCTCGTCAACCGGTCTCTCGATTTCGGGCGGCTGCAACACACTGTCCAACTTGCTCACAATGGCCGACAGTGTGTTGCGCGCGATGACGAGACACCGCGCAGCACTTGAGTGATTACTCATCGCACGAGCTCCCGGTACAACGCCAGGTAGTCAGCTGCGCAGTCGACCATGGTGCGCGTGCACATTGGTCTCGTGTTGCGCGACTCATTGTTACTCACTAAATACCGGACCTCACAGAAGCGCTCTAATTCTTCGCGCAAACTTTCAGCCGACCCCCAACTGTAATAGGGATGGCCCTCGCCAAATCGCTCAACAATCGCCGCGACGCTCGGCAGCAGCACGGGACTACCAGCAGCAAGGCACTCGTTCACGACCAGCCCGAACGATTCCTTTCTAGCCACCGCGGGAATCGCCAGGTCTACTGATTGCAGCAATTGCGGCAGCTCCTTTGGCTCATACCGACCATGCCACCTCACATGTTCGAGCCCACGCCGATCTGCGTGCTCATGCCACTCACCGAGCACCGAAAACTCGAAACGCTCATCGGTTGCGAGCCGACGTGCCACCTCAGCAAATGCAGCCCAACCCTTTTCATTCAAGCAACCGCCGACCCACGCAATACGCAGCTTGTCCGTTTTGCGGTAGGTTCGAATCACCGGGTACCGCGGGACGCCGTGAGGAATGACGCGAGTGTTGTCTTTTAGGCAAACTGTCCCGGCGTCGTGGTATCGATCATCTGTTGACTGACTTGGAAACACAATATCGTGACACGTCTCAAACATGCTCTGAATCTTCGCTTCACGTTCCTCCAGCATTGCACCCCAGTCATAGGTACCCTCGACCAGTACGTCTGAATGCTCACTCACGCACGCTCGGCACTGCTCGCAGTCCCTTGCAACAGTACGCCCGCAAGACCAGCCAGCAGTGATGTAGCTAGGGCAAAGATAGAAATCGTCGTGAATTGACAACACGACTTTCGCCCCCTCATGTCGAGCAATCTCGGGCAGTTTGAAAGTGCCATAACCTCCCAGATGCTGAAAGTGCACGACGTCCGGAGCCAGCGCGCGGACCGTAAACTGAAAAAAGTCCTCCACGTGCTGAGCTTCAAAGTCAAACGGGAATAGTCCCAGTGAAACCTTCGACTGCACGAGTCTAGGTGACATCACAATGCGCATCACCCCGCTTGCGTCCTGGTGAATGACACCGTCTTCTAACTGGTCCCCCCAGTCCTTCCGACTTGCGCGAGGGTAGAGCACAGTGATTTCTATCTCGCTTGCCAACGTTTCGACGAGCCGCTTGGCAAACACCTCGAGCCCGCCCACTTCGCCCCAATGGTGGCAGACATAGAGCACCCTGAGTTTTTGCCCCCCCTGTGTCCGTGGTCGCAATCGGTCAGCGATTGCTGTTCGATGGTACCGCTGGACGCCAAGAAGATTCCACGCAGCGAGCTCGCCAACGAAGTCTGGATACTGCTCCACAAATAGATCTTGTTTCGCCAAGCGCAAAGACTTCGACTGCTTGCCAAATGACGCGCGGTGCTCGTGGTACACGAACAGATTGTCGGCGAGCACGCACTCAAAGCCCGCCGCTCGAGCACGCTGGCACCAGTCAGTTTCTTCCCCGTATCCCTTGCCCCACTTCAGATCAAACACACCAACCGCCGCGATGGCCTCGCGAGTCATAAGCATGCAAAAACCTATCGATGTGGGTACGACCGGGAACGCGCAGCCCGAGGTTTCGCACACAATGCGGTCCATGGTCTCAACGTCGACGCCCTTGGATAGCTCGTTGCTCCCCTGGTTCGGTACCGAGTATTGGCAACACTCGTTCGACAGCGGAGATACCGAACAGCACTTAGCGCTAGAGCGTCGCGCCTCGTCCAATCGCTCAACCCACCCAGGCGGGACAATGGTGTCAGAGTTGAGCAGGATCGGGTCGGTGTCGAAATCCACAGCATATGCAATCCCCCTATTTGCTGCTCGTACAAACCCGCCATTCTTGTCGTTGAATGTGACGATAAGATCAGAGTGAATACCAATATCCTGTAAATAACGCAACGTATCGCCATCCCGGCTAGCATCGTCGATCACAACGATTGGAACCTCGTCGGGCGTATTCCTCAGCACCGACTCGAGGCATTTCTTGACGCACTCGAGTGCGCCGTAGACTGGAATTATTACTGTATATCTGTTTTGCATGGTCTTTCCTCTGGTCCTTTTCACGAAAGCTTTGCTATCGATTCCACCTTGAACTGCTTCCAGTAAGCAAAGCTTGCCTCGATAAAAAAATAACACGCCGCCTCCGCATGTATCCTTCCATCCTTATCGATTTTTACGTCACAGACGCAACTACCATATCGATACGCAAAGACTTCATTGCGGTCCTCCCTGTAAATCAAAAGGTATTTATTATTTTTCGTTGCAATTAGGTTTTCTGGCATGGCCTTCCCTTTCAGTGATACCGACCCTTACGGGCGTCCGCGATGTATTTACGAAATGCGTCCTTCGGATTCACCGCCGGAGCTTGCGACTCAGCGTCCTGCATTTCCTCATTACTTCGCGCGTCCTGCATCGGTGACTCATTGTAGGTATGAGCAACCCAAGCAAACACGCGAAGCATTTCCAGTCGGTCTGGGCTTCGATGCAATACTTTGCGATAACCCTCCGGACCATCCTTGCGAGTTGCCGAACGGATCGAATCGTACCAGACATCATCCACTCGCCGCTTGATGTAAAACCACTTTGAGAAGTTCATTTCCTTTCGTAGCTTCTCGTCGTACGGAACCACGCCGCCACGAGCCAACCACCGAGCGACCAGGAAATGCGCCTCGTCACCAACTTGCTCAAAATCGAACTTCGCTCGCGCCTGCTGCCCAAAGTACACAGGCTCGAGATCGAAGCTCACCTTTTCATGGGGAGCCAATCTCGTCGTATCAAGATAGTCGCGCAGCCGTTCCACAATCTTGTGCCCGACGCCATCAGCATCCACGCCCACGATTGCCGTTTCGTTCCTGTGCTCGCGATACCGCTCAATCAGCTCAATGACGCATTTCAAATATTCCTCTTTGCCCCACCCTCGGCCAACGCGCATCTCAATGAGCTTCAAACCGCGAAGTACTCCAATGCAAAACTCGTCACCCTCGCCACTGTCACCCGACGGATCAATTGCGACAATCAAACGCCCGACGGCTGGTGTTGCAGCGTAGTTCTCTACACCCTGAGAACGCAAAATGTGCTGAGCTTGATAGATGCACAGCTCATCATGCTTCGGGTACAGACCCCGATTGTTGATCATGTAAAGCGGGTTATCTCGCCCGCGTTCGTCAGAGAGCTCATCCGCTTTTAGCTCGTTCGCATCTGGCAAAAATGGAAGTTTCGTCCGCGCTGCGACCTCGCCACTCAAGCAGACAACGTGCCACTGATAGAGCCGCTGTGTCTTCTCGTCGTTGACCGCATCCCACATCGGATTGTCGGCAGTGTCAAGGCAATTGCCCGGACCAAAAAACCGCGCTTCAGGTCCAGCGATGTTCCCCTTCCAGGCGTTGAACAGCTCGTAACTCAGCCCCGAGAACTCATCGCACACCACCATGATATGGATTCCGTGAAACCCACCGAGCGCCGTGGCTTCCTTGCCGGTAATTCCGATAATAAAGCGTTCTTTGTTCTCGGACCAAATGCCCTTGGTTGGCGTCTCGCACGACTCCGCATCGATACACTGAGAGTGCGGGCAAGGGCGAACAGTCACCCCCGACCGCCGGCAGTCAAGACAGATCCCCGAGTTGCTCAGCGAACGTAAGATCTCCGCCCAATCCTGAGAGCGCAGCTGGGCCCCGGTAAAGTTCGATAGGCACACCCGACCATCATCCCAGCAGCAGTAGCGCCACCATGACAGCCACGAGACCGCCTTAGTCTTGCCTACTCCACGAGCACTCGGACCCACGGTGCGCTTGTGGTCGCGCACCGACTCGAGCAGCGACACCTGGTCATCATCCGTACCCTCCGGATCCTCCCAAGGATCCTCACCGAGTATGGTCCGCACAAACCCAACCGGATCGCGCTGGAATTGGTAGCACGGGAAAGTGATGGACCGGACCATCTCGAGGGACCCACGCATAGTGGCCGCTAGCTCATCGGTACCAGTCAGCGCGGCAATGGCCGCGATTCGAACGTCCGGCAGCGGCTGCAGCATCGCCGATATGCTGGTCAGTGTCGCACGCCAGGCCCCGAGCTTGGCCAGCTCCGCCGGCTCGTCATCGGCCTGCAACCGGTCAATTTTGCGCCGCACAGCCTCGCGGAATTGGGAGTGCTGCCGATAGAGCTCAGAACTGACCGACGGATCAATCTTGGCCTGGCGAACTTCGGATTCCTTGACCATCTGACCCAATGCCCCCAGGGCTTCCCTCAGTGCCACGCTGGGGCCCGTTTCAGGTGGAGCCATCAGTACCCCCAGGATTGACGCGCAAGCCCCGGAGCACGTCATCAGCAAAGAATGGCGCACGGTTTGGTAACACCCAGACACCGCTAGGCGGTCGATCTCGTCGATTGCACCCTTCGAATCCTCGGCCTGACGGGTTAGGTCGGTCGCCTGAGCCTTCGATGTGTTCAGCCAAACAGTCTCGTCGTGGTAGTCTTTGACCTTCGTTGAGCCGCCGCCGACTGCCGGAGATTTCGGTAGCGGCAGTGGATAAACAGCCGTCAACCGGTCGAAAAATGCATCCGACATCGGTTCCTTGCCAGCGCGAACCAGCGAGATCCGCGCCTGCGAAACCTTGATTGACGCCGCAATGTTGCAAGCCTTGTGCTCCTCGCAGAGCCGCTCCAGGTGTTCCATTGCCACCGGGCGAATATGGTCTTCAAGCATCTTTCGAATCCTCATCGAGTGCCGGAGCGTTTTGAATCTCCCACCAGTTCCACAGTGGATTTGTATCCAGTTGCTTTAGCAATTTGCCCATATCCGCCATGGCATGCGACTTGATTGCACAATACGGGTTAGACATCGGCTGCCCCGTTCGCGGATGCGCGCACACTGTGCCGTTCTTGACAATGTTGGACTCAGCGTCGAGATATTCAACAAAGCTTTGAGCGTACATCTGGATCGACTGCTTTGGGGCGGTCGGATTGGAACGGCGAAGAACCTCAATCACGTCAGCCTTACTCGGAGTCATTTGGACCATGTCCGCAACTGGGGAAATATTTCAAGAGTTGAGTCATCCCAATGAGCCGTAGCAAGTTGGCTCGCTTCATAGATCTCATCCCCGGAACAATTGCCGGGTAGCACTGGCAACGCCTCCTCGATCTTGCGCACCACTTCGAAGGCTCCGTCGCCCTCGCTCAAATCGACGTTCTCGAATCGCGGGTTGAAGTTGAGCGACATCGAGCCGCGCAAGCACAGTTTGAACCCTGACACGCTCTCAATCGTTGCGATCTTCGCGTGGTTGATTACGTAGCGTACCGACTCGCGGCCGAAGCACTTGCGCCAAGCAAATATTATCTTGGGATACTTCTGACGACTCGAGCCGTCGATCACCAGCCGAGCGCCGGTCAACCGCTTGTCAATCATCAGTCGAGTGAGCACTTCGACGTCGAGCTCAGCAATGGACCACGTCCACACACTGACGAACGAAGGCCCCACCTGGTCAAGGCAGTGCAGGATTCCATCCAGCATCGACCACTGTCCGCGAGTAATTGCAAACACGTGCGAGTCCTTTTCAATCGGACCCAACGACTCGGAAGCATTGCGAAAGGTCTCGACAGCCCTTTGCTTTCTGCCGAGCACTGACGACTGACGAGCCAGCCGTTCTCCGGGTATAACATCGACGTTTCGAACTAGAGCCGAATTGCAATCAACGCTTGATGAGACTTTCCCGGGTTCGGCTGTCCATTTCATGGTCTTTTGAATCATAGAAATTTCTTTCGGCTGGAATAATTTAGTGAACGTCTGGCCGTTTTCTTTCGGAGCTACAAATTTCAAAAGTTCGCGCAGAATAAAAAGAGG
>Ga0182019_10002092_pt1 | contig 10206 bp, 9 predicted proteins | sample 812E2MmetaG_FD_120483 | JGI IMG/M metagenome (GOLD analysis project Ga0182019, IMG submission 120483) | Permafrost microbial communities from Stordalen Mire, Sweden - 812E2M metaG | ecosystem: Environmental > Terrestrial > Soil > Wetlands > Permafrost | place: Sweden: Stordalen | collected... | reverse complement strand
CGGGAGGCCGAACGAATGGTCCAGGCAGTCAACAAGCTTTCGGGCCACTACATCCTGTGCGGCTACGGCCGGGTCGGCCTGACCGTGGCACGCGAGCTCGTCCATTCCGGGCTGAAGGTCGTAGTCATCGACATCCTTCCCGAATCCCTCGCCCGTGCCAGGCGTGAGGGCTTCCTCGAGGTCGAGGGCGACGCGACGGAGGAGGCGACCCTCCGGGCTGCCGGGATCGAGCGGGCGCGCGGCCTAATCACCACCATCGATTCGGACGCCCACAACGTCTACGTCATCCTCTCCGCGCGGGCCATGAACCCCGATCTGTTCGTCGTTGCACGCGCCAACACCGAGGACTCCGAAGCCCGGCTCATGCAGGCGGGCGCGAGCCGTGTCGTCTCGCCCTACACCATGGCCGGCCACCGGCTGGCGGAGCTCGCGGTTCGGCCGCGCGTTGTCGACTTCATCGACGCAGCGCTCTCGCACGGCGAACTGGCGTTCTCGATGGAGGAAGTCGAGGTCGTGGCAGGCGGTCCAACCGCGGGTTCAACCGTGGCTGCCCTTCGGGACTCCGGGGTCTTCGTGCTGGCGATAGTCACGGGCGAGCGCAGCTACGAGGCCAACCCGCCGGCGGATCGGATCCTCGAGGCCGGGGAGACACTCGTGGTCTCGGGCAGCGTCGCCCGACTCCGCGAGCTGCGCGGAGCGGGGGCGAAGGCGTAGCTCTCTAAGCGCGGCGTGAAGGCGGCACGGGGTTCGTGCCGGCCCCAGTCCTTAGGTGCGACCCGCCCTCCACGGGTCCGGCGGCGTGGCGGTCGGCGGCGAACCTGCCTGCCGTCCATTCATCAGGTTGGCGGCCGCAAAGCCGCAAACCGCCCCGAGCGCCAGGAGAGCGATTCCTCCAAGGGCCAGCGCCAACGGCGGCGTGTCATTGCCGCCCCCTGAAGTCGTTGAGCCGCCGGGGGCCGTGCTCGGTGCCGGGGAACCGCTCGTCGCCGATGGAGCCGGGGTAGCCGACGCGACCGGCGTCGCCGATGGAGCCGGGGTGTGCGATGCGGTCGGCGTCGGCGTCGGTGAAGGTTTGGGCGACGCGCTGGGCGACGGAGTGGGCGTAACCGCGGCCTTCGGAGTCACCACCGCCGACCAGGCGGAGCCCCCGCTCGTCCCAATCGCGTTCTTGGCGTGGACCGTGAACTTGTAGGCGGTGCCGTTGGTCAGTCCGCCGACGGTGCAGGAGAGGGTGCCCGTCGTGGAGCACGTCTTGCTGCCCGGCGACGACGTGACCGTGTAGCCGGTGATCGGACTCTTGCCATCGTTTGCAGGCGCCTTCCATGAGACGCTCGCCGCGCCGTTTCCGGCAACTGCGGCCGCGCCGGTTGGGGCGCCGGGGCCCGACTGCGGGACGAGGACCAAGGTGTGGCCCCAGCCGGCATCGAGGCTCGATACCAACGGCAGGACTGCAGGCGAATTCCTCTGACCGGCGCTGTTGGAGCCCCAGGTGACGACCGTGCCGTTCGACCTGAGGGCGACGCTGAACTCGCCACCGGCAGAAATCGCGATCACCTTCGACAAACCCGCCGGCACGCTCGACTCTCCGGAAGTGTTGCTGCCCCAGGCAACCACGGTCCCGTTCGACTTCAGGGCGAGGGCGTGGGAGCCACCGGCTGAGATTGCGATGACGCTCGTGAGTCCGACCGGGACGGTCGACTGGCCGTGATCGTTGGCGCCCCAGGCAGACACGGTCCCATCGACCTTGAGGGCCATGCTGAAGTACTGGCCGGCGGCCACCGCTTTGAAGTGGTCGGTCGGAGCGAGCGGGACGGTCGCCTCGCCGAACGTGTTGTCGCCCCAGGCGGCGACGGTGCCGTTCGACCTCAACGCCATGCTGTGCCAGTAACCCGCCGACACGGCCCCGTAGTGGAGGCCCGTACCCGCGGCCGGGACCACCGTCTGGCCGCGGTTGTTGTAGCCCCAGGCGACGACGGTGCCGTTCGACTTGAGGGCGAGGCTGTGGCCGTCACCGGCCGAAATCGCCACGACTCCGGACAGGCCGGTCGGGATCTTCGTCTCGTTGACGCTGTTGTCGCCCCAGGCGACGACGGTGCCGTTCGACTTGAGGGCGAGGCTGTGGTACATCCCGGCAGAGACCGCCTGCACGCCCGACAGCGCCGAGGCGGGCACGTTCGTCGTGTAGTACGTATTGGCGCCCCAGGCCATCACCTTGCCCAGATGGACGGCCGCGGCGGCAGGCCCGACGAGAGGCCCGGCCCACCCGGCGACTACAAGGCCGGTCGCGAGGAGAAACGCTGTTCCGGCCGACAGGATCCGGCGCGGGGTCCCACCTCCCGCTCTTGCAGGGTGGCCGAGACGACCCGCAAGGCGCGCACGGGAATCCGAAGAAACCACGAGATCCCTCTCCTTTCCCCCGGCTCGGGCCTTCCTCGATCCCCAATCCCGAGCCATGCCATGAGACGACGACGACGGTAGACGCAAGTGAATTGGGATGCAAGGAGTAACAAGGAGTAGAACGGTCGGCCGGGGCGTTTGGTTCCTCGCGCCGGGCCTCGCCCCGCCGCGCCTCGCCCGCCCCTTCGCGCTTGCCCGCTTCGCCCCGTCGCGCGCCTATTCGCTCGCAGGCGTCCAGGCCACTGCGCTGGCGGGGAACTCGCGCTCATTCCAGCTCATGATCCGGCGCGGGATCACGATGAGGACCGCGGCGCCCGGCGCTCCCCAGTCCGGATGCTCGAAGTCGTACTTGCGCCTGTACTCCGCTCGGTAGGCCTCGAAGCGAGCGGCCGGCGCTGGACCGACGACACCCTCGACGATCACGACATCGTCGCCCGATTCCAGGTGGACCACTACCTCGGGTCTTTCGGCCAGGTTCCTGCCTTTCACCGAGTCCGGGTCGGTCGAGAACCAAATCTCGTCGTTCAGCCAGACGCCCCAGACCGGCGCGGCGTGGGGCCGGCCGTCGGCACGAACCGATACGACCCAGTAGTTGCGCGCCTCGGACAAGCGCTTCTCGACTTGGTCCCAATCGCCGAGTCCGATCCCTGGTTCACCATAACTGTGGGGGAGATACAGCGGCGACGCCTTGAACCCGGCCATGTTCAGAGTGTCGGCCCGCGTGCGGCCAGGGTGGCGACCTGGGCTCGCCGTTCTTGGGCAACGAGCGCCGCGCCGACGATGCCGGCGTTATTGCGGAATGTGGCCAGGGCGATGGGCGTCTCGACCGTCAGGAACGGCAAGTAGTTGTCGGCGCGCTTGGAGGCGCCGCCGCCGAGGATGAACAGGTCCGGCCAGAAGAGCCTCTCCAGCTCGTGGAGATAGGCGTCGAAGCCGGCGGCCCACTCCCGCCAGCCGAGTCCGAGCCGTGCGCGCGCCGATTCGGCGACCAGCTCCTCCGCATCGCGACCCTTCAGCTCGAGGTGGCCGAGCTCGGTGTTCGGCACGATCCGGCCGTCGATGAAGAGCGCCGTCCCCACGCCCGTCCCGATGGTCAGTACGAACACGAGGCCCCGCTGGTAGCGTCCGGCTCCGAAACGGATTTCGGCCACGCCGGCGACGTCGGCATCGTTGCCGACGGCTACGGTCCGGCCCATGGCCAGCCCCAGGTCGCGCTCTGCGGGATAGCCGATCCAGCCCGGGTCGATGTTCGCGGCGGTGAGCGTCACGCCGTTTCGGATCGCGGCGGGAATGCCCACGCCGACGGGGAAGGCGTCCCCTTCGCTCGGATCCCACGGCTCGACGAGGCGGCGTACCAGCTCCTCCACGACACCGACCACATCACTCGGCATCGAGGGCTGTGGCGTTGCGAAGCGCAGCCGATTGCCGACGACCTTGCCGCTGCGGACGTCGACGACCGCACCTTTGATGCCGCTGCCCCCGAAGTCGATCCCGATCGCGAGGTCGGAGGCCCGGACGTCGGCCGGTTGCAGGTCGCCCGGCTTCGTCCCGGCGGCCAAAGATCCGGCGGGCCGGGTGTCGCTAGCCGATCGGTCGGTCACGGGTGGTTCTGCCAATCTGGCTCCTGGTGTCGTTCTGTGGTGGTGGTGAGAACGTCGGCAGCCGGCCGATGCTAGAAGTAGTTCACGCTGATGCCGCCGTCGATGACCATCGAGGCGCCGTTGGTCCAAGCCGACTCGTCGGATGCGAGGTATACCGCCAGCGACACGACCTCGCCCGGCTTGCCGAAGCGGCCGGTCGGATTGCGGGCCAGACGGAGCTTCTTGGCGGCTTCATCTTTGAGGAGCCAGTCCATCAGCAGCGGAGTCTCCACGGGACCCGGCAGGATGGCGTTGGTCCGAATCCCTTGCGGTGCGAACTGGACGGCAAGCGATCGCGTCAGGGCAAGGACTGCCCCCTTCGACGCGGTGTAGGCATCCTGCGGGACCGAGCAGCCGAGAATCGCGACGAAGCTGGAGACGTTGATGATCGACCCGGAATGACGCTCGATCATCTGCGGAATGGCGTACTTGCAGGCGAGATACACGCCTCGAACATTTACGGCCATGACCTGATCCCAGGCCTCGACCGGCGTGTCGATGACCGAATGGTCGGCCTCGGGCATGATCCCGGCGTTGTTGTAGAGCACGTCGAGGCGGCCGTATTTCTTGATCGCCAGGTCCACCATCAGCTTTGCGTCGGCCTCAACCGACACGTCGACGGTTGCCGCGTACGACTCGCCGCCGGCCTCGCGGATCTGGCGGACGGTTTCCTGGGCGGCGTCGCCGTGATTGTCGGCCACCACCACCCGCGATCCCTCGGCCGCGAACCGGAGGGCGGCCACGCGCCCCATGCCACTGCCCGCGCCGGTGATGATCGAAACCTTGTCCTTGAGTCGCATGCCCGTCTCCTTGCCGGTGAACTCAGTCTCGTCGGCCCAGGCCACCGGTTCGTCCGCCACGCGGGCATTCGAACCGCCGTCTCAAGGCTACCTTACCTGCCCATCGCGGAGCGGGCGTCCCCGGCCCGGATCCGCGGGTCGAGCGCCGCACGTCGCCGCTGCGAGAAGCGCGGCCGGCCCTTGTCCGAGCTGGGTCTATCCTGAGAGCCGGTGTAGCCATCCTGGAGGTCCCGTGGAAACGTCGAGCAGTTCGGTCGTGGCGGTCGCGGGAGGCAGCGGCTTCGTAGGACGATCGATCGTCCGCGAGCTTGCGGCCCGAGGCAGCAGCGTGGTCGTGCTGTCGCACCGGTCCCCGATTGCGACGACCGACCGATTGATCGAATTCCGTCAGGGCGACATCAACAAGCCCGACGGCCTGCCCGGTGCCCTGGCCGGGGTCCAGACTTTGGTCATCTGCCTCGGCTTTCGCAACTCGCCAATCGAGGCTCCCCGCCGCGGTCAAACCTTCGAGAAGGTCGATGCCGGCGGGACCGAGGCGCTCGTGGCCGCGGCGAAGACTGCCGGCGTCGGCCGGCTCGTCTACATCTCGGGCGCGGGTGCCGCGCCGGACGCCCCGCGCCACTGGTTCCGCGCCAAGTGGCGGGCAGAGGAAGCCATCCGGGGCAGCGGAATCGTCTACACGATCTTGCGGCCGAGCTGGATATACGGCCGTGGCGATCGATCGCTCAACCGCTTCCTCGGCTTCGCCCGGTGGCTGCCGTTCGTGCCGCAGATCGGCAACGGCCGCCAGCTTCTGGCCCCTGTCTTCGTCGACGACATGGGCGCGCTCGTCGCGGATGCGCTCGTGACGCCGGCCGCGGACAACGCCACTCTCGAGGTGGGCGGCCCGGAGACAATGTCGATGGATGACGTCATTCGAACTGCCCTGCGTGTCCAGGGGCGGCGACGAATGATCTTGCACGCTCCGGCCGGCCTGATGAAGCTGCTTACGCGACCCCTGACGCTGCTCCCGTCACCGCCGATGACCCCCGACGCGATCGACTTCATCGTTCAGTCCGCGCCGGTCGACACCGGCCCTCTGACTGCTGCGCTCCCGCGTCATCTCACGCCACTGGCCGATGCACTTGGCAAGTATCTGGCGCCGCGGAAGTAACACGCCGGCGCACATTCAGCGCAACGTTTGAACGGTGCGGGCTCTGCGCGCGAATCCTATCCACGCTCGAGATAGCGCTCGCGTTCCCAGGCGTGGACGACGGCGTCGTATGTGTCGCGTTCGACACGGGCGGCGTTGAGGTAGTGATCCAGGACATCACGGCCGAATATTTCGACTGCGGCCTTGCTCTTCTCCAGCAAATCTACAGCTTCATATAGGGCACGCGGCATTCGATCGCAGCCTTTGGCCAGATATCCGTTGCCTTTGTATTCGGCCGGCGGCTCGACCTTGTGCTCGATGCCATAGAGTCCCGCTCCCACCGCGGCGGCATATGCGAGATAGGCGTTCATGTCTCCGCCGGGGAAACGGTTCTCGATGTGAAGGCCGGATCCATCGCCTACGATCCGGAAACCGGTGGTGCGGTTGTCTCGACCCCAGACCATGTTGACCGGAGCCCAGCTGGCGGACGCGTAGCGCTTATAGGAGTTGATAGTCGGGGCGATGAACAGGGCCAGCTCGCGCTGGAGCGCCATCATCCCGCCCAGGAACCAGCGCATCGTCTGGCTCATGCCGTAAGACTGAGCGCCCTTCTCGAAGAAGAGCGCCTTCTCACCGGTCGGATCCCACAGGCTCATGTGGACGTGTCCGGACGAGCCCGTCCACTCGGCATACGGCTTGGCCATGAACGTCAGGCCGTAGCCGTTCAGATGGGCGATCTCCTTGGCGCCGTGCTTGAACAGCACACTTCGATCGGCCGACTCGAGCACGTCGTCGTAGCGGATGTTGACTTCGTGCTGCGACGGAGCCGCCTCTCCCTTGCTGAACTCGATCGGAATCCGCGCCTCGGTCATCTGGTTGCGGATCTGCCGATAAAGCGGCTCGAGTTTCGTTGCCTGGAGCAGGTGGTAGTCCTCGTTGTAATAGCCGACCCGCTCGATATCGTTATAGCCCTTTTCGTTCAGATCCTCGTATGTGTCGGCCAGCACATAGAACTCGAACTCGGTTCCGGCCTTGACAACATATCCGAGACCGGCCGCATGCTCCACCTGGCGCTTCAGCATCGAGCGCGGAGAAATTGGAATCTCCAAACCCGTCTCACCATCGGTCGCGTCACACAAGACGATGGCCGTCGATTCGAGCCACGGCAGCACTCGGGTCGTCTCCCACACCTCGCGACCGACCCAATCGCCGTAGCCAGTGTCCCAATTCATCAGCTTGAAGCCGTCGGGTGTATTCATCTCCATGTCCGTACCGAGCAAGTACGTGCAGAAATGAATGCCATGATCGACGACGCCCTTGAGAAACGCCTCTCCTTGGACGCGTTTGCCAACGAGACGGCCCTGCATGTCGGTAAGGGCGACGATGACGGTGTCGATGCGCCCGTCCCGGACCATCTGTCGCAGCTCCTCGAGCTGCTTGGGTGCGGTGTGGCCGCCGCCGTGGGCGCCGGTGCTGCGGGCTCCCGCTCCATGGTCGTCGCTCATCGTCATCTCCTACGCGCTCGGCATGCGCCCCCGCGTCGGGTGCGGCGCTCCTCGGCTGGTATTGTGGCGCCTGTGGGCGCGCCATGCCCCGACCGATCCGCGAAGGGCGTTCGTGCGGATCTCGTGGTGTCTGGTGAGGCAGGCATGCGATCGATGCTGGAGGGAGCAGAAGCGGTGGGATCTCGATGGCTGAGGGGCCTGGTGGCGGTCGCGCTCAGCGGCGTCATGGCAGCCTGTTCGAGCCCGACCCCGACACCGACACCTGCACCGACGCCTTCGGCCGAACCCACTCCGACTGCCGGTGCGACCGGAACGGCGAATCCCAGGATCTACGGGTATGGAGACCTGGTCGTCGGCTTCATTCATTCGGGGTTCACGGATGCCAGGCACCTCGAGAACGTGACCTCATTCAACGAAACGGCCGCCACCGTTGGCGTGAGGCTCGTTCCGGTCGACGCCGGAGGACGGTTCGCCGATCAGGTCGCGGCATTCCACCGGTTCAGCTCCGACCCGGGCGTCAATGTGATCGTCCTCGATCCGGTGCAGAGCGGCGGCTATGGCGACGTCCTGACCGAAGCGCGGGCGTCGGGCAAGGTCGTCGTCATCGAATACCGCCACATCGACGCCGACCCGAGCCTGTACGCCGGTTACGTCGGCTCCGATTTCAGCCTGGAGGGCCAGAAGGTGGCGGCGGCTATGTGTGAACTACTAGCCAAATCCCAGAAGAAGCACGTGATCGAACTCGCCGGCGCCGCAGACGACTACGCCACGGCAGATCGCAGCGCGGGCTTCCGCACGGCGATGAGCAGTTGCGGCATCGATCTGGCGACCCTGGCCGGCACGACCTCGGCGCTCAGCGCAACCGGGACCGAAGCCGCTCTGAGGGCCCGACTCACGCGGGCCAGCGACGTCCAGGGCATCTTCGCTCACAGCGACGAGCAAGCGATCGGAGCCATATCGGCCATGAAAGGTCTGGGCTTCAAGCCCGGGACGAATGTTCAGGTTGTCTCCATCGGCGTGACTTGCGACGCATTCAAGTACCTGATCGCAGCCGAGCTCGGTGCCGACATCGAGTCCAACCCCCTCCTTGCCCCACAGGTATTCGACCTGGCACTTCTGACCATGAACGGCGACACGTCGCTGCCGAAATGGCTCCCGGCCCAGGAAGGCTCGTTCTACGCCGCCCAAGGTCGCGATGCCCTCAGTTGTTACTCTTGTCCGGGCGTCCAGGCACAACCGTCGTGCCCTCCCCACTCTAGCTATTGAACCGACCGGACTTTCCGGGCCACCCGCAATAGCCGCAGTGCTCCCGCCGCCGAGCCGTGCGCCGGCTGGGGCGGTAGTACACAATGGTCGAGTAGAGGGAGGGGAACCCATGGAATCCCGATGGCTTCGTGTCGCGGCCACTGTGGCGATCGCGGCCGTTCTCGCCGCTTGCTCGCCCGGCCCCACACCGACTCCGGCTCCCACGGCCAAGCCGGCCCCGACCGCGACTCCGACGCCTCATCCAACCGCGACGCCGAAGACCTATGCGGAGATGGTCGTTGGATTCATTCAGACCGGCTCCGAGAGCGGTTGGCGTGCGGCGAACACGGCGTCCTTCAAGAACGCCGCCAGCGCCAATGGAATCAAGCTCGAGTTCTACGACGCCGGCGGCCAGTTCGCGAACCAGATCGCCGCCTTCCACAAGTTCAACCAGGACCCGTCGATCAACGTCATCGTTCTCGCCGCCCTCCAGACCACCGGTTACTACGACGTTCTCAAGGAGGCCAAGGCCGCCGGCAAGATCGTTGTCATCGAAGACCGCGCTATCGATGCCGACCCGAGCATGTACACCACCCGCGTCGGCTCCGACTTCGTCGCGGAGGGCCAGAAGGCCGCCGCGGCCATGTGCGACCTCCTCAAGGACGCCAAGAGCAAGCACGTCGCGGAGATCACCGGCACCGTCGGCGCATCGATCGCCATCGACCGCGGCCAGGGCTTCCGCGACAAGATGGGCGACTGCGGGATCGACATTCCGGCCGGCCTCAGCCAGCCTGGGAACTGGGGCGTGCCCCAGGCCAAGTTCGTCATGGCGGCCTTCCTCAAGAAGACCAAGGACATCCAGGGTGTCTTCGCCCAAAACGACCTGGAAGCAATCGGCGCCATCCAGGCCATCAAGGAAGCCAAGCTCAAGCCCGGCAGGGACATCCAGGTTGTCGGCATCGACGCCACCACCGACGGCTTCAAGTACCTGATCACCGGCGAACTGGGTGCGGACATCGAATACAACCCCGTTCTGGCTCCCCAGGTCTATGAAGCCGCCCTGCGGGCGCTGAATTCGGATGCCTCCCTGCCGAAGTTCATCCCGGTACAGGAAGAGTCGTTCTCGGCCAGCCAGGGCGCCGCACAACTCCAGGGCCTTACCCGCGCCAAGTACTGATCGCGACCCCGTTCCAGCCCGCGATTGGCGCGAGCAGGGTAGAGTCTGCAAGCTGCACTTTCGGCGCTCCCGGATGAGTCCGGGTGTGCAGACTTCTACGACCGTCGCTCAAACGGACTCGTCCATGGGCGGCGGCAACCCGATCCGCACGGCGGCGCGGCCCGGAGGGGGCCCACCGCCCTGGGAGCGGAGCGGCGAAACGTAAGAGGTAGACACCACCTGATGAGCGACCCCCGCGCTGAGCATGGCCTCGGCGAGCAACTCCCGTCCGACCCGGAAGCTTCTCAGCCGCGCTCAGACCATGCCGGCG
>Ga0182019_10002089_pt1 | contig 10208 bp, 11 predicted proteins | sample 812E2MmetaG_FD_120483 | JGI IMG/M metagenome (GOLD analysis project Ga0182019, IMG submission 120483) | Permafrost microbial communities from Stordalen Mire, Sweden - 812E2M metaG | ecosystem: Environmental > Terrestrial > Soil > Wetlands > Permafrost | place: Sweden: Stordalen | collected... | reverse complement strand
GTCATCGGCGAATGGGGCTCCGAGAGTGCTCAAGCATTGGCAAATAGGGTTACCCATGCCTATGCCTATTCTCGAGACACCACAGCTGCTGGCATGTGTCCTGTGTGGTGGGACAACGGGGGCTCGTACGCAATATTCAACAGAACCACTGGCGCTCAGACCTACCCGACAATTGTCAATGCAATCGTCACGGGAGCGCAAAAGGGTCTTGCGAATCCAGGTGTCTACTCAACACTCGCCAGCCCCTGACGAGTTCTGAGAGCAGTGCCCAGGTTGCCGAGGCTATTGGCGATCCGCTCCTGGGCCGGCGAAGGCAAGGGTTGGCGTCGTTGCCCTACCCTGCCGTCGCGCCAGCGGCGGAGCGCGGTTCGACCGCGGCACGATCGAAGGCACGAACGAGCAGACCCCGCGTCTTCTTAGCCCCGACAAGATCCGCGGTATTCTCCTCGATGGCGCAGTGGTGTAGACTGGGTCTTGTGGTTGAGGTCACCGTGTCGACGCGTCCTCTTGGCACCCGCCGTCCCGTCGCTGGCGTGGCAGGGTCCGCCTTTGCGTTGCTGGCGACCGTCGCATGCGGCCAAACTCAGCTTGAGAGTTCCACTCAACCCGGGACGCCGGTGGATCCTGCACCTTCGACAGGTAGCCTGCGCGGGTTCGTCCAACTCTCCGCGGGTGAAAAGCACGCCTGCGGGTTGCGCGCTGACGGTAGCGTCGCGTGTTGGGGTGACAACGGATACGGACAATCCACTCCGCCAGCGGCCACATTCACCCATATCGCCGTCGGCTACACGCACAGTTGCGGGCTGGGATCTGACGGCAAGATTGTCTGCTGGGGCACCTATGTTGGGGCATCGGGGCCGGGACCAGCCTATGCACCAACCGGCACGTTCGCGCGGGTGTGTGCAGGTTCGGACGAAACCTGCGGCCTGACGGCCGATGGCACGGTCGCGTGCGCCGGCGAAGGGTTCGGCCTTTGGCAGGACATTACCACTGCAGGCGAATTCACCGAGATATCCTGTGGTACTCAGCCCTGTGGGTTGCGAGCCGACGGTAGTGTTACTTGCTGGTTTGACAGCAATGGCTGGCAGCCCGTTACCCAGCCAGGACCGTTCGTCCATATCTACACCGGCTGGGTTTACGCCTGCGGGCTGCAACCTAACGGCAATGTCACTTGCTGGGGCGACGACCCCGACTACGCAGTAACCGTGCCACCTGTGGGGACGTACACTCAGCTTTCCACCGGTGCGATGGTCGCCTGCGGGCTGCATGCCGACGGCAGCACCATTTGCTGGGGTGACAATCGATACGAAGAAGCCGCTTCGGAAAATGGGCCTTTCACCCAAATCACTGCGGGCGAAGGGCACGCCTGCGGATTGCTGGCTGATGGCACCGCCTCCTGCTGGGGTGACAATGGCGCGGGACAATCCACCCCTACCGCGGGCCCTTTCACGCTGATTACATCCAGCTATAACCACAATTGCGGGTTGCGAGTCGATGGCACCGCATTCTGCTGGGGCGGCAACGATTCAGGGGAATCCACCCCAACAGGCGAATCCCTCACTCAGATTTCCAACGGGTCGACCTTCACGTGCGGCTTGCGGAGGGATGGAAGCGCCACTTGCTGGGGAAAGAACTACCTTGGCGACTTGACTCCTGCGGCGGGCGCCTTCACCCAGATTGCCGCTGGATTCTCCCACGTCTGTGGACTGCGCGCCGACGGTGGCATCGCCTGCTGGGGTGATGATGAGGATGGGCAGAGCGATGCCTCCAAAGAGACTTTCTCCCAAGTTTCCGCCGGCGGGTGGCGCACCTGTGGGCTACACGCCGATGGCACCGCAACCTGCTGGGGCGCAAACTCCGCGCCAGTCCCGGCAGGTACCTACACCCAGATTTCCGCCAGCGAGGATCAAATCTGTGGGCTGCGCACCGATGGCACCGCAACCTGCTGGGGTGACACCGCCGTACCAGATCCGGCAGGCACGTTCACCCAAGTTTCCGCCGGTACGTGGAACGCTTGTGGGCTACGAGCCAACCGGACCGCTTTTTGCTGGGGAGACAACTCCAGCGGTCAATCCACGCCGCCGGCAGGCACGTTCATCCAGATCTCGGCCGGCGAGCGCCACGCGTGTGGGCTGAGGGCCGACGGCTACACCACTTGCTGGGGAGCTTTGGTGACGCCGGATCGCTGAGAGCGCGATCAGTGGTCGCCGCAATCAGCCGCGATCCGTCCAGCATCCGTCCAGCGACCGGTGGGCGTTCACCTTTCCGTGGCCTGGCGGATGCGCGCACGGAGACCGCGGGCGCGCCTCTCGACTGCGGTCAGTCCGCGCTGTATGCCCTTCATGACCGCGGGGCCGAGAGCCTCGAGGGCTTCCCAGGCGAGGGCCAGATCGCCGGGACGATCCTCGACGAGCACAGCAAGGACCTGAACCGCCTGGAGGACGTCCTTGTCGGCCTTTGCCGCAAACGCTGCCGGGCGAAGTTGCGCTACCAGCAGCTTGTGAAAAGCAAAGCGGGCCGGCGTTGGGACGTTCACCAAGGCCGCCGTGTTGGCAATAATCACAGCCCGCTCAGGCGATTCGAGGAGAAAGCCGAGATGCCCAAGCGGCTGCGCGGCAGCGTTCCAGCGTGGAATGAAGATTGGGGCATCGTCCCCCGCACGCTTGGGGCAAAGCAGGTCGACCCGCAGCGCCTGTCCGCGAACCTTGAAGGATGTGGAGGGGAGGCGCGGATCAAGGGCCGGGACCGGAAGAAAGCCCATCTTGAGATTGTCCAGCGCGGCCGGAAGGTCAAGCCGCAAATCGGGAACGGCAATATCCACGTCGACCTCGCGACTACTGCCCACGTCCACGTCCTGCGTTCTAAGGGATCCCGACGCCCATTGGACACCGAGGAGGTTGCCGATAACGATAAACGCGTGCGTGCCGACAAGGACTCCACCCGCCGCGAACACCCCCGCATCAGCCAGGCCACTCACAACTCGGGCCGAGGCGGCGTCAGTAACGCCAGCCCCTCCCGCGCGCAACTGCGCGGCCATCCTCGCGACACGGGCAACGTCGGCCGCAAGTGCGGCGTGTTCGCGAGCGAAGCGCACCGCCAAGCGATCCAGCGTGGGCGATTTGCGCCCCAAGTAGAATTGCCGAGTTTTGCCGCCGGGAAGTGAAGCCTGGTAGTAGACGTAGGTCTCTCCCTTGACCTGCTTTGCCGTGAACGAGCCGGCTAGGCTTCCGACCGAACGCTGGGCCTCAAGGCCCAGCAGATGCTCCAAGAGCTCCGCGTAGAGCGTCTGCGTTTCCAGCGGCAGGCGAGAGTTCACGGCTAGTTATACGTAGAATACCACAAACCTACGTATAACAATCTGAAATGACGAGCTGCCGCCAGCAGCGTCCGCAATTTCAGGGAAACCGGGTTAGCCGTTGTCACGGATTACTTCGCCTTCGCGATCGATAATCGCCAGCACCGCGGGCCGGGCTCCCTCCAGCGGCACCAGGTCGACATTGCGGCCTGCCACCTCGGCGGCTCGGGCCATGGCATGGAATGTCTGACCGGGCGGCAGCCCTTCCAGCGCGATGTCGATGTCCGAATCAGGGCGGGCAGCCCCGCGCGCCACCGAACCGAACAACACCACCCGACGCACGCCGAACTCCCGCACGAGGACATCGGCGACCAGCGGCACAGTGGCCCTGATATCGCGCGCGCATCTCGCCTCCGCGGACGCCTGCTCGGCGAACCGACGGCCCAGAATCGCAACGGCCTCGCGCGGGCTCATGCGTGATATGCTACCACGACAGCGGGCCAGAGACCCAAGACCCACTGTGGATGGTCGAGTAGACCGGGATCTCCTGCCAGACCATCAGGCCCAGTTCGTCGGCCATGCGGGCTATGGGAGTGCGGGCAAAGGGCCAGCTGGACAACGCAGGTGACCTACGCCACCATTTTCGCGCCGATTGCTCTCGCGAGTTGCTCGTCAAACGTCCACAGCGGCAGAGCATCGGCGTGACGGGCGGCATCGAGAATGGGGTAGTCGGAGAAGTCGGCGGGGCCGGTCTCGAACGCCGCAAGCGCTCGCAGTATGGCGGCCTCATCCTCGGCGATGACGCCCTCGGCACGCACCAGGCGGCGGAACGCGGTTGCGACCGCGGCACGATCGAAGGTGTACGCAACCCGAAGTACCTACGCGGTTTCGACGATCACTACCGAAGAAACCCACACTCCACCTGTGGCAATGGGCCCGTCGATAGAGTTGCTCCGCCCGGCGGCACTGTGCCTCGTCATCACGAACGAGCAGGCGAACGACGACGTTGGTATCAAGCGCCTCTACGGCCTGTTGCCCCTTTCGCGATGGCAATCTCCATGTCGGCCAAGGTTACAGCGCCGACTCCCGCCGGGGGAACGAGCCTGGCCGCGAGGAACTCATCGGCGGTGGGCCTTCGATCCCGCGACACATCCGCATCGCCTTCGGCCTCGAGCACGATGACCTTGACAACTACTGCTGGTAGCAGTAACCTGGGAGCACAGTGACTAAGGTTACGTGGGGCAAGATCGTAGACAAGCAGCTAGAGCGTGTTCCGGACATCATCGCCCGCAAATTCAGGATCTGGGTCGCTTTGGTCGAGGAGAGTGGAATGTGGGAGATGCGCAAATGCAAGGGGTTCCACGACGAACCGCTGAAGGGCAAACGCCAGGGGCAGAGATCCGTGCGGCTGAACAAGGCCTATCGGGCGATCTACGTGGAACACAAGACGGGCGAGGTCGAGTTGATCGAGGTCTTGGAGGTAAACAAGCATGAGTACAGGTAGGCAAAAGGCATTCGGGGCGAAGGACCTGGAGAAGCGGCTGGGCAAGCTGACGGTTGGTGAGTTCCTTCACACTTGGCGGGTTTCCGAGGAGATGAGTCTTGCGGATTTCGGCAAGGTTGTCGGCATGTCGGTCGCCAACCTCTGCGACATAGAGAAGGGGCGCAAGGGCGTCAGCCCAGAAAAGGCCGAGCAGATCGCCAAGGCGATTGGTGTCCCCCACGCGCTCCTCATCCGCCTGTCCATCGAGGAGAGTCTTCGGGCGGCAGGGCTGAAGTACACGGTCGAGATCAAGCCAGCAGCGTAGTCAATACGCGCGCCCGCCGCGCATCGGGCTCTCCTCGTGAATGCAGATGCCGCGCAAAAAGACCGGCCTGTCGTTGAGCAGGATGTCCGTGCTGGCCGTCTTGATGGTGCGAAAGCCGATGCGGTCGGCGATCGGGTCGGTCTCGCTGGCCAGGACCACGTCGTGCAGCGCCGGCCGCTCCGGCGAACAGAGCGGGATCTGCGCGGGCAAAGTTGCTCGCTTACTCGCCGCCGCTCGAGATCCGGACACCCTCGGGAACGACAACGATCTTCAGCACCTACGACACGCCCACACTCACTGCCTCATCACGCCCGTTTGCCAGCTTCTCAACATGTCTCAGGCACCACACCAGCGCCGCGAACCCGGCTTGTAACCACGGTTAGTCCACAATAGTCGCCATTACCACCGTGAACATCCATGAAGCAAAGACGGCCTACACGTGCCCCTGTCAACGCTTCGACATCGTCCTCGCGGGCGATGACGCATCACTCGGGGCCAGTACGGGTCGCTACTCCTTTACTGCATTACTCTTGCATTCACAACGCCTTGCCGCTTTTGACCGGCGCTCAGTGATCGAAATCATTGGAACCAAGAATCCAAGAGAGCCGATTTCTGGACACCTCGTCAGTGCTACTTTGGCGTCAGCTTCATCACCTTGCCGCCTATGGCGGTCGTCCAGTAGACGCTCGCGGCGTCCACGGCGACGTAGTTGGCGCCAGGTTGCCCCGAGGCGAGGGTGATGGGGGTGCCGCCGGCGGTTGGTATCTTAATCACCGCGTTGCCCATATAGCTCGTCCAGTAGACGTACGTGGCGTCCACGGCGATGCCGTTGGGGCCAATCTGCCCCGAGGCGAGGGGGGTGGGTGGGCCGCCGCCGGTGGCCACCTTCATCACCGAGTCGCCGCCGCCGGAGTTCGTCCAGTAGACGCTCGTGGCGTCCACGGCGATACAGTTGGGTCCGTTCTGGCCCGATGCGAGCGTGGTAGGGGAACCGCCGTCGATGGATACCTTCATCACTGCGTTGGCACCGGGGCTCGTCCAGTAGACGCTCGTGGCGTCCACGGTGATTTCGCGCATGCCAAGCTGTCCCGAGGCTAGGGTGGTGGGGGAACTGCCGTTGGTGGGCAGCTTCATCACAGAGTTGCCGCTGCCGTTCAGCCAATAGACGCTCGTGGCGTCCACAGCGATAGAGGTAGGGTAGTTCTGCCCCGCGGCGAGGGGGATCGGGGTGCTGCCGCCGGCGGGCACCGTCCACACCGTGCCGTTTGAGCTGTCGTGGTCGCCGCTATCCGTCCAGTAGACACCCGCGACGTCAACCACGAGGCCTTGTGGGCTGCTCTGCCCTGATGCGAAGGTGCTGGGGGCGCCGCCTCCGGTGAGCACCTTCATCACCGCGCCGCCCTGAGTACTCGTCCAGTAGACACTCGTGGCGTCCACGGCGACATAGTTGGGTATCTGGCCTGACGCTAGGGTGACAAGGCAGCGACCAGCGGTGCACACAGCCGTGGAGGGCGAATCGGAGGAACACAGGTTGCCGCAGGCGCCGCAGTTTTCGTTGTCAGTTTGTTCGTTGACGCAGGCGTTGTCGCACAAAGACAGCCCCGCCGGGCAGGAGCACTGCCCGCTCCCGCAGGCCCTGCCGCCGGTGCAGGCACCGCATGCGGCACCTGCGGTGCCGCACATCGCATCCGTCTGGCTGGAGTAGGGATTGCATACGTTGCCGTAGCAGCAGCCGGTGGGGCACGAGGTTCCGTCGCACACGCACACGCCCCCGGAACAGTGCTGTCCCGAAGTGCATCTTACGCCGCAGGCGCTGCAGTTTCCACTGTCAGTTTGTGGGTCGACACATGTGCCACTGCAGACAGACAGCCCCGCCGGGCAGGAGCACTGGCCGCTCTGGCAGCCTCCGCCGACCGCGCAGGCGCCGCACGAGGACCCTGCGGTGCCGCACATCGAGTTCGTCTGACTGGAGTAAGGATTGCACACGCTGACGTAGCAGCAGCCACCGGGGCACGAGGTTCCGTCACAGACACATGAACCCGCGAAACAGTGCTGTCCCCAAGCGCACGCGGCGCCGCAGCCGCCACAGTTGGCGTTGTCGGTTTGCTCGTCGACACACGCGCCACTGCACATTGACAGCCCTGCCGGGCAGGAGCACTGGCCGCTCTGGCAGGTTCCGCCACTGGTGCCACCCGTGCCGACACCGCCGCCCGCGCCACCGATGGGGACATCGGGCTGAGAGTCAGGGGCGTCCGGCGCACCAGCGTCAACACCTCCCGATCCGGTCGCGCCCCCGGAGCCAGTTGCACCGCCGCTGGCCCCAGTGGTTTCGCCTGCACCTATGCCTCCTGTGACAACCGGCGCGTCGCTGCTGCCCGCGCCACCTGCGCCGATCGCCGTGGCACCTCCGGTGCCGGTTGCGCCGCCGATACTCCCCGCCTCTCCGCCTCCGTCACCGCCGACGTAGTCGCTCAAGCTCAGGTCGTAGCACCCGGCCAAGAAGATCACCGAGCACAGGGCGCAGAGAAAGCGGATTCCTTCAGTCGACCGCAATCGGGGAAGATGCCTGGTCTCGCGTACCATTGCCGGATCTGCGCAGCGCGAGGCCGATACTACCAGAAATGCTACGCAAAAGCGCGCCCGGCGTGCAAATCTCTGGCACCTGCGGGATGGCCAGGCTACCAGCCCAGAGAAACGCGATGATGGCGCGAACCTTCTAGGGACACTGCTCTGCCACAAGCGTGCAGATGCCGCTGATGCATTCGAGAGACCCCTCGCGTATGGCCGGGGCATGGCTTTCGTCGCAGGAATTCGCCCGCCTTCTTCAGAGACAACCACGACTGCGAAAAGGGCGCGTACGCGACCATCGCAGTCCTCACTTCCCCCGCGCGGCTCGTTGCTCCATCTCGTCGTAGAACGCCTTCAAAACCGCGAACGCCTTCTTCTTCTTGCCGTTCTGGCCGATCAGGCCCTTGCGATTCGAGCCGTCTTGCACGTTGGGCAGAACTCGGCGCGGGGAGCGGAAGTCGGCGAGGATCCACGGCGTCACGCCTCGCCAGGCGGGGATCTTGCGAAGCATGGCGATGGTCTTGCGATATAGGTCCTACTGGTATTCCTCACTGAAGCGCGTGAGCGCATCGGCGTGCCAGCCTTGCAGCGCATCGGCGCCGAACTCGCTGATGACCACCGGCTTGGGATATTTGATTGACCACGAGATGCGCGCTGTCTTGTCAGGCTGAACGCCGCAGCGGCACCCACCAGTGCCAGAGCGGATCCTGGGAGCTACTTGGACTGCGGCCGACGGTCCCAGGAGATGAAGATCACTCGGGATCTGACGTCGTCAGGAGCGAGACCGTGCGCGATCCCGTGGGCTTCCCGCACAACATGGCCAATGGTCGTCCAGCGCTGATGGTAGAAGACCACGCCCTGGAGCGGCCGACCTTGGGCGTTCCACTGGTCGGCGATCTCCAGCAGGTCGGTATCTGCAGTGAGCAGCGCCCGGGCGCGAGTGATCGCGAACTCAAGGTGCTGGACGTCGGGAATGGTCCCGAGTAGGCCAGCCTCCTGCGCCGTGAGCACGTCGACGCCACGTCTTCTCAGCCCGTGAACGATGCGCTGATCGACGTTCTCGTCTGCGTAGAATGCAATCACGCGCTGGCCAGGTGCGGGGCGTACCGTCCGGCCATGCGCAAGACGAACTCGTCTTCTGCGCGCAGCTCCGCCTCGACTTCATCATGGTTGTCGTAGTAGTAGGCTAGGGCTGCGTGAACCTGCGCCAGGGTCAGATGGGGCAGCGCCTCGACAATTTCGTCAATGCTCTCTTCCTGGTACACGTGTCTCCAAACGATCTCCGAGACCTTGACCCGCGTGCCACGAATGTGCGGGCGACCGCCGCAGACATCAGGCAACACGTCGACGTATTGCGCGGGAATATGGAGCTTCCTTGCTGCGCCCATGACAGGTAAGTGTAGCATGCCAGCTTGCGCCTGTGTAAAGGACGCGCGAGGGCCCAATCCGTCCGGCGGATCAACCAGTCCTCACTTGCGCGCAGCCCGTTGCTCCATCTCGTCGTAGAACGACTTCAAGACAGCGAAGGCTTTCTTCTTGGTGCCATTCTGGCCGATCAGGCCCTTGCGATTCCAGCCGTCTTGCACGTTGGGCAGAACCCGGCGCGGGGAGCGGAAGTCGGCGAGGATCCAGGGCGTCACGCCCCGCCAGGCCGGGATCCTGCGAAGCATGGCGATGGTCTTGCGATACAGGTCTTCCTGGTATTCCTCACTGAAGCGCGTGAGCGGGTCGGCGTGCCAGCCTTGCAGCGCATCGGCGCCGAACTCGCTGATCACCACTGGCTTGGGATATTTGATGGACCACGAGATGCGCGCCGTTTTATCGGGCAGGCCGTCGTACCAGCCGATGTATTGATTGAAGCTCACCAGGTCGGTGAACTCGCCAAAGGGATCGTCCACAATGCGCAGGTCGGGGTTCTGTTTGTCGCCGTGGACTTCCATGGCCGCCGAGATCAGCCGCGATCCGTCCAGCGACCGCGCGGTGTCCACCAGCGTCTTGAGGAACCGTGTGCGCTCGGCGGTGATCGGCGTCTCATTGGCCACGGACCAGACCACCACGCTGGCGCGGTTCTGGTCGCGCTCGATCAATTCAGTCAACTGTGACTGCGCCAAGTGCAAGGTGTCCGCGTTCTCCCACTGAATGGCCCAGTAGACCGGAATCTCCTCCCAGACCATCAGGCCCAGTTCATCGGCCACGCGGGCCATATGCTCATTGTGCGGATAGTGGGCCAGCCGGACGAAGTTGGCGTTGAGTTCTTTGGCCCAGCCGAGCAGCATGCGGGCGTCCTCGACCGAATACGCCCGCCCGCCGCGTATCGGGTTCTCCTCGTGAATGCAGATGCCGCGCAGGAAGACCGGCTTGTCATTCAATAGAATGTCCGTGCCGGCCGTCTTGATGGTGCGAAAGCCGATGCGGTCGGCGATCTGGTCGGTCTCGCTCGACAGGACCATGTCGTGCAGCGCCGGCCGCTCCGGCGACCAGAGCGGCATCTGCGAGACAGGGAACTCGATGTGCGCCACGCCGCTGGCATCCGTGCG
>Ga0182019_10002085_pt1 | contig 10214 bp, 5 predicted proteins | sample 812E2MmetaG_FD_120483 | JGI IMG/M metagenome (GOLD analysis project Ga0182019, IMG submission 120483) | Permafrost microbial communities from Stordalen Mire, Sweden - 812E2M metaG | ecosystem: Environmental > Terrestrial > Soil > Wetlands > Permafrost | place: Sweden: Stordalen | collected... | reverse complement strand
GCGGCGGATCCCCGTAACAATCCTGCAACTCGCTTTTAATCTGATTAAGGTCTTCATCCTTTCCGGCCAGCGATATTCTCTTATATAAGACCAGTCGCTGATGCACATCCTGCACATATTCTTCGGGGATAAACGCGGAAATTCCCAATTGAATTTCAGGCAATGATTCTTCTTCGGCAGGTTGTTCTCCTTTGATTTCCCGAACCGTCTTTTCCATTAACTCGGTATAAAGTTCGTAACCGACGGCGGAAATATGCCCCGATTGGGAAATGCCCAGCAGATTTCCTCCGCCGCGGATTTCCAGATCATTATAAGCTATTCTGAATCCGGAACCCGGCTCGGAAAATTCCTTAATGACCTGTAATCTTTTCATGGCTTCCCGGGAAAGCATCGCACCCTTGGGCAATAACAGATAAGCAAACGCTTCCTGATTGGAACGTCCCACGCGGCCGCGTATCTGATAGAGCTGCGCCAATCCGAATTTCTCGGCGCGATTGATAATGATCGTATTGGCCGTGGGAATATCCAGACCGGAGCCGATAATCGTGGTGCAGACCAGAACATCGCAATCGCGCCTGATGAATCCGGTCATTGTTTTTTCAATTTCCGCCGGCTTCATCTGACCGTGAACGACCCCGACCCTCGCCTGCGGCACCAGACGCTGAACCATACGGGCGATAGCATAAATCGAGCGCACCCGGTCATGGACAAAAAACACCTGCCCTTGCCGCGCCAGCTCTTTCTCTATCGCGGCTTTGATCGCATCTTCATCGAATTCCAGAACATAGGTTTTTATGGAAACCCTGTTTTCCGGCGCAGTGTTAATAATGGATAAATCCCTGATACCGACCAGCGACAGGTGAAGCGTCCGCGGAATCGGCGTCGCCGAAAGCGTGAGTACATCAACGAGAGCGCGCATCTTTTTTAATTTCTCTTTATGCGCTACGCCGAAGCGCTGTTCCTCATCAATGATGACCAGGCCCAGATCTTTGAACTCCACATCCTTTTGCAGCAGGCGATGCGTCCCCACCACAATATCCACCTTTTGACTTTTCAGATCTTCCACTATTTTCTTTTGTTCAGCGGCTTTTTTAAAACGGTTCAATACTTCCACGCGAATCGGAAAGTCACTGAAACGACGGGAAAAAGTCTGATAATGCTGTTCCGCGAGAATAGTCGTGGGCACCAAAACAGCAACCTGTCTGCCGTCCATGACCGCCCGGAAAGACGCCCGGATCGCGACCTCCGTTTTTCCGAAACCGGCATCGCCGCATATCAACCTGTCCATCGGTTTATAATCATCCATGTCCAGATGGATATCTTCAATGGCTTTAACCTGATCCGGTGTTTCTTCAAATTCAAAAGTAGAACAGAATTCTTCGTAAATACGGTCCGGCGGGGAGAATGATTTTCTTTCCAGAGCTTCGCGGGCGGCATAAATGGCAACCAGCTCTTCGGCATATTCCCGCACTGATTTTTTAACCTTTTCTTTGACGGCTTCCCATGACGTTCCGCCCATCTTCTCAATTTTCGGCACATAACCGTCGGGGCCGAGATAGCGTTGAATTTTTTCCAGAGAATTTACCGGAATGTATAATTTGTCGCCCTCCGCATACTCTATGACCAGGAAATCATTTTCAATCTTGCCGATGGTGATTTTTTTCAGTCCGCGATAAATGCCAATGCCGAAATCCGTGTGGACGATGAAATCGTCTTCCTTTAAATCGCCAAAGGATTTAATGAAGTAACCTTCCCGCACCGGCCTTACGCGGCGACGTACCGCTTTTTTGACAAATATTTCTTCTTCACTTAAGAAAACCAGTTTCATTGCCGGAACAATAAAGCTCGATGAGATTTCTCCTTCCCGTAAAATAAGCTGAGGATTTCCTTCCCATCGTCCGATAATATCCAAAGCCGAATCAGTCGCGGACAAAGTCTGCACCGGCAAATCATAGGAGAGAAGCAAATGCTTCATTCGCAGGATATCTTCCGGCGCCGGACAAAATAAAACAATCAACATGCCTTCAGACAGCCATGATTTAATCTTTTCCGCGGCCCACCGCAGGGAAGCATCTTCCTTAATTTCACCGGCTAGCAGTTCACCCGCGCAAATATAACGGTGCGTTTCCAGGGAAACAGCGGCCGCCGCGTTATCCATACCACTATCCAGGTTGAGGCCTTCCAAGGCAACTTGCCCGAACTTCTCCAGACCTGCCCTGACAACGTCCGGATCAACATAAGTGTTTTCTTTTTCCAAATAAAATTTGTCGCTGTTTTTAGTCTTGAACAAAAGCTTATCAATACTGAGTTCCGCGTTCTGAATTGCCTGATGAACAGCCAGCGGATCATTCAGAACAATCAAAGTATTTTTGGAAAGATAATCAAAAAGATCCGACAATTTATCGCGAGAAAGTCCGTTTTCATTATCGTATGATTCATAAAACAGCGGTAAAAATATCGGATTGATGGAGTTGGTAAAACCATCTTTCAGAGCGTCCACCAGACGGTTGCGAATCTCGCGGGGCAGAGAAAGATCGTCGGCGCGCCTTCGGATATTGCGGACAGCCAACTCCAGCGTTGACGGATCGACGATTACTTCGCTGGCCGGCGGCACAATAAAAGCTGATGCCGAACCGATAGAGCGCTGCGATGAAGCATCAAACGTCCGGATAGATTCGATTGCATCGCCCAGCATTTCCAGACGCAGTGGATTTTTTTCAGTGGGAGGGAAAATATCGATAATATTTCCCCGGATACTGAAGGACCCTTTTTCTTCCACGAGACTTTCTCTTTTGTAGCCATGGGAAATAAGCCGGGCGCAAAAATCATCCCGATCTAAAATATCGCCCGCGGAAATTATTTGCAGATATTGATTAAATTGGGCAATGGGCATTATTTTCTGCATTAAAGCGATGACGGAAGTAACGACTATCATCCTGCTGTTTACCTGCAGATTGGCCAGGGCCTCCAGTCGTATCAACTCCTCCTCTTTCTGGAGAGCGAACATATCAATCGTCAGAAAATCAAGCGACGGAAAATGAAATACCGGCTCATCACCTAAAAACAAAACCAGATCGCGCGCGAAAGCCGCCGCTTCTTTTTCTTCCGGACAAACAATCAGCAGCGGTCTTTCCAGGCGTTCAAAAAGAAGAGATGCCAAAAAAGGACGAGCCGCTCCATTGAGCCCGCTCACATCAATCTTTGTGGAGCCCTCATTAATCTGACGGACGAGATTCCGGAGTGGTTCGACATCTTTCTTATTTTTTTGTGTGATAATTTTCCGCACTGATAATTTCCAAACTTCCTTTCATCACGGTACTAAACCAAAATCAGGCAACACCAAAACCCATTCTGAATCAAAAACCGTGCTTTGATTTAGAATGGGTAATTTCGAATGTGTTTCTAGTCTTCTTTTAAGAATAATTCAATTAAAAAAATACCCCGTTTAAGATTTGATCAAAAAAACGTAGTGCGGGTCTTGAGACCCGTCTAGCGTAGCTGATAACCTAAATACCCTAAATACCCTAAAGGGTACTATAGGGTCACTATAGGGGCACCATGAGGTCACATGAGTTGCGCACTACCTAATTTATAATTTTTTATATACTTTTGAGCCAATCACCACTTTTAATATCACCTTCAATTAAAGATTAGGATCAAATGTCCATTAATATAATCACTCTTTATTTATTGACAAGCGCTTCGTCTTTGATAAACTGCCGCGCATAAATCAAATGGAGATTAAAAATGATTTCTTTGGAAAAAGCCCTAAAGACAATTCTTGCTGATTTTCAACCGCTGGGTTTGGAAAAGATAAATATTCTGGATGGGCGGGGCCGGGTCATCGGCGAAAACATATTCGCGCCGCGCAATATTCCTTCCTCCGATAACTCGGCGATGGACGGCTACGCCGTTCGCCATAACGACACTCAAGGCGCGACAAAAAACAAACCTCTGCAACTGAAAATTATCGAAGATATACCGGCGGGCAAATTCCCCTTAAAAAAAATAAAAGCAGGAGAAGCCGCCCGCATCATGACCGGCGCGGTTATTCCTGAAGGCGCAGATGCGGTTATCCGGCAGGAGGATACGGTAAAAGACGGGGAAACCGTGACCATCTATGCTTCAGCAGAAAAAGGAGAAAACATCCGCTTTGCCGGTGAGGACGTTAAGAGCGGAGAACTTGTTGTTAAAAAAGGAAGCGCCCTGGGACCAGCGCATATCGGCATGCTGGCCGCTTTAGGCAAAGCTTCCGTCAGTGTTTATCAAAAACCGCGTGTGGCGATTATATCCACCGGCGATGAACTTGTCGATATTAAAACCGATCCTGCACCGGGTAAAATTGTCAACAGCAACAGTTATTCACTGGCGGCGCAAGTGCTGGAATGCGGCGCAATCCCCATCATACTGGGGATCGTCAAAGATAAAAAAAGTAATTTACAGAAAAAATTTAAAACCGCTCTGCATGCCGATTTGATTATTTCCACCGGCGGCGTTTCCGTCGGCGATTTCGATTTTGTAAAAAACGTCATGGGCGAAATCGGCAACGCCATGCATTTCTGGCAGGTGGCTATGCGGCCGGGCAAACCACTGGCTTTCGGCTCAATCAAAGGCGTCCCTTTATTCGGCCTGCCGGGCAATCCCGTGTCCGCCATGGTTTCCTTTGAACAATTCGTGCGTCCCTCGCTTTTAAAAATGCAGGGGCATAAAAATATTTTCCGCCAGACGATAACAGCCCTCTGTGCTGAGGAAATTCAGAAGAAAGCGGGCTTCAGGCATTTTATCCGCGCCGTAGTCAGAAAAGAAAAAGATAAATATATTGCCACTACAACCGGCGATCAGGGCTCCGGCATTCTGAAATCAATGGTCATAGCCAACACCTTAATCGTCATGGGAGAAAACGAAACCAGAATCAAAAAGGGCTCTCAGGTAACGATCCAATTACTGGACGATTCTTTATTCCAAACGGAGTCCTTTCAGTTATAGAAAATCCCTCCCGGACTTCAAATCTTGGAAAGTTATCGACCAGAAAGCTTCCTTTAGTCTTCAATTGACAGATTTCGCTAATCATGTAATATAAAACAATAATCACTACATACTTATTAGTTACTAGATAAATGCCAAAGGCTATGTCATATGACTGAAAAGTCGATTGATCAAAAAGCAATAGATTTTGTAATAAACATGGTCAATACTCTTGATAAAAGGGTCGAGATTTATCTTGATAGCAGCGCCATCCATTTATTTCTCTATCTTTTTCATCTTACATTCCAAGGAAAAAAATTTGAGCTTGAATTTGGTAGAGCTCGGATGGATGACTTTGAAATTGCTATCGAGAAATATTCGGGAACAGATTATTATTATGTATTAGAAAATTCCATTAAATTTAAAATATATATTGAATTAGGCTCAAATGGTTTGCTAACTGATTTCGAGATATCATCTGAAATCATCAATGCGAAAGAAGACAGATGGATAGAAAATTCTTTGGGTTATAAAGTGTCATTAAATCCGCGGATGTCTGATTTATTAAACCAAGGATTAATGAAACTATCAGCTTTTCTAGATAAATTAATTACTCAATATAATATCAATCGACAAGATATAAAAGATGAAAAACAATTAATAGATAAATTGATAAACTATTATAAGAAAAATGGCAACCTTTCATCCGATGGTGTTGCCGGTAAGAATTTGGGTCTATTAAAAGCTGCTGCAACATGTTTGATAATAGACAAAGAAAAGGAAAGATCACATGCAGTAATTCCAATAGTAAAAAACGAAATAAACAATCAAATTTATGAAATAGTGCGCTTAATAAGGGAAGATCCCTTTTGTAGAATTAAAATGCCTGAATTTATTGAAGACTACTATGCTGCAAATAAGGATAATAAAACAAACGGACTACAAGTCTCCAAAACAGATGATCTTGATAGTTTACTTGATAAGTTGAACCAAAATTTAAAGAAAAAAAGAATTGGAGCATGGGATACTTTCAAATCTGATAACCCAGATAGACTAAGTCAATCAGCTAATTCAATGGTCGAGCTATTGGATAAAGTTATTGGACAAGTCTGCAAAGACAAGAATTTGAGTCAATGCCTTGAGGAGAAATATGGATCAGAAGAGGCAAAATGGATTGAAGCACAAAGAAAATTGATTTCAGAGACAAAAAGTAATCTGAATAGAGTTAAACACCATGTTGATTATAAAAATGAAACAATTACGAAAGGCTTACTAACCACTGCTGAAACAATAATGACCGTTCTTCTTCAATGAAATATAAAGAAAATAATAGTGTCAGGTCTTGAAATAACAGTTTTTATGGTGTGAGCTAAATCATTGTTTGGCTCATTAGCTATGCTGGATATCTGAATTCAAATAGTAATCTTCAGTTCATCCCGCTTCCGCCAGATAATCACGCTTCTCCAGTTCATCTTCAAAATCCATGGTGCGGTCAACTGCGACGCCCTTTGTGATTTCGATAATCCGGTTGGCAACGGTTGCGACAAATTCCTGATCGTGTGAGGCAAACAGGACCACCTCGGGAAACGCGATCAGACCGTCGTTTAAGGCGGTGATCGATTCCAGATCCAGATGATTAGTCGGTTCATCAAGGATCAGCACATTGGCGCCGGTGAGCATCATGCGCGACAACATACAGCGAACTCTTTCGCCGCCGGAAAGGACGCCGGTTTTTTTCAAGGCCTCTTCGCCCGAGAAAAGCATTCTGCCCAAAAAGCCGCGCGCAAAGGTTTCACCCTCGGTGGGTGGTGAATACTGACCCAGCCAATCAATCAGAGTCATCTCCTGTTCAAAGAACGCGCTGTTTTCCTGCGGAAAATAGGCGCTGGTAATGGTAACGCCCCAGCGGAAAGATCCGCTGTCCGGTTTGAGTTCTCCGGCCAGAATCTGGAAAAGTGTGGTTCGGGCAAGGGCGTTGTCTCCGGCAAAAGCGATCTTGTCGCCCTTACGCACAGTCAGGTCAAGTTTATTCAATACCTTGACCCCGTCAATCTTTTTGGTTAGTCCCTGAATTGTCAGAATGACGTCGCCGCACGCTCTATCCGGTTTGAAGACCACATGCGGATATCTTCTTGATGAGGCCGGCATGTCCTCCAGAGCGAGTTTATCGAGCAGTTTCTTGCGCGAAGTGGCCTGTTTGGATTTGGATGCATTGGCGCTGAAGCGCTGGATAAAAGCTTTAAGTTCAGCGGCTTTTTCAGATATTTTGCGGTTGTCGTTCTGTTTCTGCTTTAAATTTAACTGGCTGGCCCGGTACCAGAAATCATAATTGCCAACATAAATCTTAATCCGCCCGAAATCGATATCAGCGGTATGCGTACATACCTGATTCAGAAAGTGACGATCATGCGACACGACGATAACCGTATTGGAAAACCGGGACAGGAACTCTTCGAGCCACTTAATGGATTTGAGATCAAGGTTATTGGTCGGTTCGTCCAGCAACAGCACATCCGGATTACCGAAAAGAGCTTGTGCTAAAAGTACGCGGACCTTGTCACCCGCCTCCAGTTCCTTCATCTTCTTCGTCCTCAGATCTTCGGATATGCCAAGCCCGCTCAAAAGCACAGCGGCTTCGGACTCTGCTTCATAGCCGTTCATTTCAGCGAACAAACTCTCCAGTTCAGCGGAACGCAAACCATCTTCTTCCGAAAATTGCGCCTTGGCGTAAATCGCCTCACGCTGCATCATGATATCATACAGCGGTTTGTATCCCATGATAACTGTGTTGAAAACAATTTCATCATCGAAGGCGAACTGATCCTGGCGCAGAACAGCGATTCGCTCCCGCTGGCCGACGATGATTTCCCCCTTGTCGGCTTCCAGTTCACCGGCAAGAATCTTAAGAAAGGTAGACTTCCCCGCCCCGTTTGCGCCGATCAGCCCGTAGCAGTTACCGGGGGTGAACTTGATGTTAACATTCTTGAAAAGTACCTGTTTCCCGTAGGAAAGAGTTATATTTGATGCTGCAATCATGCTTTTTGGATACTCCCTAAATAAAAAACCACAGGGCATCATGGTGAGCTCTGTGGTTAACTAAGGCGGGAGTACTAGCACACTCTTTAACCGCTTGGCAATATATTATTTACGCAGAAGGTTTTCTGCTTAGCAGCATGGCAATAGCAGCGCCAAATCCGACACACCAAATATTGATAAAAGCATTTAGTATCAGATCAAGCCCAGAGGTCATATATATGCCGTTTTGGATATTGAAGCTGAAATCGAGAAGACCCAAGAACATCAGGCCGCCGGCGCAGACAAAAGAGAGAATCCTTCCCGATTCCCTTTTTTTTAAAAGGAGCACGCCTGAAACTAGCATGGCGATGGACAGGATAATATCAGGCAGAGGAAAGGAATGCTCATAGGCAAAATAGCATGGCGGAGGATTTTCCGGCGCAAGGCCTATAGTAAAAAAACCTATCCAGAACAGGATGATTCCGATGCCTGTCAGCAGCTCAAGTACGGCAATTGCTTTCAGTCCTTTTGTTTCAATCATTGCAGCACCTCGCCGCTACCTTTTCTGAGCTTTATTGATGGCTGAGCCCATGACCATATCAATTATAAAAGGTATATGTCTTTTCAAAAAATAGGTGAGTTTGCCGTCAAATCCCGGAATGATCATAAAGGTGTTCTTCCTGATGCCGGCAAGAAGCTCTTTGGCCACCGCATCGCTGCTCATGACCTTGGCGCTGGCCGAGATGGCTTTGGTTTCCGCAGGCTTGGTGAGATTTTCAGTGGCAAAACCCGGCGTATCTGTATCGGGCGGACAAAGCACCGAAACGGAGATATTGTATTTTTTAAGTTCGCTCTTGAGACTTTCTGAAAATCCCACAATGGCAAATTTCGAAGCCGCATAATCGCAGTAACCAAAAACGCCCAGAAAGCCCACCATGGAGGAAACGTTGACGATCGCGCCGCTTTTCGCCTTCATGTGCGGCACAAGAATCGAACAAGCATTCCATATGCCATAGAGGTTTGTCTTCATGGTGTCATCGAACTGCTGATAGGTTACATCCTCAAAATATCGGGGATAGGCCCTGCCCGCACAGTTAATCAACACATCCGGCGCTCCGAATTCGGCCAGAACCGATGAAAGCACGGCTTCGACGCCATCTCTTTTAGAAACGTCCATGGATCTGCCGGCAAATTTCTGTTTTGAAGATACGCCGCAGGACTGTATTTGCTTTAAGGCTTCATCCAAAACCTGCTGCCGCCGGCCGAAGATAATTACACTGGCTCCCTCGGCCGCCATTAACCTTGCGGTCGCCAGGCCGATACCGGATGAACCACCGGTTATGTAAACTAATTTATTCTCGAAATCTTTCATTTGAATCTCTCCCTTACTTCTGCTTGAGCGAATCGATATCCAGAGTCTTGAGCCATTCCATGGTTTTCCGGAACCCTTCCCGGTAGGTAATGCGGGGCTTCCAGCCCAACTCCCGCTGGGCCTTGTCAATGGAGAATCTGAATCTCGAACCCAGGTTAGTAACGGTATAGGTAGTGAGCAAAGGACGATTTTTGATGTCCAACAGCTTCCAGATGAATTCCATCACCCTGGCCGCAGTCATGGCTAACCAATAGGGGATGTATATTTTTATGGGCAGCACACCCAGCGCCCGGGCTATTCCCGCACAGAATTCCTCCAGAGTTGTCGACTCGCCGTCGTGCACGAGGTAGCCATTGCCGATAGCCCTCTCATCTTCGGAGATCAGCATCAGCAGGTCGACAAGGTTATCGATATAGGTGGGCCAAACGATGGCGCGCTTTCGCCAGAAGATCAGTTCCCTTTTGATAATCGCATCAGCAAGCAGTGGCACAAAGGTCTGGTCGCCTTCGCCGAACACCCACAGGGGATAGACCATGGTCAGCGGCAGTCCCTGCTGTTCGTGATACCTGCGCATAACCTTCTCGGCATCTATCTTGGAATCAGCGTAGGGTTCGCCCCAATATTGCAGCGGCATACTTTCATCCATCACCTTCGACTCGTCCGTGCCGAACACGTCGCAGGTGCTGACATCCACCAGACGGGACACCTTGGCGTCAACGGCCGCCCGGCAAATATTTTCGGCGCCGCCCACCGTGACCTCCCAGAACAGTTCCCTGGGTGCCCAATCGGTAACTATCGCCGCCGTATGGAAGATGATATCCACACTCCCCACCGCGCGCCTGACCGCTTCATAATCGCGGAT
>Ga0182019_10002084_pt1 | contig 10215 bp, 4 predicted proteins | sample 812E2MmetaG_FD_120483 | JGI IMG/M metagenome (GOLD analysis project Ga0182019, IMG submission 120483) | Permafrost microbial communities from Stordalen Mire, Sweden - 812E2M metaG | ecosystem: Environmental > Terrestrial > Soil > Wetlands > Permafrost | place: Sweden: Stordalen | collected... | reverse complement strand
TGATGAACTCCCGCTATACGTTTACGATCCCATTTGCGGACTGCCAACCTGCACCTCGGCGCTGCTTTCGATTTCCCCGCAAATCGTTAGTTCCGCTGGCCTTCGCTACCGCGGTCGCTTGCATCCTTGCCGTTTCGTGCGGCAAGAAGGAGGGGAGCCCGCCGGTTTCAACGGCTTCCGAGTCCAAGGGCACTAATGCCGCCAGTTCCGCCGCCGCCAGACCGGAGTTTGCGAAGCTGGCCGGCAAATGGGAGCGGCCGGACGGCGGTTACGTGCTCGAAATCAAGAGCGTGGATGCCAGCGGCACGATGCAGGCCGCCTATTTCAACCCCAATCCCATCAACGTCTCCCGGGCGGCGGCGCTCTACAAAGACGGCGCGACGAAGGTGTTCATTGAGCTCCGCGACGAGAACTACCCGGGCTGCACTTACAGCCTCACCTACGATCCTCAGAGCGACCAGTTATACGGGCAGTACTTCCAGGCCTCCATGCAGCAGACGTTCGACGTTACATTTGGCAGGATGAAGTGAGTGATCCGCCCGCCGCGATGGCTGATATTGTCCTGACCACGCTCAACGCGAAGTACATCCACGCCGCGTTTGGCCTGCGCTATCTCCTGGCCAACCTCGGCCCGCTGCGAAGCGCCGCGTCGCTCGTGGAGTTCGATATCAACCAGCGCCCGACCGACATCGTCGAGGCCCTGCTCGCCCGGAACCCGAAGATTCTGGGACTTGGCATCTACATCTGGAACGTGGCGCCCGCGACCGAGGTCGTCGTGACCCTCAAACGCGTGCGACCGGACATCACTGTCATTCTGGGCGGACCGGAAGTCAGCTATGAAGGCGAGAGCCAGCCCATCGTGCAATTGGCCGACTATGTCATCACGGGCGAGGCAGATTTGAAGTTCGCCGAGGTCTGTGCGCAACTGCTCGCAGGGGAACGGCCAATCACGAAGACCATTCCCGCCGGCCTGCCCGAGTTCTCGCAGCTCGCTCTGCCTTACGATCTGTATGATGACCAGGACATCGCGCACCGCATCATCTATGTGGAAGCCTCGCGCGGCTGTCCGTTCTCGTGCGAGTTTTGCCTCTCGTCGCTTGATATCCCGGTGCGGCAGGCTTCTCTGTCCTCTTTGTTCGTTGCCTTGCAGCGCCTGCTCGACCGTGGCGTGAAGCAGCTCAAGTTTGTTGACCGCACCTTCAACCTCAACGCCGACACTAGCCGCGCCATCCTGGAGTTCTGCCTCGAACGCTATCAGCCCGGCCACTTCTTCCATTTTGAGGTGGTGCCCGACCATCTGCCTGAGGCCCTGCGGGAAGTCATCGCCCGGTTCCCGGCCGGCGCGCTCCAGTTCGAGGTGGGGGTCCAGACCTTTAACGAGCGAACTGCTGAGTTAATCCACCGCCGGCAGAATTACCAGCGGCTGGAGGACAACCTCCGCTACCTGCGGCGCGAGACCGGCGTGCACATCCACGCGGATTTGATTGCCGGCCTGCCGGGCGAGAGCGTGGAGAGCTTCGCCGCGGGCTTTGACCGGTTGCTCGCACTCGGCCCGCACGAAATACAGGTCGGCATCCTCAAGCGGCTGCGCGGCACGCCCATCGTCCGCCACGACGCCGAATGGCAGATGGTCTATAACCCGCACCCGCCTTATGAGATCTTGCAGAACAAGCTAATTGACTTCGCCACCATGCAGAAGCTGCGGCGGTTCGCTCGCTACTGGGATTTGGCGGGGAACAGCGGGAACTTCATCGGCAGCGCGCCGCTCATCTGGAGCCGCGACGCGTCGCCCTTTCACGCCTTCATGCGCTGGAGCGAATGGCTGCACGCGCGCGTCGGGCGCACCGACAGCATCGCCCTCGTGCGGCTGATGGAACTGCTCTTCAACTTCCTGACCGCCGAACTCAACCTCGACCCGCAGAAGACCGCCGGGGTGATGTGGCAGGATTACCAGCGCGGCGGCCGGAACGACAAGCCCAGTTTCCTGAAAGACCTCTTGCCGCCAGGCAACCCTCCCCCCTCATCGCGCAGATCCCGCTCAGCGCTCCCGAAACGCCAAACGCGGCATCTGGTCTAAGGCCGTGACAATCCAGAATGACCACAATATGCTCGGCAGCCTCGTATGCTGTATAGACAAGCTGGAAAGACCGGCCAGGACCTTTCGATCCTGGGCTTCGGCTGTATGCGCCTGCCGATCATCGGCGACAAGGCCAACCTGATTGACGAAGAGAAGACCCAGGCAATGGTGGACTATGCCATCCGCAACGGGGTCAACTATTTCGACACGGCGTTCATTTATCATTCGGAGGTGCCTTTCCAGGCGGGCATGAGCGAGGTGGTTCTGGGACGGGCTCTGGGACGGGAGCGGCGGAACATTCATTTGGCGACCAAGCTCCCCAGTTGGTTCGTCGAGAGCCGGGCGGACATGGACCGGTTCCTGGATCAGCAACTCAAGCGGTTGCAGACGGATCATATTGACTTCTACCTCGTGCACGGTTTGTCGGGGGAGATGTGGGAGAAGCTGAGGCAGCTCGGGGTCGCGGAATTCCTGGATAGCGCGCTCGCCGATGGGCGAATCAAACACGCGGGCTTCTCCTTTCACGATGAAGCGCCGGCATTCAAGCTGATTGTGGACGCTTACGATTGGTCGTTCTGTCAGATTCAGTACAACTTCATGGATGAGGACTACCAGGCGGGCCGCACCGGGCTGGAATATGCCGCCGGCAAAGGGCTCGGGATCATCATCATGGAACCGTTGCGCGGTGGGGGGTTGGCGACACGGGTTCCGGAGGAGGTCCAGGCGGTCTGGGACAAGGCCAAGGTCAAACGCACCGCGGCGGAATGGGCGCTGCGGTTTGTCTGGAACCGGCCGGAGGCGAGCGTGGTTCTCAGCGGCATGAGCGAGTTACGGCAGATGGAGGAGAACGTCCGGATTGCGAACGAGGGATTGGCCAATTCGCTCACTGCCGACGAGCTGGCACTGATCCAGGAGGCGAAGGCAATCTACCAGGCGAGGACCCGGGTGAATTGCACGGGTTGCGGCTATTGCCTGCCCTGTCCGCACGGGGTCGCCATTCCGGCCAACTTTCTGCAACTGAACAACCTTTCGATCTACCGGGACCGGGGAGCCGCCGAGTTCTTCTACTTCCACATCCTCAAGGAGGAACAGAGAGCATCCCGCTGCGAGGAATGCGGCCAGTGCGAGGAACTTTGCCCGCAGCATATCCCCATCCCGGACGTATTGAAGGAAGTGGTCCGGGAATTCGAGACGCCTCGTCGGGCAAGCCGCACGTAACGACAGAAGCCCCGCCGCGTGAGGGCACGCGGCCTACAACACCCTGTGGGCCGCGTGCCCTCACGCGGCGCGGAAACGTGTAACGCTCGGTGTATTTGCTCTAGTTCGCCGCGGCTTGGAGGCGTTGGACTACGCGCCGGGCGCCGGCGTTGACCAGGTCCTCCACGTCGTCGGCCCAGCGAAATGCCGGCAGCCCATAGACCATCGTGGCGTGCGCGCCTTCGTAGCCCCAGCGCGCCTGCGCCAATGGCGGCACGTCTTCTTTGAGCACGCGAAGCGAGGGAATGTAGTTCATCACGTCGTTGCAATAGCCGGCGACCCAGGTTTGGGGGCCGAACTCCTGCTTGAACTTGAGCGCCCAATCTACCACCGGCTCGCCGCCGAGGGTGATCAGGAGCTGTTGGCCGCCGAATTGCCACGCTTGCAGCGGCAGCGGGTACTCGCGGATGAAGGGCTTACCCGCTTTCAAGTCCGCCAGGAGGCGCGTCGCCCAGCGGCTCGTCATGGCTGACTTGTCTTCCTTAAGTTTCTCCAGCTCGGCCTCCGTCGGCGCCGGGCCGAGGTGGAGCGTGACCTTCTGCATCGCGGTCCGCAGCTCGGGCGCGAGGGTGTGGGGCGGCGCCAGCAAGGCTTCTTCGACCGCCGTGGCGAGCATCTGGCCGTAACGCTCGGCCAATTCGAGCCGGTGACGCGGCAGTGCATTCTGGTCAGCGCCGCAGCCGATGAAGAACATCGCCGTCGCGTCCGGGTGGCTCTTCTCCAACGCGAGCTGGGCAAAGCCCGCGTAGTCGCCGCACCACTTGTAGAAGTCCATGACCGTGTTGTGACAAGCATAGCCGAAGAGGACCGCCTTGAGCTTGCCATCGGGCAGATAGACGGCCAGCACGGGGACCGAATGGTCCACCGGACCCTTTAGGGCGCCCTTCTCAATGAGCTGCGGCACGTTTGGCTCCAGGTTGTTCCGCCGGTTGACCGCGAATCCGGCCATGCCCTGCCCCGCCGCCAGCCGCGCCGGTGTCAGGTCCGCGATGGCCTTGCCCACCGTCTCGACTATCTTGCCTTCGAGGTCGTCCGAATACTTCTCAATCAGGCTAACCTGGGCCGCGTCGAGGGGATAGACATCGTAGAGCGCGCCGCGCAACACGGGCGAGCAGTGGGTGTGTGACACGGCAAGGATGACCTGGTCCGGCGCCAGAGCGAACTTCTCCTTCAGCGCCGCGCAGGTGTGCTGGTAGATTGATTGCGGAAAGCCCAGCAGATCGGCGCTTAGGATGATGGCCTGATGGCCGCGCGCGTCTTCGAGGGCCAGCACCTTGATCCAGAGGTCCATCTCTTTGCCTTCGGCCGGCTTGGTGCGGGAGGCAAAGCCGGCCATCCAAAGCGGTTGCGAGGGTGTGATGTTGGCCCTGGCCGTGCCGGCTTTCCAGAGCGGTTGATCGGCGGCAAGCAGTGAACTGGCCAGCAAGCCAACCAGCACCACCCAGACCAGGCGAAAGCGCACGATGTTCATAATTCCCAGCCTTTCGCCACAGCCTGGCTCGCGCAAGAAGAAAAGCCAGCCCTTTCCATTGGAGAGGTGGGGCAGGATTGGCGAAAGCGGGTCGAGCTGCCAGGAGGACGCGTTCGCCTGGCCAGGCAGCCGGACGCCGACTTACGGCGTGCGGGATGTTAGCGATTGCAGCCGCGCCGTGACCGCGTGGAACTCGCTCCGGTTGGTCGGGGCCTTGGAGAGGTACTCCTGGTAATAACGGATAGCGGCGTTGGTGTCGCCTCGCCCACGGGCGACTTCCGCCAGGCCATAGTAGGGTTGGTAGGAGTTAGTTGATGTTCGGAGCAGTTCCTGGTAATCCGCTTCCGCGGCGTCCCACTGGTGGGTTTGCAGGTAGGCGAGGCCGCGGTTGATCCGACTGGCGGGACTGTTGGTCAGGGCCAAAACGCGTCCGAACGCCGGGATGGCGTTGGAGAACTCGCCGGCCAATAGGCACAAAAGGCCCTTATCCATTAATAGCCGGACATTGTCAGGGGCGAGCTGCAATTGCTGGTCGGCGATGCGGAGGGCGTTGGTGTAGTTGGCAAAGGAGGTGAAGGCGGCTTTGGTGCGGTTTAAGAGGGCTGGGTCCCCGGGGTGGGCATCCAGCAGGGACTGAAGAATCCCCTCCGCCTTGGCCTGGTTGGTCTTCACAAACCATGCTCCCGCCTCCAGGAAGGCCAGCTCCACCTGCAACTGCTGGCTGAGCGGCTGTAGGCCGGCGTCAGCCCGGATTTCGGCGCCGATTTGAAGCGCCCGGTCGGGAACCCCACAGCGGTTCAGCAGATCGCCCAGCACCAGCCGCGGGTAAACCGCCTTCGGCACCAGGGCCGACACGCGTTCGAGCTGCTGCCCGGCCTGGCGCCACAGGCTTCCTCGCGCGTAGGCCTGACCCAGGTAAAAGCAGTAAACCGGATCGTCGAAGGGGCCATCGTTGACCAGGATTTGGTTCCAGTTGCGATAGTTGCCGAATTTGTCCTCCTGGGACTGGGGTTGAGTCAGCGTGAGTTCCACGCCCGCGAGCCGATTGCTGTTGCACTGCAGATTCACGCGGGCTGGCAGGTTGTCCGGATTCAGCTCCATGGCCTTGGCAAAGCACGAGTTGGCTGCCTGCCACTGCTCCTGGCGCTGGAGCACGGCGCCCCAGCCGTTGAGCGCACTCGCGTACCAGCGGGCCAGCAGCTTCATCGAGTCGGGGAGCGGCCGGGTGCCCTGCGCCCACTGCATGACCGAGGCGACAAAGTCGGGCGGCGTTTGCCTGGTTTCCCGGACTAGCCTCGCCAGCGGGTCCGTGGCCGTCTCGATCACCTGCTTCCAGAGCGTCTCGTTTTCGGCCAGTTCCGCGGCTGTGAGCAGCGAGCCGTTGAAGGAGTAAAGCGGGTAAGGCTTTACTTCATAGACGAGGCCGTGTGGCCGCAAATCGAATTGCTCATGGATCGGATGCCCGAAGTTCGGCTGCAAGTAGCAGACGCGGTTGCTCTGCGCCACCCGGCCCATCAGACCCAGGACGCCGCCGATGTCCAGATCCGCGGCGGGCGCGGGTGCCGGGCTGCCCGGCAGCACCAGTGTTGGCCCCACCGCCGGTTCCGTCCATTGTCCCGGGTAGTTCCTGTGGAGCCAGGCGCGATAACGCTCCGCAGACAACGCGTTCGCATCCACCGGCACGTAGCGCCCGGCCAAGCCTTCCCGGCTCAGGGCCGCCCGCAGGAGCGCCAGGTGGGTAGAATCGTAACTGCAGACCACCGCGCCTTTCGGCGGCAGAGAGTCCAGCATCAGCCTGGCATATTGTTCCAGGTGGCGCCCATTGGTCACCTGGATGCTGGGCAGGTTCTTCCAGAGCAGGCCGGCGAAGGTCAAACCGAGCAGAGTGTAAACGGCTGCCGGGACCATCCGGCGCAGCACAAACATCAGCCGCCGGCGCCGGCCGCGATACCCGCTGAAGATCAACAGGAAGAAACCGCTGTAGTAGCCGATGCTCAGCGCGACGAGGTAGTGAAGCGGCAGCAGGGGCAAGGGAAGCCCGATCCTTCGGCTCAATTGACGCGGGCTGAACGGCGGATCAAAGGGAACACAGACGCAGGTCAACAGCAGGAGGGCATGGGCGGCGTACAGAATGAACGACACCAAGTCAACACGACGGTTGCTCTTACGGCCCGTCATTGCGCGCCATCGGATGCTCAACAGCAGCAACGGCAGCAGCGAGACCGCCGCGAGCAACAGCGCCACCTCGCGGTGGTACCGAAAGACTGTGGCGACCAGCAGCACGGCGGAAGTGCTCGTACTGGCCACCGCCCACAGCGCCGGCCAAAAACCGAGGGTGGATTCAGCCGAGAACGTCTGGACCAGCGGCAGCAACAGGATGAGTGACAGACCGGCCAGGCCGAAGAGGGCCATTCGGAGGAAGAAGCGCAAATCGGATGCCAGGTTGGGAATCGCTTTCTTCCATTCAGAGGACTCGACGTGCTTAAGAAAGCGGACATGGAAGAACCGCAGCCGCTTGCTCAGAATCAGCGCCACGGCCACGAGCGGAAGGAAACCGGCCATCGCCCAACTGTTGGCCAGGGCGATGCCGCTGACCAGCGCCGCCCGATCCAGCCAGCACCGCCGTGGATCGCAGCGATACTCAAGCAGGCACCAGATCACCGCGGCAAAGAGCAGCACTTGCAGCATCACGCCGGATGCCGCGGTGGCATTTTCCCAGAAAGTCAGTTGCAGCCCCAGAGCCACGGCCGCAAAAACCGGCGGCACCCAGGCGCTGCGCAGAGACAGCAGGCCCTTTTCGTTCCGCACCAGCAGTCGCTGCTGCTGCAGGCGATCCTGCGGCAAGAGCGCCACCGAACGCGCCAGCAGGGCCAGGGTCAGGGAAGCCCAGACGGCGTCACATAAGTTCAGCGCCAGCGGCGCCCAACTGGCGGGCAGCCATCTCAACGGCCAGGTAAGCAGAAACAGCAGCGGTTGGTAGAGCATCGGCTGCCAATGCCAGCCGTTGACCTCGGCTGCCACTGACAGGCTGGTGAGCGTCAGCCAGCGGTTGAGCGTAAGCAAATAGATGAGCAAGCCGCCGGCCGCAATGGCCCAGGGTAAACTCCTCTGGACGAATCGGCGTTCCGGTTGGGGCGGCATTTCCATATTCACACACTGCAAAGGGAATTCATCTACAGCGACGCGACGAACATAACAGCCTCGCCTCCTGGGAGACAATCACCTATTTGTGCGCAGCGCCGAAGAACTCGGGTGCTCTTGCTCGGCGGGATTCAGCACTTCCCCTGCCGCGTTCGTACGCATATCGGCGCGTTCCTGACTCTGAAAGTCCCACTCTCACGGACGGACAGCCTGCTCAGGCCAGCGCCTCGGCCAGCAACTCGGCCATGTGGCGCGGTCGGAGGGTAGCCAAATGCTCGAGTTGATGGCGGCAACTGGTGCCGGAGGCGACCACGACGGTGCCGAAAGGCTGGCTGCGCACCTTCTGCACCAGGGGCTCCGCCACTTTCACCGACAACTCGTATTTCGACGCCAGCGCCCCGAATGCGCCGGCCATGCCGCAGCAGCCGGTGTCCAGCAGCGTCACATTGCATTGCGGCAGCCGCTCGGCCAGTTTCAGCATGTAGGCGGGGTTCGTCAGGGCCTTGGTATGGCAATGCGCGTGGATGACAACATTGGCGGCTTTGGGCTTGAACTTGAGCGCGCCCGGTTCCTGGCTGAGCAGTGCCTCGACGAATTGCTCGAAGAGGAAGCAACGCCGGGCCACGCTGTCCGTGCCCTCGAGTTTCAGCTCGTGGTAGTCCTCGACGAACATGGAATAGCAGGACGGCTCCAGGAAAATGATCGGCGCGGCGTCCACGTCCAGGTTGAGCAGCGCCAGGTTGTGCTGGCCCAGACGTGCCGCCTCGGTCAGGTTCCCCTGGCTGAAGGCCGGCCGGCCGCAACACACACGACCGAAGGGCAAGACCACGTCGAAGCCGGCGGCTTCGAGCACCTTCACGGCGGCCATGCCGATGTGCGGCTCGTGGTAGCGGACAAACGTATCGTCCCACAGTACGACTCGCCCGCGCCGACCCGGTGTTGCGCGCGCGCGGCGGGTGAACCAGTGGTCAAAGCGCTGCTTCGCGTAGTGGGGCAGCGGGCGTTGCCAGGCGATGCCCAGAGTTTTCGCGAGCACACGGCGCACGATCGAGGAGTCCAACGCCCGGTTGGCGAGCCACGGCATCCGGCAACCCATCTTGCCGAGGAAGTCCACTGAACTGAACAGGCGTTGGCGCAAGGAGAGTCCATCACGACGAATGCGCGCATGCAGCAGCTCCGCCTTGAGCAGCGACATGTTCACGTTGGACGGGCATTCCGTGGTGCAGGCTTTACAGGACAGGCAGTTGCTCAGGGCGGCGTCGAGCTCGGCGCAACGCAGCGGGTCGTTGCCGGCGATTCCGCGCAGGTCCAGCGCCGCGCGGATGGCATTGGCCCGGCCGCGCGTGCTCATGATCTCCTCGCCGGTGGCGATGAAGGTGGGGCACATGGCGGGCGTTTCCTTGCGGCAGCCGCCGCAGCCGTTGCACTGTTCAAGGTTGCGGGTGAACGAGCCGTCTTTGGCCGCGAACGCGAGCAGCGGCGTGGAGGGCAGCTTCAACTCGTAGCCCGCGCCTAGTCGCAGGTTGTCATCAATGTGGAAGCGGCCATCCCCAACCACCTTCCCCGGATTGAACAGGTTGTTGGGATCGAACGACGCTTTGATCTCGTGCATCACGCCGTACAAGCCGTCCCCGAGCTGCTCCGCCATGAATTCGGTCCGAGCAATACCCACACCGTGCTCACCCGCCAGTGAGCCGTTGAACTGGCGAACCAGCGCCGAGACTTCATTGGCAAGCCGGCGGAACTTCTTGAGGTCCTCCGCCGAATGCAGATCGAGCACGGGCCGCACATGGAGCAAGCCCGCCGCGGCGTGCCCGTAGTACGAGGCTTGCAGGCGCAGCGACGCCATGAGCGATTGCAGCGCTGCCACATACGCGGGCAGCTCCTGGGGCCGCACGGCCGTGTCCTCGATACCGGTCACGGGTTTGGCGTCGCCCGGGCAACCGGTCAGCAGCGACAGTCCCGCCTTGCGCAACGCCCAAACCCGGTTCGCCTCGCTCTGGTTCTTGAGGATGGTCTGGCGCAGCCCCAGCTTGCGCTTCGCCAACTCAGCCAGCCGATCCTCAGCGTCCTCGAAGAACTCGACGACCAGCAGGGATTGGCAGGGCTTGAAATCCAGTTCCAGCAAATCGCGCGCGGCCTGGAATTCCAATTGCCCCCGGGTTTGGTCGAGCAGCACCCGATCTATGTGCTCGATGGCGGCGGGTTTCAAGTCCAGCAGGGCCACCGTGGCCTGCATCGCCTCGGCCACCGACGCAAAGAAGAGCAG
>Ga0182019_10002083_pt1 | contig 10217 bp, 11 predicted proteins | sample 812E2MmetaG_FD_120483 | JGI IMG/M metagenome (GOLD analysis project Ga0182019, IMG submission 120483) | Permafrost microbial communities from Stordalen Mire, Sweden - 812E2M metaG | ecosystem: Environmental > Terrestrial > Soil > Wetlands > Permafrost | place: Sweden: Stordalen | collected... | reverse complement strand
TTTGCCTCGCGCGAGCCGGTGGAACTGGGCTTCAATTCAGGGCGGTATGGCAATGTCTTTGCCGCCGGCGCTCCGGCCGTGATCGACGTGACCGCCCATAATGCCTCCGGTGCGCCGGTGAATCTCACGGTCAGTGTCCGGCTCACCGATTACTGGGAACGCTCCCTTCCGCAGCAGGATTTCTCCCTTGTGGTCCCGGCCGGCGGAAGAATCGCCCGGCCGCTGCCGCTGGACCTGCCATCCGGTTTCTATCGCGCGCATTTTTCCTGGGCGACCGAAGGCCGCGAACATGCCCAGGTGATGCAACTGGCGGTCATCGATCCCTACCCCCACGATGATTCCCCCTTCGGCCTGAATCACGGCCCGACCTCAGTTGAAGCCTGCCGGCAAATCAAGCAGGCCGGCGTCACGTGGGTGCGCGACTGGGCGGTGAATTGGGAATGCGCGGAGCCGCAGCCCGGAGAGATCTCGTTCGCGCAGATCGATCCCCACATCGAGCGGCTCCACGCGGCGGGAATGAACGTATTGAGCCTGCTCCCGTCCCAACCCTCAACGAGCTGGGCCTCGGAGGCTCCGGATTCCGTTTCGAACCAGAGCTGGTACCGCCAGGCCTATGCGCCCAAGGACCTCAAGCTCCTGTTTGATTTTATCGCGAAAGCGGCGGCCCACTTCAAAGGCTCGGTCGCCTATTGGGAATTCCTGAACGAACCGCTCTGGGTGCCAGATTTTTGCCTGCCGAGGAAGGGTGGATACACCATCGACACTTACATTGCGCTGCTCAAGGGCGCCGCCGCCGCCATCCGCTCCGCCAATCCCGGCGCGAAGATCCTCGGCGGCCTCGCCATCCAGCCCGAGATCGTCTTTGGCGACGAGTTCATCAAAGCCGGTGGTCTCGACTACGTGGATATTTTCAACCTGCATCCCTACCCAAACAAGCGGGTCCCGGAGACCTTCATCCCAAACATGGAGCGCATCCGGCGGCTGATGGACGAATACAGCGTGCGGAAAACAATCTGGGCGACAGAGACCTCCTATTGGGGGGTTGACGAATTCCCGTATCTGCCCTGGCAGCCGCCGGCCGACGATTGGGTCGCCGCCCGACTCCTTAAAAGCGCACAACAAACCAGTGACTACCTCGTCCGCTTCTCGACCATCCTGCTCGCTTACGGAGTGGAGAAAATTTTCTGGCATGCACCCGTCACCGGCGACGTCAACAATGCGCGCGGGGACATGGGGAATGTTTTCATCGGGCAGGGCGGCATACCGCGCAAAACCTATGTGGCTGTCTCGACGCTGGCGAATGCCTTGGGCCCGACGCCGGTATATGGCGGCAAATGGCAAGTGCCCAGAGAGGTCTCGGGACGTTCCACTGGCAATGTGTACGGCTACACCTTTGCCTGCGGTGACCATTCACTGCTGGTCGCCTGGGCCACCAGTACGGATGGGGCGGAGACCTGGACCCTGACCGTGCCTGCGCAAGTCAGTGTACGGAATATTGCCGGGGCTCCGCTGGATGGCCGCAAGGTCGCGCTTTCCGAATCCGCTGTCTTCATCACGAGCAAGATCCATACGGCCGGGGAACTCGCCCGGCAGTGCATTCTGACGGGCCTCTGACCTCAACTGGCTAGCATGAGCAGTCCCCAGCGCATCGATTCCATCGACGTCTTTCGGGGCCTGATGATTGACGTGATCCCGGGGATTCGAGCCGCGTGAAGAGTCGGTCTGGGCCTGAGATCGGACTCAACTTTTCGAGTCACCTTCAGCGCCAGTCTGGGAGGCAGTCTGAGGTTGATGGGCCCATGTGGGTTAATCCGTCCCTGGGTACCCTACCCTCCGATGCTGTGCACAATTTCACCAGCTCTAGCTTCCCGCTCAATGTGATGGCATCAACTGCATGCTTTTCTGTCATGAATTATCGCCAAAACGAGCCGAAAGCTTGCGAGTGCTCTGGACGTCAAATTGCGTCTTTGAGCCACCAATGTCACGCCCTGAACCTCAACGGAAGCTCGAGACCAGCTTACCACACGGTCCAACAAGCGCGCGTCACGTCATGTCGGTCGGCAAACCTAATGAAAGCGCATCGTCATCTCGGCGACGGCGCGCAGGTAGATGGGCTCGGCGACCGGGTCGAGGTGGGTCACGGCCACTTCGTATCCGCCTTCGGCAAAGGCCTTCTGCTCGGGAAAGTAGCCGATCAGACCATTGGTATAGCACATGAAGTGCGCATAGGCCGCAGGTAGAGCGGCCTTGACCTTTTTCCCGATGTTGCAGAACGGCTCGCCAGGAAACGTCGCCCACATGAGGTCGCCGATGCGGACCATGGTTGTCGGCGCGTCCACCGCGGTCGCCGTGAAATCCTGAAACAGTTCGCGATATTGCCGGGGCAGACGGATCACGGTGGTTTCAATTTGGAAGCACGGATTCGCAACCGGCTCGGGTGTCAGCTGGCCGTAAACGCGCACTACCTCCCGCCCAATCTCTTCGCCCAATGCCCAGGTGGTTTCGATGTCATCCACGTCGCCGTCCAAGCCGCCAACGACGCGCGGGTCGACGTCACCCGCGGCGCCCTGCAAGAAGATCGCGCCCAAGCCGGGAAATTGTTTCTCCACGTAATCCTGCATGCGGCCCATCCACTCTCCCGAGATCTTGCCGTTGCGTCCGCCCAACGAGACTCCGTGGCACGCATAGTGAATCATCACGGCCAGCGGGCGCCCCGCCGCGGTGTCCACTCGCACGATTTGCACCGCATCGTCGATCGGCCCTTGCGGGTTCGCGCCCAACCGGTTCACGCCGGCAAACTCGTGAATGAGAATCGGCCGGTCGGTCTTGTACTTGCCGAAGGATTGGCTCGACCAGTTCTCATCGAAGGTCAGGGGCGAGTCCACGTCGGCGGCTTTGACCTGCCGCCGGTTCATAGCGATTCGCGAATGGCCGGTTCCCGCCGCGATCCGAACGGGCTGCAGGCCGGCGGTAGCTTGCACGGCAGTTTTCACGAGTCCTTCGGCGAATTGGCGATCCCAATTGGTTTTCGCAGTGGCGCTGGGCGCGGGAGAGGAATGGTTGTGTGCCTCGATCAACAGAATGTTCGCCAGCGGAATGCCCGTCGCCTCGGCGATTTTGGCGCGGAAAACATCGTGCCCGTCGATGCAAATGACGTCGGCCGCAACAAAGGCCACTCGCTCCCCGAAGGCCTCAAAGACCAGCGCACGCGCGAATAGACGATCTTCGCCATGAATTTCAGCCGCCGGTTCGTCACGCAGGGTGTAACCTCCGAGCATCACCGGTTCGGTGGGCGTGATGTCGATTTTGGCGTAACCGGCGTGGAGTGTAGAATGCGGGTTCACGGGGCTTCTCGTAGTGGGTTACTGCGGAGGCTGCGGCTCAACTGCCTAGGCGTCAAGACGTCCACCGCGGGCGAGGCAGGGAGTCCGGTCAACGGTGGCGCGACCTCGCTTGACGGGGCATCTTCGGTGTCAGCCGGGGCTACTTTCGTTTCGGTCCGAGCCAACTGATCACGCGGTGCAAAAAAGATGACTCACTTCAGATTGGCACCACAGATTGACCGCCCGTCAAAGGCCGTCGGCCGCACGCCCGCCGGCTCCGCTGTTCTCCCGATCGGTTACCGGCGGCGGGGGGCACAAGCAGAATCTTCATTTGGGACTTGGCGCCAGCAACCACCGAGGGACGGTTGCGCCCCCAAGAAAAGGTTGTGCCTTCGCTGCAGTCACCATTGTTCGTGATGAACGTAGCGGGAGTCATAACGGGTGCGCGGTTCCTTTTGCTCGGCGGGATAGCCCGCCGCGACGACGCTGACGGGAAGCACCGGTGGAGCGATGCGGAGGAGAGAGCGCAATACGTCGATGCGCGCCTCCCGGGGATGGACCCCCAGCCAGCACGCCCCCAAGCCCAGGACGTGGGCGACGATCAGCAGGTTCTCGATGGCCGCCGCGCAGTCCTGCAGCAGGTAGCTCAGTTGTCCATCGTGCGCGACCGAGAGATCGCCGCATACCACAATCCCGGCGCCCGCTTCAGCCAGCATCCTGCCGTGCGGGAGGGCTTCGGCCATCCGTCGGAGCATCGCCCGGTCTTGCACGACAACGAACCTCCACGGGTCCTTCGCCGCCGCGGACGGCGCCGCCATGGCGGCGCGCAGCAGATCGGCGATCACTTCATCTGGAATCGGGGTCCCCGTATAGGCACGGATGCTACGGCGCTCCCAGATCGCGGAAAGTCTTGGGTTAAGCAGCATGGCAATAACATAAATAAGCCCGGCCCATGAATCCAACTCCCTTTTGTCAAACGACCACCTGATCGGAATCACTCTCCCGTGGTACCCGCACTACGCGAGCATCGAGTTCACGGCAATTAGGGCGTGTATTCAAAATACGGGAACTGGATCTACGCCATCGCGTCTAAGGGATCCATGTTCTTCGAAGATCGTCAATGGATCGCGGAGGCGCGTTGGAAGCGCCTAAAAAAATTGATCTGATACGGTTCGAAAAACGCGCATAGGGCCTAATGGCACAGTGCGCCGACGGCGGGGTCGGCCCCCGAAGGACGACCGGTTAATGCTCAGCGCGATGCTTTACGTGTTGCGGGCCGGAGTGCCGTGGCGCGATTTGCCGCGGGACTATGGCCCCTGGCCGTCAGTCTACACCCGCTTCCGCCGCTGGTGCGCCTGCGGGCTCTTCGCCCGGCTGCTTGCGGAATTGGCGCAGAAGGCCGCCGGCGAGTTACGGCACCTAGATTGCTCGCACATCAAACTGCACCAGCATGGTGCCAATCCGCCGGGCGGCCAGCTGGGCCAAGCGATCGGGCGCAGCAAGGGAGGCCTCAACACCAAACTGGCGGCCGCCGTAGAGGCGCGCGGCCGGGGCGGTCGCCGTGGCGCGGGCCCCAGGTCAGCAGCATGACCAGAAAGCGGTCCTGCCCCTGCTCCCGGCCTTGCGAGGAAATCGGGCGGTTGGGGACAAGGGTTTTGCGACCGGCGCGTTTTATCGCCGCCTGCAAAACCAGGGCATTCGCGCCTGCTTGCCTCCGAAGCATCGGGAGCGCCTGACCGCCCCCTTTCACCGCGGCTATTACCGACTACGTCACCACGTCGAAAACTTCTTCTGCCGCATCAAACGATTCCGTCGCATCAGCGCCCGCTACGACAAGCTCGCGGCGACTTTTCTCGGCTTCGTGCAGCTCGCCGCAATCATCGATTGGCTCTCTCAGCGATTTTGAAGACACGCCCTAGAAGTGCAGGAGAGATGGTCTATCATCATTTCCAAAGGTGCATTTAGAATCCGACGCCCTTGGTTCTGAGTCGGATTCGCAGGACAAAGCTGTCCGCCGTCATGAAAAGCGTGGAGCCATCCTCGCCGAAAGCGCAGTTCGACGTCACCCGTCCGGTCACGATCGTGCCCAAATGCCGCCCGTCAGGACTGATGACGAGAATTCCGCCCGGCCCGCCGCCGAATATGTTGCCTCCCTGGTCCAGCTTCATACCGTCGGGCAGGCCCTTTTTCCCGGCTCGGACCAAAGGCTTGGCGTCGAAAAACACCCGGCCACGGGTGATGTTCCCGTCGGGGGTGACATCGTATGCCATCCATACAGCGTTCTTGGGGTCGGAAACTTGGATGTACAGCGTCTTTTCGTCCGGCGAAAACGCGATGCCGTTGGGAAACGTCAAGGCGTCGGTAAGGAGCGTAAGGTGCCCGCGGGTGTCGAGACGGTAAACTCCGTTGAATTTCAGTTCCTTGTGTGGATCGTCATTCAATCCCTCCAGCCCATACGGAGGATCGGTAAAGTACAGATCGCCGTTGGACCTAAACGCCAGGTCGTTGGGACTGTTGAGTCGTTTGCCGAGATACCGGTCGGCCAGCACAACCTTGGTCCAATTTTGCTCGTCCAAACGCACCACGCGGCGATTTCCCATGTCGTTGATGATAAGCCGGTCATGAGCGTCGAAAGTCATCGCATTGCATCCCAACCCACTGCCGAAAGGATCCGCCTCCGTATAACCCGCCGGGCGAAGAAAAACCGATAAGCCCGCGCTTGGCGTCCAGCGGTAGATTGTGTTCTTCGGAATATCGCTGAATAGGAGATAACCTCCGTTCTTCCGCCAAGCTGGGCCCTCGGACCAAGCGAATCCCGATCCAATGATCTCCGGACGCGCGTCCGGAGATATCAGCTCGTCGAGCGTGGGATCGAGACGCTCGATGTAACCCACATGGACGGGCTCGGCGCCTACGGCATGGAAAGCGAACAGCAGAAGAAGAGGAGTGAAATCTCGGACAAGAATGAATTTCATGGGAAGGGTTGATTTTCACCATCTGCCATCGAACTCCAATGAAACGCAACTGCCGTCAGGTGGTCCGGAAAAGAAACCACAGGTCTTGTGGTTTCCAAACAGTCCGGCGCGCCGCGTAGCGTGAAGCGGCTCACCGGATAGGTCCGCACCAGATCACGTTCCTCGGGTAGCCACTCGCTCCAGCGGCCGGAGCGCCTCTCCTCACGGAGGACATTATCGAGCTGGTGGACCAGTGACTGTCGATATGGCAGCTCAGTAATCTCGAAGAAAGCGACCGCGTCAGCTCGTAGAACATCGGATAAAAGGGTGACACACACCGGCCCGCGACACAATCGAGAAACAGCCGCAAGTTGTGGATGGGGGGGCAAGCTGAGGGTGACGAAACCACAACCCCTATGCCCTTCTACAACCCACCAAGAGAAAACAATTCCGAAGAACTCGGAAAGACAACGGCGATCTGCCCGCCGCCGGAAGAACGGCAGTTGGCCCCTAGCAAGACGCGACAGTGAACGAAAGCCCCTGACCGGACTCACCCTTTCGAGCCACCGTCAGGGAGAGTCTGGGAGGTGGGTTGGGGTTGGCAGGGAGATGTGAGTTTGTCTATCCCCGGCGGAGGGAGCCCGAAGGGCGACCGGAGCCCGGGATGGAAGCCGTTGGCCGGCGAAGCGGGCGGGACTGACGTAGGCGAGTCGGCTGTGGGGACGGCGTTGATTGTAGTCGCGGCGGAAGTCCTCGATCACTACGCGCACCTCTGTGAGCGTCCAGAGCTGCTCGCGGTCGAGGTACTCGTCGCGAAAGCGGCCGTGAAACGATTCGACGAAGCCATTTTTCCAAGGGCGGGCAGGGTCGATGTAGGTGGATTTAATCCGGTTGGTCGCCGGCCAGCGTTGAACCTTTGTGGCGATGAACTCCAGGCCGTTGTCTTAGCGGAGATACGCGGGTGCCCCGTGTTCGCGATGGCGCGCTGCAACCAGTGCAGCACGTCGGCGGCGCGCAGAGCCCGATCCGCCCCAAGGGCCTGGCACTCCCGCGTGTACTCGTCGAGAATGGTGGGCATGCGCAAGGTCCCGCCGCGCACCAGCACGTCGCCCGCCTGAGTCCGCTGGCCGGGCAGAACGAGGCAGGCTTCTTGGATAAGGAGCGAGGACTTGGAGTGACGGCAGCGGATGCGACCGGGATCAGACGGTTTCCGTGGTGGTTCCAGCCTGCGAGCGCAGCGCCGGCATAAAAAGACGGTGACTTAATGCGGTTTCTTCTGGGGTGACGCAACCGGCGGACGGACGCAACGGCTGGCCGTAGATCACTTCATAGCGGAAAGCGGCCAACATCTGCAGGATGCAGTCTGAGAAACCGAATTCGAAGATTTCGCTGGTGATCGTCCTAACAGCGGCGGTGCACCCCATGTCGATCTCCTCCTAGGCCTGTTCGCCCCCTGAATACTCCAAGAGCTCCAAGCTCTTAGCCGACGGCAGACAGTTTGGTGTTAAAGCCGCCCTTGGCGCGGCCCATCGCCTGCGCCACCTGTCCGCCCGGTAGATTAACCCCGTTTTGATGCAACTCGATGTGAGAGCAGTCCAGGTGCGGCAACTCACCCTCGGCGCCGGTCGTCAGCATGGCAAGCATCCCGGCGAACAAGCCGGCGTCGCGCTAGCGTCGGTATCGGGTATCTCCCGAATTCCATCGTCCGTGGCACTCCGGCAGATCACGCCACGGCACTCCCGTCCCCAGGACATAGAGCAGGGCATTGAGCATCACCCGGTCATCATTGGGTGGTCGGCCTCTTCTCGGCACTGTGCCATTATGCCAGCGCCCCGTTTCCCGCGTCGTATCAAATCAATCTTTCTAGTCGCCCCCAACGCGCGTCGGGGATCTACTGACGATCAGCATGATACATGTCCCCACTCCGATTGGATCCGATCAGGTCTGTTCCACGATATTCCCAAAACACCCTAATCGGGAATTAAATGTCATAGGAATGGCCTCCATTTTGATTATCGAAAGCAATCCCGTTTGAGTACTCTCGTTGGTATTATTCTAGGTTTCTGTAGTCTTCGCCGATGGGAAACAGGATTACCGAATAATGGGGTTTGCGGGGTTGGGGTTCTCAAGCAAATTAACGAAGTTGCCTTTGATCCCGTTCAATATTTGTCAAAACAACAATTGTCGCCATGTTTACCAATAGAATGATTTTTTCTTCCAGCTGTAATTTGGGTCTTCTATATGTGGTAATGGCCTTGCTCGTTATTACTACCGGCTGCCTTAATAGGTCGCATAGTGATTCTGGAGGGGTAAAAGCAAAAGATACGTTTTCTACGTCTGAGGTTACACACGGTATCAACATTGAAATGATATTAAAAGGGAAATTCACGGCTGTCGGGTCGGTGCGCATCGTATTGCCCAGAGACGCTGGACCAGTATTGAAAAACATTTCCGCGTTGTTTGCGCGCCAGGTTCAGCAACGCTGTAAGGCGAAGGTTGCGGAGGCTGGCGATGCGGCGTTGACGGTAGAGTTGGCGATTGAACCGGGGATCGGTGCTGAGGGCTTCAAGATCAACGATGGCCGAACCGGAACCATCCGGATCATTGGCAATGACGAACGGGGCACGCTCTACGGCATCGGCAAATTTCTCCGGACGTCGCGGTATGATCAGGGTGGCTTTACGGCGGGGAGCTGGCGCGGGACATCGGTGCCAGAGAAGCCCGTACGTGGCATTTATTTGGCCACACACTTCCACAACTTTTACGAATCTGCGCCGGTAGGCGAGGTTCAACAGTATGTCGAGGAGCTTGGACTTTGGGGTTACAATGTTTTGCTCTTGTGGTACGATATGCACCGGGTAAGTGGCTTCAACGATCCGGTAGCCGTCGGGTCCCGGGTGCGGCTTCATGCGATTTTCAAAGCAGCCCGTGCCATCGGTCTGGAGGTAGCCTGGGGGGATATCGCGAATGGTGGTTACAGCACCAGCCCTGATGCTATCCGAGCGGTCAAATGTATCAACCATGGAGCCCAGTTCGATGTCGATGTCTGTCCGAGCAAGCTTGGTGGGACTAAATACATATTGGAGAATGCCGCGAAATTGCTCGCGGAATTCGCAGAGGTGAGGCCCAGATACTATATAATCTGGCCATATGATAATGGCGGCTGCAACTGCGAGCAATGCCAGCCATGGGGGACAAACGGCTTTCTGCGTATGGCCAGGCTTTTGGCTGAACAGCAACGGAAGTTCATTCCGGAATCCAAGACAATATTAGGCACGTGGTGTTTTTCGTCTTCCGAGTGGTTGGAAATCAACAAGATGTTCTCGGTAGAGCCTCCGGAATGGGTCAACTATATGATGAACGAATGGCTGAACGACGGAACAAGGCCGGTCGGAGTTCCGGGCGGATTGCCAGCGCTCAGCTTTCCCGAAATTACCATGCTGAGCTGGCAGCCGTGGGGAGGATACGGTGCCGCGCCCTGTCCCGCCCGTTTTCAGGCGGAATGGCGCGACAGATCTCATATCCTGTCCGGTGGTTTCCCGTATTCAGAGGGACTCTACGATGATATAAACAAAGTCTTGTTTGCCCAGTTTTACTGGCAACCGGATCGTTCGGCGGCGGACATCCTCAAGGAATACATTGCCTTCGAGTATTCACCGGATGTGGTTGACGATATTACCAGGGCTATCGAGCTAATGGAGTGGAATCATAACTCGGAGTCCCATGGGGTGATTACACCCAACTTAGCTTTCCAGATCCTGGAGCGGAATCATAAGCGTGAAGAGATACTCCAGAATGCGGAGGAAGCATTTCTGTTGATCCAAAAATCGGAGGGGAAGATGACTCTTCAGGCACAGCTGGCCTGGCGGTGGCGTCTTCTTGCGCTGCGTGCTCTCATTGACCAGGAGATCTTTAGGAACATCCCCCCGCCGGTGTTCAA
>Ga0182019_10002079_pt1 | contig 10231 bp, 6 predicted proteins | sample 812E2MmetaG_FD_120483 | JGI IMG/M metagenome (GOLD analysis project Ga0182019, IMG submission 120483) | Permafrost microbial communities from Stordalen Mire, Sweden - 812E2M metaG | ecosystem: Environmental > Terrestrial > Soil > Wetlands > Permafrost | place: Sweden: Stordalen | collected... | reverse complement strand
GGGGATGACCGACGAATTGACGACAGACCTGGCGACCATCAGCCAGCTACGCGTGATCTCACGCGGTTCAGCGATGCAGTTCAAAGGCGAGCATCGGCCTCCGACTCCTGAAATCGCGAAAACGCTCAACGTTGATGCGGTGGTGGAAGGTTCAGTGCTTCGAGCCGGGGACAGAGTGCGGATCACCGCGCAATTGATCGATGCGCGGGCAGATAAGCATCTGTGGGCCAAGAGCTTCGAGCGCAACTCTCGCGATGTGCTTGCGCTTCAGGATGAACTGGCGACGGCAATCGCACGCGAGATCCATGTCCAATTGACTCCGACCGAGCAGTCACGACTGACAACAGCTCCGACTGTGGTTCCCGAGGCGCATGACGCCTATTTGAAGGGCCGGTACTTCTTCAACCGCCCGAGTGACGAAAATCTGAAGAAGGCGATTGCGCAATTCGAAGAAGCGGTCAGGTTGAGTCCGGAATTCGCGCCTGCGTTCTCGGGACTGTCCGATGCTTACCTCTGGGCCGGTTACAACGAAGGAGTCCTTACCGCCGCGGAAGCGAGGCCCAAGGCAAAGGCAGCGGCTGAGCGGGCGATTCAACTGGATGACACTTCCGCTGAGGCCCATACGTCCCTCGCAGTATTCAAACTCTTCTACGAATATGATTGGGCCGGCTGCGAGAGCGAATTTCGCCGGGCATTTGCACTCAATCCCAACTATGCGTTTGCCCACGATCAGTTCGGTCTGGCGCTGGCGTTTCAGGGACGGCTCGGCGAATCTTTGTCCGAGGGCAAGCTCGCGTCTGAACTCGATCCCCTTTCTCCGCAAATCGCGATCGACAATATTTTTGCCTATGCGTGGCAGGGCTAGTACCAGGGCGCGAAGGAGCAGACCAAAAAGGCCGCAGCTCTCGATCCGGCATACTTTTTTCCCCGGATGGCAAACGGGTGGATCGACATCGAGGCGGGGAAGACCCGCGACGCCATCCCGGAATTGCTGAGAGCCAAAGCCATGGAGTCGCCCGCCTTCGTTACCGCCTTTCTTGCGTACGCGTATGGGGCCTCCGGGGACCGGGCCCACGCGCTGGCGGAGATGGACGACTTGAAAAGAATGTCCTTGCATGGTCATGTTCTGCCTTTCAACCTGGCGCTGGTGTATATCGGTCTGGGTGATCGCGCACGCGCGTTGGATTGCCTGGAACAGGCCTACGCATCCGATTCGCAGTGGATGGGATGGCTCAAGAACGACCGTATCTTCGATCCGCTCCGTTCGGAGCCTCGGTTTGTTGCGCTGATGAAGAAGCTGCGATTTGACAGTTGAATTGGGAGGAGCGCCTCTCCCTGAGAGGCTCTGGATGTCAGACATGAATGACAAAGTAGCTCTAATTACCGGAGCGAGCAGCGGCATTGGCCGGGCGACAGCCAAGCTCTTCGCGGCGCGAGGCGCCAAGGTAGTTCTTGCGGCGCGGCGCGACCCCCCGCACGCGCCAAAGCGCACGTACGCACGCCATAAAAACGCGCCTCTCACGCACGCGAAAACCCCTAAAACTTAGATGAAAACGGATCGCGCACCCGCACCCGCCCCGCCCCCGCTAGCGACCTCGGTGAACGGTTTACTGGTTAGTTACTACGGAGGACGGACTTTTCATCTCCTACCTCCTATCCCCGCCATTCGTTGACGGGCTGCCACTGCGTCCGTAAGATGAAGCGACCTGAGGCAAGGCATTCCTAAATGATCGGCCAGACCAGCGAAGCGCACCTAGATCTGGCAAAAGCCTATTGGGCCGAGCATAATTATCCGCAAGCCATTCAGGAATTTAAAACCAGAGCTGAATTAAAAGGCGACAAGAATGGCGCCGAGTTCGCGGCCGCCCTGGACGCAGGCTTCCGCTCCGGCGGATGGCCGAGCGCTCTGCGCAAGGCGATCGAAGTTTTGCTGACGCAGCGAAAAGCCAATGCTGCGTACGTTTCTCCAATTCAAGTTGCGCAGTTGTATGCCGATTTAGGCGAAAAGGATGCTGCCTTCGAGTGGCTCAACACCGCCTGCCAGGAACACACCCCCAACCTGGAACAACTCCGGACCGACTTCGCGCTCGATTCCCTGCACTCCGACCCGCGCTACGCCGAGTTGGTGCGCAAAATCGGTTTCCCGCAATAGCGCCGGGAAGCGCTACCTTTCCCGTAATTCCGCCTGCGTATTCGTGACTGCAGAAATCCGGTTGTTGAGGTAAAAGTTGTAAACAGGCAGTTCCCATGAATGCTGTCGGCGTTTCTGGGCGGATGACGGGCAAGCCAGAAGTAATCCAAGGTAAGGTTAGCCGACAATCCGCCCAAAACCCGACTGGGACCTCAAGTAGCAGTTTCTGGACCCCGGCCTCCAGATTTCGAGTACTCTCTTCAGGAACTCAGAGCAACACAGAAGTAAGATGGGCAGAGTCAACCCGAATTCGGGTTGCGCTTGTGCCACTCGGTGGCTTGCTCGTAAGCATGCGCGAGGCGAAGAACAGTGGCTTCACCTCCCGGTGGACCGCTGATCTGCATCCCGATCGGCAAGCCTTCAGCAGTGAAACCACAAGGAACGGAGACTGTCGGCAGCCCCAGCATATTAAATGGCCGGGTGTTGTGCAGCATCTGGAGTTCCTTCGGCCGGTTAGTATCCGGATCCCTCAGATCGGCAATCTTGAACGGCGGGACCGGCGACGTAGGAGTGATCACCAGGTCCACGTCGTCGAAGACACGCGCCACGGAGTGGCGAATCTGGTCGAGTTGGCGTCGGCTCTGAACATAGGCAGGTGTTGTTGCGTCTGCCCCGGCAAGGATTCTTTTGAGCGTGGACGCCTGGTAAAGCTGGGGATTCTTAAGAGCGTAGTCCTTGTGGTACTCGTACGTTTCCGCCAAGACGATCGTGAAGGCCGGATTCATGACCGATGCGTAGGTGCCATCGGTCGCCAGCGGAGCGATGTCGCGCTGAGAGCGCGTGAGTCTCTTCAGAACCGAGAGGGCACTCTCCATTGCTGAATGAATGTCGGGATGAAGTCCCTCGTAGAACCAGGCGCGCGGAATACCGAGTCGCAACGAGGAGGTCGAGGCGGCAATGGTGGCCACGTAGTCTGGAACCGGGAGATCGATGCTGCCCGGGTCCTGCAGGTCGTAGCCGGCGATGACCTGGAGCATCAGAGCGGCGTCCATCACCGTGCTCGTCATCGGCCCTACGTGGTCCAGGGACCACGCACAGGGTATGACTCCCGAGGCGCTCACGCGACCGTACGTGGGTTTGAGTCCAACAATGCCGCAGTAGCCAGCCGGCTCGCGGATGGAACCTCCAGTGTCGGTGCCGATCGCCCCGTAACACATTTGCGCCGCGACTGCGACCGCAGACCCGCCGGAAGAGCCGCCTGGACTGTACGCAACATTCCAGGGATTGCTAACCGGACCGAAGTAACTGATGGCCGAACTGCCGCCGTAGGCGAACTCGTGCAAGTTGGTCTTGCCCAAAAGCACGGCCCCAGCGGATCTGAGGCGGCGGACAACCTCCGCATCCTGAGTGGGGACGCGATCCTTGAATAAACCACTCGCTGCCGTGGTGCGCACGCCCGCCGTGTCCACCAGGTCTTTGAGGGCGATCGGGATACCGTGGAGCGGGCCCTTCCAACGGCCTCGCTGGATCTCTGCTTCCGCTGCACGAGCATCGACCAGCGCGGAGTCGGCCGTGACGGTGATGAAAGCGTTCAGCTTGGGATTGAGCTGTTCAATGCGACCGAGACACGCTTTCGTCAACTCCACGGGAGAGACATTTTTGCTGCGCACCAGTTCAGCTGCTTCGGAGAGAGTGAGCGACGAGAGACTTGCATTGTTGGCAACCGGTTGAGCTTCGCCTCCGGCTGGAGCGGCGCCGATTGCGATTCGCGGAATAAGTGTCCCCGCCGCTCCGGCTAAAGCTGTTTTCACAAACAACCTGCGAGACAAATGCGCAATTCTCATGCGGCCCTCCTCTGCGCGAAACCTGGACGCCATGAAGAGAGTGTTGCGAGCGCCCGCGTGCCACTGCTTGGTTATGACATCTCGTGAAACTCTACACGATAAATCCACTCGAGTCTTCTGCGCTCCGACTATCGGAGCTTCTTGAAAAAAGATTTACACTTGGGCACAAGGCGAGTAGCATCCTCCCAGCAAAAAGGGGAACAATGAACTATCCAGCTTTAGCCACGCTGTCCGGTTGTGTGCTCCTGCTTGCTAGCGCCGCCGCGCAGACCAAGCCCGTATCGTGGACAACTCCATCGGCCGCGGAAATCAACGCGGTTTATCCCGAGGTGGAGTCCCTCTACTTCGATCTCCATCGAACCCCCGAGCTGGCCATGCATGAGCAGCAAACGGCAGCCAAGCTGGCGGATCGCGTCAAGGCAATGGGATATGAAGTGACGACGGGCGTGGGCGGCACCGGAGTGGTCGCTGTGCTGCGCAACGGCAAGGGTCCTACCGTACTTTTGCGCACTGACATGGACGCCCTTCCGATCGCAGAAGAAACGGGGTTGTCGTTTGCCAGTCATGTCGTCGTTAAGAGCGATTCTGGAACGTCGATCCCAGTTATGCATGCTTGCGGTCATGATATCCACATGTCCAGTTGGGTCGGCACCGCCAAACTGATGGCAACAAATCGAGATCGGTGGCGTGGCACTTTGGTTCTCATCGGCCAACCGGCCGAAGAGACAGGCGAAGGAGCCGCCGCCATGATCAAGGACGGCTTACTTACACGTTTCCCGAAGCCCGACTTCGCCCTGGCCATTCATGACAGTGCTGTTCAGCCGGTCGGACAGATTGGCTTTACTCCGGGTTACGCGCTGGCTGCCGCTGACTCGGTGGACATCACCATTTTCGGGAAGGGCGGCCACGGCGGGCGGCCTCAGAACACGATTGATCCCGTTGTAATTGCTGCTCGCACGGTCCTCGCCTTGCAAACCATTGTTTCGCGCGAGAACAATCCTTTCGATCCTGTCGTCATTACTGTCGGCACGATCCACGGCGGCACCAAGAACAGCATCATCCCGGGCGAGGTCAAGCTGCAACTCACTGTGCGCACGTACAAGCCAGAAGTGCGAAAGCGCGTGCTGGCATCCATCGAACGCGTGGCCAAAGGCGAAGCCATGGCCAGCGGCGCTCCCAAGGAGCCGCTCGTGAAGGTGACGCCTGCTGCGAATGCCATGTATAACGATCCCGAGCTGACCAACCGCTTGGTTGCCAAATTGCGGGGTGTCCTGGGCCAGGCGAATGTGGTTCAGGTTGAGCCCACCATGGTGTTCGAAGACTTCGCGGAATTCAACCTTGCCGGCAAACCCTCTGCCGATTTCTGGGTCGGCGCGGTTGAACCTGACAAGTTCGCTGCTGCCCAGCAGTCCGGCGCAGACCTCCCGCAGCTCCATTCGTCCACGTGGGCTCCTGACTATACGCCTACTCTCAAAACGGTAATGACTGTCGAAACAACGGAATTGCTGGAATTGCTGGGACACTAACCTGCGGTAGTCATGGGCACTTCGAACAAGCGGATGCCGCAAACTTATGCGCATTGCATTCGGCGCGTGCCTCTTCATTTTCCCACGATCGCCTGGTGATTAACGCGCTGACATGCTGAGATGGAGAAAAATGGAACGTTAGGGGATGCCCCTCAGGTTGTTGGTAAAGAAGCTCGCCGTTTGCCGAGGTCCGATCACAATGCCGATTCAGCCCTCAGACTAACCTCATCACCTAGCAGGTTCTCGGGCGGCGAGCAGCGGCGGTATGGTTGGCGGAGGGCGGCGGTGCTGGGTGGCTTGTTCGTAACCGTAGCCAATCTCGACCAATAGCTTCTCGGACCATGGTCTGCCGAGGAATTCGATGCCCACCGGGACGCCGAGCGGGGCCGTCGGAGTTGGGGATGAAAATCCGCCTGGTACGACAATGGAAGGAAAGCCGGTCACTGATCCAAGAGCGCCGTTGCGCTCCACCTGGGTCTCCCCAATGGGCACCACAAGCCGCTTCTGATGCGGGAACATTATCGCATCGAGTCGCTCATCAGCCATGATCTTTATGACACGCTGCTGCAACTCGGAGCGCTTCTGAAGACGCAGGCGATAGCTGTCGTCCATCTCGAGACCTTGTGCTTTCGTGATGTTGTCCCGGACGTTCGGATGAAACTTGCCGGAGGAGATGATCTCCTCGAGCGATTTAACGGGCGTGTTGCCCGCGGCAAGATAAGCGTTGATTGCCGGCTTAAATTCGTACAGATGAACGCTGATATCAGAGGAAATCTTTCCGCTATCGAGATCTGGGGTGTTCAGCTCGACTACCGTTGCGCCAGACCTTTTCAGATCCTCGACCGCCTGGCTCGCGATAATATTGACCTCGCCGTTGATGGGTGCAACGCCGAAGAAACTGCGTAATATGCCGATACGCTTGCCCTGCACACCATTGGCCTTCAGAAATTTCGTGTAGTCCTCCTCGGTATTCCCGACGCTCCATGCCGTCGCCGGATCGTTAGGGTCATAGCCGACGAGCACGTTTAACATCTTCGCCGCGTCAGTAACGGTGCGGGCGAGCGGACCAGCGGCATCCTGGGTGAATGAGTACGGGATAATACCGGCTCGGCTGACGAGACCGAGCGTCGGGCGAATACCCACGACGCTGTTCGCCGACGCTGGTGATCGGATGGAGTTGACGGTGTCGGTGCCAATGCCCGCAATCGCGAAATTGGCAGCCACACCCGCGCCGGTACCACCACTCGACCCGCCAGGCGTGCGGGTTAGGTCATAGGGATTGAGGGTCTGCCCTTGGATCGAGCTAACCGTTTCACCCCAGATCGCGAACTCGTGCAGGTTGACCTTAGCGAGGATGATTGCGCCCGCGCTGCGCAATTTCTGAGTAATTGCCGCATCGGTGACGGGAGTGTATCCCGCCAAGCTGAGCGAGCCGCCCGTGGTCGGCATGTCATTCGTGTTGACATTGTCTTTCAACAGCACTGGGATTCCATGGAGCGGGCCGACGAACTTCCCGGTCTTGCGGAAATGTTCATCTAGCGCGGCCGCCTCTTCCAAGGCCCGCGGATTGAGAAAGATCACCACATTGAGCTTCGGGCCCACCTGGTCGCAGGCCCGGATGCGCTCCAGATAAGCCTGCACCAACCTTACGGATGTGAGAGCGCCGGACTTGTACGCCGCGTGCACCTCGCTGATCGTGGCCTCATCGACCTGAAATGGTTTGACTGAATTCTGCGCACCAGCGCCGTTCGCCATCAACATGACCGTCCCAAACATCAAAAGGCGCAGGAATTTCATATGAACTCCCATCGCGGCTAATTTTTAATCCAACCGGGCTGGATACGCGCGCTCTCTTCATTTACCTGCTGCCGCCCCTGGGCGACTCGTGAAAGTTTATCAATCGGTTGGGGAACCCTTTCCCGCGGCTAAGTCTACATGGCGCCTTGGGAGGACTTGGCGGCGATGTAGATGTCCTTGAGGTCGGATCGTTCCAAAATATGGGAGGCACCATCTTCTCTACTGAGGGACTCCAAGATACTCACCGCTTCGCGGTACTGAGGAGTCGCTTGATTGCTCCTCCCCAATTTGTCGAGTGCCTGCCCCATGAGGTAGTGGGCGCAGGCCTGTTCGACCAGCAAGCCGAGCTTTTCGGCGAGCTTGATCGTGCGGTCTAATTCTTGTTGCGCTTCGGCCGGTTTCTTGGTCGCCAGTAGGGCCTCAGCTAGATAGATCGACGATTGCACCGAGCCCGCCTTCAGTCCCAGCGAATCGAACTCCTCTATCTGCTTTTTCAAGACAGGTATCGCAGAAGTCGAGCGGCCTTGAACGACATCGAGCTTCGCCAGGTTGAAGCGTGAGTTGGCCAACAGTATGCGGCTTTTCGACTTGGTCGCAACCTGCAACGCTTCTTCGTATTGCTGCCTGGCAATACTGTAATCGCCACGGTAGAAGTAGCTGTCACCGAGTTGATCCAAGACCTGGGCCAACACGGTGTCGTTCTTGACCTCGATGGCAAGCTTTATAGCATCTCTCAGGCTCTTCTGTCCCTCATCCCAACGGCCCACTTCCGAGAGCGCGTTGCCATAGCGACCCGTCGCTTCAACCATTAACCAAGTGTGATCGTTGGTCTGCTGAAAGTCTTTCAGCGACTCCTGTAATGCACTCAGCGCCGAACCATACTTACCTTGTAAGGTGAACAGGGCCCCCAGACCGCTGGAATTAACCGCCACTCCGTTCCGGTCTCCACTGTTTCTTGCAATCTCCAGCGCCTTGAGATACTGCTTCACCGCCGTGTCGTACTGGCCCAGGTCGACGTTGGTCTCAGCCAGATTCTGAAGTGATTGCGCCATATCGTCCGTGAGTTTTAGTTTCTCTCGGATTTGATACGCCTGCTGGTAAGAAGTGAGCGCGTCCTGGAAGTTGTCCATGTAGCTGCGGATTGAACCGACATTGTTCAGGCACAGGGCCTGGTTCGCTTCGTCGCCCAGATCGCGAAAGAGTGTCAGCGCGTCGGTGGTGCTTTTGAGCGCCTCCGCGTACTTGGCATGGTCCGCATAATACGATCCCATGTTCATGAGAATCAGCGCGGTGCCATGTTTGTCGCCAATGTGCTGGTAAACAGCTAAGGATGCTTTGTAGTTGGTCAGCGCCTCGCTGGAATTTCCAAGCTTATCTTGCACTCTGGCGATATTATTCAAGCTGCTGGCAACGCCTTTCTCCAAACCCAGCTTCTTGCGGATCTCCAAGGCTCCGGCATAGTTCTTCAGAGCTTCATCAAGCTTGTTCAAGGCCTGATAGGCATGGCCCAATTGTATTTCGACGGATGCCTTCGTTTCTTCATTACCAAACTGGGTTGCCAGGCTGTACGCAGAATTCAAGAATTCGAGCCCTGCCTGTGGATTGCCCGCTTCGATTTCCACCCTGCCGCTGGCCAGCAACACATCGACGTTCTTTGAATCGGCAGATCGAACCCGCGTTAGCCTCTTCCTGGCCTCGTCGTAGTTGCTGACCTGTTCATAGAGTCCAGCCAACATGCACTGCGCATCAGCGTCGTTGGGGGTACCCAGCGTTAACTTCTCGTACGCCGAAATCGCCGCCGCCGTGTCGTTCATGATCAAATCGTGATTTGCATCGATCAGGTACTTCTCCTGTGTCGGCAGGTTGTCACTCAACGTCACCGCACGACGAGAAGCCTGCTCCGCCCTGTCGTCGAAACCCAAGCTGTGATAAGACAGCGCCAGTTTCGAATAAGCCATCGCGAAACTGTGATCCTCGGCAACGGCATCTTCAAATTTCTTGGCTGCGTCCTGGTCCTTGCCGGAACGTGAGAGTTGCAGTGCCTCGTTGTAGGCGCGCAGAGCCGGAACCGATTTGGTCATCACGAACGGCGTCTGAGATTGGAGCTCTTTTAGGATCTCGGGCGATGAGGCCAGCATCTGGCGCAATTCATCCGCCAGCTTGCTCAGACCAGTGAGTAGGTCCTTATCGCTGTCGACTTCGGTCGCGATATGGTATTGGCGGTCATTCGTCAGATCTCTGATTGTCGAGTTCACGCGAATCCGATCACCAACCCTGACGTACTGTCCAAAGACGACTGTGTCAGCGTTAGTGAATTCAGCAATGCGTTTGAGTTCCGAAGGATCGAGCTGCGATTGTGGAGAGATGTGCAAATCGTGCAGCACCTGTTGCAAGCGTCCAGGAGAGACCGAGTGCAGGTGCGCCGATTGGCCGATGTCAGTGCTCAAGTTCTCTGACAGGCTGGACGAAAGCCAGTCGAGACTGGGGTCTCCCGAATCGTTATGAAAAGGGATGACGGCTAGCGACATCACCGACCCTGGCTTCCCCTGCGACTCTCCATTAAAGCGTTGGATCCGGTAGCGAACCCCAAAGTATGTTCCCACAGCCAGCACCAGGGCAACAACTCCTGCCCCAAGCCACTTCCAGTTAAAGCGCGTCTCTGCAAGGAACGCATCCGTTTGGGTCGCCTTCTCGGGAGCGACGATTGAGCGGCCTGAAGGCGTTCTCTTCCCCTGCCAAACTTCGATCTCTTCGACCAGTTCCTGAATCGAGGCGAAGCGCGCGGCGGGATCCCGCTCCAGGCACTTGCTCACGATCCCGCTCAACGCCTCGGGAATATGAGCGTCAATATTCGATACCGGAATTGGGCGCGTCTGGGTCCGTTTGATGAGGCTGGCCAGAGCGCTCTCGGCTGCAAAGGGCATCTTGCCCGT
>Ga0182019_10002078_pt1 | contig 10233 bp, 10 predicted proteins | sample 812E2MmetaG_FD_120483 | JGI IMG/M metagenome (GOLD analysis project Ga0182019, IMG submission 120483) | Permafrost microbial communities from Stordalen Mire, Sweden - 812E2M metaG | ecosystem: Environmental > Terrestrial > Soil > Wetlands > Permafrost | place: Sweden: Stordalen | collected... | reverse complement strand
CACGGAAAGGTTCGGGATGAAGGGGGGGAAGCGCTGCGGATACTCCGGGTGGCTGAACCGGCAGAAATAATGGCGGATCCCGGCCCGCGCCAGCGCATCCGGTTCCACATAATCCCGTCCCCCCTGGCCGGAAAGATACGTGTCGGCCCCCACCGCGCGGCACATCTCCACCAGCATGTCGGTCTTGCTGCCGCGGATCCCATGTTGCGAACTGAGCGTCACCGGCACGGCCAATCCCAGCCAGTCCATGAACAGGCGGATCAGGGTGATGTTCAAATCCGCCAGCTTTTCCCAGGACCGTTGATAGACGGCCTCCAATTCCGGGCCATAGCGGGACCAATAGGGCGCATCCTTGTAGGCGAAATACAGCGACCGCCAGTTCTTGCGGGCCCAGGGTTCCTGGCGGTTGATCATGATCTCATTGAAGGGCAGGTCATGGTGTCCCTTGTTCAGCACGGGGACGGTCAGGAGGATCTTCCCGGTCCGGTTTCGGATGTAGTTGCGGTTTTGAAAATCCCTGCGCGCGTACTGGACATGGTCCACGATCATAAAATGGTCCGCGCGGGCCACTTTTTGAAAGTATCCCAGATAGGGGATGTATTCGGGCTGATGTCCGGCCAGGATCATTTCCCTTCCCCCCCCGCCGCCCATTGAAAGCGGGAGAGGGATTCCCCTCTCCCGTCCCGATCAGGACATCGGGACACCACGCTGACCCCAAGGCGGCGCTTACCCGCGCTCGCCTTGATGCCATTCCTGATACGGGAATGAGTCCCCGAGGCGAAGAAGATCATCAGGAATGTCATACGCGCTTCAGATACCACGTCCGATCCTCTTCGGCGGGGCGGCGGCTCCCCCGGAGGGCCTTGTAACAGGCCAGGAAGGATTCCAGAACGTAGTCCACATCCTCGTCGGAGAGGCGGACATGCATGGGGAAGTTGACCAGGCGCCCGGTGACATCCTCCGCCTGGGGCAGCTGGCCGTCCACGGAGCCGTAAAGGCGGCGGAACACGGGCTGAAGGTGGATGGGGGGCCAGTAGGACCAGGCGAAGGGGACTTTGTATTTCTCCGCCGCTTCCTTTTGAAAGCGGTCGCGGGAGACGTCGGGGGGGAGATTGATGGTATGCTTCCAGTAGGCGTGGACCGTGTCGGCGGGGGGCTCGATCCGCTCCACATCGGGGGCTTCGGCCTTCAGGACCGCGTCGTACCGGCGCGCGATGGCGTTGCGCCGCTGCACGAATTCCTTCAGATGCTTGTGCTGGGCCACGCCGCAGAGGGCCTGGAACTCCGTCATGCGCACGTTGTGGCCCGGCCGGACGAAGATCTGTTCCTCCTCGATGTCCAGATCCTGCCCGCGGTATTGATAGCATTGGGCGATCTTGTATAGTTTTTCATCGTTTGTAGTGAGGGCGCCGCCCTCGCCGGCCGTGGTCAAAACCTTGGTGGCGTAATAGCTGAAACATCCGAAGGCGCCGATGGAGCCCGCGTTCCTCCCCGCCTTGGACGCCCCGTGCGCGTGGGCGGCGTCCTCGATGAGGTGCAGGGAGTGGCGTTTGCAGAGCGCTTCGATGGCCGGAAGGTCCGGGGTGATCAGGCCGCCGTAATGCACCAGCATGACGGCCCGGGTTTTGGGCGTGATCCGCTTTTCCATGTCGGCGGGATCCAGACAATGGGTCTTCGGGGAGATGTCGCAAAAGACGGGGCGTGCCCCCGCGTTGCGGACGGCGATGGCCGTGGCCATGAATGTCTGGACGGGGACCAGGACTTCATCCCCCGGGCCGATCTCCAGGCTCTTGAGGGCGATCTCCATGGCTGCCGTGCAGGTGTGCGCCACCAGGGCGTACCGGGTCCCGGCCATGGCGGCGATCTGCCGCTCGAACTCCTGGACCCATTTGGCCATGGTCATCTGTCCCCTGAGAATGCCGGGGACGTTTTCCAGGATGAACGCCAGATCCTCGTCCGAAAACCAGGGACGGGCTGATGAAATACCGCGCGGGACAAGTTGAGGGGATGGAGTCATGCCGGTCTCCTTCTTTAAAGGGGTTGGGGATGGCGCTTATTTTCCCGAGGCTTTCCGAAGCGCCACATATTTCCGAACGCGGTCGGCCAGTGGGACGGGCGTGTATCCCAGTAGGTTGTGCGCTTTGACGTTGTCAAAATACATATTCTCGGGTTGGGCGGGGGGCCGGTCATTGGTTTCCACCTTCCCGCCCCCGCAGGCCTCGGCGACCCAGCGCGCCACTTCAACCAGCGGCGCCGGGGGGACTCCCGGAGCGCAGCCTCCGATATGAAAAATCTCGAAGTCGAATTTATCGGCGTGTTCCAGTGCCCGAAGGGCGGCTTCGGCCACATCCTCCACGGCGATGTAGTCCTTACGCGGCCGGCCGTGGCCGTAGACGCTGATGGGCTGCCCCGCCATGACGCGGGTGATGAAAAAGTGCACGGCGCCGTAATCATTGCCGATGCCGATCATGCCGGGATACCGCAGCACCACGGCGCGCACGGCTCCGGAGGCGGCGGCCAATCGGATCACCTCCTCGCCCTGGAGCTTGGATAATCCATAGATATCCGCCGGACAGGTGGGATGGTCCTCGGTGAGGGGCAGGCGGTCCACCCGTCCGAAGACGCTGATGGACGACGCGTAGATGAAGGGTGGTCTCTGCCGCCGCCGGATCATGGTGTCCAGAAGCGTGGCGGTGGCGGTCACGTTGTTATGGATATATTGGGCATACGTGAATTCCTCGGCGACGCCCTTGATGTCAGCGGGGATCATGGCCGCGAAATGGAGGACGGCGTCGAAGGAACCTTCCTTCTCCCAGATCCGTTCAACGAATCCTGGATCGGCCAGGTCCCCCTGGAAAAGTGTCAGGGCGGGAGGGGCGTCGCCTTTGCGAAGGCACTCGGGCCGGGCGGAGGCCGCCGCGATCCAGTCGGCCCTGCGCGCCACGGCCGCCACGCGGTGGCCGGCCGCCAAGAGCCGGTCCAACAGATGGCGCCCGACAAAACCGCTGGCACCGGTCAATAGATAGTGGGACATCAGCATTCACCTCTCGATGGGGGATGATCGGCGCCTTTCGGCGGCCGGGGCCGCGGCCGTTTCATCAGGGGCCGAAGCCAGGAAACCAGGATGACATAATAGACGGTTCTGAGAAGGATCCAAAGATCCAGTCCGAAGGAGGCCCGACGGACGTATTCAAGATCCTGTTTCACCTTGAAGGAGAGCTGGTGGGTCAGATAATAGTCGTGGGGATCTCCGGTGGGTGGGGTATGATGGGAAAAATCGGGATAATCGAGCTGCACAAGGCATGTCAATCCAGGCCGCACCGAGAGGATCTCATCCCAGCTTTCCACATAATGGTGGTCCACCACGGCCGGGACTTCCGGCCGGGGTCCTACCAGGCTCATATCGCCGGTCAGCACGTTCCACAATTGCGGGAGTTCGTCCAGCTTGAGCTGGCGCAGCAGGGACCCCAGGCGGGTGATGCGCGGGTCTTTAGCCGTGGTGAACAACGGACTGCCGGTCCGGTCGGCGTGCATCCGCATGGTGCGGAATTTGTAGAATCGGAAGAGCCTTCGCTTCCGCCCATAGCGGGGTGAAACGTAAATAGCCGGTCCCTTGGAATCCAGTTTGATGAGCAGGGCGATGATCAACAAAAACGGAGCCAGGATGCACAGGGCCGGAATGACCGCCGCCAGATCGAAGAAGCGTTTCCCCATGAAATAAGGCCGACCGCTATCTCCAGGTCTGGCGCAGGAGGACGAAGGCTTCCGCCGCCTCCGTGCCCGCCCACGCGCCCCAGGACCGCGCGCGTTCCTCCAGATGTCTCAAGGAACGGGGATGCGGATACGAGCCGACTTCCGTGGCATAACAGGCCATCGCCGCCAGCTTGTCGGTGAGCGTGGCGGTGATCTCCACGAAATAATTCGGCGCGAAGGTGTAGGGGATCCCCCATTCCGTCGCGCTGGGGGTTTCAAAGGCCAGGAAGGATTCCAGCGTGTCCACCAGCGGACGGCATGCCACCGCCGCGGCTTCGGCCACGATTTGGTGATCCCGGTTGACGTCCCCATAAAAGTGGGTGTAGACCCTTTGCGGCTGGAGTCGTTTCAACCGGGCCTCCAGCGGCCGGATCACGTCAATCAGGCTCAGGGTATCCAAGCGCTGGTCCGGGAGGCCCAGGTGTTCGGGCCGGTTTGCGCCCAAACGCCGGCAGGCGGCTTCGGAATGCTTCCGCAGGTTCACCGCGCGGCCGCGGTACCGCATCGTTTCACCCTCGCAGATGACGATCACATGGACGGTATCGCCGTGCAGGATATGGCGGCGGATCGTTCCGCCGACGCCCAGAATCTCATCGTCCGGGTGCGCCGCGATGACCACCACGTTTTTGGATTCGGGATTACTGGTCGTGTTTTTTTTCATCTTTTCCTCGCGGTGAAGGGGCTGTAAGTCCGAGCGCGATCTGCCGGATGGCCTCCGTTTTATCACGCCGATTAAAATGCCGGCGGACATAGGCCGAGCCGTTTTGTCCCATCGTGCGGGACAGCCCCGGATCATTTTTCAGTCGAAGGATCGCATCGGCGATGGCCTGGGGGTCCTCGGGCGGAACCAGGATGCCCGCGCGGGCGGCCTCCAGGAGTCCCCGGACTTCCCTCCGGCTGGTGCACACCACGGGGAGGGCGCACGCCATGTAGGCGAAGATCTTAACGGACAGGGTGTGCTCGGTGACGGGATCCGTGCTGAGGGTGTTGATCCCGACATCCGCGAGCCGGATGTAATCGCCGAGGATGTCCTCGGGTTTCGGTCCCAGGAACTGCATGTTGGTCAGACCCCGGTCTTCGGCGGTTTTGCGGATGCGGGGGAATTCCGCGCCGTCGCCCACGAAGGCCATGAGGATGTCGGGGTGGCCCTTCAGCCGCTCGGCCGCGTCCAGCAGGACATCCAATCCCGCCTGTAGGGTGAGGGTGCCCGCGTACATCGCCACAAATTTTCCATCCCATCCCAGTTGACTTCGCAGCGCAGGGGATCCAGCCCCCGGCTGATAGCGGCCGCAATCCACGCCGTTGGTGATCAGATGCACGCGTTCGGGCGGGAAGCCCCGGGCCAGCAGGTCGTCCACCAGTCCCTGGGTGCAGGCCACAATGGCCTTTCCCCTCCTCAGCGCCACCTTTTCAAGGCGCAGCGCCAGCCGGGCCGGCCAGCCCTTGGGGATGTAGCCGAAATCAATCGCCGCCCTGACCCACAGGTCCGAATACATCAACACGACGGGCGCCCGTTTGAACAGCCGGAAAAAAACCGCGCTGAAGGCCAGGAAAATCGGCGGCGTCTCCACCAGGATCACGTCCACCTTGCCGATGGCAAAGAGGACAAAGAGGCAGGAGAGGGGGAAGGACAGGAAGTTGAACAGGCGGGCGAAGCCGCCGAAGGTGCGCGGAAGGTAGACCCAGGTCCGCCACACCGGCATCCCTTCACGGGTCTCCTTCTGGCGGAGACGGTTTTTGAAACCGGGATACAGGCGGTGATGGGGATAATTGGGGGAGGCGGTGACCACGGTCACCTCTTCCCCCATGGCCTTGAAATAGTGCGCCAGATCAGCGAGCCGACTTTGGGCCGCACCGACTTCGGGGGCGAAATATTGGGTCAGAAGCAACACTCGCATGGCGGCACAGGCGCGGAAAGGTAACTTACGCCGACGTGTAAAATTGGCGGACATGTTCCGCCACGCGATCTACAAGCGCGTCGGTCAATTCGGCGTACATGGGGAGGGAAAGCACCTCGGAGGCGGCCTTTTCCGTCTCCGGGAGCGGGCCGACCGGGATGTTTCGCTTCAGGAAGCCGGGCTGCTTGTGCATCGGGATGGGATAATGGATGCCGGCTTCGACGCCCTGTTGTTTCAAGTATTCCAACAAGGCGTCGCGTTTCGGCGCACGAATGACGTAAAGGTGGCCGTTGGAGGTAACGCCATCCGCAAGAACCGGAAGCGTCACCGGAAGTCCCTTCAGGAGCTTGGCGTAGCGGGCGGCATGCGCGTTCCGCCTGCCGTTCCATTCATCCAGATGAGGCAGTTTGACACCCAGCACGGCGCCCTGCAATCCGTCCATCCGCTCGGCGTAGCCCACGTCCGGGTGTTCGTATTTGGTGCTGCGTCCATGATCCCTCAACGACTTAATGCGCTCCAGAAGTGCCCCATCGTTTCCCGCCACGGCTCCGGCGTCTCCATAGGCGCCGAGGTTTTTCCCCGGATAAAAGCTGAAACAGCCCAGCTCCCCCATGCTGCCGCATTTCTTTCCCCGGTAGGTCGAACCGTGGGCCTGGCAGGCATCTTCGATCACCATCAGCTTGTGGCGTTGTGCGATGCGCATCAGGGCGTCCATGTCCGCCGGCCGGCCGTAGAGATGCACGGGGACGATGGCCTTGGTTTTCGAGGTAATGGCCGCCTCCACCAGGGCGGGGTTGATGTTGTAGGTGGCCGGATCAATGTCTACGAACACCGGCATCGCGCCGACGTTCAGGATGGCTTCCCCCGTGGCCCAGAAGGTATGGGCGGTGGTAATGATTTCATCCCCGGCGCCGAGGTCGCAGGCCCGAAAGGCCAGCATCAGGGCGGCCGTTCCCGAGGCCACGCCTGCGGCCCCCTTCACGCCGAGATAAGCGGCGAAGGCCTCTTCAAACTGGGACACTTCCCTCCCCAGGATGAAACTTGTGTTGTCCAGGACGCGCTGAAGGGCGGCTTGGATGCGCGGCTCGAGGGTTCGGTACTGCGCTTTTAAATCTACCAGGGGAATGCGGCAGATCGGTGTCATGGAAAAAGTCCTCCTCATCCGACATCAGGTTCAGGGTTGTTTACGCATTCTTGATGCCCAGTTTGCATCGGTTTGGTTTGAATCTGAGAATGATTTCCCGCTCCGTTTCAATGGATTCATAAATGGCCGTGATCAGCTCGAGGGAACGCCGTCCCTCCAGACCGTCCACCAAGGCGGGCTTCTCCTGCCGGATGCACTCCGTCACATGGTTCATGTAGGGGACGTGTCCGAAGCCGTAGACATTCGGCGGCTTCTGGTTGCATTCCGTTTTGACCGTCTCATCCCCCGGTTCGGGGGTGCTGAACTTCCAGGTAAGGATCTCGTTCACGGCGAATCCCCCGATGACGACCACCCCCTTTTCCCCGAGGATGGACAGCGACCCTTCCAGGTCGAGGGGCCGCGTCGCGGTGGTGGCCTCGATCACTCCAAGCGCGCCGCCTTTGAATCTCAGCACGGCCACCCCCGTATCCTCGACCTCGATATTCACCAGGGCGGTGGTGGACTTGGCGAAGACCGATACCGGCTCCCCCAGCATCCATTCCAGGAGATCCACATGATGGCTGGCCTGGTTGGCGAAGACGCCTCCGTCCTCCGCCCAGGTCCCCCTCCACGGATCCTGATCGTAATACTCCTGCGTCCGGCACCAGCGGACGCGCACGGTTCCCATGAACACTTTTCCGAACCGGCCTGCATCCAAGGCCTGCCTGAGCTTTTGCACGGGGAGATTGTAGCGGTTCTGCTTCACAACGAACAGGCGGATCCCTTCCTTGTCGCAGGTTTCGATCATCCGATCGGCGTCTGAAATGGTCAGCGCCATGGGTTTTTCCACCACGATATGCCTGCCGTAAGGGGCAATCTGGATGGCATGTTCGGCATGGGATCCGCTGGGCGTGGCGATGGTCACCACATGGAGGGCCGGTTCCCTGCGCATCATTTCATGGAGATCGAGGTAATAGGGGACGCCGTAGCGGCGTCCGAACGCCTCGGCGCGTTCCGGACGGATGTCGCAGACGGCGGCCAACCGCGCCTCCTTGACCAGGCCTTCCGAGAGAATCTCGGCGTGTTTCTTGGCGATGCGTCCGCATCCCAACAAGGCATAATTCAGCATCGGGCTTGTCTCCTTCAGACTTGGGGAAAGGACATTCCGGCTTCTCCCGTCCGCGGGGCAAGATCGCGGACGTACACCCATAGGTCGCTTGAAGATTCCCGTTCTTCGCGCACCCATCCGGCTTTGAGATAGGCGTTGATCGCCGCCTGGTTGTTCCGCTTGACGCTGAGGCGCAACTTTTCAAAGCCCATCCGCCGCGCCTCCTCCTCGAAGGCCGTCATGAGGCGTCCCGCGAGCCCCAAGCCCCTGAAGGCGGAAGCGACTCCGATGCCCACGAGTGAAAACACGGCCCGGCCGGGCGCAGCACCGTGGTCGGACCGCCGGGGGCCCGCCAAGAGGCGTGCCTTGGCGGGAATTCCCTTGAGGATTTCGGGATGGAACAGCAGCCAGGGCCTTCGCAGCAACGAAAGGGCGGCGGTGGGCAGGACGAATCGGTTGAGACGGCCCGCATATCCGGTGGGGGCTCCATAGACGAACCCGGCGGGACGATCGTCATGGAAGACCACAAGCGCCGCGGCTTCGGGACTCGTGATGAACCATCCGATGATCGTGTTGAGAAAGGTCACCCCCAGCAAGGATGAGCGGTACCCTGCGAATCCCTCCCGGTGGATGGCCACAATCGCTTCCAGATCCCGGAGAGCCGCCCGGCGGATGGCCGGACCGCCGGGGATCTCCGTTATTCCCGGGCGCCCGTCCGTCATATCCCCCCCGGGATGCCGGCAGGGGGTTTCAACTTGGAGATCACCGCCTTGACCTTGCCCCGCGCCGTTCGTTCCAGGGATTCCACGGTTTCGAATTCCACCTTCACCGCCCCCACACGGGCCCGGATATTCTCCGTAATTTTCCTGCGCTGCTCCTCCCCGAAGCCGGGGGCCGCCGCCACGCGGATCAGGAATCGGTCCAGCTCCTCCTGGATCACCTGGGCCTCCCGCACATGATCCACGCCGTAGAAAACGCCGTGGAACCGAAGCATGATGGAACCGTCAGGGGCGAAGACCGCGTCCTCCAGGCGCCCCTCGATGCCGGTGAGGACGGGCATGGCGCGACCGCAGGGGCACGCCTCGCCGGACCAGGCTGCCAGATCCCCGGTGTGATAACGCAGGAGGGGTTGCGCCCAATTGAGGAGTCCCGTGGCCACGATTTCACCCGTTTGGCCCGGGGGAACGGGCTTTTCGTTTTCATCCAGGAGTTCCACGATGCCGAGGTCGGGACTGACATGCATCCGTCCGCATTCGCACTCGCTGGCCAGACAGCACGTTTCCACGGCGCTGTAGGTGTCAAAAACCGGGGCATGAAAAACACGCGACAGCCGCTCCCGCATGGGCGCCGTCAGCGACTCGCTACTGGTGATCACGGCCTTCATCTCAAAGCCCGGATCCCCGATCTCCTCCAAAAGGGAGGCCATGAAATACGTGGCGGCGGCGTACCCCGAATGGTACCGCGGCGCATGGCTCCGGAGGGCTTCGCCGTAGCTGCGGATGTTCCGGGGCGAGATGTGAAATGCGGACAAATAGAGCTGGCGTTCGAAAGCGTTGTACTTCCAAAAAGGGGGCTTGACGCGCTTTTTGGGAACGACAAGGCGCCCGCCGATCGTGGAGCGCGAATCCGTCCACGCCACACCGGCCCAGCGCCTGCATCGGGCCTCATAATACGCCATCCAATGCGCATGGGTCCCGGGACCATAGGCGATCGTCAGTGGGGCGTTCGAGGAGCCGCTGGTCCGGTAGTGATGCATCCGGCGGCGGGGGATGGAGCGGACGATGAGATCCTCCCCCCCCGTGCGCAGGGTCTCCCTCGCCAGCAGGGGCAGACGGCGCAGGTCCGCCAGGCTTCGGATCTCCGCGGGATGGATTCCCATCCGAAGAAACACAGAGTGATAATGCGGCGTCTGGGAAAAGGCCCAAGCGACCATGCGGACCAATTGTTCGGATTGAAACTCCTCAAACCGTCCCTTGTCCCAACTCTCCCGCTCGATGATCAGGGGAAGCTCGCGATGAAATACCGTCCCATAACGCCGGCGCCGCCACGTCCACCCATAGCCGGCCACCATCAGGTTTTGCAGCCAGCCGGGGGCAACGCTATAGAGCGCGTCAAGCTTGCCGGCCATGGAAAGGCTCCCAAGCGGACATCAGATACCGGCCGCCGGCGGATGGGCGGAAAGCTCATCCTTCAGGCGTCGCGGAAATTCCGTCATCCAGATTTCCAGTGTCAGAAGGCTCCACAGCAGGGAACTGAGTTCCTCCGCCCCCGACAGATGACGTTCCACCATGGAGGCCACCACCTTCTTGTCAAGGTAGCCGGACCGGCATAGCGTGCCCTCGCTCAAGGTG
>Ga0182019_10002077_pt1 | contig 10234 bp, 10 predicted proteins | sample 812E2MmetaG_FD_120483 | JGI IMG/M metagenome (GOLD analysis project Ga0182019, IMG submission 120483) | Permafrost microbial communities from Stordalen Mire, Sweden - 812E2M metaG | ecosystem: Environmental > Terrestrial > Soil > Wetlands > Permafrost | place: Sweden: Stordalen | collected... | reverse complement strand
GCGCGGGTTCTTTGCCGAGGACGAGGGGTACAACGGAGCGCTCCGCTGCAACCGGGAAACCAGCGCGGTATCAGGTCTCTGCCTGGCGGTCCGCCGTGACCGGTATGAGGAAACCGGCGGCATCCAGGGAAATTTTGGCGCGCCGCTCTGGGCGGTTGATCTCTGCCTGCGGCTTGAAGCATCGGGACGATACAATCGGGTCGCGGCGGCGGTGCGGATTTCCACCCCCTTCCCTTGGGATCAGCCCGAAGACCTGGCGGCAGATTGGCCGGCATTCTCGCGGCGCTGGCAATTCCGCCTCTCCCAGCCTGATCGCTTCTACAATCCGCACTTCGAACTGGCGGCGGGAGACTACTGTCTGGCCGCAAGGTCCACAGGTCTGATTCATCCTGGCGCCCCATCCGAAGCACCCCTCCGTGTTTACATCGATGCGCCGGCAAATTTCACCTTGCCCGGCCGCTTCCTTCGACTGCGCGGATGGTGTTTTGCCCCAGGGGAGAAGTTGCGGGCGGTCCGGCTCAAGCTGCCGGCTATGGAGATCTTTGGCCTTTACGGGACTAACCGTCCCGACGTGCGGATAGCGCTACCGGAAGCGCCGGATGATCATACTGGCTTCGAGCTCTGGACCGAAGTGCCGCGAGGGCGATACCAAGCGGCGCTGCAATTCCAGACCGCGGCCGGCGCCTGGCGCGAAGCCATGGTCATCGAGCTGCAAGTCCCGCGTCGGACCTGGCCGGCCTGGCTGCCGGGCGGCAACACGGCTGATCTCGTCGCTTTCCAACTCGGCATCTGCCCGGCGCATGTGCCCTTGGCGGTTGTGCCTGAGCGTTTCCCCGCTCCGCGGACGCCGGTCCATCTGCGACCGAGATTATCCATCGTCACGCCTTCGTTCAATCAGGCCCGGTTTATTGAGCAGACCATCACGAGCGTACTCCACGAAGAGGTTAGGCCCGACTATGTCGTGCAGGATGGCGGTTCTACCGACGGCTCCGTCGAGATTATCCGCCGCCACGCCGCGCGGTTGCACGCCTGGGAGACGGCGCCCGACCATGGTCAGGCCGACGCCATCGGCCGGGGGTTTGCCAAGACCACGGGCCAGCCAGAGGATCTGATGGCGTGGCTTAACTCAGACGATTTCTACCTGCCCGGCGCGCTGCGTTTCGTGGTGGACTGGTTCGCTCAACATCCCGAAGTCGATGCGCTCTATGGCAATCGCGTCGTGGTCGATGAGCAGGGGCTGGAGATCAATCGATGGTTCCTGCCCCGGCATGATCCCGAATCTCTGCGCCTGAATGATTTTGTGCCACAGGAAACCCTCTTCTGGCGGCGGCGAATCTGGGACCGGGTGGGTGGTGTGCACCCATCCCTTCAGTTTGCGATCGATTGGGACCTGCTCCTGCGTTTCCAGGAAGCCGGCGCGGTGATCGTGCACGTGCCCTACTTCCTCGCATGTTTTCGCACGCACCAAGCGCAGAAGACCTCAGCCCAAATGAGAAGCACCGGTCAGCGGGAAATCGACTGTCTGCGCACCCGGACCCAAAGCCGGCCCATTTCCCAGCTGGAACTTGAGAACGATCCGCGGCTCATTTGCTACCTCCGCCGGAGCGCCCGGCTCGAATTGTTGTGGAAACTGGGCGTCAGAAAATGAGGATATGCACTTGAGTGAACCCCAACACTCGCGATTGACAATGGTACAACTTTGGACCACCTTCCCCGCATGAGTGCTGCCGCTGCTTTGCAGTTGAAGAAATCCCTCGCGACCGCCATCCGGCGTAAAATGGCGGACGACAATCTAAACATCACCGCTTTTGCCCGGAAGACCAAGACTGGGCGTAATTCGGTAAAACGCATCCTCGATGGCCGCAACACTGCCATCACCCTCAAAACCATGGCCAAAGCAGCCGAAGCACTTAACCTGAAAATCACCCTCACCATTAAGCCATTCCCGGTCTCCAAGCTCGACAAGATCGCGAAACAAATGGTGGAAGCGACTACCGCTAATGACGCAGAAAAGCTGAAGGTGCAGTTTATCGAGGGATTTTACGGCAAACCAATCCATCAGACCCATGCCGAAAATACAGCGGTCTGACGTCCCAGAGGAGTTGCTCAGGCATCTCCTGGACCGGGTACAGGAAAGGCATATCTCCTTGGATGATCTGCATCAAGTGATCTACTGGATTGGAACCAATCCGACCGTCCCCTTTGGACCATGGTATAAGCGATTTCAAGGAGTGACCATTTGCGGACATGGTTCGCTCGTGAAAACATTCCTGACCCCGCAACAAACCGCCACGGGCACAGAAGTCCAATAACTACGAAGCCCTCGAGCTTCTTTCCCGTTATGCTGATCAGTATCGTCGTCCCGGTCTATCGCGAGGAAGGCAGCATCCCGGAGTTTCTGCGTCACCTCTGCCCGCTACTGGCGACGGTCGCGGAAGACTATGAGATTATTTTCGCCCTGGATCCCTCCCCCGACCGCACGGAAGCAGTCATCCTTGAGCACCGCGCCCAAAATGAGCGCATCAAGCTTTTGTCGCTCTCCCGCCGTTTCGGCCAGCCCATGGCCACGCTGGCCGGCCTGCAGTATTCATCCGGTGATGCCGTTATCGTCATGGACGTGGATCTGCAGGATCCGCCCGAGCTGATCGGCCCGATGATCGCGAAGTGGCGCGAGGGTTACGATGTGGTCCTGCCTCAGCGGCGTCAGCGCGGTGGCGAGCCGTGGATCAAGAAGCTCATCGCCGCGGTTGGTTACAGGGTCATCAACAAGATTGCCGACGTGGGCATCCCGGCCAACACCGGCGACTTCCGCCTGATGTCGCGGCGGGTGGTCGATGAGATTCTGCGTCTGAAGGAAAGCCATGGATTCCTGCGCGGCATGGTCGCGCTCGTCGGGTTCAGGCAATGCCTGATCCCGTTTGATCGCCCCGCGCGGTTTGCGGGCCGGACCAATTACAACCGCTTTCTTGGCTCGCTGCGGATCGGCTTCAACGGCGTGTTCTGTTTCTCCACCTACGCCCTTTCGCTCAGCACCCTGCTCGGGTTCACGATCGCCGGCGCCTCCTTCCTGCTCGCAGGCGCCTACCTTGTCATGAAATTGCAGGGCTTCCCGTTCCCCCTCGGCAACCCGACCACGGTCATCCTGGTTCTCTTCCTTGGCGGCATCCAGCTGATCAGCGTGGGCATTCTCGGCGAATACATCGGCCGGATCTATGAGGAGGTGCGGCAGCGGCCGAAGTTCATTGTGGATCACGCGGCGGGTCTTCCGGGAGAACCAAGATGTCCCTAGGTGATTTTCCCTGGCCGCCCGTCCCAGGCGCCACCGTGGCACCCGTCTGGGCCGGCACGGGTTTCATGATCGGCGGTCGAAGTCTGCGCGTGGCATCCTACGAAACGGAACCGAGCCATTGGAGCGAAGACCTGACAACGCTGCACGAGACCGAGTCCGGCCGTGATCACCCCATCGACTGCGCCTCGCGTCGGCTCGCTGTGCGAACCATGCGTCGGCTGGCGGGCAGGAAGGCACCGATCATTCTCGATGTTGGCTGTTCGACCGGTTTCATTCTCGAGGACCTCCGCAAGGCTCTTCCTCACGCCGAGCTAATTGGTGCCGACTACCTGTTGGGGCCGCTTGAAAGCCTCGCCCGACGCATTCCCGACATCCCCATTCTGCAGTTTGACCTGCGCCGCTGTCCGCTGCCCAATGACTGCGTCGATGGCATCACCTGCCTGAACGTGCTCGAGCATATCGACGATCATGAAGGCGCCCTCGGACATATTCATCGCATTCTCAAGCCGGGCGGCTGGGCGCACATTGAGGTTCCGGCCGGCCCAGCACTTTATGATTTGTACGACGAACACCTCATGCACTACCGTCGCTATCGTCTGGGCGAACTCGTGGGAATGGCGCGTGCAAAAGGCTTCATAGTCGAAAGGGCCACGCATCTCGGTTTCATGGTCTTCCCCGCATTTTGGTGGGTGAAGCGACAAAACCGCCGACATTTGTCAGCACTACCCGAGGAGAAAAAACGTTTGGTTGCGGGGCAAATCCGCTCGACCAGGACGCAACCGCTCCTGGCTGCCATGATTCGATTTGAGACTGTGCTTGGCCGAATCCTCTCCTATCCTTGCGGAATCCGCTGTGTCGTCGTTCTCCGCAAAACCTGAATCACCTCATGCGATTTTTTGTCACCGGCGCCGCCGGCTTTATTGGGTCCAACCTGGTCGACCGTCTGCTGGCAGACGGCCTTGACGTCATCGGCTGGGACGATTTCTCCACGGGGCAGGAACGCTTCCTCGAGGGTGCGCGGAAACAGCCGCGTTTTGCGCTGGTGCGCGGCGACAATCGTGACCTGTCCGCGCTTACTGCCGCGATGAGGGGGTGCGACTTTGTCTTCCATCTCGCGGCCAATGCCGACGTCCGCTTCGGCACCGATCATCCGCGCATGGATCTCGAACAAAACACCCTGGCCACCTTCAACGTGCTCGAGGCTATGCGCGCCAACGCCATCAAACGGCTCGCCTTCTCCTCGACCGGCTCCGTTTATGGCGAGACCGCCGTCATTCCCACCCCCGAGGACGCGCCGTTTCCGATCCAGACTTCCCTCTACGGCGCCTCCAAAGTCGCCTGTGAGGGGCTCGTCACCGCGTATGGGGAAGGTTTCGGGATCGAGAGCCACGTGTTCCGCTTCGTCTCCATTCTTGGCGAACGCTACACCCACGGCCACGTGCTCGATTTCTACCGGCAGCTTCGCGAACATCCCGGTCATCTCCGGGTGCTCGGCGACGGCACCCAGCGCAAGAGCTACCTTTATGTGCAGGATTGCGTGGATGCCATGCTCCACGCGATCCGTCTCGTCCCAGGACAGGCCGCCAGACCCCGCATCAACATCTACAACCTGGGCACGCCGGAGTACGTCCAGGTGAACGACAGCATCCGGATCATCTGTCGCGAACTTGGATTGAAGCCCGCGCTGCAATACACCGGCGGCGACCGCGGCTGGATCGGCGACAATCCCTTCATCTTCCTCGACACGAAAAAAATCCGGGCTACCGGCTGGAGGCCCAAGCTCACCATCGAACAGGGCATCGTGAAGACGCTCCGCTGGCTCGAGGCCAATCCGTGGATCTTTCAGAAGTGAAAGTGAGAGTGAATCTTGGGGAAAAGCGGGAAAGCGAGAAATTGGGAAATCGGGATGGCGCGAAACAACGACCAAACTTCAACGGATTCCCGGCCATCTACATTGAACACTCGCCTCGCGATCTCCTGATCTAGCATTCTCAGTCTTTCAGTCTGCGTTCCTCTCCTCATCCTTTCCCGCCTTCCCGCTTTTCCGCCAGCTTTCACTCCACAATGCGCATTGTCCTAACAGGCTCCAGTTCCGGGATCGGCCGCGCGCTGACCGAACGACTGCTGGCTCACGGACACAACGTCTGGGGACTCGCCCGTTCCGACCAGAGTCCCTTTGTCCTGGGCTCCAGCGGTGCCTTTCATGCCACCCGCTGTAATGTTGCCGAATGGTCGCAGGTTGAACCGGCCGCGCGCGAGATTCTGTCCGTCTGGCCGGAAATTGACGCGCTGGTCACCTGCGCCGGGATCCAGGGTGCCGTCGGCCGGACCGTCACGATCGACCCGCCGCAGTGGACCGCCACCGTGCGGGCCAATCTCGACGGAACTTTCCACGCCATCCGCGCATTCCATGCGGCGCTGCGCCGCGCGCCGCGCCGCGCGAAAATCGTCTGCTTTTCCGGCGGGGGCGCCACCAAGGCTCGACCCAATTTCTCCGCCTACGCCGCCGCCAAGACGGGCGTGGTGCGTCTGGTCGAGACCATCGCCGAGGAGGAGCGAACGGCGCCGCTCGATATCAATGCCGTCGCCCCCGGGGCGATCAACACCCGCCTGACCGACGAGGTGGTCGCGCTGGGTCCGGAGGTGGCGGGCGAAGCGGAGTATCAGGAGGCGTTGAAGCAAAAGACCGAAGGCGGTGCCTCGCTCGAGCGCGCGCTGGACCTCGTCGAGTGGCTGCTCTCACCGGCCAGCGACGGCATCTCAGGGCGCCTGCTCAGCGCGCGGTGGGACCCTTGGCCGACGCTCGCCCGGCATCAGGACGAACTGGCCGCCAGTGATATCTACACCCTGCGCCGCATCGTGCCGGCGGACCGCGGGCGGGCCTGGGAGTGATTCAATCTGCTGCTCGCGGGCTCCGGTGCCGGAAGACCCGGTAATTCAGAAGCAGGAACACCATCAAAGTCGACGGCGGCACCGCGAGAACTGCGGACCACATCACCCCCAGCCCGAACACGTGAAGGCAGAGACTGAAGAGCGAGACATTGACCAGGTAACTCAGTCCCGCCGTCGCGAGGTACTCGGTGAGCTGCCGGGCGCGGTCCAGGCGCTCACTGGGAAGCGCCCAGAAGCGGTTGAGCGAGTAGTGTGTCGACGTCGACAAGATGAATGAAAAACTGAACGCGAGCGTCGGGGCAAACCACCGCTTCAAGACCGCCAGGCTTCCCAGCTGGACCAGCGCGGAGATGCCGCCGACGGCGACAAACCGCCAAAACCTCACTTGCGTTTCCCGAGCCGGGAGCATCCGCTTGAACATCGCCTAATCCGAATGAGCAAAGCGGCTTCATCGCAACTGCAATTCGCCCAGATCGGCTGCGGCCTGATCGGCCGGAAGCGCGCCGCCGCCTTGAATTCCCAAGGGCGGCTTCGCTACGCCTGTGATTTGGATGCCGCCCGCGCGGCCAGCCTCGCGGAGACTGCGCCCGGCTGCCGGGCGATCACTGACCACACGATCGCGCTGCAAGACCCCGCCGTCGACGCCATCATCGTTTCGACCTTGAACGCCTCGCTCGCACCCATCGCGCTCGCCGCCGTGCAGGCCGGCAAGCATGTGCTGGTGGAGAAGCCCGGGGCGCTCCGCGCCGCCCAGCTTCGCGGGATTCAGACCGCCGCCGCCCTGACCGCGACGCGCGTGCGCCTTGGCTACAATCACCGTTTTCATCCCGGACTCCGAAAAGCGCGGGAACTGGTCGACGCCGGGGTAGTGGGCCCGCTCATGTTTCTGCGCGGCCGCTACGGCCATGGCGGCCGCCGGGGCTACGACCGCGAATGGCGCGCGGATCCAAAGCTCTCCGGTGGCGGGGAACTGATCGATCAAGGCGTGCATCTCATCGACCTCGCGGGCTGGTTCCTCGGCGATTTTCCGACCATTGACGGGCACTGCGCCACGTATTTCTGGGACATGCCGGTGGATGACAATGCCTTCCTCAGCCTGCGCACCGCCGCGGGCCAGACGGCGTGGCTGCACGTGAGCTGCACCGAATGGAAGAACCTTTTCTCGCTCGAGATCTACGGCCGCGACGGGAAGATCGCCGTCGACGGCCTCGGCGGGAGCTACGGGGTCGAACGCCTTACCTTTTACCGGATGCTCCCGGAGATGGGCCCGCCGGAAACCACCGTCTGGGATTTTCCCGGTGGCGATGATTCGTGGACGCTTGAAACGACCGCATTCGCCGACGACGTCCGCCTTGGTCGCGAGCCGTCGCCCGGACTCCAGGAAGGCATCCGGACGCTTGAAATTGTCGAACGGTTTTACCACAAGGCCGAAGGTCGATAGACTGCAGGTTGTTTCCCGCTTTCACGATTTCGCGCTTTTCCGCTTTTCTCCCACCCATGATCATCACCCGTTCGCCTCTCCGCATCTCCCTTGGGGGCGGTGGCACCGACCTGCCTTCCTACTACCGGGCCCACGGTGGTTTTCTCGTCGCTGCGGCGATCGACAAGTACGTCTACATCACGCTGCACCAGACGTTCGTTCAGGAGCTGATTATCAAGTACTCCAAACTGGAACGGGTCACCGCCGTCGACCAGATCGAGCACCCGATCGTCCGCGAAGCGCTCAAACTGGTGGGGATCGAGGATCCACACCTCGAAATCACCTCCATGGCGGACATTCCCGCCGGCACCGGCCTGGGCTCCTCGGGCAGCTTCACGACGGCGCTGCTCAAGGCGCTGCACGCCAGCAAGAAGAACATCATCCATCCCGCCGAGCTGGCCGAGCAGGCTTGTGAGATCGAGATCAACCGGCTGGGCGAGCCCATCGGGAAGCAGGACCAATATATCGCGGCCATTGGCGGCATCACGGCATTCACCTTCCATCCGGATGGCCGTGTCGAGTACCGGCCGGTGCGGCTCGCGGAGGAAACCCTCTTCAACCTCGAGGACAACCTCCTGCTCTTCTTCACCGGTTACTCCCGCTCTGCCTCGGCGATTCTCAAGGATCAGAACGACCGGTCGAAGCAGAACGACCAGATCATGCTGGACAATCTTCACTTCACGAAGGAGCAGGGCGGCCGGTCACTCGAGGCGCTGGAGACCGGCAATCTCGCGGAGTTTGCGCGTCTCATGGACGTGCATTGGCAGCGCAAGAAAGCCCGGTCCTTCGGCATGAGCAACCAGCACATCAACGATTGGTATGACTATGCCATCACCCACGGCGCGCTCGGCGGGAAACTCATCGGGGCCGGCGGCGGCGGGTTCCTGATGTTCTATGCGGGCGACAAGGCGAAGCTCCGCCACGCCATGCGGGAGAAAGGCCTGCAGGAAGTCCGCTTCCGGTTCGATTTCGAAGGCACCAAGGTGGTGGCTCAAAACTAGTCAATTGGCCGCAATAATGCGCAGTGTTCCATAGTCCAATTACTTCATAACAAGTCTTCTTTTCAGTGTCTTGTACTACTGTGGGATATAATCCTCGCGGGCGCCGAAGAATTCGGAAAGGAAGTCATTCCGCCTCACGCAACGGACGCAAAGTCCGCAAAGGTCTGGAGGGATTGATTCCCGATCTTTCCTTGGCGTCCTTAGCGACCTTTGCGTGATGAAACTCATCTCAGCATTTCATTGCGGCGGAGTTGCGCTGTGCATTATTGCGGCAAAAAAATCTCAACATCGATTGTTACATGAATCCCGCTGATCTCCCGGTTGCAGTCATCGCCGGCGGACTGGCCACGCGGCTGCGGCCCATCACCGAAAAGGTGCCGAAGCTGCTGATCGAGGTCGCGGGCGAGCCGTTCTTCTCCCATCAGCTGCGCCTCCTGAAGAATGCCGGCCTCACCCGGATCGTTCTTTGCGTGGGCCACCTGGGTGAGATGATCGCTGCGGAGTACGGCGACGGCCGGAAATGGGGTGTGCACATCACTTACTCGTTCGACGGACCCAAGCTGCTCGGTACCGGCGGGGCCCTGATTCGCGCCCTGCCGCTGCTTGGCGACGCGTTCTACGTGCTTTACGGCGACAGCTACCTCCCCGTTGACTATCTTGAGGTCGGCCGCGCCTTTCTCGCCACCGGCAAGGCCGGACTGATGACGGTCTACGAAAACCACGGGCGTTTCGACGCCAGCAACGTCTGGTTTGCCGGTGGACAGATCAAGGTCTATGATAAGCAGAGCAAGGTTCCCGAAATGCATTATATCGATTACGGACTGGGCCTGCTGCACGCGTGCGCCCTTGACGGCTGGCCGCGCGATGAGGCCGTGGACCTTGCCGCAGTTTACGGCCGGCTGGTCGCGAATCGCGAACTCGCCGGATACGAGGTCAAGCAACGTTTCTACGAAATCGGCTCACCTACCGGACTCCAGGAACTCGATGCGCTGCTGAGGGCCAAGAGGACAGATGCAAGTTAACACAGCGCAGAGGAGCAAAAGGAGATTGGAAACGGAGCCTTCCGCGCATTGACTTCCGGTCTGTAGCCCCTGGTTGTTGCTCCGCCTCCGCCTCCTCCCCCGACTTTCACTTTCACCCTCACTTTCACTTTCTTCCTCCCTTCCTCTCCCATGTCCTACGCCGCCCAGCATCTTAAGGAAACCGCTGAGATTGTCGCCAAGATCAATCCAGCCGACTGTGAAAAATGCGTCGCCGAACTGCGCGGGGTGCGCGAGCGCGGCGGCCGCCTGTTCATTCTCGGCGTCGGCGGCAGCGCGGCCAACGCCTCTCACGCGGTGAATGACTTCCGGAAGATCGCCGGCCTCGAGTGCTACGCGCCTACCGACAACGTCGCCGAACTCACCGCCCGCACCAACGACGAAGGCTGGGCCAGCGTGTTTGTCGAGTGGCTGCGCGGCTCGCGCCTCACCGCCAAGGACGCCCTCTTGATTCTCTCGGTCGGCGGTGGCAACCTGGAGAAGAATGTCTCGCCCAACCTCGTCACCGCCCTGCAATTCGCCGGGCAGGTCG